>Ga0209498_1001610_pt1 | contig 13815 bp, 13 predicted proteins | sample WalLakDeSediment_FD_184131 | JGI IMG/M metagenome (GOLD analysis project Ga0209498, IMG submission 184131) | Lake sediment microbial communities from Walker lake, Nevada to study Microbial Dark Matter (Phase II) - Walker Lake 11/02/13 Deep... | ecosystem: Environmental > Aquatic > Freshwater >...
CGTCGAACGCGTAGCCCACGATGCGCAGGTTCTCGGTCGTGCTGGTGGCGCCGCTGCGGGGCTCGCGGATCGCCACCGAAGGGGGCATGGCGTCGCCGCGCTCGATGCAACCGCCGAGCGCGAACGCGAGCATCACGAGGACCCACGTTGCCCCGGGACGAAGCCGCTTCATGCGGGGCAATCTACCGCGGGAACGTGAGGGTTGCCGTCGGATGGCAATGGCCGCGATCGCCGCGCTCAGCCGTCGCGCCGCTCGTCGGTGGGCTCCGAGGGGGAATCCGCGGCGAGGTGCTCCTTCGAGACATCGGCGTCCGGATCTGCCTCGTCGACAGCTGCGTCCTCGCCGGGGGGCGTGGCCTCCTCGACCACCGCGTCGGCATCTGCCCCGGCCGCCGCCTGCGCGGCCGCTGCCGCGTCTGCACCGGCGCCCGGAACGGCAATCGTTCGGTCGGCGTCGGCCATGCCGGCTTCCGACCCCGCTGCTGGCATCGGCGCCGAGCTTCCCGGCAGCGAGCGACCCTGGGCCCAGCGGACGATCAGCACGACGGCGCCCGCGACCAGCGCGACCGGCACGAGGAAGCTGAGCAGCCCCCAGAGCAACGCGGCCAGCCATCCGAGGACCGTGCCGACGATGCCGAACACGGCACCCAGCAGCCACAGCACCCCGGTGCCGAGCAGCAGTGCGATCAGCCCGAACACGACCAACTCGACGATCTCCTGCGGCGTGCGTCTCATGCGCGGAGTCTAGCACCCGACCCCAACGCCGCAGGTTCTGGTCGGCGCCGGCGCGCGGCTCGGCGCCGTGCCGCGGGGCAACCGGCCGGCCGCAGGGGCGGGCCCGCGGTAGGCTGCGCCGTGCCCCTCGAGTCCCCAGCGCTGCGCGAACTCCTGGTCGATCGCCCGGTCCACGGCGGACGCTTCGTCGGCCTACCGGCCGATGCCACGGCGGGCGACGGCCCAGCCGCTCCAGGGCGCGGGCAGGTCGTGCTCCTGGCGGGCGGGATCCCCGGTGAACGGGTCATGGCCAGCGTCGAGTTGCGCAAGGGCGTGGCCTTCGGCGAGGTCGTCGAGGTGGTCGCGGCCAGCGCCGATCGCGTCCCCACGCCCGCGCACCCGGGCCTCGACCTCGGCCACGTGGCGCTTGCGCGCCAGCTCATGCTCAAGCACGAGGTGCTGCTCGACGCTGCCCGCCGGGCCGGCGTCGAGCAGCTGGGCGATGTGCCGGCGGTCGTGCCGTCGCCGCTTGCCTGGGGATACCGCAACGCCATCCAGCCGGCGGTGGCGCCATCAGCGCCCGCTTCGGGGTCCTCCCCTGGCCCAGCGTCGGCGCCCGGTCCGGTGCCCGCGCCCGAGCCGCGGACCCCGCTCGGCTACCGCCGGCCCGGGGCGCACGAGGTCGTCGCCCTGGCCGAGGATCCGACCGCCAACGCCGCCTGCGCGGCCGCGTGGGCCGCCGCGGCGTCGGTGGGCCTGCCGAGGGGCGTGCGCGAGGTCGCCATTCGCGGCAACGACGCCGGCGAGGCGCTGCTCGCGCTGATCGCGACCGGGGAGGCGCGGGACGCACTCGACACCGCGCACGAGCTGGTGCGCGCGGGCGTCGCCGGGGTCGCGCTGGCGCCGTACGACCCACGCGGCCGCTTTCGCGGCGGGACGCAGCGGCTGGCGGGCGCACGCTCGCTCCAGCAGCGGTACGGCGACGTCGACGTGACGCTGACCGCTACCGCCTTCGGGCAGCCCAACCCGGCGGCAGCCGGGGCACTGTTCCGCGAACTGGCGGCGTGGGCGCCGCCGGCGCGCCACGCGCTCGACCTCTACGGGGGCAACGGCGTCATCGGGCTGCACCTCGCCCCCCAAAGCGAGCGCGTGACCGTCGTCGAGATCGACCGTGGGGCCGTCGAGCGCGGCCGCGTCGACGCGCAGCGGGCCGGTGCCGCCAACGTCATGCACCTGCGCCTCGACGCGCGCGACCTCCGTGTGCCCGACGACGTCGACCTAGTCTGCGTCGACCCGCCGCGCGCGGGGCTGGCGGCGGCCACCCGCCAGGCGCTCGTCGACAGCCGCGCCCGCACGCTGATCTACGTCAGTTGCGACGTCGCCACCTGGGCGCGCGACGCCGCCGATCTGCAGCGCGCCGGCTTCCGGCTCGACCGCCTCCGGCCCTACGACTTCCAGCCCCACACGCACCACCTCGAGGTCCTGTCGCTGTTGACGCGCTGACGCCGCGTGTGTGCCGCGAAGCGGCACACACGCCGCGAAGCGGCCCAGGTGCCGCGAAGCGGCACACAGGGGCCGGGTGGTAGCGTGCGCCCGTGTTGGCGAAGCGCATCATCTCCTGCCTGGACGTGCACGACGGCCGCACCACGCGGGGCCAGCAGTTCGGCCGCGCCGAGGCCGGTGAGCTCGCTGACGTGGGCGACCCGGTCGAGCTGGCGATCCGCTACGACGCGGAGGGCGCCGACGAGCTCGTCTTCTACGACATCACCGCCACCGCTCACGGGCGCGCCACCATGCGCGACGTGATCGAGCGTGTCGCCGAGCGCTGCTTCATGCCGCTCACCGTCGGCGGCGGCGTGCGCACGCTGGACGACTTCAAGGCGCTGTTCGACGCCGGTGCCGACAAGGTCTCGATCAACTCGGGCGCGGTCGCCGACCCCCAGCTGCTGCGGGCGGCCGCCGACCACTACGGCGCCCAGGCGGTGGTGCTGTCGATCGACGCCAAGCGCAGGCCCGAGGGCGGCTGGGGCGTGTTCGTGGCCGGCGGCCGGCGCGACACCGGGCTCGACATGCTGGCGTGGGCCGTGCGCGGCGCCGAGCTCGGCGCAGGCGAGATCGTCCTGAACAGCATCGACGCCGACGGGATGAAGACCGGTTACGACATCGCCGCCACGCGGGCCGTGGCCCGCGCGGTCGACGTGCCGGTGGTCGCGTCCGGCGGCGCCGGCACGGCCGAGCACATGCGTGCGGTGCTCGCCGAGGGTGAGGCAGACGCGGCGCTTGCGGCCGGGATCTTCCACCGGCGCGAGATCACCATCCCCGAGGTCAAGCGCGCCCTTGCGGCCGCCGGCGTGACCGTGAGGATCGCGTGACCCGGCGCTGGCGGCCCGAGACGCTCGCCGTGCACCTCGGCCTCGAGCCCGACCCCGCGACCGGTGCCCTGGTGCCGCCGCTGCACCTGGCGACCACCTTCGAGCGCGACGCCGACGGGGGATACCCGCGCGGCTACGTGTACGCCCGCAGCGACAACCCCACCCGAGCGGCCTTCGAGGTGGCGATGGCCACGTTGGAGGGCGGCCGCGAGGCGGCCGCGTTCGCCAGCGGCTCGGCGGCCGCGGCAGCGGTGCTCCGCGCCGTGCCCGCCGGCGGTCACGCGATCGTGCCCGACGACATGTACCACGGCCTGCGGACGCTGCTCGAGCGCGTGCTGGTCCCGGCGGGCCTGCAGGTGACGGCGGTCGACATGAGCGACCTCGCCGCGGTGCGCTCGGCCGTGCGGGCCGAGACGCGGCTGCTGTGGGTCGAGACGCCATCCAACCCGCAGCTCAAGGTGACCGACATCGCGGGCGTGGTGGCGATCGCGCGCGAGGCCGAGGGAGCCCATGGGGAGCCCGTGTGGGTGGCGGTCGACGGCACCTGGACCCCGCCCCCCTGGCAGCCGGCGTTCGTCCACGGTGTCGACCTGGTTGTCCACGCCACGACGAAGTACCTCTCCGGCCACTCCGACGTCCTCGGCGGGGTCGTGGTGGCCGCGCCCGCGGCGCGTCCCGGCGACGCCGACCCGTGGCCGCGGGTGCGCGACGTGCAGCGGCTCGAGGGCGCCGTGGCAGGCCCCTTCGACGCCTGGCTGGCGCTGCGCGGGCTGCGCACGCTGGCCGTTCGGCTGGCGGTGCAGGCCGAGAACGCGGCCACGCTGGCGGCGTTCCTGGTGGCGCACCCGGCGGTGCGCGAGGTCCGCTACCCGGGACTGCCGGGCCACCCCAACCACGCGGTCGCGGCGCGGCAGATGCGCGCGTTCGGGGGGATGCTGTCGTTCCGGCTTGTCGGCGGCGAGGCCGCCGCCCGCGCCGTGGCGGCCAGGGTTCGCCTCTTCACCCGCGCCACCAGCCTCGGTGGCGTCGAGAGCCTGATCGAGCATCGGGCGTCGATCGAGCCGCCGGGAGGCCCCACCCCAACCGACCTGCTGCGGGTCTCGGTCGGGATCGAGCACGCCGACGACCTGATGGATGACCTCAGCGAGGCGCTGGCGCCGGAGGTGCAGGGATGAACCCGAACGACGGTGCGGTCGAGGCGGCGCTGGCGGACGTCGCGTGGGACGCCGCCGGCCTGGTGCCGGTGGTGGCGCAGGACGCGAGCTCGGGCGACGTGTTGACGGTGGCGTACGCCAACGCCCTGGCGCTGCGGCGCACCTTGGAAACGGGCGAGGCGCACTACTGGAGCCGGTCTCGCCAGGAGCTGTGGCACAAGGGCGCGACGTCGGGCCACGTCCAGTGCGTGCGCGAGGTGCGCCTGGACTGCGACGGCGACGCGCTGCTCTACCGGGTCGATCCCGCGGGTCCCGCCTGCCACACCGGCGAGCGCTCGTGCTTCTTCCGCGTGCCGGGCGCCGCGTCGCGCGTGCCGGCCGAGGGGCCGGCGGATACGGTCGGGATCGGCGCGATCATGGGGCTGCTGCAGCGGGTGGTCGATGAGCGCCTCGCGACGCTGCCGGAGGGCTCGTACGTCGCCAAGCTGCACCGCCGCGGCATCGGCTACGTGGCCCAGAAGGTCGTGGAGGAGGCGGGCGAGACGGTGGTCGCCGCCCTGCAGGGACAGGACGAGGAGTTGCTGGGCGAGGCAGCCGACCTGCTGTTCCACCTCGCCGTCCTGCTGCGCGAGCGCGGACACGGCCTCGACGCGGTCGCGCGCGTCCTCGCCGGGCGGCACCGGGGCAGCTGAGGCTGTCCGCGCGGGGTGGCGGCGCGGCCGACTCGCCGTGCCCCGCCGCAGGCGCCGAGCGCGTGTCACCATGGATGCATGGGTGAAACCAGCGTGAACACTTCGGAAGCCGTCCCGGCCCGCCCCGCGCGCATGGACTTCGAGCGCGCCTTGGTCCTCGACACCGTCCGCGTGACCGAGCAGGCGGCGATCGCCGCCGCCCGCGTCGCCGGGCGCGGCGACGCCGACCTCGTCGACCAGGCCGGCACCGACGCCATGCGGCGGGTGCTGAACGAGCTCGACATCGACGGCGAGATCGTGATCGGCGAGGGCGAGCGCGACGAGGCGCCGATGCTCTTCATCGGCGAGAAGGTCGGCCAGGGCGGCGAGCTCGCCTGGCCGGTCGACATCGCCGTCGATCCGGTCGAGGGCACCGACATCACGGCGAAGCTGGTCGCCAACTCGGTCGCGGTCATCGCGCTCTCGGAGAAGGGCGGCCTCTTCCAGGCGCCCGACACCTACATGGAGAAGCTGATCGTGCCGCCGCCGGCTGCCGGCAAGGTCGACCTCAACTGGCCGGTCGCGGCGAACCTCGCCAGCATCGCCGGTGCGATGGATCGGCGGGTCAGCGATTTGACGGTGGTCATCCTCGACCGGCCGCGGCACGAGCGGCTGATCGCCGAGGTGCGCGCGGCGGGCGCGCGCGTCAAGCTGATCGGCGACGGCGACGTGATCGCGGCGCTCTCGGCGGTCATGCGCGGCACCAACATCCACGCGGTCCTCGGGACCGGCGGCGCGCCCGAGGGCGTGCTGGCGGCCGCGGCCGTCAAGTGCCTTGGCGGCGAGATCCAGGGGCGCTTCGTGCCGCGCAACGATGGCGAGCGCGCCCGCCTCGACGCCGCCGGGGTCGACCTCGCGCGCGTGTACCGCACCGAGGACCTCGCCCCCGGGCGCCACATCGTGTTCAGCGCGACCGGCATCACCGATGGCGACTTCCTGCGCGGCGTGCGGTTCTTCAAGGACGGCGCCCGCACCCACAGCATCTCGATGGGCTACCGCTCGCGGGTGGTGCGCTTCTCCGACGCGGTGCACCTGTGGGGCGACGACGCCCGGGTGACGATCCAGCTCTAGCGGGCGGTCACGGCAGTTCGGAACGCAACTCGGCGGCTCGGGCGCGCACGGCAACCTGCTCCGCGGCTGGCCGCATGCGCCAGGACCGGACCGCCATCGCCATCCGCGGGTGGCGCTCGAAGCGCGCCTGGTGGCGATCGACGAAGTCCCAGTACCCGACCGTGAACGGGCAGGCCGCCGGCCCCGTCCGACGGCCGGGTTCGAACGGGCAGCGCCCACAGTGGTCCGACATGCGGTCGATGTACGCCCCGCCCGAGAGGTAGGGCTTGCTGGTGAAGCCGCCGCCATCCGCGTATTGGCTCATCCCCATCACGTTCGGCACCATCACCCAGTCGAGGGCGTCGACGTAGTGCGCGGTGAACCACTCTGTCAGCCCGCGCGGATCGGTCCCGAGCGACAGCGCCAGGTTGCCGAACACCATCAGACGCTCGATGTGGTGGTTCCAGCCGCGCTCGTGCAGCCCCTGCCAGGCGTCGGCAACGCAGGCCATGCGTGTGCGCCCGGTCCAGAAGGCCTCGGGCACCGGGCCGTCGTGGCCGAGCTCGTTGGCGTTCGCCAGCGCGTCGCCGCGGGTGCGGTCGACGTGGTAGACGAACTCGCGCCAGCCCGCGACCTGTCGCACGAAGCCCTCGGTGCTCGCCAGCGGCACGTGCCCGTCGGCCGCGTGGAAGGCGCCGACGACCGCCTCGACCACCTCGCGCGGGTGCAGCAGCCCCAGGTTGAGCGGCGCCGAGAGCTGGCTGTGGTGCAGCACCCGCTCGCCGCCGACCATCGCGTCCTCGAAGGGACCGAAGGCGGGGAGGCGGTGGCGCACGAAGTCGTCGAGCGCGGCGAGCGCCTCGACGCGGCGGGTGGGCCAGGCGAAGGGGCGCAAACGTCCGGGGTGGTCGGGGAAGAGGCGCTCGACGTCGTCGAGGACCTCCGTCAGCAGCGCGTCGGGCTCGAAGCTGAGCGGCGGCGGGAAGGCGCTCCCCGGCGGCGGCACCCGGCGGTTCTCGTGGTCGAGGTTCCACACGCCACCCAGCGGGCGGCTGGGGTCGTCGGGGTCCATCAGCCAGCCCTCTCGGGCCCGTACGCGGCGGTAGAAGTCCTCCATCCGCAGGCGCCGCCGCCCGTGGGCGTAGGCGTCGAAGGTCGCGTCGTCGACGAGCCGCAGCGGGTTGGGCACGACGCGCAGGTCGCCACCGGCCTCGCGGGCCGCACGTGCAAGCGTCTCTGCCACGCCGCGGTCGGCCGGGCGCATGAGCTCGAGGGTGGCGCCCGGCCAGCGACGCAGGTGGGTGGCGATGGCGGCGGCAAACGATGGCGCGGCGCGGTGGTGATCCACGGTGAAGCCCGCGGTCGCGAGGTCGGCCGAGAAGCGCCGGAGCGCGCCGAAGAACAGGGCGGCTTTCTGGCGGTGCGCCCGGGTGGCGCGGACGAGGCCCACGGACTCCACCGTCAGGACGATGGTGGCCTCCGGGTCGGCCGACGCCAGCGGACCGTGTTCGGTGGTCAGCTGGTCACCGAGCACCAGCAGGTGCCGTGGGCGGTCCGTCAGTCCCCCTGGGCCTCGGCGAGCGCGATCGATTGCGCGAGGAAGTAGCGGTAGTTCTCGTTGTCGGGCGCGAGCCCGGCGGCGTTGGCGTAGGCCCGCCGCGCGTCGGCGTAGGCGCCGGCCTCGAACGCCACCCGCCCCAGCCAGGCCCACGCCATCGGGTACGCAGGGTTGATGACCGTCGCGCGTGCGAAACGCTCGGCGGCGGCCTGGACGGCGCCCTGCTCGTAGAGCGCGATGCCCTCGCGGAACACGTTGGCGGCCCGCGTGCCCCAGGCAGCCTGATCGCGCGCGAGCTCGAGGAAGTAGGCGGCGCGCGCATCGAGCGGGTCGAGCGCCAGCACCGAGCGCCAGAAGGTGGCGGCCTGCTCCGGGCGCTCGGTCTCGAGCAGGATGCGACCGGCCCACACGCGCGCGGCGATGTCGGTCGCCACGAGGTCACTCACCGTCAGGTAGAACTCGAGGGCGGCGTCGAGGTCGCCGCGCGCGTACGCGCCGTAGCCCAGTTCGTGGCCGACGATCGCGACCAGCTCTTCAGCCTCCTCGTCGAGCACCCCGCCGCGCTCGACGAACTCGAGCCAGGCGGGCCATGCGCGGCCGGCCCACTGACTGCGGCTGTACGCCTCGGCCAGGAAGCGGACCGGCGCCAGCGACTCGGGGGCGAGTTGCTCGGCGCGCCGGCCTTCGGCGAACGCCTGCTGCCATAGGGGGCGGTCGGGGTACTGCGCGGGGTAGGTCGCGAGGGCCTCGGCCATGCGCGCTTCACCGGTGCGCAGCGCCGCCTCGGCCTCGGCGGACAGGCTCTGGGCGCTGGCGCCGCCGAGCGCCACGAGCAGCGCGAGGATCAGGGCGGTCAGTGACATCGTTCGGGGCATGTCGGGCTCCCTTCGTCTGCGTGGCACGAGACGCGGTCGGTGGACCACGGTGACGATGCCCAGAGCATACCGGAGGTGCCGCGCCACCGCCGCCCTGGAGCGCACGCCCGGGCGCCGCCGGGCGTCAGCTCAGGAAGGGCGCGGCGTCCGGGTCGGCGAGCCAGGCGCGCAGGTCGGCCAGGGCCCGACCGCGGTGGCTCACCTGCTGCTTCTCGGCCAGTGTCGCCTCCGCGAAGGTGACGCCCAGCTCCGCCGATCGGAACACCGGGTCGTAGCCGAAACCGCCGTCGCCGCGGGGGCCGAGCAGGATGACGCCCTCGGTGCATCCCGAAAAGGTCGCTACGGCCCCGGACGGGGCGGCGACCACCACCACCGAGACGAAGCGGGCGGTGCGTTGGGGCAAGGGCACGTGCTTGAGCCGGTCGAGCAGGTGAGCGATGCGCTCGCCGTCGGTCAAACCGGGTCCGCCGAAGCGCGCGGAGCGGACGCCGGGCGCGCCGCCGAGCGCGTCGACCTCGAGCCCGCTGTCGTCGGCGAGGGCGACGCGTCCGAGCGTGGCGGCGGCGAACCCCGCCTTGCCGAGGGCGTTCTCCTCGTAGGTGGCACCGGTCTCGGGGGGGAAGCGGTCGAGCCCGAGGTCGCCGGCGGCCGTCAGGTGGATCCCGGTCCCTTCCAGCGCGGCCGCGAACTCGCGCACTTTGCCGGAGTTCAGGGTCGCGAGCACCCACCTCAGTGTCGATGGCCCGCTCACCGCGCCCACCCAGTCCGGGCCAGCGTCAAGAGCCGCTCCACGCCGGCGAGCCCGAGCGCGACGAGGCGCACGTAGGCCTCGGCTTCCAGCGGCTCGCCCTCACCGCCGCCATGGACCTCGATCACCTGGCCGTCGCCGGTCCCGACGACGGCGAGGTCGACGCTGGCCGCGGCGTCCTCGGCGTGGTCGAGGTCGAGCAGCACGCGGTCGGCGACCACACCGACCGAGACCGCGGCGACCTCGTGGCGGAGCGGCCAAGCGTCGAGCCGGCCGGCGAACACGAGGCGGTCGGCGAGGTCGTGAAGCGCGGTGTAGCCGGCGAGGATCGCCGCGCAGCGGGTGCCGCCGTCGGCCTGCAGGACGTCGCAATCGACGTGCAACGTCTGACCGGGGAAGGCGTCGAGGTCGATGGCCGCCCGCAGCGCGCGTCCGACGAGGCGCTGGATCTCCTGGCTGCGACCGCGCACCTGTCCGCGCTCGCGAGCGGTGCGTTCGTGGGTGGCGCGGGGCAGCATCGCGTACTCGGCCGTGAGCCAGCCGCCGCGATAGCCGCGACCGCGCAGGTGGGGCGGCAGCTTCGACTCGAGGCTGACGGTGGCGACGACCTCGTTGTGGCCCCAGGTCACGCGTGCGGCGCCCTCGGCGTGCCGATGGCCGCCCCGCGTCACGTCGATCGGCCGCAGTGCGTCGTCGGCGCGGTCGCTCCGCGGCGACGGTGCGACGCGCGCGGTCACGCCGCCACCTCCGGTGACGCGGACCACGCGGCCCGCGGTGCCAGCGGGAGGCGGAGGGGGAGGACGTCGCCGGCCGGGCCACCGAGGATCGCGGCGACGTGCCGATAGCTCTCGAGGTCACCGGTCACCCACTGCTGTACCCGGCCCGCCGTCGGCGCCGCGGGCCGCGCCAATTGCAGCCGTGCGAGCCCGTCCGCAACGACCGTGGCCGTTGCGTGGGCGCTGTCGACCAGCGTGACCGTGGGACCCAGGACGGCCCGCAGGGTGGGTACGAGCGCCGGGTAGTGGGTGCAGCCGAGGATCAACGTCCGCAGGTCGGCGGGGCGATCGGCCAGGTAGTGGCGCGCCACGAGCTCCGCGATCTCGCCGTCGGCGACGCCCTCCTCGACGATCGGCACGAACAGGGGGCAGGCGCGCGCCCAGGCGTCGACGCCGGCGGCGGCAAGTCGCGCCTGGTAGCTCCCGGCGGCGATCGTTCGGTGGGTTCCCAGGACGCCGATGGGGCCACCGTGGTGGCCACCACGGTGGGCGGCGAGCGCGGCGCTCACACCGGGTTCCACCACGCCCCACACGGGCACCGGCGCCGCCATCGCGAGGTCGGGCAGGCTGGCCGTGGTGGCACTGTTGCAGGCGACGACGATCGCCTTCGCACCGCGTTCGACGAGCTCTGCGGCGAGCTCGAACGCGAAGCCGCGCACCATGGCCGCCGGCTTGCTGCCGTAGGGCAGGCGGGCGGTGTCGCCGAGGTAGATGAAGTCTTCGTGGGGCAGTCTTCGGACCAGGGCGGACAGGACGCTGAGGCCGCCGACCCCGGAGTCGAAGACGCCGATGGGGGCGTCGGCGCTACGGGGCGGACCCGCCGAGGGGGGGCCTGGCTGCGGGGCGGCGGGCACGCGGCCAGCCTAGCACCGCATCGCGCGAGCGCGGGGGAGGTTGGTGCGCCGCGCGGTGTCGACGCCACACGGTCCCGGGCGCGGTCGGCAGCGCCGGGCCCGCAAAGCGGTAGCCTGGGCGCATGGATTCCGCGCGGAACGAGCCCGAGCGACACGCCTGCCACGATGCCGCGACCGGCCTCCTCAACCTGCGGGGCGTCGGCGAGCGGCTCGACACCGCCGTCGCGCTCGCGCGCCGCATCGATCTCGAGGTCACGCTGCTGCTGATCGACGTCGCGCCGCGCGCGCGAGAGAGTGGCAGGGAGTTGGCGCCGGCGCCGTGGCGCTCGGTCGCCGCGGAGTTGACGGCGGCGGTGCGCGACCACGACCTCGTGGCGCGCACGGGGGCGACCGAGTTCGCGGTGGTCCTTCAGGCCAGCACGGCGGCCCATGCGGTGGCCATCGCCGAGCGTCTGCTGGCGGGCCTCGCGCGGGCGTTCTCGTCCGCCGACGCGCGACCGGCGCCGACCGTCTGCGTGGGCGTCGCGACGTTCCCCCACGACGCCGAGGACGTGGCCGGGCTGTGGCGCGGTGCGAGCGTCGCCTTGGCCAGCGCTCGGGAGCGCAGCGGCGGCGCCGTCGCCTACGCGGCAGACCACGGCTGAACGGCGTTCCGGGGGGGATCGTCAGGACGGCGGTCGGGCGTCGCGGTCGCGCGCGTCTCGGCCGGCCACGGGGGCCTCCAGGCGCCGCTCGAGGTCTTCGAGGCGGTCGTGGATCTGGTCGTGCTCGCGCCGGTGCTCGTCGAGCGGCCGCGCGAAGCGCGACATCAGGTACTGCAGCCCAGTCCACAGGAAGACGGTCAGCGCACCGAGGAACAGCAGCGTGAACAGGATTCTCACCGCGGGGGCTCCTCCCTCGTGCCCGGCCAGCGGCGTTCGGCCGGCCACCGGCGTCGGTCGATCTCGAAGCTACCACGGGGCGCCGCGGAGCCGGTTCGGGGCGCGGCTCCGATGGGCCGTCGATCATCCTGGCGCCCAGGGACGTATGACACTGGTGCTCCGTCTGGGCCGGGTGTACCTCGTGGGATCAAGGGACCGTCCGAACGCGTGCGGCGCGCCGCGCGCGAACTGGGTGGCGCTCGACGCGAGCGATCGTCGTGCGGCGCCGTCCGCCTTGCCGCTGGCAGCGTGGCCACGCGGGTCCCTTCGACCACCTCCACGGCCTCGATCGTCGCCGAGGTGGTGCCATGCGCAACGTGACGTGGTGGTGTGTCTTCCTCCTCGTGGTTTCGGGCCAAGCGCTCGCCCAGGTGCCAGGGGGTCTCGTCGCCCCGACGACGGGCTCGGCGCTGGTGGGCGCACTCGCGCCCGACGGGCGCGCCGAGGGCACGCTGGTCGCGGAGGCCGCCGGCGTGGTCTACCACACCTACTGGGTGGAGGTGCCCGCCGGTATGGCGCGCTGGTCGCTGACGCTCGACGCCGACGCGGACCTCGACCTGGCCGTGAAGTTCGGATCGGAGATCGGCAACTACGCCGACCGCGATCGTGGCGGCGACTGGGACTTCCGCGACATGGAGACGGCCAACCCGACCGTGATCGTCGTCGAGGCGCCGCGGGCGGGCCGCTGGTACGTCGACGTCTTCAACGCGTTGCAGGTCGGCGCCCGCGGCAGCTACCGGTTGACGCTGACCGTCGGTGGGCAGGCCGCGCCGCCGGCCCCCGACGGCGTCCCGCGGAAGGGATCTTTGGGTCCCACCCCGCCCGAGACCGTGGTCCCCGCGGTCGTCCGCGCGCGCACGACCGGCCCCGAGGTCGTCGGCGACCTGCCGCTCGAGGGCGTGGGCGAAGGGGCGCTGATCTCGACCGCCGAGCGCATCGCCTTCCACACCTACTGGGTGGAGGTGCCCGCCGGCGTGGCGCGCTGGACGCTGACGCTCGACGCCGACGCGGACCTCGACCTGGCGCTGAAGTTCGGTGCCGAGATCGGCAGTTACGACGATCGCGACCGCGGCGGCGACTGGGACTTCCGCGACTGGGAGACGGTCAACCCGACGGTGATCGTCATCGACGCGCCGCGGGCGGGCCGCTGGTACGTCGACGTGTTCAACGCGCTCCAGGCCGGCGCCCGCGGCAGCTACCGGCTGTCGCTCGCCGTGAGCGGCGCCCAGGCGGCGCCCCCGGTGTCCGGCGAACTCCCGCGCAAGGGAGTCTTCGCGGTGCCGCCGGCGCCGGTCCCGCCTGCCATCGTGCTGGCGCCGACGACCGGACCCGCCGTCGTCGGCGCGCTGCCGCTGGAGGGCGTGGGCGAGGGGGCGTTGGTCTCCACCGCCGAAGGTATCGCCTTCCACACCTACTGGGTGGACGTTCCCGCGGGGGTGGCGCGCTGGACGCTGACGCTCGACGCCGACGCCGACCTCGACGTGGCCGTGAAGTTCGGGGCCGAGATCGGCAACTACGCCGACCGGGAGCGCGGCGGCGACTGGGACTTCCGCGACATGGAGACGACCAACCCGGCGGTGATCGTCGTCGAGGCGCCGCAGGCGGGACGCTGGTACGTCGACGTGTTCAACGCGCTGCAGGTCGGGGCGCGGGGCGCTTACCGGCTGACGTCGACCGCTGACGCGACCGTCGGGCCCGTGCCGGTGCCGGCCCCGCCGGCCCCGCCGGTGTTCGGCGGCGGCACGACGCCGGCGACGACCGGCTTCGCCGGCAGCTACCGCTTGGTCGGCGGCGACGTGCTCCTCTCCCTGCAGCAGGACGGCGCAGGCAAGCTCACGGGCAGCCTGAGCGGCGCTGACGCGCGCTACACCGTCGAGGGCATCAGCGACGCCCAGGGGACCTACGGCATCGTCTACGACGACGAGGGTGGCATGTTCTTCATGGCCGAGCTCGTCGCGAACGGGCTGCGCCTGACGCTCTACGACGCGGACGCCAACGGCAACCCGATCGACAGCAGCGCCCGCGTGCTCGACTTCGAGCGCGTCGGCGCGACCCCCGTCGAC
>Ga0209498_1001612_pt1 | contig 13791 bp, 9 predicted proteins | sample WalLakDeSediment_FD_184131 | JGI IMG/M metagenome (GOLD analysis project Ga0209498, IMG submission 184131) | Lake sediment microbial communities from Walker lake, Nevada to study Microbial Dark Matter (Phase II) - Walker Lake 11/02/13 Deep... | ecosystem: Environmental > Aquatic > Freshwater >...
GTTCAGCCCCCAGGTCGGGGTTCGGCTGAACGATCAGACCGGAAGCGGCAGTCGTTGCAAACGCTTCGGCAGCGGCAGGAGCCCGAAAGCCCGCACCGACCGATGCCCGTAGAGTGAGACCCGGTAAAACGGAATACACGACACCGGCCCGCGGGCTGATATTCGTAAAGGTATCGATTGTATCCAATCGTGTTACATCGAATCGTATGCCTCCCGTTAGCCGCAATGGGGGCGCAACACTCCACTCGTCTTGTATATATGCTGCAAAAACGTAACCATTACGCACCCCGAATATATCGGAATCAACAGTCTGGTACGAAACGTCGATACCTGAAACTAAAAAATGAGATCCCGACATTGCGTGATTAAACTGGACCTCGGATCCGTAGACATTCGACCGGCTCGCATTCCCCGTGGCACCTATATTATCCCTCCAATCAGAGTGATACCAGGATATCCTCGCCGTGAGAAACGATTCGCTGCCGAATACGTGACGATACTGAATATTCGATTGTATACGAAATGATTCGACTTCCTCGCCTATCTGTTCCTCGAATGGTTCGAGTGCATTATCAAAAGATTTCCAGTATAAAAAATTATGACGTGTCTGATCAATGAAAAATCCCGATAGCGTAAGAGACTGATATGGCGAGAGCGTGTATTTACTTTTCAGATAGCCCATTGTTCTCCGGCGCGAATCGTTCATCCGGTAACTGTCGTCGTATAACGTACCGAGCGATCCGGCCATCTGCAGCGCTCCGATCCTTATACCATGCGAAAGGTGAAGACTGTGCTTGAACCGCGATCTTTCACTCCAGCGCCATTGTGAATAATACGGTTTGTCGTAAAATCCGCCCTGTAAACGCACTGCCGTTGCAGACCGGTCAGGCAGCTCTTTCGTGATGATATTCACCACTCCTCCGAGAGCACTTGATCCATAGAGGGTCGAACCGGCACCTTTCACGACCTCAACCCGTTCGATCTGATCAACCGGTATAAGTTCCCAGGTTATTTCGCCCGAATCACCCGACAGTATCGGCGTTCCGTCGACGAGCAGCAATACCCTGCTGCCTGCGCCATGACTATATCCGCTTGAACCGCGGATATTTATCTGTGAGAGATTAAAATGCACTCCCGGGATGGTCCGTAATGCTTCGTCAATAGAGAAAATATTCCGTCGCTCAATTTCCATTGCCTGCATAACAGAAACACTTGTCGGAATATCACGAAGCGACCGTTCGGTCTTCGTTGCGGTAATGACAACAGGAGCAGTCTCGATAACAGTAGGTTGGAGCTGAATGGTAAATGTCCGGGTTTCGCCGGCTGGGACCCGAATATCGGTTTGTGTAAACTTTCCGTAGCCGATCATGGTAACAACGAGTGTCATACGTTCATCAGGTACATTTATAATGCGAAAAATTCCATTGGTGTTGGTCACGGAGCCGATCACCGTCCCCTGAAGATAGACGTTTGCCCCCGGAAGCGGTTGTCGCGTCTCCCCGTCGATCACGGTACCGCTGATAGTGCCTTGCGCAATGACGGATGCAGGTAACAGAAAAATCTGTATGATGATTGCGGTACAAAAATATGTAAACATATATCTACGCACCAAACTATCCTTTCGAATCATTAAAACGGTAACGGAAGCGTGTATTTTACCGATGCCATCATATCGATATTTATCATTCTCTCTGATTCGGATATGGTTACCGGAGACGGGTCAAATGGGTTATTTGTCACCGTGTAAATACCCGTAAGCACCCAGTTCGCTATGTTGAAAAACAGATCGCCCTGCACACCGATACAGGCAACAAGTTGATAGGTCCCCGGATCAAGATCAAACGAATATGAGTATACACTTTGGAAAGGCGGGGTTAACTCCACGAACTTAATAGCACCGCTAAAGAACTGATTGACGGCGTCTGCCGAGTCTTGCGGAATACTTTTAAAGACCACAACATATATCCCCCGTATAGCGCTATCCGAAGTCCAGTCATCAATAATGGTCACCGTCCCCTCAATTCCGGGGAGGGAAGACTCAGACTCAGGATCAAGACCGTGATCACAGCTGATAAGCGACGGAATCAATAGTATGAGTATAAAATAGATAATCGATTGTATAGTTCTCATACTACGTCAACATTTTTTTGTTTCGATAAATTCACCGGACTGTGCTTCCGGGAGAGACATCGGAAGCCGGCATAAGCAGAACTGGATTACCATTCTCCCCGATTGCAGCCAATATCATTCCGTTTGACTCAACACCCATTAATCTGGCAGGCTTCAGATTTGCAACGATGACGACAGTTTTCCCGAGTAAATCCTCGGGCTGATATTGTTCCGCAATGCCAGCCACAACTGTTCGCTTTTCGAATCCCAGATCGATGGATACCTTGAGTAATTTTTTCGATTTTTTTACTTTTTCACATTCTATAACCTTCGCGGTTCGTAAATCGATTTTCATAAAATCTTCGATATCGATCGTCTGTTTCAGGGGTGCGGCATCCATGGATCGGGGGGCATCGGCTTTCCCCGATTCGTTACTCAACCGATCGAGCAACCGTTCGATCTGCTTATCCTCGATACGATTGAATAATAGTTCGCTCTCGCCCAATTCGTGGTTATCGGAAAGCCCGGGGAATCCTGCTTCATCCCAGTCCGTAGTATGCAATGAGGTCAGGCGAAGCATGGCCCGGATTTTTTGCGCAGTATTCGGAAGAATTGGTTCGATAAAAATCGCAAGCGAACGAACCGTTTGCATACAGACGTTTATGGTCGTCCGGCAACGATCCGGATTTTCTTTAAGTGTTTTCCATGGTGCTGTATCATTAAAATATTTATTCGCGGCGCGGGCAACATTCATAACGGCGAGCAAACCGTCACGGAATCTGTATCGCTCAAAGCACTCCCCGATCTCGGCGGGTGCTTTTTTCAGGTATTCCAAATGAGCCTGATCAATATCATCCAGAACACCCTGCGGCGGTACTGCATTGTTGAAATTATTTTTGACAAAGGTCATTGTCCTGTTAACAAAATTGCCGAGGATAGAAGCAAGCTCGTTATTATTCCGCGCCTGAAAATCTTTAAGATAAAAATCGCTGTCATGATATTCCGGCAGATTGACTGCAATCGCATACCGCAACGAGTCCGCATTTGGAAATTCATCAAGGAAATCTTTCAGGTCAATTCCCCATCCCCGGCTTTTTGAAAATTTTTGCCCCTCGAAATTCAGGAATTCATTTGCAGGGACATTTTCCGGCAATAAGTAGCCCCCCTTTGCCATAAGCATCGCGGGAAACACAATACAGTGAAATACAATGTTATCTTTCCCTATAAAAGCAACATACTTCGTATCATCATTTTGCCAGTAAGGTCTCCATGCATCGGGCTCACCCCTCTGCAAGGCCCATTCTTTTGCCGAGGAGATATAACCGAGCACGGCATCAAACCAGACATACAGAACTTTTTTTGGATATCCTTCGAGCGGTACCGGGACGCCCCACGTCAGATCCCTCGTCACTGCCCGATCCTGCAGTCCCTCTTTGAACCAGCTCCTGCAGTATTGAAGCACATTCTCTTTCCATCCATCGCGTTCATTTCGCTGATCGACATATTGTTCAAGCTCCTGCTGAAAATCGCCGAGGGGAAAATACCAATGTTTTGTTTCACGCACAACGGGGATATTTCCGCAAATTTTACATTTTGGTTCGATCAGGTCTTCCTGATTGAGCCAGTTTCCGCAATGTTCACATTGATCGCCGCGCGCACCGGGGTCTTTACAGTTTGGACATGTCCCTTCAACATACCGGTCTGCAAGAAACATCCCATCGTGTTCACAAAATAGCTGTTTCTCCGTTTTTTCTTTGAGGATCCTCTTGTTATAAAAATCGAGGAAGAATTCCTTAGCCGTCTCGTGATGGAGTGCCAGCGAAGTCCGCGAATAATTATCAAAGCTCATATTGAAGCGATCAAAAGCAAGCTTATTTGCCTCGTGATAGCGATCGACGACTGCTTTCGGAGTGATTTTCTCTTTATCGGCCGTAATGGTAATCGGTACACCGTGTTCATCTGAGCCGCAAAAGAACACGATATCTCTTCGGTTCAACCTTTGGAAACGCACATATATATCTGCAGGCAGATATGCACCTGCGAGGTGTCCAAGATGAAGATGCCCGTTCGCATACGGTAATGCAGCCGTTACCAATATTCTTTTATATTGCATTGATCCCAATGATACCCCTTTAATTGAATGCACAGAAAAAGAAATCCCGAAACGACAGTGAGTCGGTATTCAGATTTCGAGTTTGAACATATCGCCATCCGGTTCATTTATTGTCTGAGGATGGCTTGTCGTAATTCAAAAGCAAGATTTATAAGAACAAGTGAAAGGTAGATATTTTTTCCCACAAGAGCAATTGCCCGCTCTATTGCCCTGACAACCGCTGTGAGGTCTGCTTTATTAAAATGGCCGATGAATTTAGCGATTGATTCCTGTTGATCGAGATTAATGATCCCCTCTCTATTGTTGTGCTGCAAGACCAGTGCATCGCGCATCCACAGATTCAGCAACATTAACGACCTGACAACAGCATATCGATCTTTCGGTCCGAGAAATTCCTCGATCTCTTTCATCCACATTGAGGGTGAGCGCACAAGAATATCCCGCAATACATCTATCATTTCTTCCCGTTGAGCAACCAGATCGGTGCCGACCAACTCCTGCGCACGGTGAAAGCTCCCGTTTGCCATTTTTGCTATGAGGATTGCCTGTTGCTCATCGATGGATTCGTTCATTTCAAGTATACCGCTTTTAATTTCCTCTTCACGCAGTAACTCGAAACGCACCATCTGACATCGCGATATAATCGTAGGCAGTAATGCATCGTGATGCGAAGTTGTTAATATAATCACCGTATTGGGTGCGGGTTCCTCGAGTGTCTTGAGGAGTGAATTTGCCGAGCTATCGTTCATGGTATCCGCTTCCGAGATAATGATAACTTTTTTTCCCCGCTCAGCACGTGCGAGATTGATAGTTCTGCGAATTTCCCGGATCGAGTTAATTTTTATCTTATTGGCATCTGAAAGATTGATCCGATAGTATGGATTTGACGCTTTTTCGGCCATAGCCTGCCGGTATTCGGCAATCATTTTGGGCTCGAGCTTCTGAAACGGATCGTCCCCTTCTTTTTCATTCTTTCCGACCGGCATCCGGATAATGATTTTCAGATTTGGATGTTGCAGCGATGCAATTCGATGACAGTGTGTACACGTATTGCAGGCCTCGCCGTGATCGGGCTGCTCACAATTCAATACTTTTGCGAATTCGATTGCAGCCGCATCTTTGCCCGTGCCCTCGGGTCCGTGAAAAAGATAGGCATGCGATATTTTATCGGCTATAAAAGATCTCCGGAGTATCTTTTTTACCCGTTTCTGCCCTATGACCAAATTCCAACCCATTAAAATGCGTGTCCGATTCCAAAATGAAATGCCATATCCTTAAAGAAGGGTCTGTTAAATAACCATTGTCGATTTGCCTGTTGATCCGGATCGTATAACTTGAAACCGAAGTCAACCCGTATCGGCCCGATGAGGGTATTATACCGTATCCCGAATCCCGTAGCAAGAGCGATTTCTTCGAACCGGACGTCCGAGCCGTGCTCCCAGACGTTACCAAAATCGAGAAAGAGCACCGCCCATAATTTTCCGAAGTCGATCGGGACCTCGCCGAGGTTACGCAATATATTGATCCGTGACTCAATATTACCTTCTATAGTTGCCATACCGCCGATCGGACGGCTACGGTCATCTACCGGCCCGAGTTGGCGGCTTTTCCAGCCACGAACACTTCCGCTGCCGCCTCCGAAGAAACGACGGTGAAGGGGGACAGGAGTATCGTTACCTTTTGCGTACAGCGTTGCATATCCGCCTTTTAATTTTAAACCAATCACATGATTGTGCCGTGTATCCATCGGGAAATACCACCGACCGGTAAGTGTCGTTTTCATATATTGTGAATACGGTAAATGGTCGCCAAGGTACGAAATAAATACCGGAAGTATACCACCTTCCTCTATGGTTCCCGAATGAAAGAAACCCTGCGTAGGGGAAAAGACATCGTTGGTGCGATCCCGTTGCAGAGTAAATGCAATAATCGAGTTTAATTGCGGTTCTTCAAAACGACGGTCCCTCGGCAATTGCTGATCGATTTCATCGAGAGATATTCTATCATCAAGTGCCCGGGGTGAAATACGTTCGAGCGTCCATTCTAAAATGCCATAGGTTGTAGTGGTAAATTGGTGGTTGATTCCGATACGGTTTCTCAGGAGCGTATACTGAACATAGGGATGTTTTTCGAGCATATATGACACACCCCAACGGCCGCTTGTTCTCGTTGTAAAGATATATGGCTGAATCACCTCAACACCGATATCGATTGCACCGAGCAAGGATGGATCTCTCCATCCGTTTTCATTGAGAACACGGACGAGTTGTAATTCCTGAACGGATTGTATACGGGATCTGTTTCTTAATGTGAGGGTTCGTGCACCGCCGAGGAAATTTCTATTTGAATATCCTATCCCGATACCGATATTGAACGCATTATTTTCATCGTTGACGAGAATCTCGGGTGTTATCTCATGTTTCGCACGCGGCCGTACATTTACCGTGCTCGGTACGACGCGGGACGTATCGTCTGAAGATGGAATCCGGATATCGATTTTTGCCGATTCAAATATGCCGAGACGGTTTAAATTCCGTTCACTTCTCGTTCTGCCCGCAAGACTGTATATTTGTTCGGCATCATATTCGAGCATTCTGTAGATGATACCGGGATGTATTCTGTAACCCCGATCCTCTTCGAAATGTATATGAATATCGCCGAATGAAAACCGATTGCCGGGTTCAAAGATCATGGCAACGAAAGCTTCCGGTTCACGAAGAGAATATTGCACCTGTACATCCGTTATTGCCGCTTTTGCATAACCGTTGTTATATAATATATTAAGGATTCGTTGGTACTCCTGTTCGACAAGCTCAATCTGGTAGGGAGTGCCGGCCTCGATTTCGGGCTTTTCGTAAATCTCCTGTAAGACCAGCGAATCTATGCCTGCAAGACCTGCATACCCGATATTTTGAACTATCCATCTGTCCCCTTCCTGTATAGAAAATATAAGACGAACCCTGCGGTTATCGAACGAGATGGTAAGTGAAGTATCGACCGAGACGTTAAAAAAACCATTTCCCTCGTAGTAGTTTTGTAACCGATTCATGTCTTCCCCCACCTGAAAAACATCGAAGTAATTGGTTGGCCTTCCGAGTCTGCTGCTTACTCTGGTATGTAACCAGTTCATAAAACGGGAGGGAGAACGTTCGGTTTCGATAACATCGAGAAGACGGGTATCGGAGAAAGTATTATTGCCGGTGAATTGAACGTTACGGATAATAAATTCATCCTCGGCGTAGACGTAAATATCCCCGGCCGTTACCGAATTACCGAGTATAAAAAGCAATGTAATAACAGTTACAAACAAGCGGGAGATGATATATGTGGTCGTTACCATCTCCCCGCTGTTTACATACGTACCCCGGCAGTCATAGCCACCGTTAGAATTGTGATGCTGCATTTGTTCGAGCTACCCTTATCTTTGATCCCCTGCTATCGTACCGCTGTAAAACCCGCGATCATTGACGGTTATAGCTTTAGAGGTCTGAATCATCTTCAAAGAAGAAATCTTCGTCTGTAGGATAATCAGGCCAGATTTCTTCAATGCTTTCATACGGTTCTTCGGTATCTTCAAGTTCTTGAAGATTCTCTATTACTTCTACCGGTGCACCTGTCCGTATTGCATAATCTATGAGCTCATCTTTCGTTGCAGGCCACGGAGCTTCTTCAAGATATGATGCTAACTCCATTGTCCAGATCATTCACATCCCTCCTTAATAATCAATTTTTTAAAGTCATTTTTTCGATTTTGTGGTAATATACATCTTTCTAACATAAAAAAAAACCACTGATTAGACAAAAAATCAGTGGTCGGGATTGAGGATTCAGACTCTCATCAAAGGTACTAAAGCGTTTATTTTCTTTCCTGCAAAACCGCGGTAAATTCCCTCATAGCCTCATGGTAGTCAATATCATCGAAGAAATAATCAACGGGGTTTTGTTTTATGCCGTTATGGATAACTTCATAATGGAGGTGCGGTCCGGTAACAAGCCCTGACCGTCCGCTTAACGCTATTACATCCCCGCGTTTCACCCGGTCACCGCGTTTGACGTTGATCGTTGATGATAGATGGGCATAGAGTGTCTTATAACCATAGCCGTGGTTGATAACAATCATCCTTCCGTATCCGCCGCTTGACCTACCGGCCAATTCTACGACACCGTCTGCTGTCGCATACACTGGCGTGCCGACATCGCATGCAATATCGAGACCCCCGTGTACGTGGTTATGTCCCAGGACCGGATGTCGTCGTCGCCCGAACCCGTTTAGGTTATAGCGTCCGTCCGCCGGTTTAATGGCTGGCAAATGACGGAAAAAATCTTTGTTGAACTCATATTTTTTCTCTATATCAGCGAACGAATCACGCTGTATATGCAGTTCCCGTTCAAGCCTATCGAGCCAGCGATGAGTCCGGTTCAAAAGATCTCGCGAATTTCCGGCCGCGATTCCGAAATCGTTGGTTGCACCGCCAATTCCCGCCATTCGGGTATCCTCATCAATGACCGGTAGATCTACTTTTAACCGTAATTCGGTATCTCGCGAAGCAAATTCCTCAAGTGTGAGTTCAATCTGGTTTATTGTTCCTTCAAATGATTTTACTTGTTCCCGTAAGATTTTATTCTCTGTCTGAAGAAATGCAGCTTGTCGATAACCTAAGTCAAGGTAATTATAGTATATATGGTTAGTGAGGAGGATTGTAGAAATTGCAATTAGTAATGAACCAACGAAAAGGGATATACCTTTTATTCGAAACCCGGAAATTTCCTTGAGTATACCGGTATCATCTGAATAATAGAACAGTTTGTACTTCTTTTTCATATTTCCGGTCTATTTAGTGAATATTATCCTGATTTAAACCCCCTTTTGTTTTGATATCAGTAAATGAATTTGAAAAAAGCAATATCGAAAGGTAAGAAAAAGCATAAACTTTGTCAAGCAAATTCCCAACCATTTGGCATATTTTACTTGACTTTCGCATCCTGCCCAAGACAAAACGGGGTACCTCAACACAGGTAATAAATAAGCAAATATTATGCCTCAATCGTTCACCGAGAGCATCACTACTACTCTCATCCCGCATATGGGCTCGCATCTATCCCGGATTGTGGTCGGGAGTAAGCTTATTCAAAATCGTGCTCAAAATAATCAATGACACGATTTTTCATTTTTGATTTCTCGGTTATTGCTTTTTCGAGACGACCCTGAAATTCTTTGGCCGCATCATAACCATAATGTTTCAGCAGATAATTCAACGCGATTACTTCGGTAATGACAGTCACATTTTTCCCGGGATAAATCGGCAATTTTATTTTTGGAATTTCTACTTCAAGAATCGGTACCTTGAGTTCGTCCAGTCCGGTTCTGGTATACTCATTATTCTTATCCCAATCCTCGAATTCCACGACTACTTCGACCCTTTTTTGGTAACGTATTGAGCGTATACCGAAGATACTGCGGACATCAATCAATCCAAGTCCCCGGATTTCCATAAAATGCTTCACGAGATCCGTTCCCGCTCCCATCAAAATTCCTTCTCCCTTACGGGTAACGACAACCACATCGTCAGCAACCAAACGATGGCCCCTTTCGACAAGGTCAAGCGCAATTTCACTTTTTCCTATTCCCGATCTTCCCGTTAATAATACTCCGATACCGTACACATCGACAAATGAACCGTGAATGACCGTCTGCGGTGCAAACTGATCGTCGAGAAAATCGCTGATGAAATACACAAATTTTGTCGTGGCAAGTGGTGTCTGAAATACAGGTACATTGTTTTTAATGGATAGATCGAGCAGTTCGTTATCGATTTGATTATTATTCGTTATGACAATGCACGGTATATCGAACTTCATAAGGGTTGAGTATGCCTGCGAGCGCTTCTCGCGCGGAAGATGATTGAGGTATCGTATTTCGGTATTGCCGACTACCTGAACACGATTATACGTAAACAATTCTACGTACCCTGCCAATGCGAGTCCGGGGCGGTGAATGTTTTTATCCCGGATCTGATTTTCGAATCCCACTTCCTCACCGGATAAAGATTTTAATTTAAATCTTTCCCTATTGGCATTGAAGAGATATTGAACCGTTATATGGTCTTTTTGTATTTGCTGTTCTTTTGAAGTCATCGGGTTTTCGTGATCATAGATGTTATGGTTTTGCGTTTACTTCGCGAACCATCTTTTTATCCTTCTCCCGAAGTTTATCTTTATATTTTTTCAACTGTCGTTCCAGTTTTTCCACTGACATATCGACCGACTTCAGGAAGTCGTCCGAGTCAGCGGCCGCAAATAATTTTTCTCCCCTGACTTTCATGGTCATCTCACAATGTTTCCGGCTGTTCTGCGGACGCTCAAAAAAGAGAACAACTTCACAACCAATTATGCCGTCAAAGAATTTCTCCAGCTTCTCTAATTCGTTGGTTATGTGTTCACGAATTGAGTCATGAGTTTTAAAATGTCTTGCTGTTATTTGTATATGCATAGTGTGTCTCCTTCCATGAATAAGCACATCAGGTTTATGCCCGCGGATGTTTATCCTGATATATATTTCTCAAGCGGTCTACACTGACGTGAGTATAAATTTGCGTTGTTGATAAGTGACGATGACCGAGAAGTTCCTGAACCGCCCTCAAATCGGCACCACGATCAAGCAGATGCGTTGCGAATGAATGTCTGATTACGTGCGGGCTTTGTTTCCTCACCTCAGATACCAGGCCGATGTATTTTTTTACGATCCTCTGAACAGTACGTCCGGAGAGAGCTTGCCCATGGAAATTCACGAATACAAACGGGGAGTTATCTCCTGTACTTTGCAGATAGGATTTCAAAGCATTTTTTGCCGCATGTCCGAAAGGAATAATTCTCTCGCGTTCACCTTTCCCTGTCACCCGTATTGTCATATCACCCCAGTTAATCGATTCTTTTTTCAACCTTGTTAACTCGGATAAACGAATACCGGTGCTGTAAAATAACTCCATTATTGCCTTATCCCGAATCGCATGTTTCCCCTCGTGTCGGATACTCTGTATAATTTCCGACATATCTTTTTCGTCGATAACCTGCGGAAGATCTCGTGGTATCTTTGGCGTCGCCAATGTCCGTGCGGGATTATCCTCGATCTCACCCTTTTTTAATATATACCTGAAAAAAGATCTAATAACGGTTGTTTTGCGGGCGATACTCCTCGGCCGACTGTTTGCATCGGCGAGTTCTCCGAGGAACAGTCGCAAAGTGAGTGTATCGATGCGTGTCGGATACACCTTGTCCGTCTCAAAATGATTTCTCAAAAACGAGTATAATTGCATGAGATCTGCACGGTATGCGGTCATGGTATGAACGGAAAGGTTTCGTTCACCGCTCAGCGAATCAATATATTGATCTATCAAATTTTTCATCATTACCACTTCTCAGATGCCTCTATCCGGAAGCTTGCCTGGCAATGTTTATTTCATCCGGATCAAATTCGTTTTTGCATTCGGGGCATTTTAAAAACTGCCCTTTTTTCTGTGAGTATTTTTCAACAATATATGCATTGTCACACGAGGGACAGGCTTGCATGACGGGCTTATCCCAGGATGCAAAATCACACTTGGGATATTTACTACATCCATAGAAGACCCGTTTCCTCTTGGTCCTTCTTTCCAGGATTTCACCTTCCCTGCATTTGGGACAGGTAATACCGAGTGTAATCGGTTTCGTATTCTTACACTCCGGATATTTTGAACATCCGAGGAATGCCCCAAAAGGCCCTCCTTTTACAACCATCTCACTCCCGCAGACTTCACACGTCGTGTTATTCACTACTTGTTTCAGGTGTTCACGTTCATGCGCGAGTGGTTTTGTATTTTTACACTCCGGATAACCGGAACACGCCATGAACCTTCCGTTTCTCCCCCACTTGATGATCATCGGCCGGCCGCAGACGTCACATTCCTCGCCGGTTTCTTCCTGTAACGCTTTTTTAATTTCGGTGGTCTTTTTACTTACCATTTCAAGCGACTCTGTAAAGGGATAATAGAAATCATCAAGAACTTTTTTGTAGGATTGTTTCCCCGACGCTATTGTGTCGAGTTCGTCCTCCATTTCAGCTGTGAACTTGACGTTAAATATATCCGGGAAGTGTTCGATCAACAGTTTATTCACCTGTCTCCCCAGATCGGTCGGGTGTATCTGTCGATCTTTTAACTCCACATACTTGCGCTCCAGTATTGTGGAAATTATCAATGAATAGGTGCTCGGCCGACCGATACCCAACGATTCGAGTTCACGGACCAGACTTGCTTCGTTAAATAGCGGAGGTGGCTTTGTAAAATGTTGCCTGGGAAGTATATCCAGCAAGTTAACTTCCTGACCCACGGATAAATTCGCGGGGATCGGTGATGTGGGATCTTTCTCTTTATCATCCTGACCGTTGGAACTAACATCATCGTAGACCTGCAGAAAACCGCGGAATTTGATCACCGAGCCGCTTGCACGGAAAGTAAATTTCCCTCCCTCGATTTCGACATTCAGCTGTTCATATACGGCCGCCTGCATTTGTGTAGCGATAAAACGATTCCAGATAAGTTCGTATAACAGGTATAGGTCTTTTTCAAGATATTTTTTAATTTTCTTCGGCTCATATTCGAGCATTGTCGGACGTATGGCTTCGTGGGCATCCTGTGAGGTCTTCGCTTTTTTAAATCTGCGCGGTTCGTTCGGCAGATACTCTTTTCCGTAATTCGAATAAATATACTCGCGTGCCGCTGCAACTGCTTCGTCACTCAACCGAACGCTGTCGGTGCGCATATAGGTGATAAGACCGACACTGCCTTCTTCTCCGAGATCAACACCCTCGTATAACCGCTGGGCAAGCGTCATGGTTTTCTTTGTTGAAAACCTTAAACGCGATGCTCCTTCCTGCTGCAGGGTACTGGTTATAAATGGCGGTGGTGGATTGCGCCTGATATCCTTTTTCTGAACATTCGTTATTGCATATGACTGCTTTTTGATATCGCGAACAATACTCGTTGCCTTTTCTTCGGAACCGATCTGTTTGGATTTTCCGTCGATTTTAACCAGCTTGGCAAAGAAGTCTTTTGACGTATCGGTTTTGAACTGTCCGATGATCGACCAATATTCCGTGGGAACAAACCGTTCGATCTCCTCCGCACGTTCACAAATAAGGCGAAGCGCGACGGTCTGGACCCGCCCTGCTGAAAGCCCGTAATAGAGAGTTTTCCATACGAAAGGGCTTATCTGATAACCGACAAGTCTATCCATGATGCGACGGGCCTGTTGTGAATAGACCAACTTATCGTCTATTTTTCTCTTATTATTCATCGCATCCCGGATACCCGATCGGGTGATCTCGTGAAAAAGGACACGATAAATGTTATCATTCACCGGTTTCAGTTCCTCCGCAACATGCCATGCAATAGCTTCCCCTTCACGGTCGGGGTCGGTCGCAAGATAAATATCTGAGACCTTTTTCGCCTTCTCCTTAAGCTTCTTTAATACTTCGCCTTTCCCTTTAATGGTCACATAGGTGGGGCTGTAATTGTTTTCAACGTCGATGCCAA
>Ga0209498_1001615_pt1 | contig 13786 bp, 10 predicted proteins | sample WalLakDeSediment_FD_184131 | JGI IMG/M metagenome (GOLD analysis project Ga0209498, IMG submission 184131) | Lake sediment microbial communities from Walker lake, Nevada to study Microbial Dark Matter (Phase II) - Walker Lake 11/02/13 Deep... | ecosystem: Environmental > Aquatic > Freshwater >...
GGCTGGAGGCGCACGGGGGCGGCCGGGACCTGCGCCGCGGGCGGCGGGCTGGCAGCCGGTTGCACGACCGGCGCGGGCGCGGGCGGCGGGGCTTCGGGAGTACTTGCGCAACCGGCGGCGAGCAACGCAGCGGCAAAGCCGCTCAGCAGGCGCGCTTGGGTCGGGCGGTAGATCGGCTTGGACATGGCTGGCCTGACTCCATGCTGTCCGTTAGTTGAGAGGGGGCTGTCGCAGCTTGGTATAATCCACCGAGCTTTGGCAGCCTGCGCCCGGGCGCGCGCTTCCGCGGCGCCGTCGCGTCAGCGCGAAGTTAGCACGCTGGACTTGAATTGTCATACTGTTAGCCGCACTTTGTGGCGTATTACACGAGGAACCGGAACCGCGCACATGGCGATCCTTAACATACTTGAGTATCCCGACCCCCGGCTCCGCACCAAGGCGGAACCGGTGGCCGCCGTGGACGACGAACTCCGGCAACTGGCCGCGGACATGCTCGAGACCATGTATGCGGCCCCGGGTATCGGCCTCGCGGCGACGCAGGTCAATATCCATCGTCGAATGCTCGTCGCAGACATCTCGGATAAACAGGACACACCGCACGTTTTTGTAAATCCGGAGATCCTGGAGCGCCGCGGCACCGAGGTCATGGAAGAGGGCTGCCTGTCCGTGCCGGGGTTCTATGAGTCAGTGACCCGCTCGGACTGGATTCGCGTTCGCGCGCTGGGACTGGATGGCCAGCCTTTCGAGATGGAGGTCGATGGCCTGCTTGCGGTTTGTATCCAGCACGAGATGGATCATCTCGAGGGCAAGCTGTTCGTGGATTACCTCTCCGATCTCAAGCGGCAGCGCATCCGCAAGCGTCTCGAGAAAGAGCGCAAGCAGCGAGAACCCGACTCCGCGGCGCGCGCGCTGTAGGCCGGCTGCCCGTGCCCCGCCTCGTGTTTGCGGGCAGCTCGGACTTCGCCGTACCTTCGCTGGGCGCGCTGCTGGCGGACGGCTGGGAGGTCGCCGGGGTGCTCACCCAGCCGGACCGCCCGGCCGGGCGCCGTCGCCAGCTGGTGCCCACCCCCGTCGGCGCCTTTGCCCGGGAGCGGGCTCTTGCTGTTCTTACCCCGGTCAGCCTCCGCCCGCCCGAGGCGGTGGCGGCCATCGCCGCGCTCCGCCCGGAGGTGCTGGTGGTGGTGGATTACGGCCTGCTGCTGCCCCCCGCGATCCTTGCGCTGCCGCCAGCCGGTTGCATCAACGGCCACGCCTCGCTGCTGCCCCGCTGGCGCGGGGCCGCGCCGATCCAGCACGCGATCCTGGCAGGCGACCCGATCACTGGAATTTCAATAATGCTTATGGATAAAGGTCTGGACACGGGCCCAGTATACAAAATGCAGTCGACAGAGATTGGCGCGGCGGAAACTGCGGGGGAGCTGCGGGAGCGGCTGGCGACCCAGTGCGCCGGCTTGCTGAGGACGGCCCTGCCGGAGATCCTCGCCGGCCGGCTGGAGCCGCGGCCCCAGGACCCTGCCCTTGCCACGCTTGCCGGGAAATTGCACCCGGCGGCGGCCGAGCTGGACTGGAACGGCGGCGCCGCCGCGCTGGCCCGCCAGGTGCGGGCCTTTGCGCCGAAGCCTGGCGCGTGGACGACCTGGAGTAGCGAACGCCTGAAGCTGCACCGCGCCATCCCGTTGGCGGAGCGGGAAGGGCCGCCGGGAAGCGTCTGGCGAGCCGGGTCGGCGGGCATCGACGTGGCGGCGGGTGACGGCAGTGTGCGCGTGCTCGAGCTGCAGCCGCCCGGCGGCAGGGTCATGAGCGCGCGAGATTTTCTGAACGGCCGGGCAGTGCTCGGCGAGCGCTTCGGCGCGTGAGCGTCGGCGGCGAACCCCGGGCAGCCGCGGGCCGGGCGGTTTCGGACGTGGCGCGCCGGGGGCGTTCTCTGGACGAGGCCCTCGGAAAGTCGATAGTCGGGCTGGCGGATGCCGACCGCGCATTGGTGGCCCAGCTCGCCTATGGAACGCTGCGCGCCTATCCCCGGCTGGACCGCTGGGTGGATCTGCTGCTGGCGCGACCGCTGCCGGAGCGCGACATCGAGGTCCATGACCTGCTGGCGGTGGGGCTTTACCAGCTCGAGGACACCCGCGTGCCCGATCACGCGGCGGTCGCCGCGACCGTCGAGGCGGTGCGGCAACTCGGCCGTCACCAGTACGCCGGCCTGGTGAACGCCTGCCTGCGGCGCTGGCTGCGGGAGCACGATGCCTTGAAGGCCAAGGTGGCGCGCGTTCCTGAGGTAGTCCACGCGCACCCGCGCTGGTGGCTCGACGCGCTGGCCGCCGACTGGCCCAAGGACTGGGAGTCGGTCGTCGCCGCGGCAAACCTGCAAGCACCGATGTGGGTGCGGGTAAACCGGTTGCACGGCACCCGCGAGGCCTGGCTGGAGCGACTCGTGGCGGCCGGCGGCGCGGCGACGGCATGGGCGCCCGCGCCGGATGCGCTGTGCCTCGACGGACCGATGGACGTGGCGGCTTTGCCCGGTTTCGGCAGCGGCGACGTGTCGGTCCAGGATGCGGCCGCCCAGCTGGCGGCGGGGTTGCTGGACCCGCAGCCGGGCATGCGCGTGCTGGATGCCTGTGCTGCGCCCGGCGGCAAGACCGGCCACCTGCTGGAGTATTGCCCCGACATCCGCATGACTGCGCTCGACGTGGCGCCCGCCCGCCTCGAGCGCATCCGGGAGAACCTCGCCCGGCTGGGCCTCGAGGCCAACGTCCTGGCGGGCGATGCGCGCGACCCGGGCGCCTGGTGGGATGGCGAGCCGTTCGACCGGATCTTGCTCGATGCGCCCTGCACCGGCAGCGGCGTGGTGCGGCGCCACCCCGACATCAAGCTCCTCCGGCGCCCCGGGGACGTGGCCGCCATGGCTGCCCAGCAACAGGCGTTGCTGGAAAGCCTGTGGCGACTGCTGGCACCCGGCGGGCGGCTGCTGTACGCCACCTGCTCGGTGTTTCGCCTCGAAAACGCGAGCCGGGTGACGGAGTTCCTCGCCCGCCACCCGGAGGCGCGGGCGATCGATCTCGGTGAGCCCGGGTGGGGCCGGCGCGCCGGTCCGGGGCGCCAGATTCTCACCGGTGAGGCGGCGACCGACGGGTTTTATTATGCTTGCCTGAACCGGCCGGCCTAGGCAAGTGATCATGCCCCGAGCAGAGCGATGCGATGACAACCCCGGGTGGCGCCTTGCCGCCGCGGGCTTGTTCGTCGTCTTGATGCTGCAGGCGGGCAGTGCGCGGGCCGAGGGGAGCATCGAGATTCGCGAGGCCACCACGCGCCTGCAGGCCGGCGTCTGGTTCCTCGACGCCGATATCGTCTACACGCTCAACGCGCCTGCGCTCGAAGCCCTGGACAGCGGCGTCACGCTGGACGTCGAGCTCACCATCCGCCTGACCCAGCGCCGGCGGATCATCTGGGATTCGACCTTCGCGGAGCTCAAGCAGCGTTATTCGCTCCAGTATCACGCGCTCACGGAGCGCTACATCCTCCGCAACCTGAACAGCGGCGAACAGGAAACCTATGGCACGCTGGCCGGGGCCTTGTCAGGCCTGGGGACCGTGCGTTCGCTACCAATCATCGACGACGCCCTGCTCAGCCGCGGGGAGCGTCATTACGTGGCGATTCGCGCAGTAGTAGACATCGAGGAGCTCGGCGGCCCGCTTGCCTTGATCAGGATTCTTTGGAACGACTGGCGCATTGCCGGTGATTGGGTCAGGTGGCGACTGGACCGTTGAAACGGCTCGGCCTGGTGACGCTGGCCTTGCTGGGGCTGGCGATGCTGGTCATTGCCCTGCTGTTTCTCGCCTCGACCGTCGAGAACGCCGATCGATTCGGCGAGATCTACAACTGGATCTTCCTGCTGAATCTTGCTGGCGCGTCGATCCTGCTGGCGCTGATTGCGGCGAATCTCGTGCGGCTGGTGCGCGAGTACCGCAACCAGGTTCCCGGCTCCCGGCTCGCCTCGCGCATGGTGGCGATTTTCGTCGGCCTGGCCGTGCTCCCCCTTGGCCTCGTGTATTACTTCTCGGTGCAGTTCATCAGCCGCGGTATCGAGACCTGGTTCGACGTGAACGTCGAGGCCGGCCTCGGCGATGCGCTCGACCTGTCGCGCGCCACGCTCGAGAGCCGGATGCGCGAGCACCTGGAGACCACGCGCCAGATCGCCGATTCGCTGTCGGGCCGCGACGACCAGCGGCTGGCGACTCAACTCGAGACTATGCGGCGCGGCTCCGGTGCCATCGAACTGACGGTGGTGGGCCAGAGCAGCCGCATCATCGCGCTGTCTTCGGACCGCAGCATCACGGAGCTGCCGGCCGGCCCCACCGAGGAAGTGATGCTGCAGATCCGCCAGGGCCGTCCTTTCGTCAGCCTGGACCCGGTGCGCGAGGGTTACGTCGTGCGCACCGCCACGGCGATCCCTGCGAGTCACCCGCTCGACGAGCTCAAGGTGCTGCATGCGCTGTTTCCCGTGCCTGAACGGGTTGGCCAGCTCGCGAATTCGGTCCAGGAGGCTTACGCCCAGTACCGCGAGCTCTCGTTCCTGCGTGCGCCGTTCACGCGCAGCCTGACGCTCACCCTGACGCTGGTATTGCTGCTGTCGTTGCTGATGGCGGTCTGGGGCGCGTTCTTTTTTTCGCGCAAGCTGACCGAGCCAATCCAGACGCTGGTGGCCGGCACGCGGGCAGTGGCCAAGGGCGATTTCGATACGCGGCTGCCGATGCCGGCGCGTGACGAGATGGGCTTCCTGGTGCACAGCTTCAACGACATGATCACCCGCCTCGCGGGCGCGCGCGAACTGGCCCGCCAGAGCCAGCAGGCGGTCGAGAGCCAGCGGGCCTATCTCGCGGTCATTCTCAGCAGGCTGTCCACCGGCGTCGTTTCGCTGGAGAAGGACTGGCGCATCAAGACCGCCAACGAGGCTGCCGGCGCAATCCTCGGTGTGGATTTCGAGCGCGCGATCGGCCTGCCGCTCGCCGAGGTTGCCGAGGGACGACCGTTGCTGCAGCAGTTCATCGAGGTCGGGCGTGGCCACATCGAGGCCGGCGATTTCGAGTGGCGCGAACAGATCGTATTGCGCAACGAGGTCGGCCGGCGCGTCCTGATGTGCGCTTGCTCCGGGCTGCCAGGTGAGGACGGCGAGCTGGACGGCGTGGTGGTCGTGTTCGACGACATCACCGCCCTGTTGCAGGCCCAGCGCGATGCCGCCTGGGGCGAAGTCGCGCGCCGCCTGGCGCACGAGATCAAGAATCCCCTGACGCCTATCCAGCTTTCGGCGGAGCGCATCCGACGCCGCTTCCTTCCCCAGATGGCTGACGAGGACGCCGTGGTGCTGGAGCGCGCGACCCGCACCATCGTGCAGCAGGTCGAGGCGATGAAGGAAATGGTCAATGCCTTCTCCGACTATGCGCGGGCCCCGGACATGGAGATCGTGAAAGTCGATCTCAACCGGCTGGTCGCCGAGGTGGCGGAACTGTACCGGGTGCGGGAGATCCCCGTTAAGGTCAAGCTCGACGTGGACCCGGACATCATCGCGGTCGAGGCCGACGCCGGGCGATTGCGGCAGATTCTGCACAACCTCATCCGCAACGCCGTAGAGGCGCTCGAGGGCCAGGAGAAGGCGGCGCTGACGGTGACCACGCGCGGCACCCGGGAGTTCGATATTCGCGCAGTATTCATAATCGTCGAGGACAATGGCCCCGGGATTCCCCCCGATTCCGTCGACCGTATCTTCGATCCTTACGTCACCAGCAAGCCGAAGGGCACGGGCCTCGGGCTCGCGATCGTCAAGAAACTGGTCGAGGAACATGGCGGCTGGGTAGAAGCGAGCAACCGTGCCGAGGGCGGCGCGCGCATGACTATCGCGCTGCCGGCCGACGAGGATGCGCGCAGCGCGATGCTGCGCCGGGAGTCCCGTGCAAGTGAATTCAGGAGAGCGCACGCATGAGCACTGGCCGTATCCTCGTCGTTGACGACGAGGGTGATATTCGCCGCCTGCTGGAGGAGATTCTCTCCGAGGAAGGCTACGAGGTGGTTTCGGCCGCGAATGCCGCCGAGGCCCGCAGACAGCGCGAGGCGCAGGGTTACGACCTCGTGCTGCTGGACATCTGGATGCCGGACGCCGACGGCATCAGCCTGCTGCGGGAGTGGTCGACCAGCAAGTCCGTCAAGCCCTGCCCGGTCGTCATGATGTCCGGGCACGGTACCGTTGAGACCGCCGTCGAGGCGACCCGGCTCGGCGCATTTGATTTCATCGAGAAGCCGGTGTCGCTGGCCAAGCTGCTGCGCACGGTCGAACGGGCTCTCGAGTCCGGCCGCGCGCCGACCCGATCCGGTCGCCAGATGCTTCCCGCGAGCGCGATCCCGATTGGCCGGAGCCGGCTCATGCACGCGCTGCGGGAGCAGTCGGAGCGGGTGGCCGCGTACGCCACCCCGGTGCTGATCACGGGCGAATCCGGCTCCGGGCGCGAGACCTTCGCGCATTTCATCCATTCCCAGGGCCCACGCGCCGGGGGTCCCTTTGTCAGGCTGGTGGCGGGCGCGCTGCGGGACGCCGACGCCGAGCCTGCCCTGTTCGGCCGCGTGACCGACAGCGGAATTGAGCCCGGGTACCTCGAGCGGGCGCGGGGCGGCACGCTGTTCATCAACGAGCTGCCCGACCTTGGGCCGGTGGCGCAGAGGCTGCTCTTCGGCGCCCTGGAGAGCGGCCGCTTCACCCCGGCCGGCGGCGCCGTGCCGCAGGCGATCGACGCGAGAATCATCAGCTCAGCGCCGCCCGGCTTCGAACACGGCGCTTCGGGGGCGGGATTTCGCCGCGAGCTGCTGACGCACCTCGCAGTGGTCGTCCTGAAGGTCCCGCCGCTGCGTGACTACGCGGAGGACGTGCCCGAGCTCTTGCGGCACTATCTCGACAAGCTGGTCGACAACGACGGGATGTCGTTCCGCCGGCTCAGCGTGGCGGCGCAGAACCGTCTCCGGAACTACCCTTGGCCAGGCAATGTTCGCGAACTGCGCAACCTGGTGCACCGCCTGCTGATCCTGGGCGGCGACGAAGAGATCGGGCTCGAGGAGGTCGAGAACATCCTCGCGGAGGAAGCACCGGAGGGTGGCGAGGCGCTGCTCAGCCAGGACCTGATGGCGCTGCCGTTGCGCGAGGCCCGCGAACAGTTCGAGCGGGCCTACCTGCAGCAGCAGCTGCAGTTATGCGATGGCAAGGTCGGCCAGCTGGCGAAACGCGTCGGCATGGAGAGGACGCACCTGTACCGCAAGCTGCGCGCGCTGGGCATCGACTTCCGCAGCGGCGGCGGGGACGACTGAGCCGCGGGCGCGGCTGCTCCCGCTACTCGCGCTCCCGCACCGCGAGTGCGCCGATGCCGCTCTCGGCGAGGCGGCGACGGGTAGCCTCGGCCTGGGCGGAGTCGGGCAACGGCCCGATGCGGACGCGGTGCCAGGTCTGGCCTTCCAGCGTGACGACCTGGATGCTCGAGGTCAGGCCGAGCAGCGCGAGCTCGGCCTTGCGGCGGTCGGCATCCTGGTAGCGGCGGAACGAGCCGGCCTGGATCCAGTATCGGCCCGGCGCCAGCTGGGGCGCCGGGGCCGTCGGAGTCGCGCCGCGGGCCCGCGGCTCCTCCTCGGGAACCACGACCTCGAGCCCCGGCAGCATGGTGTAGAAATCGAAGCCGGATTCCGGCACCGCTTCCAGCTCGGCCGCTTCATCGGCTTGCTGCGAGGCCGGCTTCGCCGCGCGGGCGGCCACCGGCTCGGCAGGCGGCGGCGACGTCGTGTGCCGCAGGTGCACGAACAGCGCAACCGCCAGGCCCATCGCCAGGCCCGTCAGCAACCACACCCAGCCGGGTGTTGGCGGCTTCCGCGGACCGCGGCGGCGCTTGTAGTCGCGGGCCATGCCTACATGGACTCCGGCGCGCTGACCCCAACCAGGCCGAGGCCGTTGGCGAGCGCCTGGCGCGTCGCTTCCGCCAGCGTGAGGCGCGCGGCGCGCAGCGGCGCCTCGTCGACCAGGAAGGTTTGCGCGTTGTACCAGGTGTGGAAATCCTGGGCGAGTTCGCGCAGGTAATGGACGACGTTCTGCGGCGCGCGGTTGGCGGCCGCCAGTTCGACGACCTCGGGGAAGCGCCCGAGCGTCGCCATGAGCAGGCGCTCGTGGTCGGTGTTCAGCAGGTGCAGGTTGGCGATGCCCTCGTCCATGGACCAGTGCAGGTTCTTTTCGACCAGCTGGCGGAAGACGCTGCGCACGCGGGCATGCGCGTACTGGAGGTAGTAGACGGGATTCTCGTTACTGCGCGACTTGGCGAGCTCGAGGTCGAAGTCCAGGTGCTGCTCGTTGGAGCGCAGCACGTAAAACAGCCTTGCCGCATCGTTGCCCACCTCGTCCCGCAGTTCGCGGAGGGTCACGAACTCGCCGGAGCGCGTCGACATCTGCACCTTCTCGCCGCCACGGTAGAGGATGGCGAACTGCACGAGGCGCACCTCGAGGCTGTCGGCCGGCTCGCCCATCGCCTCCAGCCCCGCGCGTACCCGCGCCACGTAGCCGTGGTGATCGGCGCCGAGGATGTCGAGCAAATGGTCGTGGCCGCGCTGCCGCTTGTTGAGGTGGTAGGCGATATCCGAGGCGATGTAGGTGGTCTGGCCGTTGTCGCGCACCACCACGCGGTCTTTCTCGTCGCCGAGCGCGCTGGCGCGGAACCATAGCGCCCCGTCTTTTTCGTAGGCGTGGCCGTCGTTTTTCAACCGGTCGATGCACTCGGCCACCAGGCCGAGGTCGCTCAGGCTGCGCTCCGAGAACCATTCGTTATAGGTCACGCCGAACTGGGCGAGATCCTCGCGGATATCCGCGAGGATCTCGCCCAGCCCGAGCGCATGCACCGCGCGGTAATCCTCGTCGCCCAGGAGCTCGCGCATGCGCGCCACCACGGCGTCGATGTACTCGTCCTTGTCGCCCTCCGGCGCATCCGGTGGCAGCCCGGCGAAAACTTCGGCGGCGGGCCGGCGCAGCCGCGCGTGCTCGCGCGCCACCAGCTGGTCGGCGATCGGCTGGATATAGCCGCCGCGATAGCCGTTGGCGGGGAACGCGAACTCCTCCCCCAGCGCCTCGAGGTACCGCAGCCAGACGCTCGCGGCGAGGATGTCCATCTGCCGGCCGGCGTCGTTGACGTAGTACTCCCGATGCACCGTGTGCCCGGTCGCCTCGAGCAGGTTGGCGACCGAGTCGCCGTAGGCGGCGTGACGCCCATGGCCGACGTGCAGCGGTCCGGTCGGGTTGGCCGACACGAACTCCACCAGCACGCGCTGCCCGGCGCCGGCATCGGAGCGGCCGAAGGCTGTTCCCTGCCGCAGTATCTCGGCAGTCTGCTCCTCAAAGGCGCGCTTGCCGAGGCGGAAGTTGATGAACCCCGGGCCCGCGATCGAGACGCTCTCGACGAGCTCGGAAGGCGGCAGCAGCGCGATGATCCGCTCTGCGAGCGCGCGCGGGTTCATGCCCGCGGGCTTGGCCATTAGCAGCGCCGCATTAGTGGCGAAATCCCCGTGCCGCGGGTCGCGGGCACGCTCGACGCGGCCTTCCGCGACGATTCCCTCGGGTAACTCCTGGCACAGCGCTGCCAGCGCCTCGGCCAGCAGGCTTTCGATCTGTTTCTTCAAAACGGGTATTTCCGGGCAGGTGGCGACAGGCCCGCCATTGTACCGCCATGGCCGCGGCTTGTTCAGTTCCGCAGTGGACCGCCCGCAGGCGGCAGAATGCCTGGCGGCGATGTGTTCAGAACAGGTCCTGCGGATCGATCTCGAAGAACCATCGCAGGCCGCGGCCCTCGGCGAGTTCCGGCGCGCGTTCCCGCAGAACGGCCAAGGCGCCGCGCAGTACCGGGCGACTGTCGGACTGGAACAGCAGCTGCGCTCGCCAACGCCCGCCGCGCCTTTCCATCGGGGCGGGCGCCGGGCCGAGCACCAGGAGTCCTTCGCGCATTCCCAGCGCCTCGCGGCAGGCGCCGAGAAAGGACATCGCCAACCCCGGCCTGGCGGCATCCGCCCGGAGCATTACGAGATGGCTGAAGGGCGGCCAGCGGGCAGCGCGGCGTTCCTCGAGCGCGGCTTCCGCGAATGCCTCGTAGCCGCCCGTCAGCAGTCGTTGCAGCAAGGGATGCTCGGGATACGAGGTCTGCACCAGGACCTCGCCCGGCCGGTCAGCGCGTCCCGCGCGGCCAGCCACCTGCACCAGCGTCTGGGCCAGCCGTTCGCTGGCCCGGAAGTCGGCGCCGAACAGGCCCTGGTCGGCGTTGATCACGCCCACCAGCGTGACGCCCGGGAAGTCGTGCCCCTTGGCCATCATCTGGGTGCCGACCAGGATCTGCGTGCGGCCCGCGTGCACGTCGTCGAGGATGCGATCGACCGAGCCGCGCCGTTGCGTGGTGTCGCGATCGATACGGGCGATGCGTAATCCCGGAAACTCGCGCCCCAGGGCGTCCTCCAGCCGTTCGGTGCCTTCGCCGGCCGGGCGCAGGTCGGCGCCGCATCCCGGGCATGCGCCGGGCAACGCGGTGTCGTCGCCGCAGTGATGGCAGCGCAGGCGCCCGGCACGGCGGTGCCAGGTGTAGCGCGCATCACAGTGGCGACACTCGGCCACCCATCCGCAGGACGTGCAGAACAACGCCGGCGCGAAGCCGCGGCGGTTCAGGAACAGCAGCACCTGGCCCTGCGCCTCGAGGTGTGCGCGCATGGCCTTGAGCAGCGGCGCCGACAGGCCTTCGGTCGCCGGGTGGCGGCGCAGGTCGACCAGCGCCACCCGCGGATGCGAAGCGGCCCCGGGCCGCTCCGGCAGGTGCGCCAGCCCGTAGCGGCCCTCGCGCGCGTGCCGCAACGTCTCGAGCGACGGCGTCGCGGAGCCGAGCACGACCGGGATCCCGGTGAGGCTGGCGCGCATGACGGCGAGATCGCGGCCCGAGTAACGCAGGCCCTCCTGTTGCCGCAGCGAGGGATCGTGCTCCTCGTCGACGATGATGAGCCCGGGGCGCGCCAGCGGCGCGAACACGGCCGAGCGCGTGCCGATGACTACCGCCGCGCGTCCGCTGCGCGCGTCGGCCCAGGCCGCCAGTCGATCGCCGCCCGCCAGGGCCGAGTGCAGTACGGCGACGGGCGCCGCCAGGCGCGCGGCGAAGCGCTGGACGAGTTGCGGCGTCAGCCCGATCTCCGGGACCAGCACGAGCACCTGCTGGCCGCGCCGCAGGCATTCCGCCGCCGCCGACAAATAAACCTCGGTCTTGCCGCTGCCCGTCACGCCGAACAACAGGCGCGCCGAGAACCGCCCGAGGTCTGCGATGATCGCCGCCGCCGCCGCCGCCTGGGCCTCGTTCAGCGCCGGGCCGGCCAATGCAGCCGTCCACGCTGCCGCCGCCGGCTCGGCCTCGATGTCCACGAGGCCCCGGGCGACCAGGCGCGCCGCGGCAGCGCGCCAGCCGGGCGGCAGGTTGGGGTCGTCAGTCCGGCGTGGCGCCGTGGCCAGCAGGTCCAGCAGGGCCGCCTGCTTGGGCGCCCGCTTGCGCATGGCGTCGGGCGCCGGGCCCCTCGCGGACACCCGCGCGGGCGGCTCCGGGAGCGGTTTGCCCTGTCGCAGCGGCGCGGGCAGCGCCGCCGCTACCACCAGGCCCGGCGGCTCCTGGTAATAGCGTGCGGTCCAGTCGAGCAGTTTCAGCAGCGCGGGGTCGAACAGCGGGGCCGCGTCGAGCGGCTCGATGATCGCTTTCAGCCGGTCCGGCGGCAGGTCCGAAGATTCGGCATGGGCCACGACGAGACCGACCGGGCGCCGCCTGCCGAAGGGCACCCGGACGCGCGTTCCGGGCGGGGGCGGGGGAGCCGAATCGGGAGCGAGGTAGTCGAACAGCGAGTCCAGCGGGACGTCCACCGCCACCTTGAGGATGGTCATGTGGCGACTCCGGGCGCGACGCCCCCGAGTTGTCCACAGAAGCTGTGGATAACTCTGTGGACGAGCGCTTGGATTAGCGGCGGGATCCGCGTCACGTCAGGGGCCGACTCAGTTTGGTCAAAAATTCGTCACGGCAATAAGTATATATAAAACCGATACTTGCGGCGTTTAATTGCGGCTCTTTGTCCGGCGAACGAGGTTTGAGGCGGTAAATTCCGGGTGTTGTGAATAAGTGCACTGGGCGGGGAGCTTTCGGGTCGGCCGCAAGGCCTTGGAAACGCTCGTCTTGGAAGCCGCCACGCCCCCGCCGCAGGGCGTGCGGCAGGGTCCCGCGGGGCGCCGGGCGCGTGGCGCGGCGGCGTTCCGCGGGCCTCAGCCCGCCTTGACGGCGTGGATCAGCTCGGCCACCGCCGCCTGGCCGTCGCCGTAGAGCATGCGGGTGTTGTCCAGGTAGAACAGCCGGTTCTCGATGCCGGAGAAGCCCTTGCCCTTGCCGCGCTTGATGACGATGACGTTCTTGGCCTTGTCGGCGTTCAGAATCGGCATGCCGTAGATCGGGCTGGACGGGTCGGTGCGCGCCACCGGGTTGACCACGTCGTTGGCGCCGATGACCAGCGCCACGTCGGTCGTCTCGAAGTCCGCGTTGATCTCGTCGAGGTCGGCGATCAGGTCGTAGGGGACGCCGGCCTCGGCGAGCAGCACGTTCATATGGCCGGGCATGCGCCCCGCCACCGGGTGGATCGCGAAGCGGACCTTGACGCCCTTGGACTGCAGCAGCTGGGTCAGCTCCCAGACCTTGTGCTGGGCCTGCGCGACGGCGAGGCCGTAACCCGGGATGATGATCACCCGGTCGGCGAACGCCATCATGATGCCGGCGTCGGAGCTCTCGATCGGCTTCATGCTGCCGGCGACCTCGCCGGTGTCCACGGATTCGTCGCCGAAGGCGCTGAACAGGACGCTGGCCAGCGAGCGGTTCATCGCCTTGGCCATCAGCTGGGTCAGCAGCGTGCCGGCCGCGCCGACCACCGTGCCGGCGATGATCATCGCCTCGTTGTCGAGCACGAAGCCCTTGAAGGCCACCGCGAGGCCCGTCAGGGCGTTGTAGAGGGAAATGACCACGGGCATGTCCGCGCCGCCGATCGGGGCGGTCAGCATGATCCCGGCCACCAGCGCCAGCACGAAGAACAGGGTGACCAGCGCCATGTGCGTGGAGTAATTACCGAGCAGGAACATGCCGATGATCAAGGCACTCAGCAGCAGGGCCGCGTTCAGCTGGTTGATGCTCTTGAAGCGGATCGGCTTGTTCATCCAGCCTTGCAGCTTGGCGAAGGCGACCAGGCTCCCGGAGAAGGAGACCGAGCCGATCAGGCCGCCGAGCACCGCCAGGAAACCCACCGTGAGGGAGTCCGGGCTGCCTTTGTACAGCGTCACGGCCGCGATGGCGCCCGCGGCGCCGCCGCCCATGCCGTTGTAGAGCGCGATCATCTGCGGCATGTCGGTCATGGCGACCTTCTTGCCGGTCCACCAGGCGATGCCGCCGCCGAGCGCGATGGCCACGATGATCAACAGGATATTGGTCAGCGTCAGGCCGGGCCAGAAGAAGGTCACCACCGTCGCCAGCACCATGCCCCAGCCGGCCCAGAGGATGCCGCCGCGGGCGGTCCGGGGGGAGCTCATGCGCTTCAGGCCGATGATGAACAGCACGGCGGCGACGAAATAGCTAACCTTGATCATGAAGGTCGCGAAGTCCATTACTTGCGCTCCCCGCTCGACTTGAACATCTCGAGCATGCGCTCGGTGACCACGTAGCCGCCGACCGCATTACCG
>Ga0209498_1001619_pt1 | contig 13777 bp, 14 predicted proteins | sample WalLakDeSediment_FD_184131 | JGI IMG/M metagenome (GOLD analysis project Ga0209498, IMG submission 184131) | Lake sediment microbial communities from Walker lake, Nevada to study Microbial Dark Matter (Phase II) - Walker Lake 11/02/13 Deep... | ecosystem: Environmental > Aquatic > Freshwater >...
CGTAAAGCCCGCTTCGATGTCGGCGGAATCGACCTGGAGCACGGCGAGGAGTTCACCGCCGCGATCGACGACCGGCACGCACATCACGGAGCGGATCCGGCTCATCACGATGCTCTCGTGGCCGGCCAGCCGGCTGTCGGTCGCGGCATCGGCCGAGAGGATCGCCGTCCGCGCCTGGGCGACGCGGTCGATGAGCGACAGGCTCAGCCGGAGCGGCCCGGACGGCGAACGTCCGCGGAACTGACGCGCGCGGAGCACCAGCCGCTGCGACACCGGATCGGGCAGAAAGGCGAATCCCCGGGCGGCCTGGGGAAAGATCGCGAGCAGTCCGCCGAGGAGCCGGGGCAGCACCTCGTCGAGCGCGAGCGACCCACCGATAGCCCGGCGGAGATCGACCTCGGCCCGCAGCGTTGCCTCGGGCCGGCCGGAAGCCTCCGCGCCCCGTTCGATGGCCACCTGCGAGACGATCAGGTCGTCGAGGTTGTCGCTCGGCTCGGAACTACCCTCGGCATCGATCACGTCGCCGTCACCGCCGACGACGACGCCGGGCCCCGCGGAAAACTGGAGCCGCAGATCTCCCACGACAATCTCGTCGCCATCCTGCAGCCGCTGCCGCTCCGCGATCTGCCGGCCGTTGACGGCGGTGCCGTTGCGGCTACGGAGGTCGGTGATCCAGACCTCACCGTCGCTGAGGGTGACCTCGGCGTGCTGCCGGCTCACGGCCGCCGACTCGAGCACGATGTCACAGCCGGGATGGCGACCGATCACCAGTTTGTCGCGGCTGATCCGCAGTCGTCTGCCGCGTCGGGAACCTGATTGGATTTTGAAGAAGGCCACCGCGTCGTTCCCTGCGTCGTTCCCTGCTGGGTCGCCACCTGCCGGAGCCTACCGGGAAAAACAGGTCGGAATTGTCGGTCGTACACGTTCAGGGTAGTCTCTCAGGGTCCGCACGCACCGTTGAGGACACGCCCACCGTTGGGGAATGGTGTAACGGTAGCACGACTGGCTCTGAACCAGTTAGTCTAGGTTCGAATCCTAGTTCCCCAGTTTTTGGCCTGCGCACGGGTCGCCATGCCGTCGTCGTCCCGTGGATCGCCGATCGGTGAAGCCCTGGTCTGGTCTTCTCGGATCATGGCGCTGGGTCTCGTGATGTTTCTTCCGGGAGTGGCCGGCAGCTGGCTCGACGCGCGGCTGGGCACCCGGTTTCTGGGCCCTGTCGGCCTTGTTCTCGGATTCACGGTGGCACTCGTGCGGCTCGCCCAGATCGGCCGGGCGGCGAAGCGACGATGACGACACGGCCCCGCGCACCCGCCGAGATCGATCACGACGGCATCGAGCACCGCAGGACCGTTGACGAGCGGCCGGCTCATCACCAGGCAACTCATCACACGGCTCATCTCACAACAACGCATCCCACAACAACGGGCCGCGGCGTGCTCCTCCTCGGCGGGGTGCTCGCGATCGCCGTCGTGGTGGCCCTGATGCTCGATCGCGACCATCCAGCCTGGCGGAATGCGGTCATCCTGGCCGCTGCGATCACTGGCATATCGAGCGTGGGAGGCTGGCTCGCCAGCCGGGGACGACCAACAAACCCGGGGGGAGGGGTGGCCAGGGCCTTGGCGGGTACGGCCCTGCGGATGCTCCTTCCGTTGGCGGCCCTGGGCTGGCTCACTGCCAGCGGCGGCCCCCTCCTGGAGGCGGGGTGCGCCGGCCTGATCGTCGCGTTTTATCTGCCACTCCTTGCCACGACCATTCTTCTGCACATGATGGGGGAAGTTCGGCACCACGAGACCTCAGGCCAGGATTGACGTTCAGGCCTGCCATCCCGCTAGACTGCCGCGGTCTGTTCCGTTCCGTGCCGCCCCGCTTCCCGCCGATTTCCCCCCGCCGCTCACACGATGTCCGACCACAATCCGATCTATCACCTCAAGGACGCCTACTTCTTCGAGGTCCCCAAGGCGCTGTGGCGGCAAGGCTGGAAAACGCTCGATGACGTGCCCGTGTTCCTGCGGAATGGCCATCCGGACATCACCGACGTGGCCGTCTTCAACGAGGCCATGGACGGCAAGGTGCTCATTCCTCAGCCCTTCGCCGAACTCGAAAGCCTGTACGCGAAGAAGTCGGGGTTCGCGCTCTCGAAGTACATGATCCTCGAGGTCGCGCTGGGCCTCATTCTGCTCGCGATCTTCTCGCGACTCGCAGCGAAGCTTCGCAATGGCGACGCCCCCCGCGGCTGGTTCGCGAACCTGTTCGAGGCGATGATCCTGTTCGTGCGTGATCAGATCGCCCGCCCCGCGATCGACAGTCATGATCATGGCCACGCCCATGATCAGGGGCACGATCACGCCCATGATCATCACGACGGTGGTGCCCACGGGCACGCCGCTCCCGGGCCTGCCGCCGCCCACGCGCCGGTCGAGCATCACGACGGCGACCGCTTCGTGCCCCTCCTGCTCACGCTGTTTTTCTTCGTCCTCGGCTGCAACCTGTTGGGCATGGTGCCGTGGGCCGGCTCGCCCACCGCCTCGTTCTCCGTCACCCTCGCCCTCGCTGGCGTCACGTTCCTGACGGTCGTGGTGGCCGGCATGCTCAAGTTCGGGTTCTTCGGGTTCTTCGGCAATCAGGTGCCGACCATGGATCTGCCGCTGCCGCTGGCCATCATCCTCAAGCCGATGATCTTCCTCATCGAGATGCTCGGGCTCCTGATCAAACATCTCATCCTGGCGGTGCGACTCCTCGCCAACATGGTCGCGGGCCACCTCGTGCTCCTCGGCATCATGGGGCTCATCAGTTCGGCCACCGCCTATTCGTTCGGCATGTGGGCCACCGTGACCGGCATCAGCGTGCTGAGTTGCACGCTCTTCAGCCTCCTGGAACTGTTCGTCGCCTTTCTCCAGGCCTACATCTTCACGTTTCTTTCCGCCCTCTTCATTGGCGCGTCCGTGCACCAACATTAGGCTTGTCCCCATTCTGGCATTAGGCTTGTCGCCGGCCCGGAACGGTCTCCGCTCCGGTCCCTCCAATCTTCGTCCCGTCTCTCGTATTTCCAAGGAGTTTGATCACGTCATGATTCGATCACTGTGTTCCGCCCGTTCGCTCGCCGTCGTCGCCGCCGTCGCCCTCACCCTCTGCTGTGCCGACATCGCCAGCGCGCAGGAAGCGACGGGCGGCCGCTCGCTGATCGACCTCACCTCGGCCTTCAGCGTCGGCCTGGTCGTCATCGGCGCCGCCTACGGCATCAGCAAGCTGGCCTCCGCCGCCTACGAAGGCATGTCACGGCAGCCCGAAGTCGCCGGCAGCATCCAGACGGCGATGATCATCGCGGCCGCCCTCATCGAAGGTTTCACGTTCTACGCGCTCTTCATCTGCTCGCAGAAGTGAGTTCGTCCGCCGCCATGCGGACGGCCGCCGGTGGAGGGTTCGCCCTCGCCGCGACGTCCCACCGAGGTCGGGGAGAATTCCGCTCGCGGATTCTCCCCGGGCTCTCGGTGGAGTCGGCCCGCGGCGGAGCAGGCGGCTATTCCCTGACACAGGAGTTCGATTCGATGTGCATTCCGATGGTTCAGCGGTTCATCGCCGCGGTGCTGATCGCGCTGGCCACCACGGTCGTGCCGGTCGCCGCGGCTGACGATCACGGTCATGGAGCGGACGCCCATGGTCACGGAGCGCACGTCGAGATCGGCCAGTCCCCGCCCCCCGGCTTCACGCAGAAAGACTTCGAGAGCCCGGCCTGGTTCCAAACGGATTTGGCCGTCTGGTCGTTCGCCGTGTTTCTCGGCCTGCTGGCGATTCTCACGAAGTTCGCCTGGACGCCGATCATGGAAGGTCTCGCCAAGCGGGAGCAGGGGATCGCCGACACGATCGCCGCCACGCAGGCTGCCAACGCGGAGGCCCGCCAGCTACTGGCGTCCTACGAGCGGCGGCTCGCCGAGGCATCCGACGAGGTGCGGGGGATGCTGGAGGAGGCCCGCCGCGACTCCGAGGCCACGCGACAGACGATCATCGCCGAAGCCCGCAAGGCGGCCGACGAGGAGCAGGCCCGGGCCAAGCGGGAAATCGGCCTCGCCACCGACGAGGCGCTCAGCACGATCGCGGCGCGGGCCGGCGAGTTGGCGGTCGGCGTGGCCGGCAAGTTTCTCCGCGAGAAGCTCGGGAGCGAGGAGCAGGACCGTCTCGTCCGCGATTCGGTGGCCAGCATGACGACCAAGCCGAGTGTGAATTGACCCACCGTTCTCGTTGAACGAGCCTCCATGACCAAGCCTCTCTCTTCGAACGCCGCAGAGCCCGCCGCCGGCGATGTGACGGTCGATATCGGCGCCGAGCGGATCGCCCGCGTCTACGCGCAGGCCATCATCGAGGCTGCCGACCGCAAGGGATGCCGCGGGCAGGTCCTCGGCGAATTGGCCGGGATCGTCCGCAAGGTGCTGCCCGCGGTGCCGCGGGCCCGCGACGTCTTCGCCTCGCCGCGCATCGGCACCGACGAGAAGGCCCGCATGATCGACGCCATCACGAAGGGCCGCACGCTCCCGACCACCGCCCACGCACTCCACGTGCTCGCCCGGCACGGCCGGCTCGGCCTCCTCGCCGAGGTCGTGACCTCGGCGGAGCGGCTTGCGGCCGAACTCGAGGGCCGCAAGCAGGCCACGTTCACGACGGCCGTGCCGCTCGCCGCCGCGGAGCAGGCTCGCATCGTGACAGAGGTGGAGCAGGCGGTTTCAGCCACACTGGCCCCGACCTTCGCGGTCGACCCTGACATCATCGGCGGGCTCGTCGTCCGCATCGGAGACACGGTTTACGATCAGTCGGTCGCCACCGCCCTCGTGCGGCTGGGGGAGCGACTCAAGAAGAGGAGCATTCATGAAATTCAATACGGACGAGATCGCCTCAGTCCTGCGTGAGGAAATCGACCAGTTCGAGACGGGCATCGATGTCCGCGAGGTCGGCCGCGTGCTCGAAGTGGGCGACGGCATCGCCCGCGTCTGGGGCCTCTCCGGCGTCATGGCCGGTGAAATGGTCGAATTTCCCGGCGGCATCACCGGCCTGGCGTTCAACCTCGAGGAGAACTCCGTCGGCGTCATCATCCTCGGCGACTACCTCAAGGTGACCGAGGGAGACGAGGTGCGGAGCACCGGCCGACTGCTCTCCGTGCCGGTGGGCGATGCCGTGATCGGCCGCGTGCTCGATCCGCTCGGCAACCCACTCGACGGGAAGGGGCCGGTGGTCACCGATCTCCGCCGACCGGTCGAGGCCCTCGCCCCGGGCATCGCCGAGCGGCAGCCGGTTCGCGAGCCACTCCAGACCGGCATCAAAGCGGTCGATGCGATGACGCCGATCGGCCGGGGCCAGCGCGAGCTCATCATCGGCGACCGCAAGACCGGCAAGACCGCGATCGGCATCGATGCGATCATCAACCAGAAGAACAGCGGCGTGAAGTGCTTCTACGTCGCCGTCGGCCAGAAGGATTCGTCGGTGGCCGTGGTCATTGACACGCTGCGGAAGTACGGCGCGATGGATTACACCACCGTGATCGTGTCCGGGGCCTCGACGGCAGCTCCGCTCCAGTACATCGCGCCCTACTCCGGCACGGCGATGGCCGAGCACTTCATGTACAACGGCCAGCACGCGCTGATCGTCTACGACGATCTCTCCAAGCAGGCCACCGCCTACCGCCAGCTGTCGCTGCTCATGCGGCGGCCGCCGGGCCGCGAGGCCTACCCGGGCGACGTGTTTTACGCCCACAGCCGCCTCCTCGAGCGGTCGGCCAAGCTCTCGAAGGAACTCGGCGGCGGCTCGCTCACGTCGCTCCCGATCATCGAGACGCTCGAAGGCGAGGTGTCGGCCTACATCCCGACGAACGTGATCTCGATCACCGACGGCCAGATCTACCTGCAGCCCGACCTGTTTTTCGCCGGCCAGCGGCCGGCCATGAACGTCGGCATCTCCGTCTCCCGCGTGGGCGGTGCCGCCCAGACGAAGGCGATGAAGAAGGTGGCTGGCGGCCTGCGGCTCGACCTGGCGAGCTTCCGGGAGCTCGAGGCCTTCGCCCAGCTCGGCACCGACCTCGACGCTGCCACGCAGCAGCGACTCGATCGGGGCTACCGGATGGTCGAGCTCCTCAAGCAGGGGCAGTATCAGCCGCTCGACGTGGTCGACCAGGTGCTCTCGATCTACGCCGGCACGCGCGGCTTCCTCGACGACGTGAAGCGCGACGAGGTGGCCGACTGGGAGAAGAGCTTCCTCACGTTCGTCCGCGACCAGGTGCCGGAACTTCGGGCTCGGATCGAGCAGACGAAGGAACTCGACGGCGAGAGCGAGCGGCAGCTCGAGGCGGCGATCGCCGACTTCAAGCGGCAGCGGGCCGCGGGTGAGTCGCACGGAAACCGCGAACTGGCCGGCGCGGCACGCTAACAAAGGACGCACACGATCATGGCGAAGGCCCGGGCACTCGATCGACGGCGGAAGTCCGTACGGAACATCCGCAAGATCACCCGCACGATGGAGCTCATCGCGACGGCGCGGTTCAAGAAGGCGATGGACCGCTCGATCGCGGCCCGCGACTACACCACGTCGCTGACGCGCATCCTCGAGAACATCGCCAAGGCCGGCGGCGCCGTCGTACATCCGCTGCTCGATGTCCGACCGACATCCCGCACGGCGGTGCTCGTGCTCACCGGCAATCGCGGGTTGTGTGGCGGCTACAACTCCAATGTCGTGCGCCAGGCGATGGCCATCGTCGGTCAGTGGAGGAGCGAGCGGGTCGACACGCACGTGTCGGTCTCCGGCAAGCGGGGCATTTCGGCCCTGCGATTCCGGGGCGTCGACCTGGCGGAACGCTACACCACGTTCGAGGACAAGCCTGAGTTCGCCGCGGTGGTGCCGATCGGCCGCGCCTACCTCGAGGCCTACGCGAGCGGCGCGATCGACCGTCTCGACGTGGTCTACACCAGGTTTCATAGCATCGCCCGCCAGGAGGCCGTGACGGAGATGCTCCTCCCACTGACGGCTCCGCAGCCGGCGGCGACGGGTCTGCCGGCGAAGGGAGCGGTTCCCGTGCGGGCGGAGCTCGCCTCCGACGCTTACGACTTCTATCCGTCGCCCGAGAGCATCCTCGAGGAGATTCTTCCCGCGAGCTTCCTCTCGCGGCTCTTCAAGTGCTTTCTCGACGCGGCGGTGAGCGAACAGGTGGCGCGGATGGTGGCGATGAAGGCGGCCACGGAGAACGCGGGGGGGCTCATCAAGAGCCTGTCCCGGCAATACAACCGGGCCCGTCAGTCGCAGATCACCGGTGAGATCATGGAGATCCTCGGCGGCGTCGAGGCCCTCAAGCAGTAACTTTTTTCACGACAGGAACCCCATGGCTACGGCAACGAAGGCTCCCGGCAGGATCACCCAGGTCATCGGCTCGACGTTCGACGTCGAGTTTCCCGAAGACTCCATCCCCGCGATCTACAACGCGGTCCGCATCGACAGCGAGAAGAAGGGGGTGTCGCTGCACCTCGTCGGCGAGGTGCAGCAGCACCTCGGCGGCGGCAAGGTCCGCTGCGTGGCGCTGGGCAGCACCGACGGCCTCATCCGCGGCGAAGCGGTCGTCGACTCGGGTGCGCCCCTGTCGGTGCCCGTCGGGCAGGCGACGCTGGGGCGGGTGTTTAATCTCCTCGGCGAGCCGATCGACAAGCGGGGCCCGGTCGACACCAAGGAGCGGTGGCCGATTCACCGCGACCCGCCTCCCCTCACGGAACTCTCCACGAAGACCGAGCTCTTCGAGACGGGCATCAAGGTAATCGACCTGCTCACGCCCTTCGTCCGCGGCGGCAAGGCCGGCCTTTTCGGTGGTGCCGGCCTCGGCAAGACCGTGATCCTCACGGAGCTCATTGCTCGCATCGCGAGCGCCCATGGCGGCTACTCCGTGTTCGCCGGCGTCGGCGAGCGGACGCGCGAGGGCACCGACCTCTGGCTCGAGATGCAGGAAGCCAAGATCGGCGACACCGGCCGAAGTGTCATCGAGCAGACCTGCATGGTGTTCGGTCAGATGAACGAGCCGCCCGGAGCCCGGCTCCGCGTCGCGCTCTCGGCCCTCACCATGGCCGAGTATTTCCGCGACACGACCGGAGCCGACACGCTGCTCTTCGTCGACAACATCTTCCGTTTTTCCCAGGCGGGCAGCGAGGTGAGCGCCCTCCTCGGCCGCATGCCCAGCGCCGTGGGCTACCAGCCCACGTTGGCCACGGAGATGGGCGCGCTCCAGGAGCGGATCACGTCGACCTCGAAGGGGGCCATCACGAGTGTGCAGGCCGTCTACGTGCCCGCCGACGACCCGACCGACCCCGCCCCGGCCACGGCGTTCGGCAACCTCGACGCGTTCCTGTATCTCGAGCGTTCGATCTCGGAGAAGGGCATCTACCCGGCCGTCGATCCGCTCGCCTCGTCGAGCCGTATTCTCGATCCGCAGTACGTGGGCGAGCGGCACTACAAGATCGCCCGGCGGGTGCAGCGCACGCTCCAGCGCTACCGCGAACTGCAGGACATCATCGCGATCCTCGGCGTCGACGAACTCTCGGAAGAGGATAAGCTCGTTGTGCACCGGGCCCGCCGTATGGAGCGGTTCCTCTCGCAGCCGTTCCTCGTGGCCGAGGTCTTCACCGGCAAGCCGGGCGAGATCACGAGCCTGGCCGACACGATCCGCTCCTTCGAGGAGATCGCCGACGGCAAGTGGGACCACCTGCCCGAGCAGGCCTTCATGTACGTCGGCCCGATCGAGCAGGCCGAGGAACAGGCCAAGAAGATGGCTGCCAAGGCCTGAATTCCGGAACAACCCCGCACCCTTTCCGCGACCTCTTTCCGAGAGTGAATCCCAGCGATGGCAGATGCCAAGCCAGCCGGCATGATCCGATGCGTGATCGTCACGCCCGAGACGACCAGCCTCGACACGTTCGTCCGGTCCGTCGTGCTGCCGCTGTTCGACGGGGAGCGGGGCGTGGCCCACGGCCACTCCCCGTTCGTCGGCCGGCTCGGCGCGGGGGAAGTCCGCATCGTGGGCGAGCAGGGATCGGCCCCCGACGCCGTCAGGCGGGTGTTCGTGGAAGGGGGCTTCGTCGAGGTGGAGCACGATTCGGTCACCGTGATCGCCCAGCGGGCCGTTCCCGCCGAGAAGCTCGACGTCGCGACCACCCGCGCCGAACTCGACAGGATCCGCACCACGAAGGCTGCAGGCCCCGAGGCGATCGCCGCCAAGCTCGCGGCGGAAGAGGCCGCCCGGGCCCTTCTCCGCACCGCCGAACGCGGCCGCTAAAGCCGGGCGCCCCGATCAGATCTGGTAGTCATTTTCGAGCTCGGGGAGTTCCCCGCGCATTCGCAGCTTCGGCTTTTCGAGCACGACCGTCGTGTGCGGGTCGACCGAGCGCGTGAGCCACACGTTGCTGCCGATCACCGAATCGTGGCCGATCCTGGTCGTGCCGCCGAGGATCGTCGCGTTGGCATAGATCACCACCCGATCCTCGATCGTGGGATGGCGTTTCGTGCCCCGGACGAGATGGCCGTCGGCGTCCATCTGGAACGAGACCGCACCGAGCGTGACGCCCTGGTAAATCTTCACCCGGCTGCCGATCTCGCAGGTCTCGCCGATCACCACGCCCGTGCCGTGATCGATGAAGAAGTGCTCGCCGATCGTGGCGCCGGGATGGATGTCGATGCCGGTCCGGGAGTGGGCCCACTCGGCCATGATGCGCGGGATGAGCGGCACCTCGAGGCGGTGCAGGAGGTGGGCCAGCCGGTGGATCGTCACGGCCTCGAGACCGGGATAGCAGAAGATCACCTCGTCGAGCGTCCGCACCGCCGGGTCGCCGTCGTAGGCGGCCTGCACGTCGGTGGCAAGCACCCGGCGGACCTCGGGAATCCGCTCCAGAAACTCCATCGTCTTGGCCTGGCCGAGGGCCTCAAAATCGGCCTCCTCCGTGCAGTGCCGCACCGCGTCGGGCACCGCCGGCAGGTCGACGCCCTGCTCGGCGGCCGACCGCTGGGCGGAGAGGATGTGCCGCAGCGCCCGGCCGATCTGGGTCGTGAGTTTGTCGTGCAGCCCGTCGATGAGGTCACCGACATGGTAGGTGACATTGCCGAGGTGCAGGTTTTCCCGCCGGCGATAGCCGGGGTAGAGGATCTCCTTGAGGTCCTCGCAGATCGAGACCACTGTCTCGTAATTGGGCAGTGGGCAGTGCCCCAGGTGATGGATCGAGGGGACGTCGTGATACGTCTCCACGATCCGCCGGGTGAGCTCGGGCAGCTGTTCCTTGATCCGGATATCGGTGGCCATGAACGTCGATGGTAGAGGCGGGCCGGTACCCCGGCAAACCGTGCCAGCATGGTCGGCGGACGGATGGGCTGGAATTGAGGGTTCTTCGCGGCCGGCCACCGTTCTTGGGCCGGCCGGCGACACCGGGAAAGCAGGGCAGACTCTGCCGGCTGAATCCGGGGCCGGACGGGGCTCAGGCGGCCCCTTCGCCGGCCGCCTCGAGCGCCGCCGGCAGCGTGACCGCCCCGGCGTAGAGGGCCTTGCCGACGATGCAGCCGGCGGCTCCGGCCTCGGCCACCCGGCGGATGTCGGCGGCTCCGGCGATGCCGCCGGACGCCACGATCGGGAGGGGAACGGCGGCGATCATCTCGCAGAGCGCCGGTAGGTTCGGACCCGAGAGCATCCCGTCGGTGGCGATGTCGGTGAACACGATCGCCGCCAGCGGGCTGTCGGCATGGCGGCGGGCCACATCGACGGCGGCCAGGCCGCTCGTCTCGAGCCACCCGTGCACGGCGACCTGCCCGTCGCGGGCATCGAGGCCGAGCACGATCCGTCCGGGGAACTCGGTGACGATCGCGGCGAACTCCTCGGGCTGCTCGATGGCGAGGCTGCCGATGACAACCCGTTCGACGCCAGCGGCGAGATAGGCCGCCGCGGTCTGCCGCGAGCGGATGCCGCCGCCGAGCTGCACAGGCACCCCCGCCGCCTTCACCATCCGCTCCACGAGGCCGGCCTGCACGGCCGCACCCGCCTTCGCGCCGTCAAGATCGACCACGTGCAGCCTGCGTGCCCCGGCAGCGACGAAGGCCCGCGCCTGCGCCACCGGATCCTCGGCGCATACGGTCTCTCGGTCGTAGTCTCCTTGGAGGAGCCGAACGCAACGGCCTCCGCGCAGATCGATCGCCGGCCAGAGTTCCATGGGGGACGGTGCTCCTGGGGAAGGGTTCCAAGCGGACATCACGGGGCGGACATCAGGACTCGAGAAAGGCCTCGAGCAGCCGCAGGCCAGCCTGCTGGCTCTTCTCAGGATGAAACTGCGTGGCGAAGAGGCGGCCGCGAGCGACCGCCGAGCAGAACGGACCGCCATACTCTGTGGTGGCCGCCACCACGGCCTCGTCCCGGGGGCGGGCGTGATAGGCATGGACGAAGTACATGTGCTGGCCCGCGGCTGCAGGGCCCGGACGTCCCCACCAGCCGGCACGAGTCCACGCCACCGTGTTCCAGCCCATGTGCGGCACCTTGTAGTCGGCCGGCAGGTCGAACCGCACCACGTCGCCAGCGAGGACCCCGAGCCCCTCGTGCCGCCCTCCCTCCCAGCCGGTCTCGAAGAGGAGCTGGAGCCCCATGCAGATGCCGAAGAACGGCCGATCAGCCCGCAGGTGCGCCCGGATCGGCTCGACCAGCCCGCGGGCCGTCAGCTCCCGCATCGCATCACCGAAGGCACCGACGCCGGGCAGCACGAGCCGGTCGGCGGCCGCCACCGCGGTCGGGTCGTCGGTGATCGCCGCAGCGGCGCCGAGCCGTTCGAAGGCCTTTTGCACGCTCCGCAGGTTGCCGCTGCCGTAGTCGACGATCGTGATCATGGCGCCCCGGATTTTACGCGGAAATTCGGCTGCCGCCACGGGCGACGCCGAATGCCCATACCGATGGGCAACGCGGGATGCGCCGTCAGTCCCCGGCCGGGGCATGTTCCGGATAGACGACGAGTTCCACGCGGCGATTCCGGGCCCGTCCGGCGGCGGTCGCGTTGGACACCAGCGGATGATTGGACCCGTGGGCGACGAGAAACAACTGGCCGGCCCGCATCTTCGTGCGGGTGGTGAGAAACTCGAACACCGTGGCGGCTCGGGCCGCCGTGAGCTGATGGGGCGAGCCCCAGGAGACGTTCACGAGCGGCTCGGTGTCGATGTGCCCTTCGATGCCGATGAAGTGGCCGGGGAAGACGCGTTCGAGTTCTCCCGAGACCAGCGTGAGCAGGGCCACACCGCCCGGGAGCAGATTCGCCGTGCCCTGCTCGAAGAGCTTGTCGGCCGGCACGTCGAGCCGCACCACCGCGCCATCGAACCGGACATCGATGCCGGGCAGCGCGAGATCCTTCATCGCCGACTGCATCGTGGTTGCCGGCGCCACGCCCGTGGCCGTCGCAGCCGCGGCGGACGTCGCCGGCATCCCGGCCGCCCGGGTCTGAGCGAGTTGGGTCGAGGTGCTGGCGAGCTGATCGCGGAGGGCCGCGATCTCGTCCTGCATGAGCTGCGTCTCCTGGCGACTCCGTTCGAGCGATGCCGCCAACTGCCGGCCATCGATATCGGCATAGGAGGGGGCTGCGGCCGCCTGGGGCAGCGTGTGTGCGGGAGCGGCGACGCCGGGGGGCAGCGTGAGCGTCGGCGGACCGGCGGGCGTCGCCGTGCGAAACGGATTGGTGGCACAGCCGGCCGCGAGCAGCAGTCCGAGGAGTCCAGAGCAGGCGACGGGGATGTGCAGCTGGGCCATGGGCCCTCCGGGTACCTGGTCGAGGGCAGGGATGGTACGGAGGGTGGAGTGCCCGGGCAAGGTCGCTCGCACGCGGGCTTGAAGCGGGATTTCAGGCCCGTTTCCCGCCATGCTCACCACGCACGCGGCGCCAGATCGCCAGGCTGATCGCCGTCAGCACGATCACGGCCGTGATCACCACGGCCAGTTCACCGGGCCGTTCGAAGAACGGCGCCGCCCGCTCCCACAGCGGCCGCCATGTCACCACGACGATCCCGAGCGCCAGGCAGAGACTGGGACCAAACGGCAGTTCGTTCTCCCGCTGCCGCAGATACTGGAGCAGTCCATGCCCGAGACCGATGAAGACCGCCAGGCAGCAGGCGAGCAGGCAGGCCTGCCAGCCGAGCCAGCTGCCAGCCATTGCCATGAGCGTCACGTCACCGAACCCGAGCGCCTCCTGGCCGAGAGCCCGCGAGGCACCAATCCGCGTGAGCCAGACGATCGCCCCCGACACGAGGATGCCGACGAGCGCGGCCCAGATGCCGGCCCAGTGGGTGCTTCCCTCCACCCAGGCGGCCACGATGGCGAGAGAACCGATCACAGCCGCCCCGAGCCGCGGCTCGCACAGCCGGCGCCAGCCGCGGGGGGCAGGCAACGGTCGCCCGTCGGCGTCACAGGCCGGGGCGGTGCCCGCCGCCCACCAGGCGAAGAACAACGCGAGTGCCGCGAGGAGCCCGCCGAACGCCGGACGGGAGCCGAGCACCGCGGGCACGCCGACGGCACGCAAACCGCCCCAGGCGCCGAGCACGTCGGGCTCGAGCCACGGGGCCGCGAATGACCGCGGCACTTCCATGGCGACCGGGAGAAGCGCGTCCGGATGGACCGCCGCCCAGACGAGGCCGAGGAGCACACCCGGCACGGTGATCGCGTCGGGGATGATTCGCTGCCGGAAGTCGACCCACGTGGCGGCGGTCAACAGCGAGAAGAACACGAGATGCGCGGCATAGCGTGACAGGAGTGCGG
>Ga0209498_1001620_pt1 | contig 13775 bp, 13 predicted proteins | sample WalLakDeSediment_FD_184131 | JGI IMG/M metagenome (GOLD analysis project Ga0209498, IMG submission 184131) | Lake sediment microbial communities from Walker lake, Nevada to study Microbial Dark Matter (Phase II) - Walker Lake 11/02/13 Deep... | ecosystem: Environmental > Aquatic > Freshwater >...
CACTTTTTTCTTTAGATATCGCCCGGCAACTCGTGGGTTCTTTACTACAATAAGATCAGAGATTGTTTTGGTCATAATTAGGGTTAGTTTTCAGTTTAAAATAATAAACAAAGATAGATAATTTTTGGAAAAGATTTATTTTTTGAAAAGATAGAACGGATGACAGGATTAAATTACCTTGCCATATTGCAGAGGAAATATTGGAGAGTTACTTGCAAAGGATTTATAAAAATTTTTTCGTCTCCGTACCGATGAAGGAAAGACCAAGTGAATGAGATTATTTCAATAAGATCATTTTCTTTACTGAGAAAAAAGAACCGGTTTTTAATGTGTAAAAGTAAATTCCGCTCGATAATTTTGAGCCATCAAATTTAATATCATAACTTCCGGCTATCTTCTCACCATCAACGAGCGCTGCAACTTCTCTACCAAGCAGATCATAAACTTTTATTGCAACGTGACTGGCAACAGGTAATTGATAACTCATAGTAGTGTTCGGATTAAAGGGGTTTGGATAGTTTTGAAAAAGTTCAAATGAGTGAATCGGCTCATCATTATTTTCTACGGAAGTGTAGTCAGTCCAGGTGAAAGGATAAAACGTAGAACCAGCATTCCATTTTGAGTATCTGAGTGAGTCATTGCCTAATAAGAAAATATAATAGTCTGTAATTGTAGCCCTATCTTCAGTAGCAGGCAGATAAGCCAATTGACTATTATAAGTTGTTATGCATAGGGGTGGTGAAAAAAAGTAAAGATTTTTTTTGGCTATCAAATTAAAACTTAAGCGTATCTCAGTAATATTCAAGCCCCAGCCTGTATATGTGTACATTGGGAAATCAGGCTCCTGGATGAATGTTCTATATAGATTACTATAGTATATACCAGGGGCTGGTGCGGAAAAGAAATACCTTACGAGAACATTCTCCGTAATACCAACATTTATGTTGCCGCCACCAACTTGAGTAATAGCATAGAAGTCAAAGTTTTCTACGTATTTATAAACCGCTCCTGCAATGATGACATAAGGATACGTAAAAAATACAAGATGCTGTGAAGGATGATTAAAAAGCGAATCCTCAACCTGAACTACTAATCCGTCAATGATTTTATAAAGATGGTATGTATTTCCTGAACGAATAAAGAAATATGGTCCAAATCCGTGAAGTGCAGTAATGGTAAATTCCGGGATATATACATTATCAAATTCTAATTCCCAGGAATTTCGATTTCGATAATAGAAAATAGTGTCGCTATAAGAGAGGAATAAGTGATCATCATTTAACATAATTTTTGTTGACGATGGAAAATTACCCTCAATGTATTTTGTCAAATAAAAGAGTCCACTTGCTTCTTGAGAATAAAACTTAAGTAATGCTTTATCTGTAAGTAAATAATATAAACTGTCCTTTTGATCCATTCGATGCAAGTGATTGAATGTTGGCTGGGCAATTAACTCAGAGATAAACAATAAAATAATTGCAAGAAAAGTTTTCAGCATGTAACGCCTCATTTTATCAAAACCATTTTTCTTGTCTGATGAAATTTCTCGGTGGAGATTTGATAGTAATAAACACCGCTTGATACTTTTAAACCATCAAATTCTACTTCATAACTTCCGGCAATTTTTTCTTCATTAACGAGTTTTTCGACTATGTTACCCAGAATATCAAATACTGTTATTATAACAAGTGTTTGCTCTGGTATCTGGTATCTTATTTTTGTAATTGGATTAAACGGGTTCGGATAGTTTTGTGCAAGCTCATAAGATAATGTAGTATTTTTATCATCAACATTTAATATTGGAGGAAGTACATTCATTACAATCCATCCGGTGTCAGGATAGACATCAGTATTATGGTAAATTGATGTGTCCGTTATCGTTGCTCTGAGTTTAAGCTTGTCGCCTGTGGCTAAACCACTCAAGTATAAACTAATCTTAGGATTACTTTTTGAAATGTTAAATCGTTTGCTCTGGACTAATGTATCTGCTCTGACTTGCTGAACTACAAGAAAAAATGAATCTACCAATGCAGAATAACTTGCAGTGTAAGGGATTGTTAATAAATAAGGAAATGTATCTACGGGTCTGTCATAAATAGGATAAAGAGTATCAACACTAAGAATCAAAGGATTGAATACTATAGAATCAATTATGGCAGAAATAATATTCTGGGTTGAAGAAGATGCTCCATTACTGTAACCAAAATAATATTTATATTGCGTAAGTCCGACACGGTCACTAAACTGGTAAAAGTTTCTTGGTATTACCGGATCTTCCATTGTGTAAACAGCGTGAGTATCACCCAAAACTACAATGTTGGATATCCCGTGAGAAATAAAATTTTCACCTGTTCCTATGATATAAGAAAAATAATTTGAATCACTTGGAGCATTAAAATCAACGGCTAATCTTGTTATTGTATCATTTGGAAGCCTGATAAAAAGTTTCTGTTGTAAAGAATCGTATCGAAAAAAATGTTCTCGGCGAAGTGGTCGATTCCCATAATTACTTGAAAGGTTATAAAATATTTCGCCATTGATAATAGTGTCCTTTACAACTTTAAAATTGAAAAAACTTGTTCCAGAACCCCCTGTATTTCCTGGACCTGCCCACCACCAATCATCTTTGATCTGATATGTATTACCAACTTTTAGCGGAAAAAAATTTTGTGCAATTGAATCTGAAATGAAGAATTGAAAAATGACAAGTAAAAAGAAACAACTTTTTAATAGTCGGGTCGAGTTGCTAAACTCAGAAAAGAACCGTTTAGAGATATCCCCCCACAGAGTTAACACCGAAAAGGGAGAAGAAAAAATAACTATTTTCATAACTACTCACCTTTACTTTGTCGTAAAAGTAAGTAATTAATTTGACAAGGTCAATTATTTCTTAAACCATCCTCTAAAATTTGATTTATTTCAGTACCTCAGCGCCAGCGCCAGACCACCAAAATCTTTGAGTTCATCGCCTTCAACAAAAACAGTATCTCCTCCATAACTCAGGTTCATTTCTATCATTTCATCAATAATGTCGTCAATCATATCTTTTTCTTTACTGTTCTGCTCATCAACAAGTAAAACTTTTTCTTTTACAATTTTAGCAGGTTGGAAATATCCTTTTTTTATAAAAAGAGTTTTCCCTCTTCCCGATTTAATTGCCTGCCAGATATCTGTAAAGTCGCTTGCAAAGCTTCCTGCACTCACTGCTTTTTTCAGCTCGGCTATTCTTTCTGAGTTTTTCTGTTTAATTGTATCATTGACAATATTCCACGCTTCTGCAACTCACGAATATCTTCTCTGACCGTTCTTGAGCTTACATGCAAAAGCCTGCCGATATCTTCTTGCGTTAACAGCCCGCCCTGATAATACGCTTCTTCTGTTATCCTTAGCAACTTTAACTCTCTGAGTGCCTTTGAGCCTTGTTCTCTTAATACATCAAGATCTTCTATCCCTCCGTCCAGCGTCAACTCTACCTTTATCATCTCCTGCTCTTTTAGTGCTCTGCCGTGTTTGGCTTTTCTTGATGCACATAGAAATTTTTGCTTTCCCAAGACCTTCGGCACTTCCCCAAACAAACAATCCTTGGCTAACTCTAATATGCCCTGGCTTTCTGCAGGTGATAATTCATACTCTTTTCTCAGTGAGTTTATGAATATCTGTTCAGGTGTTTTTTCCAAAGAACGATCATACAAACTGCTATTTGTTGTATACATTTTCTCCTCCGGTTAGTTGTTTTTTCTTCCGCTTACTTTCAGTTTTTAATCTACTGATTTTTGCCATTTTGTCTTCCAACTAACCGGAAGACCTTCCTTATTTGAGGAGTACCATTTTTTTAGTTTTGGTGAATGAGCCGGCAACCAATTGATAAAAGTATATTCCGCTTGATAGTTTAGAAGCATCGAAATCCATTTCATAATTACCAGCCGGCTTTTCTTCGTCGACAAGTGTTGCAACTTCGTTACCCAAAACATCGTACACTTTCAAAGTTGTAAAGACGACCCGACGGGTCGCCTCGACATTTGAAATCTCAAATCTTATAACTGTACTTGGGTTAAATGGATTTGGATAATTTTGACTTAACCAAAATACATTGGGTTTCACTTCCTCATCACCTGAAATGCTCGTTGAAGAGCCTCCTCCATTAATTGTCTTTAGTATCGTTCCGTTAGAACCAACCACAAATCCCACATCTTCATTTACAAAAATTATCGACCTGTATTCTTCATTTTTGGGGGGACCATTTTCAAACCAGGTATCGCCTCCATCCGTTGTTTTTAGTAACCAGCCAAGTTCACCAACTGCCCAGCCTGTGTATTCATCAACAAAGCTGCTCGAATAAATAATATCACCAGGAGTTATATAATCATGGTTTTGCCATGTGTCTCCGCCATCAGTTGTTTTGAAATACGCCCCGCAGCATCCAAATACAAATCCTGTTAATGGAGAGATGAAAGAAATTCCATACAAGGCATTGGGCATTCCAACATTTAATGAATCCCAGTTTGCACCACTATCAGTGCTTCTATAAACCAACCCATTGCCGCCCATAACGAACATCAGATCAGCAGAATAGATATAAGATTTTAACAAATGATCATAACTTTCTGTTAAAACCCTTTCCCAGTATTCACCGCCATCACTGGTGACAAGAATTGTGCGATTATAACCAGATGCAATTCCAAGATTTCCATTATAAAAAGTGACTGAAGTAATTTCTTTTTCTGGCTCGCTATGCTTCAAAATCCAGTTGTATCCCCCGTCAGTAGTTTTAAATATTTTTCCTTCACTATTACAAATCCATCCTTCATTATCATTTAGGAAATGAACTGAATTGTTCGATCCGATTAGCTGTATCTGCTGCCAGTTATTTCCGCCATCGGAGGTGATCAAAACGATATTGTTACCTGCGATCCAGCCTTTACTTTCATCGATAAAAAATACCGAGTGAAAATTTTCCTGCGAGCCCGAGTTTAACTCAAACCATTGACCAATGATTGGACTTGAGATGCAGTAAAATATTATTATTAAAAGTAGAATTTTGTTCAATATTAATTTCATTGCTACATGTTAATTATTTTTATCTTTAAGTTAACCCTGTGTGTGATATTTTCCAAGATTTAAATTGAAGGCAGGTTTTCCCGTGTTCGATTATAAGAAACTTCACATAAGGTTTTACGAAGAACTCAACGACTTTCTTCCTGAAGAAAAAAGGAAGAAACGATTTGCTCACCAATTTATTGACCGCACTACAGTTAAAGATCTGATTGAATCTCTTGGTGTTCCTCATACAGAAATTGATTTGATATTGGTAAACAGCAACTCTGTCAACTTCAAATATTTAATTAATGATGGTGATGATATTTCAGTATATCCTGTTTTTGAATCTTTTAATATTACAGAATTACAGCATCTGAGACCGAGACCATTACGTAAACCAAAGTTTGTTGCGGATGTTCATCTTGGAAGATTAACAAAATATCTAAGAATGATGGGACTTGATGTTTTATATAAAAATGATTTCAAAGATGATGAGATTGTTGAGACTTCATTAAATGAGAAAAGAGCTATCCTTACAAAAGACAGAGGAATATTGAAAAGAAATGAAGTAGCTCACGGTTACTGGGTTCGAAGCATAAAAGTTGAAGAGCAGGTAAAAGAAATTCTGAATCGATTTGATCTTCAAAAAGAAATAAAAGAGTTCTCCCGATGCATTGACTGCAATGAACGGTTAAAGTCAATAGAAAAGGATGCGATAATCGATCAGCTTCCGCCAAAAGTCGCCCACTCGCAAAACGAGTTCTTCCGCTGCCCTTCCTGTAATAAAGTCTATTGGAAAGGAACACATTACCAGAGGATGCTAACGTTTATACGGGGTTTAGGTATAGAGGACTAAGGGTATAGGGGTATAAAGGTATACGGGAATAATTCTGAGGAGCCAATCATCGCTACATTTCAATAAACAATCTCAATCATTTGACTAGTGTGGATGAATAGTTCTTTTTTACAGAGTAGTATACTAAAAACCGATTGACTAAAACTAAAAACCAATGAACCAAAACCAATAACTACAAACCATTAACTAAATTTTCCTATTCATCCATCTCTTATACCATATACCTTTATACCTTAGCACTTACATACAATTAGATTATTTTTGTTCTATTAAAAAAAATTTTAGTGGCTCAAAATGTGGATTATCGTTCGCCTATTAATAGGCATTGCAATACTTTTAATTGTAGAATTCTACTTTGTCAAGCGATTAAACCTTGCGGTAAAGCATTTCTTCCCGAAGTTCTACGAAAACAAGTTTCGGCTTGTAAGAAAAATTTATCTTGTTTGGGTAAATCTCTACCCGCTGGCTTTAATTTTTATTTTCACATACTTTGCAATTACAGGTTCTTATCTCAGTTCCCCCGAAAATAAATTAATAGATTACTTTTTGATATATCCGTTCTGGATTAACTTCTTATTAATGATTCAATGTGCTGTTTTTTTAATCCCGCTTGATATTATTAAGCTAATTTCTCTGTCATTCTTAAAGAAGAATAAACTCAGCATCGAGCGAGTTCACTCCGCAATATTATTTTTGATAATTGGATTCTTCTTACTCTACGTTCCAATCAGAATTATTTATGATTACAACTCTGTCTCTATTAGAACAGTTGAGTATAAAAAAGAAAATCTTTCTCCTTCTCTTGAAAATTTTAAGCTTGTATTTATTTCAGACATCCAGGCAGATCATTATACTGATGAAGGCAGGCTGAGTAACTATATTGAAAAAGTAAATTCATTAAATCCTGATTTGATTTTGATCGCAGGTGATTTGATAACAACCGGACCAAATTATATTCAACTTAGTGCCAGTGAAGTTGGTAAAATGAAAGCTAAATACGGAGTTTACTCCTGCGTCGGCGATCACGATAACTGGGCTTACAGGAATGATTATGCAAGAAGCCTCACTGAAATTAAATCCGCATTGAACTATCATGGTGTTGAAATGATTGATAATGATATTCGAACAATCGATGTTGATGGGGCTGAAGTCTCTATTACGTTTATTACAAACACCTATGTCGAAACCGTCTCTCAGAATGTTCTGGATAGCCTGACTTTAAATAATGGTGGCGACTTTAAAGTATTATTAACACATCAGCCGCAGGAATTTATAATAAAAAAAGCACAAACAAATGAATTCCATTTATTTCTTGCGGGACACACGCACGGCGGACAGATAACTCTCGTGTTTCCTTTCATCCAGCTAACACCAACTATGATTGAAACAAAATACATTCGTGGTGATTTCTGGTTCGGTGGTATGCTTATGGTTATTAATAGGGGATTGGGAATGTCGCTGGCACCTATCCGATATAACTCAACACCAGAAGTTACGAGCATCATCCTGACGAAATAATTAATCTTAATATTTTATTTCAAAGAAAGTTAAACAGATTCGCTATTCTGAATAGGACCAACACGTCAACGGGATAAATTTGTGGAAATCCCCTACCACGAATAAGTAAAGCTGAGCACAAATTCTCCGTTCAGAAAGCCATAGTAATCAAGCTCTTTATTTCCCTCATTCCATGGAAACCTGTTTGCAATCCAATTACCATAGGAGATATTGATTTTAAAAGCTCTCCAGTCAAAAATCCCAAATCCATATGTAAAGTCAGGATCCCAGGAAAGTTTGGCCTCTTCTTTGGAATAATAAAAAAGTCCTGACTCCAGATAAATATTATAAAAAATAACATACCTGATGTTTACTCCGAGAATTGGTTTAAAATAGCCAGCAAAATTATTGTTTTCGTCCTGGTATTCGGGATGGACTTTAAAGACAGGTACAATTATTAATTTAGAGGTTTCGTCCCAGAAGAATGGTTTTAGAGTTTTCTCCCCCTCGGGTTTTTCGAGAGTAATATTGTAACTAACAAAAACAAATCCTCTCTTAAAATTCTCATAGAAATTTTCAAAAAAGGTTGCCCATCTGTTCGGTTGATAATTTTCATAACCGAAAGAAACAGAATTACTTCTCCAATTGTAATAACCTACCTGATAAAAAAAGTCTGACAGCCAGGGTGGTGAAACACTGGACCTAGTAAGATCTAAATAGATTGATGTTCTTATATAAAGTTCTTGCCATGGATTTATATTAAAATTGAACCTTATTGATTGTCTAAGATACTCTTGTAATATTTGTGTTTCATCAACATAAGATACCCTGGAAAGACTATAAGCAATATCCCCCTTAAATATATTTTGCCCAAGCAGCATTTTATCAGATTTAAAAATCTCACCAAAATTTTCAGGGTATTTATCCTCCTGAGCTGTAGTAAGATCAGTTAGTAGTATTAAAAAACAAAAGTAAATGTATTTTTTCATTTTAATTACCCTTGAGCAAGGGTCCTTTAAGTTTATAATTGATTGCAGTAAGAATCAATCCGTTTACATTTGCAGTTAAAGCTGTGTTTGTTACACCTGTGTTTTCGTAAATACCGGAATACCACCCTAAATCAGGATGATATAAGTCACGAACATGGTCAAATAATAAATCACTATAAGGATCCTTGAACAAATAGTACCAACCGAATGCAGCTGAAGTCGAAAACGTTTTAAGATGTTCAGTATTTTCTCCGCTCTCGGAAACACAATTCCAGGCATTTCCATCAACATAAACAGAATTATATATGAAATAGGGAATAGTGTCAACGTGAGTTTCGCTTACGGCCGTTAGAATTCCGGTTGCTTCATATCTTTTCTTTTGTACAAGGAATACTCTATACGCCAGCTCTCTTGAATGAACATCAAATCCATATTCAAACCCGTCAAGAATATATGGCTCTGAAAGTATGTAATTGTATCCGGGATGATATTTCACTTCTCTGCTGTCGACGGCTATATCTATACCATAGATTTTGATGAATTTTATAAAGTCCGTGTATTGTAGTGCATTTGAAACATCGTATCCCATATGCTGAAAGCCTTTTGCACAATATTCTTCATAACCCAGTTTTCCTTCCTGAACTCGCATTTCTTTGCCATCTTTAAAGCTTAACCCAATTCCGACTAATGCTGCGTTTTCAATTGCACTTTCAAAATCCCACCTTGAAAGTGTTTTTTTGATCTGCAAAGTAAATTGAGGATAATTATGCATTAATCTGCTGCATAGATTCAAAAAACGACCAAGATCCATGGAAGACCATCCAACCCCCTTGCTAGTAGGTCTGTTATCGTATGTGGTCATATCAAGTGTGATGGTGTTATATACTTTATTAGGCAGTTTATTATCGTACAAAGGTATTGAGAGCAGTGACTCAAAAGCTTTTTCTAATCTAAAACTCATTGTTGTTGAATCTATTAACCCGATTTCGTAAGCAGAAACAGTTGCCATAAGAGAGCTTGTTAAATCCCACAATGTTGTTGAAGTGTATCTGTCAACACTGTTTACAAATCCGGTCTGCAGCTGATAATTATTCTCAAAATATCTCCATGCAATTTTTGCAATTTCTATATCTTCATCACTGAGAACCTGTCCTGTAGCTTTTAGCGGATAGCTTTTTCTTTTCTCAATTATTTCCTCACGCCTGAATATATCTTTATAGAAGCCGAAATCGCTAGGACGAACTGTCTCTATCCACAAAATAAGATAAATAGCGGCTGTTAGACCTAGTAGTATAACTACCGGTTTGATTAAAAAATTATATGATATTTTTCGTTTCATTGATCTTTCTGATACAAATTATTTTTTTAATGCTGCTCTGATTATGGGATTAATCTGATACATATTGTAGAACGACCATAATGAATTTGCAAAGAATGAAGAATAAGATGGGTGCAAATTCTTGTACGATAAATATAAGTTGTAAACGAACCCTATAAAAGTTAAAAACATTATAATCAGATGCGGTAATATTAGTTTGATATTTTTTGTTAGGCTCTCTTGTGCAATAGATTTAGTTGTTGGATTAAACTGCAATGTTCTCCTGAATATAATTTTAATCAGGGCTCTGAGTTTAATCCATATTCCTGCTATATAATACTGTTCTGATCTCTTGGTCGAAATTCCCCAGTTCCCAATAGTAGAGATGAATAAGTTCAAAAAAATGAATGTTAAAAACCTTATAAAAAAATCAAAGTTAAAAGCTTTAATCGGTGGAGTTAAAGTGAAAAAAAAGACAATCGGACTTAACAGAAATATTAGTATCCAGAGTGGAGAAAAATACGAATATATGGTTTCCATATAAGCCAATCTTTGTCTAATACTTAAACCTCTCTTAAATAATGGATTTTCCTTACTGAAGAAAAGATCATAAGTGCCTTCTGCATATCTTGAATACTGCTTGGTATAACTGTGAAGTGTTTGGGGAGATAACATCTTACATTCAACATTAGGATGCTGGTATGATTTCCATTTGTTCTTATCAGAATGCTGTAACACGGATGTATAAATATCCTCTGAGATATGATGAACAAATGGGCCTACAATCATTCCGGTTTTATTGTCTGGCAGCAAGTTTTTCTTTTTGATTTTTTCGGGATTGATTTTTAGATGTGAATTAAGTTCCTGCAGCCTTTTGGTTTTATTCAATATAAGTTGTTCAAGAGCTTTTCTTCTGTGAATTGATCCTGCACCGCAGCAAAAGGCGGCGTTTGAAGAATTTCTATGTCTTAATATTGAGTCATAAAAAATCTGTGGGTCTGTTCCATATAAGTCTTTACCAAACCTGATCTTATCCGAATAAGGAATAAACTTTGAGATCAATCTGCCAGGTTTGCCAATTAAGCGTATTAATTTATCTTTTAGCGAAATGCCTTCGGGAATATCATAAAACCATTGAGGACTTTGAACCCAAGCCATCTTCTCATCACGGAAATATCCAGTAAGATTAACAAGAAAATTCGGAAATAACCGTGTGTCAGCATCAAGAATTACGATTAGATCTCCATCTGTCTGCCAGAAAGCATTATTGAGATTTCCGGCTTTGAACCCCTTGTTATCTTCACGGACAAAATAGTTTATATTATACTTGCGGGTTAGTTTTTTAAAATTATCCTTATTTAAATCTCTTCCATCTCTGCAACCGTCATCACACAGGTGGATATTAAGTTTAACCTCTCTATAAGGATAGTTAATCCGCTTTGCATCAATGATAGTGTCCTCAACAACCGCCAAATCCTCATTGTATGATGTTATGAATAAATCTATGCTAATTGGTCGGTCATCATTGAAAGTGACAGATTTGTCCATTTCAGAAACATAATGAATTGGAGCTGTAACAGGTAAAACCTTTGTGCTCCAAAAATTAATTATCATAAGTATCGAACTAAAGAACATCAATGACTCTGCTGTAACAAGAGGCACAGAAAACCACATCGCATCGGGATTTAATGAATAAACCCATCGCCAATATAGATAGCTGATTCCTAGTCCAATAAATATTATTGAGAAAAATTGGAAAACAGATATTCGAACCGGGGATAAACTCTGCGGCTTGTAAGGATATCTGTGTTCGTATTTTTTATAGTATAAATTTGTTTTCAATTTAATATGACTGTGTCATCATTTATGTTACAAAATAATAGTCAAACTATACCAGCCAAACCAAATGGCAAGAAATATACCACTATTCTTAGTTTTAACTATGAAATGATTTTATCAAAACGATATATTAATATTGCAAATTTTATAGGAATTAAGAAGTTTTTGAATATTTCAAAGCCACTCTTATTAGTAGATTAGTATTAACCGGTAATAAAAGAAATGAGATGGAAAAATATCCCATTAAGAAAAATGAAGATCGATTTTATTTAAAAGAAAATTTATACAAATTAGAGCTATGAGGAACATTTTATTTATTATAACCCTAATATGGATAGTTTCTGCTTGTTCAGAAAAAAAAGACCCTCTTCCCGAAGAATTTTATGGTTTCAAACTGATGAATAAAATGACGGGAGATGAAGCTAAAAAATTCGTTGACCAGCTTCACTTCAATGAAGTAGCTCCTCAAAAAAACGAAATCGGTTTTTACGAATCACCTGCTGGAAAATTAATTATCTACATTACTTATTATGATGACGATGTTAAATCTCTTGCTGAATACGAGAAAATGATAAATAAAATTTCACCCGATAATTCTGTTTTTTACGATCCGTCAATTATTAAAATTAATCAAAAAGATATTTACAGATGTTATGGGATGGGTCAGGTACATTATGTTTTCGCTTCGGGAAAAGAGCTTTACTGGGTTTCAATTGATCCACAGTTTGGAGAAAAGTTTATTGCAGAATATCTTAATCATATCAAATGAAAATGATGATACTCTCTGAAATAAATATCTATCCGATTAAATCGCTCGGAGGAATTAGTCTTCAGTCATCCGAAATTGAAGAGCGCGGATTGAAGTATGATCGCAGGTGGGTTTTAGTTGATGAGACTAACACGTTTTTTACGCAGAGAGACTTTCCAGATATGGCTCTGATACAAGTAAGTGTCGAAAAAGATGGATTGAAACTTCTTCACAAGCAAAAAAATACGGAGCCGCTGTTTGTACCTTTTCATTTTAATCCATCAAGAAAAGATACGGTTGTTATTTGGAACGATACTGTGATTGGTGAATTCTATAACAGCGCAATAGACAAATGGTTTTCTGAAATCATCGGCATTAATTGTCATCTCGTAAAAATGCCTGAATCAACTAATCGAGAGGTTGATAACAATTACGCTGAAAACAAGACTGTGAGTTTTGCGGATGCATTTCCTTTTTTAATAATCGGGCAAGCATCGCTTGATGATCTTAATTCAAGAATGGAAACACCGCTGCCGATGAACAGGTTCCGCACGAATTTTGTTTTTACAGGAGGAGAGCCTTTTGAAGAAGACAATTGGAAAAAATTCAAAATTGGTAATGTGATATTTCAAGCTGTTAAACCCTGTGCCCGCTGCATCATCACCACAACAGACCAGGAAACAGCTGAACGAGCTCAGGAACCGTTACTCACACTTTCAAAGTATAGAAAGATTGAAAATAAAGTTATGTTCGGGATGAATCTTGTATGTGAATCAACCGGCAAAGTTAAGGTTGGAGACAAAATAGAGCTGTCATAACTAATTCGAAATTAAAAAGGATGCTGCTATGAACAAAAGACAAAAATATTTTTTTAGCACTTTAATTTTTACTTTCCCTTTTATCACACTTCTCTCACAAACAATCACCAAGGAAAATATTGAAAATGCTGAAAAGATAATCGGGATTGAATTCACTGATGCAGAGAGAGATTCAATGCAAGCATCTCTTGACGAACAATTAACTAATTACAATAACATCCGAAAGATTAAAATTGAAAACAGTGTTCCTCCGGCAATTCTTTTCAATCCTATTCCTGTTGGATTTGAATCTCCAGAAGAACAAAACCCGGTAATATTCAGTGATTATTCTTACACCAAATTACCTGAAGATATAAATGATCTTGCATTTTATTCTATAGGAGAATTAGCTGAGTTAATAAAGACAAAACAGATAACATCAACCCAGTTGACAAAGTTTTTTCTTGAAAGATTAAAAAAATATGACGCAGCGCTTCATTGTGTAATTACTTTCACTGAAGAAAGAGCAATGAGCCAGGCAGAGTTAATGGATGCAGAGATCGCTGAAGGAAAATACAGAGGACTTCTCCACGGAATTCCATTTGGTGTGAAAGATCTTCTGGCAACTAAGGATTATAAAACCACGTGGGGCTCTGTTCCATTTAAAGATCAGATGATAGAAGATGATGCAACA
>Ga0209498_1001621_pt1 | contig 13772 bp, 11 predicted proteins | sample WalLakDeSediment_FD_184131 | JGI IMG/M metagenome (GOLD analysis project Ga0209498, IMG submission 184131) | Lake sediment microbial communities from Walker lake, Nevada to study Microbial Dark Matter (Phase II) - Walker Lake 11/02/13 Deep... | ecosystem: Environmental > Aquatic > Freshwater >...
AAAATTCGGGTCTAAATTTCGGGCACCCCGCCGTCCAATGCCGGATCGCATAGAAGCCCCTGGGCGTGAGCCCGGGGACTGCGGGTCGTTGCGCCACCCGGCTATCCATGCCACCCCGCTTTCCCGGATGCGCGACGCGTTTCAGCCGAACTACGCCTGATGGTACGCCATGTCGCAGTCCCCCGGCTCGCGCCGAGGGCTTGTATGGCTGCTTGTTCGGTGCCGACCGATCAGAGGATCCCGCCGTGTGTCCGCCACGGCGTCATGTGTGAGGGCTGGTCGAGGAACCAGATCCGCTCCCACTCGTCGGTGATGGCCCGCAGGTCTTCGGAGGTGTAGATGAGTTGCTGCGCCCGCCGCACCGGGTCGCCTGAATACATCGGGATGAGGCAGCCCGTGGACGTCGCCACGAGCGTCACCGCACAGAGCAGCCACACTGCCTTCCTCATCGCCTGGTCCTCCTGACCGATGCTTGTGATCCGTCGTCGTTTGTGTCGTAGTTCAGCCCGCGGTAGCCGGATCACCCGCGGCGGGGTGTACCTGATGCGGTCATCTGGTGCGAGGGGAAGCAAAGGGTCCGTGAACTGCCCTGTCTTCTCAGCCTCTCCATCACTCCCCGACCATCTCCCCGCTCCCCGCAGGATCTGCGGGAGGCGGGGGGGCCGTCGGGCGGCTCTCCTGACGGGTCGCCGATCTTCTGAATTCCCTGACCCGTGCCTCCATCTCCTTACCCGGCTTGAACGTGACCACGCTCTTCGCCTCGACCGAAATCGATTCTCCCGTCTTGGGATTGCGGGCGAGTCGCGCCTCGCGGTGCTTGATCTGGAAAACCCCGAAATTCCTCAGCTCAATCCGACCGTCTCGGACCAGGGCATCGATCAGGGCCTCGAATGTCTGCTGGACCAATTTCCGGGTGCGAAGCTGGGGAAGTTCGATCTGTTCCGCGATCGAACGGACGATGTCTTTCTTAGTCACGGCTCGGAGTCTCCGACCGTAGGCCTCGAGCCCCTACCGCGGGGCGGAAAGGCGGCTAGAGGACGGTCCTAAACGAGACTGGAGCCTAGACCTGGAAAGATACGAGTGTCAACCGAACGCCCCGGTGGCAGGCGGCCCAGCCGTATCTCTTCCTGAGGAGGTATCGGCCTCACAACCGGCAGACTTGACGGAATCGGAACGACCGGACCAGGGGCGGGCTGGGAGGCTTGGGGAGGCGGGAAAACCCACTACACTCGGTTGTTTGTGGTCCCGGTCTGACCCCCCGCTCGCTCTCATGCTCCACTCCGATGGGCCCTCCAGCCCCACGCCGTCTGCCGACCTTTCGGTCCTGCTCGGACGGCTGCGGCTGCCCAATCCGATCCTCGTGGCGTCGGGCACGTTCGGCTACGGCCGCGAGATGACCGGCTTCGTCGAACTCGCCCGGCTCGGCGGGATCGTGCCCAAGACGATCACGTGGCTGCCCCGCAAGGGAAACGTTCCCTGGCGGACGGTAGAGACGGCTTCCGGCCTGCTCAACTCGATCGGCCTCGACAACGATGGCGTCGAGGCATTCCTCGCAAAGCAGTTGCCGTTTCTGGCAAACTGCGGCACCCCGATCATCGTCAGCATCGCCGGGGCAGACGCCGCTGATTTTGTGGAGCTCGCCCGCCGGCTCGACGGTGTGGCAGGAATCGCGGCCCTCGAACTCAACGTCTCCTGTCCGAACGTCAGCCACGGTGTCGATCTCGGCACCGACCCGGCCACCTGCCGGGCGGTGGTGGCGGGGGTCCGGGCCGTCACAAGCCTGCCGGTGATCGCCAAGCTCACGCCCAACGTGGCCGACATCGTGGCGGTGGCCCGCGGGGCGGCGGAGGGAGGCGCCGACGCGGTCACCCTCATCAATACGCTCCAGGGGATTGCAGTTGACTGGCGCCGGCGGCGGCCGCTCCTCGGCAACGTCGTGGGGGGATTGAGCGGTCCGGCCATCAAGCCGGTGGCGCTGCGATGTGTCCATCAGGTTCACCGGGCCGTCGGCATCCCGATCATCGGTGTGGGAGGGATCATGACGATCGACGACTGCATGGAGTTCTTCGTGGCCGGCGCCGCGGCCGTCCAGCTGGGCACCGCCAACTTCGCCGAGCCGGTTGTCTCGGCCCGGCTGCTCGACGCACTGCCGGGGGCACTCGCCGAGGCGGGGGTGACCCGGTTCGCCGATCTGATTGGCACGCTCGCTGTGCCGACGGCGGCAGCACGCACGGCCGGGCCCACCCGGGAGCCTGATCATGGCCACTGAGCCACAGCCGCCGCAGGCCACCCGCGCCCTCTCCGGGATCCAGCCCACCGGCCGCTTCCACTGGGGCAACTACTTCGGCGCGATCCGGCAATATATCGAGCTCCAGCCGGCCGCCGTCGGACCGCGGTCGGGCTCGGCCGCCGACGAGGCGTATTACTTCATCGCCGACCTCCATGCCCTCACGACCGTCCGCGATCCGGCCCGGCTGCGGGGCTTCGTGCGGGACGCGGCCATCGACCTCGTGGCGTTGGGGCTCGACCCCGACCGGGCCGTCTTGTTCGTGCAGTCTGACGTGCCGGAGGTGACGGAGCTCGCCTGGCTGTTGATGACGGTCACTCCGATGGGGCTGCTCGAGCGGTGCCATGCCTACAAGGACAAGAAGAACCGTGGCCTGCCGGCCGACGCCGGCCTGTTCACCTATCCGGTGCTGATGGCGGCCGACATCCTCGCCTACGACGCCACGGTCGTGCCCGTCGGGGAGGATCAGGTGCAGCACATCGAGGTCTGCCGGGATCTCGCGGGCACCTTCAACCACCTCTATGGCGAGGTCTTCACGCTGCCCCAGCCCCGGCTCGTGGCGGGGGGCGGGAAGGTGCCGGGCACCGACGGCCAGAAGATGAGCAAGAGCTACGAGAACACGATCGAGGTGTTCGAGGAGCCGGGGCCGCTCAAGAAAAAAATCATGCGGATCATGACCGACTCCCGATCGATGGAGGAGGCGAAGGATCCCGAGACCGACCACCTCTACCAGCTCGTCTCGTTGGTCGCTCCCGAGGCCGACCGATTGGCGCTAGCCGACCTCTACCGCCGTGGCGGGTTTGGCTACGGCGAGGTGAAGAAGCAGCTTCTCGGGGCGGCCGGGGTGTTTTTCGCCACGGCTCGGGCACAGCGGGCAGAGCTCGAGGCCGACCCCGAGCGGATCGAGGCGATCCTCGCCGCGGGGGCCGCCAAGGCCCGGGTGCGGGCCTCTGCGGTGCTCGCCCGGGCCCGGCAGGCCTGTGGGCTCGATCGCACGGCAGTGCCATCCGGGAGGAAACGATGAACGTTCTCGGAATCGGCACCGACATTACCGAGTGCCTGCGGATCGCGCAGATGATCGAGCGACACGGCGAGCTGTTTGTGGGCCGGGTCTACACACCCCACGAGATCGAATACTGCCGCAGCCGTAAGATGGCCACACAGCACTTCGCTGGCCGCTGGGCTGCGAAGGAGGCGGTGCTCAAGGCACTCGGAACGGGCTGGAAGCGGGGGATCAGCTGGCGGGATGTCGAGGTTCGAAACCTCCCAGGTGGTCGCCCGCAGGCCTACCTCACCGGGGGCACCCAGGAGGTGGCCAACGCCCTCGGAATCCGGTGCGTGCTTGTGAGCATCTCGCACTGCCGCTCCCACGCCACGGCCTATGCCGTAGCGCTCGACGAGATCCCGGCCACGGAATAAGCGGGCTTTGTGGCTGGTTGACCCTTGGGGCTCGCATCGCACACTGCGGCAGGGGCGGGTCAGCGGTGGCGCGGCCACCGAAGGCCGAATCTTGCCGTCAAGCTGCTCCCAGGGGTTTGATCCGCTGGACTTCCTTCTTCACGGCCAAGGCGGCGTCCCAAAGATCGACGGCCCGCTGTGCATTGAGCCAAAACTCGGGCGTGTTCCCGAAGAGCCGTGACAGCCTCAAGGCCATTGCCGGGCTGATTGCCCTCCGCTCGCGCAGAAGCTCATGGACCGACTGTCGTGAGACGCCGATTGCCTCGGCCAACCCCGCGACGGTGAGACCGTAGTCGGGAAGGAAATCCTCTCGCAGCATCACGCCCGGGTGAGTAGGCCTCCGTGCCGTGCCTCCAGATCGTACGAGACTCATGGCATGACTCCTTCGGGGTCAGTGGTAGTCGCAGATCTCGACATCGAACGCGTCGCCGTCGATGAACCGAAAACAGATTCGCCACTGGTCGTTGACGGCGATGGCCCGGCTGTCGGCGAACGGCTTGATCATCGAAGAAAAGAGTAATGTGTCACGTGACAAGTGTCAAAAGGATAGTCCGGCCAATGGCACTTTCGCAACGATTGTTCGGCTGGCGGGCGGCTGGTGAGCCGTGTGCCCCCGTCTCCCGGGCCCCAGAAAGGCGTTCCCGAAACCCGCGGCTTTCCCCCCTGCAGTGGCGTTTTTCTGGCGTCGGCGCGAAGTGTCTCCGAGTCCGGCCGCCTGGTGGCTTGCGTCGATACGTTCACGGATGAAGATGCGCCAGGGCGATGACGTGGATGCCGTCCGGACGCGTGAAACTGGTTTGGCCGCCAGTAATGACACAGAGTGAGGCAAGCTGAGCCAGCTTGGGCTCCGTCAGCCGCGAGCGGAGCTTGGCGAGATTGGCGACGGCCTCTGCGATCGCCCGTTCGCCGCCGAGCTTCACCTCAAAGCCGATCCATGCGCCGTCGCGGCGCTCGACGATCGCATCGATCTCGAGATCCGTGGAATCCCGGTAATGAAACACGCCGGCGTCGGCCCCATCGGCATAGACCCGCAGGTCCCGGACCACCATTGATTCGAACAACAATCCCATGGCGTTCAGATCGTCGAGCAGGCCGTCGGGCGACACGCCGAGCGCGGCGGTCGCGAGGGATGGATCGACGAAATGCCATTTCGGCTTGACCCGCGCGCGGATGCTGGAGCGGATGTGTGGCCTCCAGGCGGGCAGTTCCTCCAGCACGAAAATCCGGGTGAGCTGATCGAGATACTTTCTGACCGTTGGCGTCGAGAGGCTGCCGGAGGCGATTTCCGACTCGGCCGCCAGTTTCTCCAGCGAGGCTTCCGTGGAGATGTTCCGGGCCAGCGATTTGAGCAAAGCGGCCATTCTGACGGGCTCCGAACGGCCCTCCAGCGAGCGAAGATCCACATCCGCGATGTTGTCCACATAGTCGCGGAGCGCGTCCATGGCGACCGCGATGTCCAGCCCGTGCCACGCCGGCCAGCCACCCTTCACGATGAGGCTTGCATAGGCTGGGATATCCGCTCCGCCCATGCCTGCAACCGTCATGCCCCTCGCGAAGAGGTTTGCGAACCGCACCTGGCCGGTCGTCTTGCCCTGTTCGAAGAGCGTCATCGGCCGCAGCGTCAGTCTGGCCATGCGGCCCGCGCCCGTGTGGCGTGTCTTGTCTTCCGCAGGTGCGGCGGATCCGGTGAGGATGAACTGGCCGGGCAGTCCGCGGCCGTCGATCTCCGCCCGGATGGAGTTCCAGATGGATGGCGCCAGTTGCCATTCGTCGACCAGTCTTGGGACCGGCCCCGCCAAGAGGGTCGCGGGCATCAGTTCGGCTGCGTCGATCAGATCCTTCCGCTGGTCCAAGCGGACGGAACTGGCTGCGTGGTGCAGGGCCGACGTCGTCTTCCCGACCGCTCGTGGCCCCCGCAGCACGACCGCACCGGCGGAGCCTAGTTTCCGCTCAATGAGGGCGTCGATCAGTCGCGGTTCGTAGGGTTTCACGAAACCACGATAGCACGACGTTTTCTAGTTTGCAAAGCCAGGACTTTGTGTTTTGCAGCGCCAAGTCTTTCTTTTTCGCAGCACCTTCCGCAGTCCAAACGCAGCTCGCACGCTTCGCCGGCGTCGCTTTCACGGTGAATAGACCCCGCGAATCCGCCGGCGGGCCGAGGGCCGCGGTGGCCAGTCCGAGGAATGCGGCCGGGGTTGGCGGGCAATCCCTCCGGCCCCCTTACGAGCCACCGGCCCAGCCCGGCAGTTCGGCCACGCCCCCAGGCATCGTGAGGGCCACCAGCGGCGTGCCCTCCTCCACCGGCGTTGCACCGTCGCGGCGGGTGAGGCGAATCTTCTCGTGGCCGCGGAGGTGCTCCGCCAGCTGCCGCTCGAGGTCCTTCTGTTCCTTCTCTGGCAGCTTGCCGAAAGACGCCCGTCCTCGGCACTTCGGGAATGCCCCGCACCCGAGCCACGGGCCCCGCTTGCCTTCCCGGAGATTCAGCATCGCTCCGCACTTGTCGCAGGCTATGTCGGTCACCAGCGGGGGCGATGCGGGAAACTTGAGGTTGGCCTTGCGGTCGAGGTTGAGAATGAAGGACTGCGGCTCCGCCGCAGCGGCGGCGGCCTTCTTCCCCTTCGGCTTCGGCGGGCGGGGCTTGTCCTCGACAAGGAAGTCGCCGAATCGGCCGGTTCGCTTGACCATCGGCACGCCGGCCGGTGAGAGGAGGTCGATCTGCTCGGGAAGCAGCGGCCGCCGCTGCCTGTCGACCGGCATCGCAAACGAGCAGGCCGGCACATGCTTGGGCTTCTTCGCCCTCGGTTTCTTGGCCGCCTTTTTCCCCTTGGCGGCCTTGGCCTTGCCCCGGGAGGCCACTGCCGCTGGCTCCGGTTCCGGTTCCGCCACATTCTCGTTGTAGCCCGCGCAGGACAGGAATTCCCCCTGTCGGCCGAGCCGGAACTCGAGTCGCCGGCCGCACTGCGGGCAGCCGTAGGGAGAAGGGTCGGAGATCGCCTTGACGTGCTCCTTCTGCTCCGCGGTGCCGAGTTTGGGCACGAGTTCGGCGTGAAACTCGTGGAGCATCTCGGTCCAGCTCTTCGTGCCCTCGGCGACCTGGTCGAGCTCCCGTTCGATCTCGCGGGTGTAGCCGATCTCGATGAATTGGTCGGCAAAGCCGTCTTTGAGAAACTCCGTCACGGCCTCGCCGATCGCCGTGGCCTGGAAGCGGCGGTCTTGCTGGACAACATAGCCCCGCTGCTCGATCGTATTAATGATGCTGGCATAGGTGGATGGGCGACCGATCCCCTCCTCCTCGAGCTTCTTGACGAGCGAGGCCTCGCTGTAACGCGGGGGCGGCGCCTGGAACTTCTGCCGGGCCTCGATGTCGAACGGGGCGAGCACCGCGGCTTTGTCGAACTGGGGCAGTACCTGCTCACCGTCGTCGCGGGGCACACCGCTGATCGCGTAAAAACCGTCGAACCGCAGGACGCGGCCGTTGGCCTTGAAGATGGCCCCGGTGTCGCGGTCGGTCCGCCGCATCCGTACGGCGGTCGAATCCCACTCGGCGTCGGTGGCCTGGCAGGCGACGAAGCTCTGCCAGATAAGCCGGTAGAGCTTGTATTGCTCGTCGGAAAGCGCGGCGCGGATCATGTCGGGCTCGCGGGCGGCATCCGTGGGCCGGATCGCCTCGTGGGCCTCCTGGGCTCCCTTGTTGCTCGAGGCGTAAGCGCGGGGCTTTTCCGGCAGATACCTGGCCCCGAGCGTGTTGTTGAGGTAGCGGCGGGCCATCTCGATTGCCTCACCCGAGAGGTTCGTCGAGTCGGTCCGCATGTAGGTGATCAGGCCCACCCGCCCCTCGTCCGGGAGGTCAATGCCCTCGTAGAGCTGCTGGGCGATCCGCATCGTGCGGTCGGTGCTCATGCCGAGCCGGCTCGACGCCGCCTGCTGGAGGGTGCTCGTGATGAGGGGGGGATAGGGCCGCGACTTGGTTCGCGTAACGTCGATGCTCTCGACGGTGTAGCGGGTGGCGGGGTCGGGCCGGCCGGTGAGCCGCACAACGTTTTGGCCGCGGCCCTTGCCCTCGGGGTTGGTCTCGCGATCGATCACGATGCCGACGAGCCCCGCGGCCGCAGCGGCGGCCTCGGCAGCGGCCACGAGGTCGGCCTGCGATGTCTTTTCCGCTTCTATCTTTACGGGCTTCCCGCCGACCTCGACCAGGTCGCAGGAGAGCGCCTTCCGCTCCGCCAGCCAGGCCATCCGGTCGCGGACCAGCGGCAGCCGGCCCCGCTCGTCGCGGCGGGCCATCAACTCGTTCCAGGCGTCGTGCAGGCCGGCCGCAGCAGACACGTCGAACGACATGCAGCCGGAGATCTCCCACGACTCGCTCGGCGTGAAAGCCCGGATCTCCTGCTCCCGCTCGACCACGATCCTGGTCGCCACGCTCTGCACCCGGCCCGCCGACAGGCCGCCGGCCACCTTTTTCCAGAGCACCGGGGAGACGCGGTAGCCGACGATCCGGTCGACGATCCGGCGGGCCTGCTGCGCTTCGACCCGCGGCATGTTGATGGAGCGGGGAACCTGGAAGGCTCGCTGAACCTCGGTCTTCGTGATCGCGTCGAAGGTGACCCGTTTGGCATGAGCCGGATCGACACCGAGCACCTGCGTCAGATGCCAGGCGATTGCCTCTCCTTCGCGATCCAAGTCGGTGGCGAACCAGACTTCGCTGGCCCCCTTGGCGAGCTTCCGCAGTTCGGTGACGGTCTTCTGCTTGGCGGCGTCGACCTCATAGGTGGGAGCGAAGTCGTGATCGAGATCGACCCCGGGGACGGGTTGCTTTGAGCCCTTCGGGGCCCGCTTGGGCAGGTCGCGGATGTGGCCAACGGAGGCCTTCACCACGAAGCCGCGGCCGAGATACTTCTCGATCGTCTTGGCCTTGGCGGGGCTCTCGACGATCACCAATTGGTAGCCGCCTCGAGCCGCCGAGGGGCGGGACTTGTTCGCGGTCGGGGCTTTCCTGGCCATGGGGCTGCCGGTGGGGTGGGGCGGAGGAACATCGGGATTGGCGCCGACAGGCCTGGCGCTACAATCGCTACCTGACCTGCCGCAACAAGCGTTACCCTGCGCTCGCGGGGCTTGTCAAGTGGCTGAAGTTTTGCCGTTCAGAAGCCGTTCGCAAAAAGAACGGCCGCATTTTCCTCCCAGGCGACGACATGGCAGGCTCGTTCAACATCTTCCGCCGCTATCAGAAGGCGGCTTTGGCAGGCCTCGCGATCATGGCGATGCTGGCATTTTTTGTCCTCCCTCCGCTCCTTCAGATGGGGGGGTCTGGTGCGGCCCCGGGTGACGGCACCGTGGTGCAATGGAAGGGGGGAGGGCTGCGGGAGAGCGGTCTTGATCGGGCCGTGATGACCCGCCGGGCCCTCAATCAATTCCTCATGGCGTTGCGGGCCGCCGCGACGGGCGACGAGCGGGTGCAGCCGCCGCTGCGGGATGACGAGCAGGGCGTGGTAGACGCGCTGCTGCTGGCCCGTGAGGCCGAGGCCAACGGCATCGTCGTGAGCGACTCGGTCATCAATGACTTCCTCGGGATGTGGACCGGTGACATGGTCACGCCGGCCCAGATGCAGGACGTGATCGGACAGCTTCGCGACCGGGCGGGCGTGACGGAGGCCGATATCTTCGATGCTCTGCGAACGGTGATCCTGGGCGAGCGGCTCCAGGCGCTTGCGCTGCGGGGCACTGGCTTCTCGGGCACACCGCCGGGCTGGCGGTGGGACGCGTTCCGGAAGCTCGAGCAGGGGGCGATGGTGGAGGTGGTTCCGGTGGTGGTCGAGTCGCTCGCTGCGGAGGTGCCCCCCCCTTCGCCGGCCGCGATCGAGTCGCTCTATGCCCGCTACCAAAACGACCTGCCGCAGGCGCGGAGCGCCACACCCGGATTCCGGCAGCCGGCCCGCATCCGCTACGACGCCCTGGTTGCCCCAGCCGAGCTCTTTGTCGAAGAGTCAGCGAAGAAGGTTACGGATGAGGAAATCGAGAAGTTTTACGAGGCCAACAAGGCTTCGATGTTCACGAAGCCGGCGGACGAGCCTGCGGAAGAGCCGACTGCAAAGCCCGCCGCCGAGGCGGAGGCCAAGCAGAGCGATGCCGGTGAAGTGAAGGCCGCCGAACCAGCCCCCGAGGTTCCTGCTGGCTCCCCTCAGCCCAAGGTTCCGGTCGACGCCCCGCCCGTTGAGCCACCGCAGGCCCCGGCGCCGGGTGCGGCCGAGCCGGCTGCGGCCGGCGATGCCGCCGCGGTGCCGCAGCGTGTGGTTTACCCGGTCGCGTTCCGTCAGCCAGCTGCAACGGAACAAGCCGCGGGCACCACCGACAAGACCGAGCCACCAGCCGACGAGACCGAGAAGCCAGCCGACAAGACCGAGCCACCAGCCGGCGATACCGAGAAGCCAGCCGTCGCTCCAGAGTCACCCGCTAAGGAGGCTCCTGAGGCTCCCGTCGTCGAGCCGCTCGAAAAGGTGCGAGACGACATCCGCAAGCGGCTTGCGGCCCAGGAGGCCGACCGGCGTGTGGCAGAAATTTTCGACCTCATTTCCGCCCGGATCGCTAACTATTCAGACGACGTGGAACTGGCGATCGGCATGGGCGAGTCAGTTCCGCCGATGCCCGACGTGATGAAAATTGCCAAGGAACAGGGCCTCGAGGGGACCCGATCAGACTTCCTCTCGGCTGCCGAGGCGATCGAGGCCGGCGGCGTCGGTGGCAGCTTTCAGTTGGCGTTCTCCGAGCAGGTCGGTGTTCGCCAACAGCGGTGGATCGACCTCATGTTCGGCCCGGAGTCGCCCCGGTTCCGGCCGGTGACCACCCGCGATGTGGCCGGCGCACGCTACCTCTCCTGGAAGGCCGAGGATCGCCCCGAGTTCACCCCTCCGCTCACCGAGATCAAGGGCGAGGTGGAGCGGGTCTGGCGGCTCCTCGAGGCGCGGCCCCTGGCCCGCAAGCGGGCAGAAGAGATCGCCAAGGCTGCCGAGTCGGCAACGCTAGCCGACGCCGTGGCCGGTCGCGAGGGGCTCGCGGCGAGCACTGTCGGTCCCTTCACGTGGCTGACAAGGGGCACCGCTCCGTTCGGTTCCGCGCCGATGCGGTCCGACCCGGAGGGCATCGAGATGGCCGGCGACGACTTTCTGGCAGCGGTGTTCGCGCTCGAACCTGGGGGCACGGCTGTCGCCCTCAACGAACCGGAGACCGTCTGCTACGCGATCCGCCTCGTGTCCTTTGAGCCAGCAGAGGAAACCCTGCAAGAGCGGTTCCGGGACGTTGCCACGGATCCCCGCCGGCTGGCGATGCTCGCCGAGGATGAGACCCGTGACGCGTACGAGCGCTGGATGGCCGGCATTCAGAAGCGGCAGGGAGTCGAGTGGCTCCGCGACCCGCGTTGACCGCGGGGGGAGGGGTTGCCCGTGCCATCGAGCCGGGGGACCGTGCCGCATAAAAGCCCCCAGCGCGAGCTGGGGGACTGTGACGTGGCGCACCAGTTAAACAACCGCCATGCTCAAGCGGGGTCGTCTATCGGAGGCGGCATGGATAGCGGGGTGGCCTTTGTGCCCGCAGTCCCCGGGCTCGCGCCCGGGGCTTTTATGTGGGAGACGGTCAGGGGGAGGGGTTGCCCGTGCCATCGAGCCGGCCTCGCAAGCGAGCGAGAGGCAGGATGCCGAAGCGAGCTTGCGTGGAGTGAGCGCAGGGCAGGATGCCCGTAGCGAACGTCCGGCGAGATGGCACGGGCAACCCCGACCCACGCAAGAGGTTGCCTCGTGCCAATCGAGCCGGCCTACGACAATCCCGGATCACCCACCGGGTGCCGCTAGCGTGGCGTTGCCCGCGGCTTGAGCACCACCGTCGCCAGCGGCGGGAGCGTGAGCGACACGGAATGTGGACGGCCATGGTGGGGCTCCGGCTTGGCCACAAGGGCTCCCGAATTGCCGACGTTGCCGCCGCCGTACCAGGCCGAGTCGCTGTTGTAGATCTCGTCGTAATCGCCCCCCAGCGGCACGCCGAGCCGGTAGCCGTGGCGGGGCACGGGCGTGAAGTTTGAGCACACGATCAAGAAGTTGGCGGGGTCGCGGGCTTTGCGGACGAAGACCAGAACGCTGTCCTGCCAGTTGTGGCAGTCGATCCACTCGAAGCCCAGGCCGTCGAAGTCGAGTTGGTGGAGCGACGGCTCCCGGCGAACGAGGTCGTTCAGGTCGGCGACCGTCCGCGAGAGGCCGCGGTGGCTCTCCCACTCGAGCAGGTGCCACTGGAGGCTGTTGTCGAAATCCCACTCATCCCACTGCCCAAACTCGCCCCCCATGAAGAGCAGCTTCTTGCCGGGATGGCACCACATGTACGAGTACAAAAGACGAAGATTGGCAAACTTCTGCCACAGATCGCCCGGCATCTGGCCGAGCAGCGAGCCCTTGCCGTGCACCACCTCGTCATGCGAGAGCGGGAGCACGAAGTTCTCGTGGAAGGCGTAGATCAGGCTGAACGTGAGCTCGTCGTGGTGAAACTTGCGGTGGATGGGATCGTGCCGCATGTAGCGGAGCGTGTCGTTCATCCAGCCCATGTTCCACTTGAGGCTGAAGCCGAGCCCGCCGACGTAGGTGGGCCGGGAGACACCCGCCCAGGCGGTCGACTCCTCGGCGATCGTGAGGGTGCCGGGAAAGTGCTGGTGGGTCTGGACATTGAACTGCTTGAGAAACTCGATCGCCTCGAGATTCTCCCGCCCGCCGAAGCAGTTGGGCTCCCACTCCCCTTCCTCGCGGCTGTAGTCGAGGTAGAGCATCGAGGCCACGGCGTCGACCCGCAGCCCATCGACGTGGTAGTGATCGAGCCAGAACAGGGCCGAGGAGATCAGGTAGTTGGCCACCTCGTTGCGGCCGTAGTTGAAGATCATCGTGCCCCAGTCGGGGTGCTCCCCCTTGCGGGGATCATCGTGCTCGTAGAGCGCGGTTCCGTCGAACAGCCGCAGGCCGTGGCCGTCGCGGGGAAAGTGGGCCGGCACCCAGTCGATGATCACGCCGACACCGGCCCGGTGGAGGGCGTCGATCAGCGACATCAGAGCCTGCGGGGTGCCGAACCGGCTCGTGGCGGCGAACAGGCCGATTGTCTGATAGCCCCAGCTCGCCGAAAACGGGTGCTCCGTGGGGGGCAAGAGCTCGACGTGTGTGAAGCCCATCTCGACGACGTAGGGAACGAGTTCCTGCTCGAGTTCGGCGTAGGAGAGCCAGCGGTGCGGATCGTCGCCGGGTCGCCGCCAGCTGCCGAGGTGGATCTCGAAAACATTGAGCGGGGCGTCAAGGGCGTTGGCGGCCGCCCGGGTGGCCATCCAGTCCGCGTCCCGCCAGGCGTGGGCTGTGAGGTCGGTCACGATCGAGGCCGTCCGCGGCGGTACCTCCGCCCCGAACCCGTAGGGGTCGGACCGGTCGCTGAAGCTCGCCAGGCAGTGGACACGGAATTTGTAGGTCGCGCCGGCGGCGAGCCCGGGAACGAACAGCTCCCAGATGCCCGACGGGATCCGCTTGTGCATCCGGTGGCCCGAGCCCTGCCAGCCGTTGAAGTCGCCCACCACCTCGACCTGATCGGCATTCGGGGCCCAGACGGCAAAGTTGACGCCTGGCCGGCCGTCGACCGATTCCAGGTGGGCCCCGAGCTTCTGGTAGCTCTTCCAGTGGCGGCCTTCGCCGATGAGGTGGAGGTCGTAGTCGGTGAGCATGGTGGGCCCGGGGGGCGGCGAGGGAAGAACCATATAATCGTGCCACACGGTAGGGCTTCACGCGACGCACGGTAGGAAAAACCGGTGGTAAAAGGGCTGCGGGATATGACGGTCGGGGGGATGACGGATGGTCCGTAGGGCGGAATACGAACGGTTTGAGCCCGTCGAAAGGGTGATCGACGTCTGCGGCACGGCCTACCGGTTCTGGTGCCCGCCCGACGTCGACGCCCTGATCGACGAGGAGGCCTTCGCCCGCGACGAGCGGATTCCCTACTGGGCCAATGTCTGGGAATCGGCCAT
>Ga0209498_1001622_pt1 | contig 13763 bp, 6 predicted proteins | sample WalLakDeSediment_FD_184131 | JGI IMG/M metagenome (GOLD analysis project Ga0209498, IMG submission 184131) | Lake sediment microbial communities from Walker lake, Nevada to study Microbial Dark Matter (Phase II) - Walker Lake 11/02/13 Deep... | ecosystem: Environmental > Aquatic > Freshwater >...
CCTTTGTGTATCATCGCGGTAAATATCCGCCCAATCGATGGTTTCCAAAAGGGTAACCATTTCTTCGCAGGTGTAACCGGAAGCATACATTCCGCCGATAACGCTGCCGATGCTGGAACCGATAATTAGATCAATGGGGATTTCGTTGTCTTCAAGAATCTGCAGTACACCGATATGGGACATCCCGCGGGCACCACCGCCGCTTAAAACCAGACCGATTTTGGGACGTTCGGGAATTGGTGCATCTGTTTTTATCTGAATCTTGTTTCGATTAAAATACACCCGCTTACTGATTAGCGAAGAACTGTTGGCAGGCAGGATGCAGATCAATATAACGAACAAACTGATGATGAGCTTCAGGAACATTTTCAATCGGGATTTTGGATAAAGTCAGCCGTTAATTTCAATTACTTTTACACTTACAACCGTAAGTTAAACAAATAAGCATTGTTGATAAAGCGCTTCTTAATTTTTTTCCGTTTTCTGTCTGAGTAACTGGTTAAAATAGGCTTCGATGAGCTTTTGATAATCGCTCTGGTAACCCTCATTTATGGATCGTTTGAGCGCATCGAGCAGTTTTTTCTTCTCCTGATCGGTTAGATTTTTCAGGACACCGGGATCGATAATCTGATACTCACGGGCCAGCTCACCCTTGCGCTGCTTGGAATGTTCCCGCTCCCGAACAGATTTCTGGGCATCGAGCATGCGCGATAAAATTTCCCGTTGGCGATTAATGGTTTCGCGATTAATATTTTGTTTTAGCAGGTCTTCCACAACTTCATCCATTTTCTCTGCCAGTTCACCGACCCGTCCTAAGACATCCTGACGCGAACCCATTTGTTCGGACATTTCCTGCATGGCTTCACGAAGGGCGGCCTGCTGAGCAGCCATCCGGCGCGTCTCACTTTGTTGCTGCAAAGTCAGTTGTCCGCTGTTCCCCTGACCCTGAAATAAGTTCAAAGTCTCCTGGTTCAGCTGACCCTGAGCGCCCGCCATTTGCTGTAATTGCTCCATGAACTGCTCCAGGCCTGTTCCTGATTGTGACTGCTGCATCTGAGAAAGCGATTGACGCATCATCATGATACTTTCATTCAAGCCGCCCAGGGCCTGCCCCTGATTATTCATGGCTTGTGTCGGATTACGCTCAGTCAGTTCATTGAGGCTTTTGGCCATGCCACTTTGACTTTTGCCTAAGGACTGACTCAGGCCAGGCTGGATAAAAAAGGTCTCTTTGGAGAGCTGAATTAAGTCGGCAATGACTCGCTGCAAATTTTGCGCGGCCCGGTTCTGGGTAATAATCAGATCATTAAATTGTTCACTCAGTGTTGATGTGCCGCGCGTACGTCCCTGTATGCCTTCCTGCATATGGGATAATTCAAGCAGGCGCTGCATAGCGTGAGTCATCTGGCGGTCAATGTTTTTCTTGTTCTGTTGAAGCATCTGGTTTTGAGCGTTACTCAACATCTGGCTGATCTGGGCAAATTGATTTTGCAGGCTCTGCGACTTTTGGGCAGACAGATTCTGCTGGCCGGTTTTCAAATTCTGCTTTAAACTTTGGGTATCCTGTTCAAGCTGTGGATCTTTTAATGCTTCTGCAGCCGAATTCAGACTCTCCAGGGATTCCTGAAAACGGCTCAATCGGGGTTCATTCAGGAATTGTTCAAGATCTTTTTCAAGATTACTTAGCTTGTTGTCCAGCATATTTTGCTGATTCTGCAAGGATTCGAATTGCTCCCGGCTGAGATTGGCATCCGATTGTAAATGCTCTGTGATTTTCTGCTGCTGTTCCAGAAGGCTGTTGGCTTTTTGTACCAGTTGATCCATCCTCTGTTCAAGCTGTATTTGCTTGAGTAATTCCATGGTGCGTTCGATGCGCTCCCGGAAGGCTTCCTGATTAAGTTTGAAGTCCTGTAAGGCCTGTCTGACATCCTGGGGATCGGCCTTTTCCAAAGACTGCTGCAAACGGTTCATCGCTTCCAGCAATTCCGGCGAGGCAATTTCATTAAATAATTCCTGAAGCTGCATGTATTTTTCCAGGACTTCCTCGCTGATCAGATTGGCTGCATCAAGCCGGTCGATGAGTTCCTGTAAATTTTCCTGGATTTCTTTAATCTGTTCCTGCAATTGTTTTTGTTTTTCAAGGCTACTCTCGATTTGCTGCTTCTGGGCCCATTCGATCTCTTCAGAGCGGCGCAGATCGCGGCTGATTTCTTCCAGAGTCTTTTTCAAATCATCCGATTGTTTGACGATATCTTCCACCTTCTCGATCTGCTCGGTCTCCCGCTCGTTGAAAGCGTTAAAAATTTCTTCGAGAGAAGGAAAGCGGATATAATACATATTGGATGTACCCGCTCCGGGTCCATTGATTACGTTATTATCGTGGGCCTGGGCATAATATACCAATCCATCATTAAAAGCCAGGGGCATTTTATTGAAGTCCAACAGATGCGTTAATTCAAGCTGTTTAGACCGGGAAGTCTGGTTGATCAGAGAAATTCTCTGCCAATTCGTATCGGAAGCTGATGATGCACTCCTTAAATACTTAAAGTACAGGGAAACATCAGAAAAACCGTAATCATCCCTGGCTTCGATTAATAAGCCGATGGTTGCATCCAATGTGCTTTCGATGTCCTGGCCGGGTCTGCTAATCTCAATAAAGGGTGGATTATCGTAGATGGTGCTGATGGTATATTCAATGGGACTCGGGTTCCGCAGGCTGTCATTATCCATTAATTCAATCAGGTAGCGATCATTATTGCGGATCTCAAATTCAGCGGAAATTCGCCGGCCCTGAATATCCATAGGTACCAAATTGCCGCCGGCAAATCTCAGATGGGCGGATTGGATGTCTTTATTTATTCCGCCCTTTAATTTTACTTTCGTTCCGGGTAAGGCGATAATATCACCGATATTGCGCTCCAGATATTGTTCTTTCAGGCCGGAATAGGCTGGGGGAATGAGGCTGATATCCAGGGTGTTGACCAACGGTGGGGTTAGGACCTCAACTTTATAATTGGCGGACCAAAGCTGGTTGCTCAATTGCTTATCATGGAGCGGCAGTCCTTGAATGCTGTAATTAAAAGTTTCTCTGACATCATTTAAAACTGCTCTATAAATTCCGTTCTGATGGACCATCTCAATGCTCTGCCAATCTTTTTTGTTCTCTAATGTCCAAAGATTGATTAAACCGGATCGTAAGGCCGGTCCCTCATATTGCACCTCAACAGTAAGGGACAGACCTTTGATAAGGCGGGTGTTACCGGGATTGACAACAAATTGAAAAGGAGCCAGCTGGATGTATTCATTGGTTGGATTTAAAAGCCGCCTGGTTGAATGAAGGACATTATCAAATTTAAATCCCAGTAGAATAAAAGCGCTGATCAGAACCGGGAAAGCGATTGTTGCGGCGGGTAAATAGTTTTTTACATCAAGGCGTTTTTCAAAATCATACCCCGCCAATCGTTGCAGATATTGATTTATGGCCGCGGTAAGTAATCCGGGTGATACGGCGTCATTCTGCTTTTTTGTGATCAGATAATAACTGTTTTCAACTGTGTCCGACAGCTCAGGATAAAAATGACCAATCTGTCGGGAAGCTGCGGATAAATCGGTTTCGGCGGAAAGGTTGAGTAACTTCCTGACCGGTAAAACAATAAATTTAACAATCAGCACGATCAAAATAATACCATGGATAAACCACAATCCCCAGCGTGTCAGGGTTGAAAAATAGAAGAGATGATCAGCAAGAGCGACACTTAACCATAGCAGCAGAATGATAATAAGAAAAAAAGCCCAGCTACCCAGGGCATTCCATAGCCGTTGTTTTTTTTCAAAACGGTAAAGATTTTGTATAAGTTTGGTTTGCTGTTCGCCCATAGGTCAATTTAACAAAACGAATAAAAAAATGTTCACAGCCATCCGGATAGCGAGCTCACGAATTTCGGGGGGAACATTATGGATTTCGGGATCTTCACAACCATCACTGATATCGGTATTAAAGCTGTAAAAACAAACCAGGCGGTCTTCATAGATGAGTCCCAATCCTTGCGGAGGGCCGCCGGCGTGTTCATGGATTTTTGGTAATCCCTGTTCGAATTTATAATAGACATGATAAATAGGATGGGAGAAGGGCAGTTCAACGAAATTTAATTCAGGGAATACTTTTTTCATCTCACGCCGGAAGGACAGGTCCATACCGAAGTCATCATCGGCAAATAGAAAACCACCGTGGATTAAGTAAGAGCGCAGCGCCTGAACCTCTTCATCACTGAAAACGATATTACCATGTCCGGCGATATAGGCCATCGGGTATTTTCTGAATTCGGCATCGCTAATTCGATGGGCGACTTCCTGTTTGCCGACATCCAATCTCAGCTCCTGCCGGACCCGCTCGAGGATGTTGATCCAGGTTGTTTTATTGCCATACCAGTCACCCCCGCCGCCATATTTGATGCGCACCGGTACAATGCTTTGGGCCCCAATATTCAATGAAAAGATTAGCAGAACGCTAAGCATTATCAATTTCTGCATACATGATCCTGTGAATAAAATAAGCGGGAAATTAAAGGGAAGTGTTTTAAATACCAAATTAAATTACTTTTGAGAGAACTATACTGGCCATGGTCACGGCACCGACCGATTTAATGGACAGGCCACCGATCCTGCCCAGAAAAACACCCAATCCGGCGTAGAGACTACTTCTGAGGGTTTTGCTCTTAAGCAGTTCGATGGCACAAGCGCCAATAAAAAGTCCGATTAGTGAACCGATAAGCGCTCCGAATACCGGAGAGAAGAATAAGCCGGTAAGAGCGCCGATCAGGCCGCCGGCAAAGGCGCCGACGATCCCAAATTTAGAAGCGCCGTATTTCCGTGAAGTAAAGGTGATGAGGAAAAATTCCAGAGCTTCCAGAACCAGGGCCAAGGCAAATAGGGTTAATACCAGGGTAAAAGAATATTGTGCAAAATTGGTAGACAGCCCATAAAAGAGGCTGCTAAGGGCAATAAATAAATTGCCCGGCAAGGCATACAGGTTGGAGAATACCGCTACGGCAACGACCGAGACGAGAGCAATATCGATAAACGTATCCATCTGCGCAAAAACCGTTGATTTACCGGGATGAGGTAGCGAACTGATAACGCCGGGCTTTACTCTTAAGATTCAGTTTTGCCAATTCTCTGCGAACCGCAAACCAGCCCGTACGGCTGTATCCAAATTTAGCGGTATATAATTCACGCTTGATTTTACGGGCTCCCCAGGACGGATTTTCTTTGACAATATATTTAATTTTTTCGGTTATATTCAAATCGGCTGGATTTACGACCAGTTCGTTCTCAGTAACTATTTCCCTCTCCGGTGAGGGTACCGTGGATTGCGGTGATCTCATGTGTTGAGCCGCTGCCAGCGGTTCCGGTTTGGGCAGGGTGATTTCCTTGGCTACCGATTTTCCGGCGGCTTCCAGAGCCTCAAATTTATTGGTCGCTTCTTCAACCGAGTCGTAGACGTCTAAAATGTGATGAAATTCCAATAATTCAAATATTTCATAAACATCCGGAACCATTCGAACCAGTTTCAGGTCACCGCCATTTTCCCGAATGGATTTGATCTCACTGATAAAAATACCCCATCCGGCGCTGCTGATGTAATCCACGTTACCGAGATCAACAACAATATAAAAACGGCCCTGTTTGAGAAGGGAATCGAGCGCCCGTTCCAATTCGGATGAAGTAGTGGTATCAATATAGCCACCAACTTTTATGATTGATATATGATTTCGACTACCGGCAATTTCGGTGGAAACCTGAATACCTTCCATTCAATCCTCCTTCGTATAACACCTGCGATGTTCGCTAGAACGGTTTTTTTATCTATTTGTCTTCATGTTTAGCCAGGGACTCAAGGATGGATCGTGTCGAGACAATTTCCTTCTGGGCGATCTTACGGCGGATGCGATCCATCTGGCTTGATTCACTGATTTTACTGCTGGTTACTTCCTGACTTATTTTGCGTTGAATTAGACCAATTTGATTGATCGTTTCAAAAATCTTGCTGTAATCGTCTAATTTATTGTCTTTTCGCAAACAATTCAATAAATCTTTGCTGTTGTTGATCAGATGCTTCGCACTCAGGTTCTCAGCATGCTGATACATAAAATTGAATACATCACGACTGCGTTCAAAGATTAATTGAATATCGCTTATATCTTTCAGTATCGGATGTTTTGAGGCAATAGTAAGTATAACCGTGATTTTTTTTAAATCTTTTTTAAAATCCGAGTCCGCTTGAAGAACTGTAATAATTTCATCCAGAGCGGTCATATCGTCGCTAATCATCTGGTAAAACTGAACCACCTTACTCTGGTCTATCACTGAGGTAACCTGCTCCAGCAAACTTTCCCTGGTATAACTTTTCTCAGGAACCGGTATGTCAATGGTTTGGCGGGTTGTTGCGGGTTTTTCTCCCCCCGGGGTAACCTTTGGTTGTTGTTCAGGGATTATCGTGGCAGGTGTCGGCTTAAATTGCGGCCTACTTTCCTGTGTCGTTTCCGCCACGACGGATTGAGCCGCTTCCGGCCTGGGAATCATTTTTTTCTCTTTCGTATCAGGAACCGGTTTGGGTTCTAGCAGAGATTTTTTAGGCTCTGTATCCTTGGGAACTACCGCGGGTTTTACAACTTTTTCCGGGATTATAGGCTCGACCGCTGGTTTTCTTGCAGGTTGATCTTTGCCGGTATCTTCGGCCTCCTTTTTAATGATCTCTTCTTTTGCTCCCGGTTGAACAGCTGCCTGGGGCGCTTTTTCTTTTTGTTCCGGTTTAGGGGGTGTTTCGGATAGGCCGGGTTTGAATGGTTTGGCCGATTTATGAATAAAAGTCTTGGGAGCCTGATCGCTGTCGCTATCCTGGGCAGATGAACTGCTCATGGTGCGCACAAACTCTTTCCGCGTATGAGCTCTTTCCACATCCGGTTTAGGAAGCGGTATTTCCGCAGCACCACTGCGTTTGGCAATTTCTTTCTCGGCGGATTCATAGTTAATGATTACATTGCCATCCAGTGTAAGCAGAGGAGTACCCGGTTGTTTGAAATGAGTACGTTTGCCTTTTTGCAGATTCCGCTCTCTCAGTTTGCGGGTATTCAATCGCAGTTTGACGAGTTCATTATAAATACGTTTGGGGTCGATGGATATGCTGCCGTATTCCGGCTTTTCGAGTTCCATGGCAATACGTTTAGCGCCAAACGAGGGATTCTTTTTGATAATATCAAAAATCTTCGTTTTTACTTCAAGAGAGATGTGTTTACGTTCAATATAATCCTGTTCTTCCAAATAGGATTTAAGACCATCCAGGCCATCGCGTTCGATAATATCTTTATATTTATAATAAATGTAAGGGGAAACACGCAATTGTTCCAGGGCGTCCTTCACCTTAACGCCCTCGCTGATAAGACGCGACAATTCCTTTTGGATGCGAAAGACAACTTCGCTGTGCATCAATTTTTCTTTAATCGAGACAAAGGTGATGTCATCATTCTGTTGCGCACCACCGGTAAAATTCTTCAGGTCGTCATTGATACTCTTGATGAAATCACTGATATCCAGGTGGGCATTATTGCGTATCGCATCCAGAAAACGTTCTTCCCTGAACAGCTCGCGCTTCAAATTCATAGCCTCGGTGATACCATCTGTATAGAGAACCAGAATATCATCTTCCCGCAAACGAATGGACTCAGTTTGAATTTTTGCCGCGAATAATCCCGGGTCCGGCAATTGAATACCTACCGGAAAGCCGGATGGGTTAAGATAATAGGTTTGCTTGGTTGATCCGCGGTATAATATCATCGGGTTGTGTCCGGCGCTGGCATAATGGATAATACGATTGCGGGAATCCAGTATGATGTAAAACATGGTCACAAACATACCCCGCCTCATGTCTTCAGCGACAAAGCTGTTTACTTTTGAAAGCACCTCGGACGGGTTTTTATTACCGCGCGATTCCAGACGCAGGGCAGTCCGGATCATGGTCATAATCAATGAACCGGGGACACCTTTACCGGATACGTCGGCGACGCAGATACCGATGGTATCTTCATCCACCTCCACAAAATCAAACAGGTCACCACCCACTTCCTTGGCGGCTTCGTAAAAAGCGGCGATCTCATAACCATCCACTTTCGGAAAATCGCTGGGCAATAACATTTGTTGAATTTCCTGGGCCACCTGCAATTCTTTCTGCAGTTTTTGCTGTTCCATAAGGTTGACCTGGGCCTTACGGAATTTATGGGTCATCTCGTTAAAGGCCTGGGCAATTTCACCCAATTCATCGGAAGCGTCAATGTCAATTTCATCCTGGTCGATTTTTCCGTGAACCACCTGGCGAACCCAGTCGGCCAGACTGTGAAAGGGAGAAAGAATGCGGTGAATAAGAAAGAACGAGCCCAGATAGGCAATGGTTAATATGGCCAGCATTAATATCAGCAGGTTGGTCTTGCGGCTGCGGGCCATACTTTGAATGGTTTGCTGATCCACCCAAACATGGACGTAACCCAAAAGGGCGCCTTCACCGGTGGTGGTGGGCCGTATTTCCGTGACCAGATCAAAAATATTGGCTGAATCGGCTGTGTGGTAATACCTGAAGATGGTGACGTTCTGGATCGAATCGATTCTTACGGCATTGCTTGGAAATTCGTAGTATCCCAGGCGTGTGCTCTTTAAAACATTGCTGCGTGCCCGAACCCGCAAATCGGGATCGAGAATAAATACTTCTTTGATCACTTCATCGTAGTTGTTTTTCAATGTCACGGCGGCGTCAAACAGGTTGGTTTCATCATCATTCAAAATATTACTGATGGAATTCGCTGCCAGGGAGCGGGATCCGGCTACAGCAGTGGATAAGATATCTGTTTCAATGTCCTTATCAGTTCCGACAATTAACGGAACAAATATGGATAAGATGACGAGGGTGAATAGAGTCGCGGCTACCAGCGAATACTTGGTGCGCAGATTCATATTATGCCAGGCGGCAGTCAGTTTGGATTCATGGGCATTTTCACGATATTTGGTCAATCGGAATTCATTTCCACGTTCGGTTACGGAATACTGCAGGTCATCCATCAGTTTGCGCATCATCATAATGCCCAGACCGCCCTTTTTACCGATATCCACATACTTGCCCAGGTCGGGAGTGGCTGCTTTGCTGGGGTCATAACTACGACCCTGATCAATGATCAGGATCGTTAAACTCAGGCGGCGTACAATGGCCTTGATGGTGATCTCGCCATTTTTAATGTCGCGATAACCATGCCGGATGATATTGGTACAGGCCTCGTCGATGACCAGTTTGAATGAGTTAACCAATTTGTCGTCAAAACGGTACCTTTTACCAATATGTTCGATGAACTCCCGCACCTGAATCAGGTAGCTCATCTGCGCGGGGACGGTAATCTCTTCTATTCTTACGTTTTTAAACATGGATTTGCAGTACCTTTAGTTTTGAGCTTTTTGCATACGCTCACGAGCGCCTTCAATGGCCTTAATTACTTTTCTGTTATAAGGATATTCTTTGCGAATTTCTTCCCAGATTTCGATGGCTTCACGATAACGGCCTTTCACGAACCGATCAATACCTTCCAGATATCTTCGTTCCACATCCGGCGGCATTTCCTCGGTTTTACCTTCGGTTTCGATTTTTGTTCGCTGATAGTATTGTCGAAGTAACTCATCAGCCGGATCAATCTGCATGGCCTGTTCAAAGATTTGTAAAGCCCGATCGTATTCGCCGATTTCATAAAGACTCAGTCCCTGCTGCATTTTTTGAGCTAACTGATAACGTTGCGTCAGCAATTCAATCTCTCGCTGAATTTCGGGAATGTCACCACCCAGCAGACGGGCATCCGTTAACAGTCGCAAAGCCTCCGAATAATTGCCATTCTGATATTCCCTCCGGCTGACCTGGATCAGGCTGCTGATTTCCTGGGCGATCTGGCGACGGGTTGTATTGATGGCGCCGATAATCGTCTCATCATTGGGAGAACGCTCCAGAGCCCGATTAAATTCAATCAACGCTTCCGTGTACTTCTTCTGATCCAGCAATAAACGGCCCCTTTCGAATCGTTCATTGAGAAAGCGGCGATTCATCTCGGCTCGCTCTTTATCGAGAGCATCTTCAATGGCCAGAGCCTGGCGATCGGCAAATTGCTTCTGCAATAAGGTATTGGATGAATCGATCATCATCTGCGCCCGGCTATTGAACGGATCCTGGGTGATCACCTGTTGATATTCCACAATGGCGTCCAACCATTCGCCCTGATTAAAGAATTCATCAGCCTTTTTTAAGCGATCGACGATAAATCGGCGGCGATCTAATTCTCTAATGTCGGCAATAATTCGTTCTTCTTCAGCTCTTCTTTTGGCGGCGGCGATTTCGAACATCTCGTCACGGTTTAAGCCAAAGTTTATGGATAAGGATACGCGATGGACAGCCGGCAATACCTCCGAGTAATAGCTATTGCCAAAGGCATAATCGACCTGAAAAACACTGTATTTCATTCCCGCGCCGAAAGTGATGGCATTGCCGTCAAGGCCGGCCCGTAACATACCCAGCTCCCGGAAGCGGTATTCCATGCCGACATTGAACAGCATATCACGATTTTGTGAATAGTCCAAATCTAATAAAAGATTGACGTTATTGCCACCACCCATAAAAAACAGTTTGCGCATGATGCCCAAACGTAACGTCAGAGGCATTTCATCGACCTGTGTTCCCTCCTTCACCTGCGGGGCAAACAGGTTGCGCACATTCAATCCGATTGACCAGTCCTTCAGAAGCGCGGTGGTGAAAAAATCGGGCCGGTACATAAGACCTAAATCCATTCCCACACCATAGTCGATCAGGTCGCCTTCATTGTGAATGTTACTGAACCCGCGCCGGACCAAACGAACGGTTAACCCGCTGGTAATATCCCAGGGTAGTTTTTTGGCATAGGAGAAATAGCCCTGGTACTCATCCCAGGAAAAATCGGGATATCCCTCGGAAAAACCGTTAATATCGCGATAAGGAACGCCACCGATCCCTATCCGCCCGATACCAATGCCGAAGGTACCCAAATTCAGGGTCGGAAAAGCATAACCCAGAAAATCGTAGCTGGCCCCCTCCGGCAAGGTGGAGTGGAAAAAGGAGATACTTTGCTGATAAACGAATTCCAGACCGGCCGGATTCCAGAATACGGCGGTTGGATCGTCGGCCATGGCGGTAAAAGCCCGGCCCAGACCCATGGCCCGGGCACCGAATCCCCAGTGCAGGTTGCTTTCGGTACCGGCCTGGCCCTTCTGGGCGTAACCCGGAGAAACGCTGAAAAGCACAATCAGCAGAAGGACGAATGTACTGGTCTTAAATAGAGTATTCTTCATAGCACATCTCGCTTATTTAATGTAGGCAATTTTTGTCATAAACCGTTTATTTTGACCGCCCTGAACCTTCATGTCGATATAGCATAAATAGACTCCGTTCAGAACGACGTTGCCGCGGTCATTACGACCATCCCAGCGCACAAAGCGATCGTAGACTCCCGGTGGCAGGGCTGTTCCTTTCCAGGACCAGACCAACTCGCCCAGAAGAGTGAAAATGCGAATATCCACATCGGCACTTTGCTCCAGGCGGAAGGTGAAGAAGGTTTCCGGATACTGCCGACCGAAGGGGTTGGGATAATTATAAAAATCCTCTTCCAGACTGCTGGATATCACCGTAAGCATTCTGGAACTGAAGGCTTTGCTCTGGGCTAATGGCTTTCCGAGGGCATCAATAATGTCCAGCGGATTCTCAGCATCAAAATCAAAGGCATGGACATCGTTCAGAACGATGCGGAAACCGCGGCTCAGGGTATTATCCTGAAATTCTCCTTTAACCCGGTAATATCGGACTTCACCGGAGGCGATCACATCGGGTTGCCCGAAACGCAATTCCAGCGGATTTATGCTGCTGTCCGTCATGGTATAGTCAATGAAACTGCGTATTTCCTTCGCTTTTGTAACTTTTCCCAGATTACCGGGAGCCGCTTCCGTCGTGTATTCTTCAACGGTGATGGTCTTGAATAATTTAACCAGAGCTGAAGACAGGAAAAGATTCTCCGCAGAAGGTTCTCCGATATTGGAATGGAAGGCCAGGGTGATCCGGTCGACATGCAGATTATCATTGTACTCCTCGTTGGATACTTTGAAAACCAGCAAGGTAAGATTTTGTCGGTTCACCGTGAATGTTGAATCCGTAACCAGATCATTTTCCAGGGTAACCGTAACGGTCTTCTGACGCACGCGTACCGGAATCAAGACCAATCCGGAATCCGGTTCGACAGCAGCCGGCAGATTGGAGTTTTTATCCAGGGGCAACTGTTCGAATTTGATTTTGATATTGGCAGTCAGATCCACAATCGGGGCTTTAATCCGCCAGGTCAGGTTCTGCCCGATCTGACTGAATGGTTTTTCAGCCGTATGCCCGCCCACAAAGCTGAATCCCGGGGCTTCCAAACGGGCCACGCCGCTGCCTTTTATGGGAGCAAAGGGCAGACCGCTGGTTTGCCGGGCATAAATAGGTTGGACCTGAATTTCGATCTCCTGGCCGCGTGAGATGAGCCCTTCTGTGATCACGTACAGGGGATCAACCAACGGTTTGCTCAAGGCCAGCTCCGGTCGGGCTTCTATACGCAAAATATGCTGAACCGTGTTGCTCAGCGCCGACTGCTGACCGGTGTTGGCGTCGCTTCCGACCAGGAAGATATTAATGGTTTCCGTTCCACTGCCCTGGTAATTGGCTGGGATGGTCAGGCGCAGGCTTACCCTGTTATCGAAATCCAGGGCCAGCGGAGCCGGCGAGACGCCAATGGCCGCAGGGATCTGCACAAAAGCCGCGGCATTGATCAGGTTACCGGATAATTGCCCGGTGATGGTCAGATCAAAGGATTGGCCGGTCGATAAAGTATCCGGTGCCATCACGGACTGCACGATAATGGCAGCCTTCTCCTCCAGGTAAACCGTCCGGGTCTCGGGATTGTTGAGGATAAAGGCCGCTTTGGAGGTGTTGATATCCAGCGGCAGGGCATCCAGATGGACAGTGATTTGTTCAGCCTGACCGCTCATGGCTTTCTTGAGTTCGAAGGCTTTGTCAATATCGATGCGCGGAGCGGATTGACCTTCCATCATGGTGGCCCGTGATTCGGCGCTGATTTTGGTATTTAACAGATTGAGCAATTCGGTTTTGCTGCTGATTTTCGTGCTGCTTTCCGAAGCCCGGATCCACCAGAACACGGGTTGATCCACCAGGATCGCCTTTTGGACAGCGGCACTGATACCCAGGGTATCGAGCAGGCTGAAATCCTCCGGCAACTGGATGCTGGCCAACCCCTGTCCGCTGACCCCGGCCACATCCGGTCGGTTCCGCAGCAGGGCTTGTAATTTGAAAGCCTGGCCGTAGGAAATGGAATCATCCATGGCGCCGCCTGGTTCAACGATTTGCAAAGCAAGTGACAGGGTGGCCCGGGGCTGGGTGCGAATGTACAGCGTGTCATCCAGGGTCTGCGCGGGCAATCCCGGAATGGACTGACTTCGTGCCGTCGAACGCAGAATCACAGCACTCCAGTCCTCCGCCTTGCCAGAGGCACGTAACAACCAGAGGATATCTCTATTAAACGGTTCGGTTAGTGTACGCGTCAGGTTTTGATCCAGGCTGGCGTATCCTTTTCCGGCGGGCAGGATCAGGGTCACAGCCCGCTGGGCGTCCA
>Ga0209498_1001623_pt1 | contig 13754 bp, 15 predicted proteins | sample WalLakDeSediment_FD_184131 | JGI IMG/M metagenome (GOLD analysis project Ga0209498, IMG submission 184131) | Lake sediment microbial communities from Walker lake, Nevada to study Microbial Dark Matter (Phase II) - Walker Lake 11/02/13 Deep... | ecosystem: Environmental > Aquatic > Freshwater >...
TGAAAGAAGCATGAAATTCTCCGATTTCAAAAAATTCCGATGGGTGGATGCTTTTCTGATGGCGGTTTTGCCCGCACTTGCCGCGTTCGCCATCAAAACGCTCCTGGTTACCTGCAGGGTGGTCAAGACTGAGGGCATGGAAAGGCATGACGAAGCGATCCGCAGCTCAGGGGGCGGCGCTGTCTATGTGACGTGGCACCAGAGGATGTCTTATTTTTTTTATTTCGGCGGGTCCCACCATGTCACCACCATGGTCAGCCGCAGCAGGGACGGTGAATATGTTGCAAGGCTCGCTTCATGGCTCGGGTTTCGAACCGTGCGCGGGTCCTCATCGAAAGGCGGCGCCAGGGCGGCGAGGGAACTGGTCCGCAGGATCCGGGAAGGTGAGCTGGGCGGCATGCTGGCCGACGGACCCCAGGGGCCTGCAAGAGTGGCCAAGGCGGGCACGGTGATGATTGCCAGAGACGCAAAGGTACCCATTATTCCGGTTCTATGGGGAGCGGACCGATGCTGGATCTTTAACTCATGGGACCGGTATCTTCTTCCAAAGCCTTTCGCAAGAGTCGTTCTCCTGGCCGGAGAACCTCTCTGGGTTCCCGAAAGGGCCAAGGGGGAGGACCTGGCGCCATACCGCCGCCTGCTGGAGGAGAAAATGAACGAAGCAACCCGCTGGTGCGATGAACAGTTCGGCGTGGAAAGACCCTGGCGGAAGGTCACGGTGGAGGGCATGCCCGAAACAGGCCCCACGTCCAACTTGATGCTCTCGTAAAAAGTTTCCACCGTCGTCACTCCCGCGCAGGCGGGAGTCCAGATGCGCTTGAAAAGACTGGATTCCCGCCTGCGCGGGAATGACACAAAACAGCGTTTTCCGACTTTTTACGAGATCGTCCAACTTGACATAAAAATAAGAATTATGATAGAGTTTCATATAAATGATGTTAACGAAGCAGGCGGAAGCTCTCTTACCATGTTCCGGCATAAACGTGCATAAGGGGTTCGATCTTGGCGGATTTCCGGCGTTCGAAGGATCAGGTTCTCATCATTGACGATGACGACATTTTTGTTTCTTCCCTCTCCGAGTTCCTTACAACCAGGGGCTTCTCCGTACATACCGCGGCCAGCGGCCAGAAGGGGTGGGAAAGGTTTGAGAGGCATCGGGTCTCGTTGGTGCTTCTGGATCAGAAACTGCCTGATAGCGAGGGGATCGATCTTTGCCGGAAAATTCTTGAGCACAGCCCAACCACGAAAATCATCTTCATCACAGCCTACGCCACGGTCCGCTATGCCGTAGACGCCATGAACGCCGGGGCCTTTCATTACCTTTCCAAGCCCTTTGACCTGGATGAATTGCTCCTGATCATGGATCTCGCTCTCAAGAACGCACGCATGGAGGGAAAGATCCGTGTGCAAAATTACGAGAAGAGCAAGGCCAGGGAGGAGAAACAGTTGATCGGCTCGTCGCCGCTGATGGACAGGATCAGGGAACAGATCCGGTTGGCGGCCGGCACAGAGGCCAATGTGCTGATCACCGGGGAAACCGGGGTGGGGAAGAACGTGGTGGCAAGAGCCATTCACGACCTTGAAGCCAACCGGGAAACTTTTCTGAACATCAATTGCCCCGCAATTCCGGAGAACCTCATGGAGGCCGAATACTTCGGCCACGAAAAAGGGATTTTCACCGGCGCGGATTCCCGGCGGGAGGGGATCTTCGAGTTGGCCGACGGCGGGACCCTGGTCCTGGACGAAATCAGCGAAATCCCCATCCACCTGCAGAGCAAGCTGCTCAGCGTGTTGGAGGACAAGGCCGTGCGCAGATTGGGCGGCGGAAGAAATATCCCCGTGGATGTCAGGATCATTGCCACAAGCAATCAGGAGATGGAAAAGGCCATCTGGGAGAAAAGGTTCCGCCAGGATCTCTATTACCGATTGGCGGTGTTCACCATCCACGTCCCTCCCCTGCGGCAGCATGCTGAAGACATCCCCGAGATCGCCGAGCACTTTTCCCGAACCTTCTGCAGAAAGGCCGTGAAGATTCCGGAGAGTCATATAAAGAAGATGATGGAATATGCCTGGCCCGGCAACGCTCGTGAACTCCGCAATGTGATGGAACGGGCTTCCCTGCTGCGCCAGGGCAACCTGTTGAGGCCTGCCAACCTCCTTCTCCAGAACGACATCGACATTCCTCACGGCACAAAAAGACCCTGGCAAGAAGCCCGTGAAATCGTGCCCCTCGAGGAGATGAAAAAAAGGCAGATTCTGACAACGCTGGAGGCTTGCTCGGGAAACAAGAGCCTCACTGCGAGAACCCTTGGCATCTCTCTTTCCACCCTGAAACGGACGCTCGCGGAGCTCAGCATGATGGGCCGTTGATTTGTGAGCCGATCGGCTCAATTTGGCCTATCCAGGATGAACCACTCAGGATGCCTCTCCTTTCATGCTCTTCCGATAGATTACCGAGAAATCAAAGCCTTGGCCGTGGATGGGTCGAGAAACCGGGCATGGCACCAATCTTGCCTGTCAAAAGAAACAATCAGGGATGCATTCTGAAAAGGAGCTTGTGATTGAAAGGAATAGCGGACCCCCATACAGAATCGTCGACGGAGATCCTTCCCGCGCTTGAAGCGATCTTATCGGTTTTCCGGCACCACCTGGGTAATTCGGTGAATGCTCTTAAGGTGACGCTGGACGTGCTGGAGCAGAATTTTGATTCCTTTGATGAGGACAAGAAGAAGGAGTATCTCAGACGAGCTTCAGGAATCCTGGAAAGGCAGCAGGTCATGCTTGAGGCCATGAAATCCTACTCACACACCAATGTCAACGAGCGCCGGGCCATTGATTTTCTTCCCTTCTGGGAACAATGGCTGAATGCTGCGAAGGAGAGAATCGAAAAAGAAAGCGTCACCTTGACCCATCGGGTGGAGACCGGATCTTGCATTTTCTTAGGCGACCCTTTGGCGCTTCGCACGGCTTTGAACGAAATTCTTGGAAACGCCCTGGAAGCGATGGAGGGGGGCAGGGATCGACGAATCGAAATCAGGGCTGAAAGACAGGATGATGAAATCCGGATCACGATCAGGGACTACGGTTGCGGCATTAGAGAAGAGGAAATCTCAAAGGTTTTCATCCCCCTTTTCACGACAAAACCTGGAAGGAAAGGCCTGGGTCTTCCCATTGCTCTCAAGCTCTTAGTTCAGATGGGAGGGCGACTGGAAGTCGGACCTCTTTCGGAGACGGGCGCGCTGGTCAAGGTGTGCCTGAATGCCGGGGGCGGTGAACATGAAAAAGCATTACAAGATTGAGGTAGGAGGACCTTTGAATTACGTTTTCAACAGAGAACAGATCACGGCCATAGAAGACATCCTGGAGCGGGACCTGATGGATCTGGGGGTGCATTCCGTGTTCCTCATAGATATGGCGGGCAATATCATCGCCAACAAAGGAACCGGAGAAGATCAGCATGACATCTACTCCCTGGCGGCTCTGGCGGCGGGGAATTTCGGAGCCGTCAGTACGATGGCCAAGCTGATCGGCGAAGAGGAGTTCTCCCTGCTCTTCCACCGGGGCCAAAAGGAGAGCATTCATTTCAGCAAAGTGACGAATGATTTCCTTCTCATCTCCATCTTCGGCAAGGCGCTTTCCCTGGGATTTCTGAGACTCAAGGTGGCGGAAGCCACGGATAAAATCGTCCCAATTCTGGGATCCTGATTCGGCTTGTGTTCACGCTCTCATTGCTCGCCCGCTTCGAGGTTGCTCTGCAATGGCTATTGTGAATCTGAAAAAAGGAGAGGTTCAGGCAAAGATCGTCTATTACGGTCCGGGAAGAGGGGGAAAGACGACCAACCTTGAGTACCTTTACAGGAAGTTTCATGATCGCATCAAGACAGAGATGGTCACCATCAAAACCCATGGGGACAGAACCCTTTTTTTCGATTTCCTCCCCATCGAGATCGGCAAGATCAAGGGCTTTGACATCCGCATCCAACTCTACACGGTGCCGGGGCAAGTCAAGTATGATGCAACGAGGAGGCTTGTTCTCAGAGGGGCGGACGGCATTGTATTCGTGGCCGATTCCCTGGTTATAAGGCGAAAAGAGAATGTTCTTTCACTGAAAAACCTGGCGGACAATCTTGCAACCTACAGGAAAAGCCTGGTGGATGTGCCGATTGTCCTGCAATACAACAAGAGAGACCTTGAAGAAGAAGGGATTCCGCTTCTCTCCTTGGCCACGCTGGAAAAAGATCTCAATACGCAGCTTAAGGCTCCCTCTTTTGCGGCAAGCGCGCAAGAGGGGCCGAATGTGGTGAAAACCATGAAAAAGATCATCGTCATGACCATGGATTCCTTGCGAAGGGATCTCATGTAGGAGGTGCAGCCTTGAGAAATGATTTCAAGTCGCAAGTGGAAAGCCGCCTGGACGATCTCTTCCACGATGAAGAGGAAATCGTGAAGCCCACGGAAGGCCTCGGAGGGTTCGGGGATCATCCGCTGAAAACCTTGAAGGCGAGGCTCCTTTCCGTTGAATGGGAAATCAACGACAGCTCCATGGAAGGCCTCATCAACGAGCTGAAAAGCCTTGAAGGGTTTTATCAAGGCGACAAGGTCATCCTCGGCTTTCTTCGCCTTCTTCGCCCCGTTGCAAGATACATCAAGGTCAGGAAAGGCAAGTCCCATCCGAAGGCAACGGGTTTGCTGAACTCGGTTTATAACAGCCTTGAAAGGGTCGCCGTCTCCAAAAACATGAGTCGTAAAGAAAAAGAAAAGATCCTTCTCCAGGAAATGGAAAAGTTCAAGAAGCTGAAAGAGGACGTCATTCGGCGAAGGGAGGAGAAAAAGGAAGTGGTGGAGGATGCCGCGGCCGCCCCTCAACCTAAAAGCGGCGCCGCCCCGGCTCAAGAGCCTGCGCCGGATTCTGCGACGAAGCCCTCACAGGGGGTTTCGGCCTCAGCCGTCGAGGAGATCAAAGAGCTCATCCGGGAGGAGTTCAGAGCCCTGCGGGAGGAAGTGAGACATTGGAGGGATTCCCGGTAAGGGGTTCAAGGCAAGAAGCCTTTTTCAAACACGGTGCGATGGTTCTATCCGGGCCGCGCAACGATGAGCGAGAAGGGGGATGAAGGCATGGTCGAAAGCAAGCGAAACGATATGGGGGCAGGTGACATTTCCACCCTGGTCTTCAGGCGGGTGATGAGAGAGGACGCAGGGGAGATCTCTTTTGACTCTAAGATGCTGGCCACCTTCATGGAGCTCGACGGCAAGAAAAGCCTTGCTGCCGTCGCCAGGAATACGGGACAGAGGATGAGCGCTCTCAGGGAAGCTGTGGCCAAGCTGCTCCGATTGAAACTGATCGAACCGGTCGCGAGTGCGATCTCGGTCGTGGACGGCGACTTCCTTGATCGTCTCAAGAGAGAACTGTCCCTTGCCATCGGGCCGCTTGCCGAGATCGTGATGGAGGATGGGGCCGGTGATCTGGGTCATGATCTGTCTCGTTTTCCGAGTCAGAGAGCGGCCGAACTTGTCGAACTGATCGGAAGAGAGATTAAACGGGAAGGCAAGCGGGTTGTGTTCGTGCAAAACATGGTGGCCGTCATCAAGGAAAAGGGATATTGACGGCGCTTTAAAAGTCCATCTGCGGCGGGTATAGAAGGGGCACGGCGCACGGGGGTGGCACGGACAAAATAGGTTTGTCCGTGGAGAAAAGAGCACGGACAAAGTTCCTTTGTCCGTGGCACCGAAGTTCAGGAAATGGTGGCACGGACAAGCTTGTTTTGTCCGTGGAGAAAAGAGCACGGACAACCTTCAGTTGACCGTAACACCTCTGCAATCAGGAGTGAGGAAAAACGGCGCACGGCGCACGGCGCACGGGAAAAACAAAGGAACCAAGGGCACCGCATTTCTGTGCTGCCCGAGTCAACATGATGATGAAGTCAGCAACCTTATTCGGGGGATAGAGCGATGATCGTCATTTGCGAGGAGTGCGGAAAAAAGTACCAGATCGATCCTTCACGGATCAAGGGAACAGGGGCAAAAGCAAAATGCCAGGCATGCGGCAACATGATGCACCTTTCCAAGCCGGCTGCCGAACCTGTTGCGAAGCGACCTGCAGGCCGGCCTCCGGCGCAAGCCCCTGCCGCGATCAGACCGGAGCCTCCCCCCGGCGAGAAAAAGGAAGAGAGGCCCAAAGAAGCTGCTCCCGTTGAAAAGAAGCGGAAAGGCATCGGCTTGAGGGCCAAGATTTTCCTCTTGTTCTTCGTTCTTCCCATTGTGCTCATCATCGCCGCAGGGTTGCTTTACCTGCAGCAGCTCAACGCCCTTTCATCTCTCATCACCGGGGAGAGCGCCAAGATGGTTACCCACCTTGGAGAGCAAATCATTGCGGAAAAAGCGAGATCCGTGTCCGAGCAGGTGAGGCTCTATCTTATGAGCCACCCCAACCTAAGAAAAGAGGATTTCAACAACGATGAGGAGTTTCGAAAAATCGCCGTCCAAAAGGTAGGGCTCACGGGGTACACGGCATTGCACGCCGTGCCGGATAATAACGGAATCTGGCGGAACTGGGGCCACACAAACCCGAAAATCGTGGGCATCGACATGAGCACGCTCAAGGGCCCCTTGGGTGTGAATTTCCCCGGCTTCTGGAAAGTCTTCAGCGCCGGCAAGGACGCAAAGGAATCCAGCGGATATTACACCTGGCAAGAAAAGGACGGGAGTTTCAGGGATAAGTACATGGTGTGTGCACCGGTTGCACGGACACCCTATTATATTGCGGCGACGACTTACCTCGATGAGTTTACCAAGCCCGTGCAAGTGATGGAAGCCAAGGCCAAGGAGATCAGCGCCGGAACGCGGAACACGGTGTTCGGCATTCTCGGAGGGACCCTCATCCTCATCGGCCTTGTGGTCGCACTCTACGGCCGTCTCCTCACAAGCAGGATCAGGTCTCTAACCGATGTCGCCGAACGCATCAGCGTGGGCGACATGGACGCGGAAATCAAGTTGGCCTCCAAGGATGAACTCGGGGACCTTGCAGAAGCCATCGGCCGCATGCAGGAAAGCATACGCCTCTCCATCGAGCGGTTGCGACGGAGACGGTGATCAGTAAACAGTAGGCAGTAAGAAAAAATGGTGGCACGGACAAGCTTGTCTTGTCCGTGAGCAAGGGATAAGAAGCACGGACAAGCGAAGCTTGTCCGTGGCACGACTTCTTGACGTCCTGTGAGCGGCATACCGCCAAGATAAGGTAAAAAGCAAGGGATAGGGACGGGAAGAGATGATTGTTTTTCCTAAGGAAGAACCGGTCATAGAAAACCTCAACAGCTTTTACCTTGACGGGCCGAAATTGCTCGAGCACTACCAGGGGCAACTCGATTCAGGGGCCATCCATTTCAAGTCCGCGGTTGCGGAAGGGGCCGTCTTTTTTGACAAAGACGGACTCCTTGAGGGCGTCTACGAGAGCAGGCAGGAGAAGATTATGGGAAAAGAAGCGGTCGAGCGGCTCATCCGTTCGACCGCTTCGGACAACTACACCATCGGCGTTTTCAAGATCGCAGCCGATGAGATTTACTTCTGGACGGGCATTCTCGGGGCCAAAAGAGTCTACGAGGACCTGAGCGCCGAATTCACGGACCTGGATGGCCTGATCAGGAAAATGGCTTTGGAGAAACTCTCCGGGTACATCGAAATTGCTCTCAACCAAGCAGGAGAGGCAGGCCTCATTTTTTTTCGAAACGGCCTGATTCTTGGAGGGGCTTATTCGCGGAAAAACAGCCGCCTTGATCGTTCCAGGGAAAGCCGGGATGCGATCATTCAAAAGGCAAAGGAAAAGGGCGGGGTCTTTCACGTCAGCAAAATATCCGCCGTGAAGCCTGAGGCAGGGGACAAGGCGCCGGATATTCAAGGTCAAAACATTCTCGGATCCATGGAAGAGTTGCTGGTGGTTTTCGAAAAGCTCATGGATCGCAAGAAATCGACCAAGGGAAATTTCGGGACCCTTCTGGGAAGGAAGCTCATTGATCTGGCTGAAACCTACCCTTTTCTGGACCCATTTGCCGGTGAATTCGCCTACAGCGGCAACAGAATTCACTTTGGAGGGAATGCGAGCGAAGGGAAGGTCGCAGAAGGCCTTCTTGCCGCCCTGAGCAGTCTGGCAGAGGAAAACGGCGTCCAGGCTGAATTCCGGAGCAGCATGGACGGCTGGTTCAAGAAGCACGGCAGGAGTTTGATCATGCCGGGGGTCAACCCCTAATGCAGGATGCATGGAATGACGGGATGGCGGAATCATGGAATAGGCCGACAAGACCCGGTTCGAAAATCCTCCTGAATCCATTCTCCCATTCCTCCGCTTGGGGCAACGCGCTATGGAATTGAGCCCGGCTCAAGTGGCTACGGAAAAAGGAGCGAACGGGTTGGCCGACTTTGTCGACAGCCTCCCTGTTGCCGTGTTCCGAGAGAGCCTGGACGGGCAAATCGTTTATTACAATAAGGCGTTCGGCGAACTGTTCGGATTCAAGTCTTCTGCCGAACTGATTGACCTTTCCATCACTCATTTCTATCGAAATGCTCAAGACCGGAGTTCGCTCGTGGAGGCGGTGATTCATCATGGCCGGGTCCGGGATGTTCTGGTTCCTTTCAAGAAGCTTGACGGCAGCACGCTTTGGTGCATCGTGACGGAGCAGGCCGTACTCGACCGGAAGGGGCAACCGGCTTTCCTGGACGGCGTCATCAGGGTGATCACCACAAAACCGGAGAAAAGAATCAAGCTGCAAAAAGAGCAGCTTTCCAAAGAGAAATTCCTCGGCATTCTGGAAATGGCCGGAGGAGTTGCCCATAAGCTCAATCAACCCTTGACCATTATCCGAAACACCGCGATGGAGGTTCTCTCCCTTTTATCCCCTGAAGACCCGGTGTACGAGAAAATCGTGCGAATCCATTTGCAGATTGAAAGAATCCACGAAATGGCCCTGAAAATCGGGAATATCAAGAGATACGAGGCCATGGATTATGTCGCAGGCATAAAGATCGTGGACATTGACAAAACAAGCTGACCAGAAACAGCCGAAGCATTGAGGGAAAGGTCATGGTCAAAAAAGTCCTTATTGTAGATGATGACACCGTGATGGTCCAAACCTTGAAAGAAGGTTTAATCCGTTATGATGATACCTTCATGGCGCTCACGGCTGAGGACGGCCTTGACGCCGTGGACCGTTTGAAGGAACACACGGTATCCATTGTGGTCACGGATCTCAAGATGCCGAGGATGGACGGATTTTCCCTTCTGGCGCACATTATGGAACATTACCCGGAGATCCCGGTCATCATCATCACCGGGTTCAGCACACCCGCGATGGAACGGGCCGCCTGGGAAGGCGGAGCGGTCGGTTACATTGCCAAGCCCTTCATGATCAATGACCTGGCCAAGAAAATCATCACAACCCTGCGAAGAGAGGCCGACGGTGGGACGTTGCACAGCATTTCCTCGGGAATGTTTTTGCAGCTTGTGGAGATGGAAGAAAAGACCTGCACGATCAGGCTTATCTCAAAATCCTCGGGCCGACAGGGGATTCTCTTCTTCAGCCAGGGGGAACTGCTCGATGCGAGGGTGAACGGCATTCGCGGGGAAGAGGCGGCCTACGAGATTTTCTCCTGGGAGGAAGTGAGCCTGAGCATTCAGAACTCCTGCCAGCAAAAGGAGAAGAACATCCACAGGGATCTTCAGGCGATCCTTCTTGAAGCCGTGCGCCTGAAGGATGAGAGGCGTTCTGAAATGAAGGCCCGAGGGGGAAGCGGAACCAAGGGGGAAAAGGCGGCCGGACATGAGAAAGCCCTCTCTCCGGAAGGGGTCAAGCGCATTCTGGCTGCCCGGTTTTCAGAAGCTGCAGGAGTGGAAGACATTTACCAGGATGAGGCCTGGAAAGGGTTGGTCCTGGAGGTGAAAAGTCTGGCGGGGAGTCTGAAGGCGGGGGATTTCAAAGCGGGTTACGTGGACCGGGGAGAGGCTCGCGATTTTATCCTCCTCCCCGGCGAAAAGGTGACGGTGGTTTCCGTGAACCCCAAGTGCCCCAGAGATCGCCTTGTGGAAACGCTGAGTGAGTTATCTTAGCGGGCCGTCACCGGTCATAAAAGTTTTTCGATAGAGCCGGGTCATGGGGAGGTATCTTCCTGAAATCGGAATGCCTTGGATTTCAGGTATCTCATGCTCTTGGCGGGAGGAAAGCCCAAAAGGGGCATTATATGAAATCTGCTTCGGCAGATTTCATGAGGGCGCACGGATGATGAAAGAACTGCTCAGCCAAATCCTTGAAACCGAAGACGTCCATGGGGTGATGCTTTTCTCTTTCGAGGGCGATGTGATCTTCCGCAAAGAGTCATCCTCGTTTTCGGGGGATAGGGGAGCAGAAGAAGCGTGGCCTCGGTTTATCGGCGCGCTTCAAGGGGTCCGGGAGGCGGACCTGGTCTTTGAAAAGATCAGGCTTTACATCAGGAAAACGGATGTGGGATACCTCGTCATCGTCATGGGGCTTTTCGCCCCTGCGGCCATGGTCAGGATGAGTTGCGACATGCTTCTGCCTTCCTTAAGGCAACAAAGTAAAACTTCAGGGTTGAGAAATTTTTTCAAGAAGAAATCTTGATCTTACCAAGGTTAGACCTATCAGTTTCGGTTTTGGTTTTTCAAGCGAAAGGTCAAGGGCACCTTAACCCACATATCGACCTTTTCTTCCCCCTGACTTGCCGGCTCGAACCTCCACCCTTTTACAGCCCCCATTGCAGCGCGGTCCAACATGGCGTGGCCGCTCGATTGAACGAGGCGAAGGTCCCGGACCTTGCCTTCGCGATCGACGAAGACCTCCATCATCACGGTTCCCTCATACCCCCTGCGGCGGGCGGCAGGGGGGTACTCGGGGGGAGGGTTGTTCAAGTAAAGAGGAACCGCTTGTTTTGAGGGCGCCGCCGCCGGCTCAGGCCCTGACCTTGGAAGGGGTGATAAAGAAGTGGGGACGTCCGAAGTTATCGGCTTGGTCGGGGCCGGGGGAATTGCGGTGGGCTTTTCCGCAGTGGATGATGTCTCGTTGTTTTCATCGGTCAAGACCTTGGCTTCGAGATCTTGGGCTGTGTCGCGGATTTTCTGAACCACTTTTTGCTCCTGCGGCTTTTGAGACGGCGTTTTCTTTGGAGGAGACTGCTTTTTTTCAGGAGCAGGTTCCGGCCCTTTGAGTTTTTCGGCGGCAGGGGAATCCGGGGCTTTTGTATGCGATTCAATAAGCGGCGGGGGTAAGGCTTCCCGGGGTTCCGGTGTCGTGTAGGAAAGGGAAAGGCGGATAGGGGGAGAGGCCGGGAAAAGAGACACTTCCCTGGTCCATTCCACCTTTGCCCCCAGCACAAGGGCGTGGAGAGCGAGAGCGAGAAATGCTGCAAGAAGAAGCCTTTTCACCGTCTTCCATCCGCCTCCGCCTGGAGAGAAACACGGCTCAAGCCGGCCTTCCTGATCTCGTCGAGAACGTGAAAAAGCATCTGATAGGCGAGGTCCCTGTCGGCAAAAAGCAGTACGCCCGTTTCTTTGCTCTCCCCGGCTCGTTGGCTCAGAACGGAAGAGAGCGCTTCAAGGGCAACCTCCTCCCTGTCAACAAAGAGGTTGCCGTCCGAGCGGACCGTAATGGAAAGGACCAGATCCTTTTCAATGGTTGCGGAATCCGACACAGGCAGCATCACCGGCAGTCCCCTATGGACGGCCATGGAAAGCATGCCGTAGATGAAAAAAACCAGGACCAGAAAAACCATGTCGATCAGCGGAAGCATCTCGATCCGGGCTTTCCTGATTCCCTGAAGTTTGACTTTCATGATCTCGCCTCCCCGAGGGTGCAACGCTCTTGCGCGAGCTTGTCATAGACGATTTCCAGGCTGGTGGCATATTTTTCAACGGCCAGGGCGGCTCTCTCCGCCCGGGCATTGAAATGGTTGTAGGCGAAGACGGAAGGGATGGCGATGGCAAGCCCTGTCGCTGTTGTGATCAGGGCCTGGGCAATCCCTGCTGTGACGGCCTGCGGGTTTTGTATGCCGGCCGTACCGAGCAGCTCAAAAGAAGCGATGATGCCCGTCACGGTCCCGAATATGCCGAGGAGTGGGGCCACGGTGATCATGGTGTCCAGGATGATGAGGTAACGGCGCATTCTCTGGATTTCATCGGCTGCAGCCGTTTCCATGGCTTTCCCCATGGAAAACTCCCGATGAAGGATGCCGCTGACCAGGATGCGAACCACGTAGTCCATGGATCCCTGCACCTGTTTCCTCACTTCTTCCCAGTTGCCGAGGCGACAAAGTTCCAGAACATTGTCTACCAGGGTCTGGTCCCGGCGCAAGTCTTCCCGGATCCAGAAAAGAAAGCGCTCGATCATGACGGTAAGGGCAAGGATCGAGCAGGCCAGAAGGGGATACATCACAGGCCCGCCCTTGATAAACAGATCCATCATAATAAAATAACCTCACTTCGTTCGGTGATTTTATACAACGCGACTTCGCCAATCCAAGCTAATGTTGACGGCTTCGTAAAAAGTCTGAAATAGCCTTTTTCCGTCATTCCCGCAGAGGCGGGAATCCAGTCTTTTCAAATGCTTCTGGACTCCCGCCTTCGCGGGAGTGACGACTTTTGGGACTTTTTACGAAGTCATCAATGTTGAGTCCCAATAATAAGTTTCCATAACCCGTATGGGTCCCCCTCCCCTTGCCCCTCCCACCAGGGGAGGGGAACTGTTCGTAATGCCTATAATTCCCTCCCCCTTGATGGGGGAGGTTAGGAGGGGGTGGTGAGCTGGAATTTGTTAATCAATTTCAGGGAATCAAAGCTGATGCATTCGTAAAAAGTCCGAAAACCGCCGATTTGTCATTGCGAGCGAAGCGCGGCAATCCCTGGCCCAGACCTGGCAATGACAACTCGGATTCCAAGGTGAAATCCTGTGAGTCGCCGGTGATGTTGATTCCCCCCATGATGTTGCGCCAGGGCGGGCTCATAACCCATTGAATCGACGTGAGATTGCCACGGCGCTTTGCGCCTCGCAATGACGGACTGGGACTTTTTACGAAGCCGTCAATTTTGATGGCTGTAAACAATATCCACCTTGCGGTGAGACCCCGAGCCGTCCTCAAGGTTTGAAATTCCCACGTAGCGCAAAAGGCGCCTTGTGCTCAAGTCGTATTCGCAATCCACGTAAGGCGCAAAGATCCTGAGGAACCAGTTGTCGATCTCGAGACGGATGCGCAGGGTCTGGCCTTCCAATCCCCGTTTTCGTATTCGGAAGTTGTACTGATCCAGGCGGGAAGGCATGACCAGCTTGATGTGAAAAATCTCGCCGGTTGCAACAGCCTCCAGATTCAGCCTGAGAAAATGATGAAAGCCCTGGCCCACCACCTGGTCGGGGGCCATGCGCAGATAGGCGGATTCCTGTTTCACCCCGGGGCTTTTCCTTCGGAACACTCTCAGCCGCTCTCCCTCCACGGCGACGCCGTCCTCATACCCGGCTCGCAAGTCTTTGAAAAAATAGCTGTTGAACTGGGGGGAAGGCAGATACTCTGAAACAAGTTCGCCGATCATTCGGCCGGCCGGATCAAAGTAAACGGTCCGGCTTGCTGTGACTTTTTCGTTCTCGTAGGAGATCGCGTGGTTTTCCGTGTACTCGAGTTCGCCCCTTTGGTTCAGAGCCCTGGCTGAAAACACTTCCGCCGTAACCGCGCCGCTTGCCGCGCTCACCCAAAGGACCAAAAGGAGGGCT
>Ga0209498_1001624_pt1 | contig 13752 bp, 12 predicted proteins | sample WalLakDeSediment_FD_184131 | JGI IMG/M metagenome (GOLD analysis project Ga0209498, IMG submission 184131) | Lake sediment microbial communities from Walker lake, Nevada to study Microbial Dark Matter (Phase II) - Walker Lake 11/02/13 Deep... | ecosystem: Environmental > Aquatic > Freshwater >...
CAACGACTGCAACAAGGCAGTCAACATCAACCCCGACTATGCTCTTGCTTACAACAACCGCGGTTACGCGTTGGAACAGGCCGGTCATCTTCCCCGGGCCCTGGAGGATTACGCCCTGAGCTGCCGAATGACAAATGATCTTGCCTGCAAGAACTTCAAAAGGCTGAAGCCCTCCCTGAAATGAGTCGCCACGGACAAGCTCGGTGCCACGGACAAGCAGAGCTTGTCCGTGCAAAGCACAACCCTATCCCCTATCCTTGATTTTCATGAAAGCTTCTCCCAACACGACCACGTGCAATCGCCGCCGCCCAGGTTGTGAAGGTTGGGGTTGTCGCAATGGACGCTGCTGATCACGTCTCTGCCGTCCTCCTCCATGCGCCACTCCACCATCAAATAGGCCGGCCGCATGCTTTCAGGGCAAGAGATCTTTTTCTTTTCCCATCTTGGGTTGTCTTGCATGTTCGTGCCTCCTATGAACTGCGAGCGCGAATCCTGCCCGACCCTGCCAGGCCGTGAAGAACATTCGCGTATTTGTCCTTCTTGCACTTCGGGCACTCGTAAAGGAGTTCCTTGTTGGGCTTGTCGTTCAGCGTGGCCTCCAGGCATTCGAGCTGCTTTTTCGGCATCAGGTAAGCGCCGCAGACATCACAAAAATGAGCCTGCTCCCTGTACCCGTGGGACACCAGCGAAAGCCTGAACCCGGTCATGAAGCTTTGGAAGTCGACCCCCGAAGGACAGAAAAAGGTGCACTCCTTGCAGGCCCAGCAAAACCAGAGCGCTTCGTCCTCCTTGAAGTCGGTTCCGAAGCGCAACCGCTCCACCACGCTTCGCGTGCAGCGGTTGGGAACATATTCACCGTAGAAATCGACCATGGGACAAACAGCCGAACATTTGCCGCACTCCACGCAGAGATGGAGATGATTGGTTTCGATGAGCGCCTGGATCTGTTCTTCCAAATCAGTGGGGCCTTTTTCCTCTATTTTTCCGACCGGATCTTGCATCTCTTTTCCCTTTTTTTTTCTTCCGTGCACCGTGTACCATGAGCCGTGCGCCTTTGGTTCACCTCTGGCTCCCGATCATGGCCATGATCTGCTCATCCGTGAACCCGGACAGGCGAATCGCGCCGCTGAGACACGAAGCGGCGCAAAGACCGCAGCCTTTGCACTCTGCGGGATTTACCTCAGCGACACTTTTCTTTCCATGATCCGGCCCTCCAACCTCGGACCAATCCACGGCGCCGAAAGGGCAAACCGTCACGCACCGCCCGCACGCGGAGCACAGCGCCGGGTCGATTTCTGCGACAAAAGCGTCGGTCACCACCCTCCCCATGGCCATGGGAACGGCCGCTTTGGCCGCCGCAGCCAGGGCTTGGGCAATGCTCTCGGAGATCTCGGCCGGATAACGCGCACAGCCCGCGACGAATATGCCGTCCGCCGGGAATTCAACGGGCCGAAGCTTCTGGTGGGCTTCGAGGAAAAAACCATCCATCCCCAGGGGGATCTTCATCATCCGGGACAAAAGGCCGTTGTCCGCAGCCGGCACAAGGGGTGTGGTCAAAAGCACCAGGTCCGCATCCAGCTCGATCTGCCTGCCCATGAGGGTATCCAACACCTGCACTTTTTCGGCCCGCGTTCCGGCTCCCTTCACCTGAGGAGGCTGAGACTCGTCAAATCGCACGAAGGCAATGCCCTTTTCAAGGGCGCGACGGTAGTACTCTTCATAGAGCTTGCCTACAGCCATGACATCCCTGTGCAGGATCGTCACGTGCGCGCGGGGATTGGCTTCTTTCAAGAGGATGGCGTTTTTCAGCCCCACGATGCAGCAGAACCGGCCGCAGTAAGACCTTTCCTCACATCGCGCCCCGACGCAACTGATCATCACCACCCGATTGAAGGCGTCGTACCCGCCGCATCGACCCTCGAAATCAAGCTGGGTCATCACATTCTCGAACCGGCCGTATCCAAAGGCATCTTCGGGTTTGTGTACCTGTGCACCGACAGCGACGATGATCGTGCCCACGTTCAAATCCCGCATCTCAGCGTTTTCATCGATCGTGGCTTTGAAGTTCCCTACAAAGCCTTTGACCGTCTTGATCTCCGACCCGAGATGAACCTGAATGTTCGGGTGCTTAAGGACGGAGTCGATCAGAGGATCGAGGAGCTCCGTCGCAGGCTGATGGGTTGGGAAAACCCTGTTGACAAACCGGAGCAGGCCGCCCAGTTCCGCCTCTTTTTCCACCAGCTCCACCCGGTAACCCTGGTTGGCCAGCACCAGGGCGGCCGAGAGTCCGGAGATTCCGCCGCCCAGGATCAGGGCCGCCTGCAACACTGCGGTCGACAGATCTTCCCGGGCTTTGAGCAGACTCACCTTGGCCACGCCCATGCGCACAAGGTCCATGGCCTTCAGAGTGGCTTTCTCGGGTTTATCCATGTGCACCCAGGAACAGTGTTCTCTCAGGTTGACGAACTCGAAGAGGTACTTGTTGAGCCCCGCCCGTTCGCAGTTCTTGCGGAACAGCGTTTCGTGGGTTCGGGGCGTGCAGGAGGCGACAACCACCCTGTTGAGATGCAGTTCCCTGATCTTGTTCGCAATGGTGGATAGCCCGTCCTCCGAACAGGTGTAGAGGTTCCCCTCGGCACAGGCCACGCAGGGCAGGGTCCGCGCATACTCCACGACGTGAGGCACGTTCACGATGCCGCCGATGTTGGTGCCGCAGTGACAGACAAAAACGCCTACTCTCATTGCATCTGACATGGCTGGATCCTTTCAGCTCAACGTGAGGCCAGGGCCTCGGCTGCTTTGGAAGCGGCCGCCGACGCTCTTACCACGGAATCAGGCACATCCATGGGAGACTGGCAGAATCCGCAGGCAAAAACCCCGCTTCGGGTGGTTGCAAAGGGGTTGAGAAGGTCTTGAGACGGGGAGACGAATCCGCAATCATCCAGGCTCACACCGATTTTCTCCGCAACAGCGGCATTGGTCTCAGAAGGCATGAGGGCCTGGGAAAGAATGACCATATCGAACTCCCTTGTTTTAAGCTCCCGGGTGTTTGTGTCTTCATAATGGATGACGGGATTCAAGTTTTCTTCGTTCTCCGTGATCCTGCCGGGCCTGGCCCGGATGTACTCCACCGCATACTCGGTCTTGGCCCGCTGGATGTAATCCTGAAAACCCTTACCCACAGCCCTCATGTCCATGTAGAATATGGCCGACGAAAGTTCCGGATAGTGCTCGTGGGCCAGGATCGCTTCCTTAGTGGCATGCATGCAGCATACGGCCGAACAATATTTCTTGTGGCGCACGTCCCTGGATCCGACACACTGGATAAAGGCCAGGGTTTTGGGTTCCTTACCGTCCGAGGGTCTTTTCAAGTGCCCCATGGTGGGGCCCGAGGCGCAGATCATACGCTCAAACTGCATGGCCGTCAGGACGTTCTTTAATCGACCCCAGCCATACTCACTGAGGGCTGAAACATCGTAGAGGTCAAACCCCGTGGCCATGATAACGGCGCCCACCTCAAGAAGGATTTCCTGATCCTTTTGCCCATAGTCGATGGCCTTGGCCTTGCAGGTCTTTTCGCAAACGCCACACTTTTTCCCCTGAAAAAGGCGGCAGTGATCCGGATCGATCACGTAGGTGGAAGGCACCGCCTGGGGGAAGTACTTGTAGATCGCCTTCCTCTGCCCAAGACCTGCATTGAATTCATCCACGACCTTGGTGGGGCACTTTGCGGCGCAATCGCCGCAACCCACACATTTATCCTCGTCTACAAAGCGGGCTTTTTTGATGACCCTGGCCTTGAACCGGCCCGTCTCTCCCTGGATTTCGGCCAATTCGGAATAGGTCAGGAGGGTGATGTTTTCATGGTTGGCACACTCGATCATCTTGGGTGCGAGAATGCACATGGCACAGTCATTGGTCGGAAAGGTCTTGTCGAGTTGCGCCATGCGACCGCCGATGCTGGGTTTCTTTTCCACCAAATAGACCCTGGTCCCCATGTTGGCGAGATCAATGGACGCCTGAATGCCCGCGATGCCGCCGCCCAGGACCAGAACCGCTTTCTGTGTCAATGTGAACACCTCCTCTCCATGCGCCTACAAACCCTGAAGAAACACTGGAGAGTTAATTATCAGTCGCCCACCTTGTTCTGTCAAGGCAAAAGGCGATTGAAAATCCTGCGACTTGATGCCATAACCTCTTGAAATGTGTGTTTTATTCGGTTCGGCATGATGAACGCTTCTATTAGCTCTGAGCCCTCTCGGTCTCCATGCCCCAATGCCGCTAAAACACGGGCATGGATCGCTTTCCCCAACCCTTTTCTTGACAGCCAAAGGAATTGTGATACAAGTTCTTAGCTTACTGGAATGTTGGTGGTCTCGTAAAAAGTCCGAAAAACGCCGATATGTCATTGCGAGCCCTTCGGCTTCGCTTCCACCTTCGTTGAAACTTCGGCGGGACAGGCAGGGTAAACTCACTGCGGCAATCCAGTGCGAAGCACTGTCCCGAGAGAAACGAGGGATCTCCTCTTGATACGGAAAGATCCTTCGATCCACCTCCGGCGGCCTCAGGACGACTTGCATTGCAAGTCGGATTGCCACGCTTGCCCGCCTCTGGAGGGGTGCTCTGCGCCTCGCAATGACGGACTGGGACTTTTTACAAACGCATCAATATTGATGAATTCGTAAAAAGTTCGAGACAGCCCTTTTTTGTCATTCCCGCGTAGGCGGGAATCCAGTCTTTTCAAGCGCTTCTGGACTCCCGCTCCCCGACTGCAACCTTCGGGGACAGGCTTCGCGGGAGTGACGACTGAGGAGACTTTTTACGAGACCGTCAATATTTTATCATTCCAATATCCCATGCTTCCATGGGTGTAGCAAGAAATCACAGCTTGTCAAAGTACGTCGAGTTTCCTATCTCGCGGATTATTCGCCATGTGTATTTATAGGACTTCCTTTTATGAAAAAAGCCATTTTATCCATTCTCGCGCGTGACCGGCCCGGCATTGTCGCTGCGGTTTCAAGGGCCTTGACCGACCGGCATTGCAACATCGAGAACGTGAGCCAAACCATGCTTCAAAAAGAGTTCGCAGGCATCTTTATCGTGACCATGCCGCCGGGCATGTCGAGCGCCGACCTGCACAGGGAGATGGCTTCAAGTCTGGAACCCCTGGGGATGCATATCTACACCAAACCTTGCGAGGGAGGCGAAGACGATTGCGAGGTCGAAAACTCCGAGCCCTTCGTCATCACCACCAAAGGACCTGACCGCAAGGGGCTGGTGGCCGGCATTGCGGAAGTGATTGCCCGCCACGGGGTCAACATTACCAACCTCCAGGCCGTGTTCAAGGGCGGAAACGACCCGGGCGACAATATCATGATTTACGAGGTGGATCTTCCTGCAACCTTTGACCGCCAGGCCTTTGCACGGGACCTGAGAGCCAAGGCCGACGCGCTCCACCTTGAGATCAGCATCCAGCATCGAAATATTTTCGAGGCCATTCACCGCATATGAAATCTGCTGTCGCAGATTTCATAAGGAGAAACGTCATGTTGACTTGCAGAGAAATCATCTCCACCCTGGAGATGCTGAAGAGCGAAAACCTGGACGTCCGCACCGTGACCCTGGGGATCAACCTGCTGGATTGTGCCGGAGAAGACATCGCTCATGTGAAGCGCCGAATCACGGAGCGAATCCTGGGCTTGGCCGGCAACTTTGTCGAGCTTTGTGACAACATCGGCCAGAAGTACGGCATTCCCGTTGTGAACAAACGCATTGCGGTCAGTCCCATCGCAGTGGTCGGGGCCTCTCTGTCGCCGGCCCGCCTGGTGGAGCTGGCGCAAAGCCTGGATGCCGTTGCTCGAGAAGCCCGTGTGGATTTCATCGGCGGCTTTTCCGCTCTGGTTGAAAAAGGCATGGCCCGAGGAGACCGCTCGCTGATAGCCGCCATACCTGAAGCGCTCTCCACCACGGAGCGGGTCTGCGCTTCGGTCAACGTCGCCTCGACCCGGGCCGGCATCAATATGGACGCCGTTCTCCTCATGGGAAAGACCGTAAAACGTGCCGCGCAGTTGACGGCCGACCGGGACGGCATTGCCTGCACAAAGCTTTGCGTCTTTGCCAACATTCCGGAAGACATTCCTTTCATGGCCGGCGCTTACTTGGGCATCGGCGAAGCGGATGCCGTGATCAACGTTGGGGTAAGCGGCCCCGGCGTGGTCAAAAAGGCCATTGAACGGGCCCTTGAAACCAACCCCGGCATGGACCTGGGGAGCGTTTCAGAATTGATTAAGAAGACAGCCTATAAGGTGACCCGCGTAGGCGAGCTGATCGGCCGCGAGGTGGCGGAACAACTGAAAATCCATTTCGGGGTCGTGGATCTCTCCCTGGCGCCGACCCCTCACGTGGGAGACAGCGTGGGAGAGATCTTTCAGAGTCTCGGCCTGCGAGCCATCGGGGTTCCGGGCACCACGGCCGCTCTGGCTCTCCTGAACGACGCCGTCAAAAAAGGCGGCGCCTTTGCAAGCTCGAGGGTGGGGGGGCTGAGCGGCGCCTTTATCCCTGTAAGCGAAGACCTCAACATCTCGGAAGCGGTCCGCGACGGTCACCTCTGCCTGGAAAAGCTGGAAGCGATCACCAGTGTCTGCTCCGTAGGGCTGGACATGGTGGCCCTTCCCGGCGACACCTCGGAGGAGACCGTTTCCGCCATCATGGCCGATGAAATGGCCATCGGGGTCATCAACAACAAGACCACGGCCGCCAGGCTCATTCCGGTGCCCGGGAAAAAAGCGGGTGAGAGCGCCTACTTCGGGGGCCTCATGGGCCATTCCACGATCATCTCCGTGAACAACGGCAGCGGAGACAATCCCTTCATCCGGAGAGGCGGCATGATCCCCGCCCCCATTCACAGCCTGAGAAACTGAGCACGAACAATTCATGGTCTCGGTTTCTTGTTTCACCTTCCCATGGTCGCGGGGAGCCAGAGCGCGATTTGCGGAAAAACGCACAGAAGAATGATGCACACCAGCATGGGAAACCAAAAAGGGATAACCCCTCTGAAAATCGTATACATGGGAACGTCCTTGGCGATGCCGCTGATGATGAACACATTAATTCCCACAGGAGGCGTTATCAAACTCATCTCCATGACAAGGGTAAGAATGATCCCAAACCATATCGGATCAAACCCCATGTTGATCACCATGGGAAACACAATGGGGATGGTCAACACCATCATGGCAAGGCCTTCCATAAAACAGCCCAGGACAACATAGGCAAGAACGAGCATCCCAAAGACAACATAACGGTTCAGCCCCGCCTCCGTCGCCAGCACGGAAAGCTGATCAGGGATGTACGTAACGGTCAGGAAGTATCCGAAAACATGCGCTCCGATCAGGATCAGGAACACCATGGCCGTCGTTGAAGCGGTCTGGGCCAGCGAGTCTGTCAGGTTCTCCCAGGTAAGCTTTTTCTTGAGAATTGTAATGACAAATGCCCCGAAGGCCCCCACCGCGGCAGCCTCTGTGGGTGTAAACCAGCCTGTGTACAACCCCCCGATGACCAGCAGGAAGAGACTGAATATGCTCCACGTATCCTTCAAGGAATGGATTTTCTCTCGAATGGTGAATTTCGGACCCGGTGGGCCCAGCTCCGGTCTGGACTTGGCCATAAAAAAGATGGTCATGATAAAGAGGCCCATGAGGAGCGCACCGGGAATAACGCCGGCAACGAACAGGGTCGCGATGGGTTGTTGAGTCAGGATGCCGTAGATGATCATCACCGTGCTGGGCGGGATGAGAATCCCAAGGGTCCCGCCGGCGGCGATGCACCCCGTCGCCAGAGCATCATCATATTTGAAACGCTTCATCTCCGGGAGGGCCACCATCCCCATGGTGGCTGCCGCTGCAAGAGAAGACCCTGAAATGGCCGCAAAACCGCCGCAGGCACCGATCGTGGCCATGGCCAGGCCGCCGGGCAGGGACCCGATCCACCGATAAACGGTCCCGTAGATCTCCCTGCCCATGTTTGAATAGCTGGCAAACTGCCCCATCAGAATGAAGAGCGGGATAACGGTCAAGCCGTAATTGGTCCCAATTTTGTAGGGTTCCATTCCCACCAATATGAAAGCGGGCTTCAAGGAAACCAGTACGGCGAACCCCAGGAAGCCGACAAGGGCCATACCGAGCCCGATCTGCATGCGTAGGGCTAAAAACAGAAACAGGAGCAGGATGCCCAGAACCCCTATGGTGACGGGATTCATGATTCACCCATCCTGGCAATGGCTGAGAAGAATTTGACCAACAGGGCCAGGGCCAGGATCCCGCAACCCAGGGCAACGACATACACGAATGGATATTTGGGAAGCCAGAGATCCTGGGATACTTCTCCTGCGGCCCTCATTTTCCCCGCATAAACCAGGCTCGACCAGGTGATGAGCCCGCAGAGGAGACAACCTATGAACTGGGTCACCATATCCACCACGGCTCGGACCCTTGGACTGAAAAGGCCCATGACGAAATCCACCTTGACATGAGCGTTCTTGGCCTCCCCATGGGCGAGAGAGAAGAAGATCAGGATCAAAAGCATGAATTCCGACAATTCGACAGCGCCCATAACCGAATGGCTGAAGAGCTTTCTCCCCACAACATCGGAGACGGTCAACAGCATCATCAGGAAAAGAACGACGGAAGCGCCTTTGCTCATCATTCGGGATATGGGATACACCCAGCCTTCAAGGATCCGGCTTTTTCCCGTTGACTCCATCCATCAGCCCTCCCTTTCTTGAGGAAGCGGAACCTGATCCCGCAGATCCGGCCCGAGCCTTTTCATGGTTCATCCAGGACCTATCTGTTTTCCTTCGCCGATGCATGGACCGCTTCAAGAATTTCCGCCGAAGGGATCCCTTTCTTGGCCATCTCCTCCACCCAGTCCTGCTTCATGACTTCCACCTCTTTCATGAATTTCCCTTTTTCCCCCTCAGACAAGGTGATGATCTTTATCTTTCCCTGCCTCTGGATTTCAGCCACGGTAGCCTCATCCTCCTGATCATAAATTTCTGCGGCGTGAAGGCCCCACGGCTTGCCGGACGCTTCCTCAATCGCCTTCTTGGCATAGGCCGGCAAGGATTCGAACTTCTCTTTATTCATCACGACTGCCATAGGTGACACATACATATCTACCTGGGTTATATGCTTCACCAGGTCAAAGAGCCTGAAGTCCGCGACGGCACTAAAAGGGGTCAGCATCCCGTCTATGACCCCCTTCTGGAGCGAAATGGTCAGCTCCGAAATGGGCATACCCACAGGAGTAGACCCCAGAAGCCTGAAAGCCTTGCTCATGTAAGCCGACGGCGCTCGCATCTTCATCCCCTTAAGGTCCTCCGCACGGTTGACGGGCTTGGTTGCCGACTGGATCTGTCCGGGACCGCACGAATAAAACCACACGACTTTATAGTCCTTGAAGTCCTCGGCAAAGTACTTGTCATACATATCGTAGATCACCTTTGTAGCGTGAACTGCGCTGTCCACCATAAATGGGAGATCCAGGGCGGATAGACGCTCAAAGCGGCCGGTGGTATAAGAGGGAATGATGAAGGCCATGTCCGTGATGCCTGCTTTGACCGCATCAGGAAGCTGGGTCGGTCCGCCCAGGGCGCCGCCGGGAAAGATTTTGATCGTGACTTTACCCTCCGTCAGTTCCTCCACTTTTTTGGAAAAGGGCTCAAAGGAATTCCGGTGTTGAACATGCATTGGGGACATGAAATGGGCCAGTTTCAATTCAATGACCTCACATGTCCCTTCATTTGCCGAAAACAGCCCACAGCCAACAAACAACGCACCAATAAACAGAGCCCGCAAACATTTTCTCATGGCAATGCCCTCCCTAAGAATAAGTGAACCACGGTGTTCCACTCCTTGCCGACTATTGAAAAGACGCCCATCCCGGCGGGGCTTTGGACCTTGGTTTCTTTCCATAAAAAATGTCATCCATCACGGAAAAAACGCGCCTTGCGATCTCGTTCCTGGTGATGAGTGCAACGATCAGCCTGTGGGGAAACGTCCTGGCATGACTCCAGGGGCACACCCTCATGCAGACATTGCAGTCCGTGCCGACCTTGCCCCAGTAATCAAAACAGGTCTCCGCGTTCAGTTTCCAGCGCAGGGTGCCGTTGACCACGGCCTGCTCTGCCGCGGGAATGGACTGGGAAGGGCAGCATGCCGCACATTTCTTACAGATGTTGCAAAAAGACTCAACACCGATGTCAACCGGCTTGTCGGGGACGAGAGGAAGGTCGGTGCTCACTGCGCTCAGCCTTACTCTGGGTCCGAATTTCTTCGTCAGCAGATAGCCCAAACGGCCCACCTCGCCTAAACCCGCATCTACGGCCCAAGGAACCATGAGGCCGTCGTAATGCCGAAGGTGATTGGCAGTAGCCGAGTAGCCCAGGTTGGCAATGAAGCCCGCCAACTGGGTGGATATGTAAGCCCCCTTGGCATAATTTTGCATGCTCTCCATCATGGTCGGCGTATGGGGCCCGGTCCCGACCATCCTGAAATCCATCTCCTCGGCGAACACGACGGCGTACCTGTGCCTGATTTCTATCTCCTTTCCGCAGTCCTCCCAGTTTTCATGGAAGATCTCTCCCCTGTGGGAATAAACCCAGGGCGGATTGATTTCGGTGATTCCCACCAGGGCGGCTCCCAAGTGCAAAACATAGCCCTTAACCCTCTCGCTTGCCTCTTGAGGACTCAGAACCGCCCTCTTTGTCTTCACCTTTTCCTTCAAATAAAAATGGGGCTCCGGATCAAACTTCTCCGGAGAGGACAGGAAAAGACACATACTCTGGGACGCCAGCGCCATGGCGACATCGGCCTCCTCGTGAGGCCTGTCGATCGTACCGGGGTGGCCGATAGGCCCTCCTTTTTCCCGACGTCGGGCATCGTACTCCTCATACTCGGGGTGCTCTTCGTAGAAGCGTTTGTACTGTTCTGATCCCGGCCTGATGCTGCGATTTCTGGCAAAGACCTGATCCCGCTCATCAAAGCGTTTCACATCTCCCCGGACGCGCCCTTTTGTGCCCTCGAGGGCCTTTGGGTTCGCGCCGGTCCGTCTGAGCAGGAAAAACGCCGCTGCCCCGGTAAACACATACCCCAAAATAAGCAGAACCAGGCCGAATCCTTGATTGAAAAAACCATGGAAAGCCAACACAAGAAAAAGGATGAGCAACGACAGCATGCCGATGAATTGAATGCCTGCGAAGACGGTGGCCCTTTTCTCCCTCTCCCAGATGCAGGAGATGAAAAAGGCAAGGCCGATAAAAGCCTGCACCGCGAGAGCCACAGAACCGATGATGACCAGAATCGTAACCATCCCTTCCCACCCCTTTCGGATTTATGAAGGATTAGACTTCATACGACATGTTTTTGATCGTGAAGATTGTTTCATGGGCTTTAGGGAAATGCCGCTCCACATCGGACTCGAAGAAGTCCAGAGAGCTCTCGATCAAGGCTTCGAAAACCGATTCCAGCAAAACGGAAAAAAGAAGATTGCCCGACGCCTTGGCCAAGAGGAGATGAAAATTGAGGTCGTTTCTTTATCGAAGACAGGTGACCGATACAGATCAGACCTTAAATAATTATGATCTACATATTTTGTGTCAGTTCTTCTTGTCAACTGTTTTATTCCTACATTGCTTTTTGCTCAGCCTTCTCTCCGCAGGGGGGAAACTCGGCGTCTTTGCAACACAATCGATCACCCGCGGATCGACGACGGCATCCATGTCGCGGCCGTCGCAATCAGGTCACGTTTGTAATCTGCTCCACTTCAAACTTTTGATTCCTCAGCGGCTTGCGCTGAACCAAGTCGGCCAGGCCCTGATGGGTGGCCGAAACAATCCGCACACCCCCTGCCTTTTCGATTGACTTGCTTCTTGCCGGCTTGTTAAAAAGCGGGAAAAAAACACCGCTTTGCAATTGCTATCATATATTTAATGGCTATTTTTGAGTCTTTAGGGTGTGCGCAAAAATAACTTCCCAGCTTGAATCAAGAAGCGCTCGTTCTGAGGTATCGAAGGACGGGCGCGGCTGTTCATGCTTCGATACCTCAGCATGAACGGATCTATTTGCAGAAATGTGAAGTTATTTTTGCGCGAGTCTTTAGAGGATTCTCTATGAAGCGTTATGTCTTTGTTTTCGGTCTTATTGTCGCGGCTATTTTTGTATGGCAAACCGGCTCCGTGGCAACCAAGGAACCGTCGGAAAAAGGCACAGCGAGCGGTTCTGCCGGCGCCTGCGTTGCCTGTCATACCGATTACCCCAAGCTTCAGGCCCTGGCATCTCCCGATGATGGGCCGCCCATGGAAGGTTGCGGCGGCGCTGCGCCCCGCATTGACCCCTGTGACAGGGTCTTTCTGGGAGGCCCGGGTTACGAGGCTTTCAAGAACTCGGCACACGGCAGTCTCTCGTGCACCGAATGTCACCGTGGAGTGGACGGGACCATGGACAAAAAGCAGGCCCACTCGGGCGACTTCATCAAGCACCCTTCCAGGAATGCGAAAGCCGCTTGCGGAGACTGCCACGATGACATTGTGAAAAATGCTGCCGGCAGCCTTCACGCGGAAGGGTGGGGACAAAAAAGGAGCGTCGCCATGCGCATGGGCCACTCCAAGTTTGACCAATTGCCGGAAACGCTCCAGGCGGCCTACGGCCAAAACTGCGCCACATGCCATGCCGGCTGCGGAGACTGTCATGTCAATCGCCCCAAAGCAGCGGGCGGCGGGCTTTACAAAGGGCATCAGTTTTCACGCACCCCGGATATGCGCGATACGTGTGTCGCCTGCCACAGCAGTCGCGGCGGGCATGCCTATTTCGGCCTCGGCGTCGGGGCTCAGCCCGATGTCCACCTGATGCAGGCCGGCTACACGTGCCTTGACTGCCACTCTCAAGAGCAACTCCATGGGGACGGCCGGATTCATGAGACCCGCTACCGGACACCGTTGTCTCCCAAGTGTCAGGACTGCCATGACGATGTAGCCGAATCCAACACCTTTCATAAAGAGCATATCAAAACCTTTGATTGCCACGTGTGCCATTCCCAGGATTACAACAACTGCGGCAGTTGCCACGTGGGCGGAGCCGGGGCCCGCATCCCTTCTTATCTTGGTTTTAAAATCGGGCTCAATCCTATCCCGCAAGACAAACCATACCGGCTGGCCCTGTTGAGACGAACCCTGGCCGCCCCCGACAACTGGGAGGTCTACGGTGTAAAGCAAATGCCGGCCTTTGACGCCAAACCCACCTTCAATTACACCACTCCCCACAACATCCTAAGATGGACCACCCGTACGAAAGTGGAGGAAGGGGGGTCCTGTTTTCAAAGCTGTCATGTCATTCCCGACGGGTCCGGCTCTCGCAACCGTGAATTGTACCTCTTTGCATCGGATTTGAAGGAAAGCTGGGAAAAGAGCGCCAACAAGAACATCGTTGTGGACGGCAAGCTGCCCGCAGGATGGGAAAAGCCGTGATGTTGGAAAAGAAGGTATTTCGATTCGCTCACAATTGGAATAATGGATTCAAGCGGATGGGGAAATGGGTTGTACGAAATCCGCGAAGTTCAATGATTATATTGCCTGTAAATAAGGAGGAGATCATGAAACACCGTACCAAGAAAAGACTGATGTTTGCCTGCGTCCTGTTGCTGGCCGTCCTTTTTTCAGTGGCCGGACTCGCGCAGGCCTCGAAACAAGCAGGATCCGCG
>Ga0209498_1001625_pt1 | contig 13740 bp, 7 predicted proteins | sample WalLakDeSediment_FD_184131 | JGI IMG/M metagenome (GOLD analysis project Ga0209498, IMG submission 184131) | Lake sediment microbial communities from Walker lake, Nevada to study Microbial Dark Matter (Phase II) - Walker Lake 11/02/13 Deep... | ecosystem: Environmental > Aquatic > Freshwater >...
AGAATTCAGAAACATCTAATCAGGAGTGCAACGCCTTTATGCGTTGCAAAACAGTGCCATGCAAAATAATGCAACGCAAAACAATGCAACGCAAAACACAGTGCAATCCATAAAGGGATTGCACTCCAATTTCAAAAACAGGATCGAATGTCATGGATAATTACCTTTGGCACACTTCACAATTAGGAGATGCGCTAATCGCATTGACCAAACGTCTGGGCTGGAAGAATGAAGAAATCCAGCTTTCAAACATATCGAGTGAAGTGGAGAATCAAAAGGAAAAAATAAATAATCGAATCACCTCCCTTGCTGAAATGATCGGAATAAAAGCCGAGCCAGTCATGATTCAATATGATGGAATCGAAAATCTTTTGAGGAAAGCGCCGCCAGCGATCTTTCGCATCCAGAAAGAAAATCAGGCATATCTGCTCATCGCATTGAATTCCAGGGGAGAAATGTTAGAAGTTTTGGGCAAAGACCTGCTCAAGCATAAATTATCCATAGGAACGATCCGTTCGATATTCTGTCGTGAAATTGAAACGCCCGTTCGTGATGAAATCGATGAATTGCTTGACGATGCGGGAATTGCCCAGCGACAAAAATCAAAGGCACGAGAGGTTTTATTGAAGGAACGAATTGGCAAAAAATGGATCGGGGACTGCTGGATTATTCGGCAATCGTTAAGTGAAAGTTTGAGACAACGGGCACGCCATGCCCATGTGCCAGCAAGAGCAGCCCTGTTAATATTCTCCTACCTGGTCTATTATTCACTGTGGCTTTTTTCGTGGTGGCTGATCGGCAGGGGTGTTTTGCAGGGACATATCGATTTTAGCCTGGTGATCGCCTGGGGACTGGCGTTGCTGACACTTGTGCCGCTAAAAATGGCAATTCGGTGGCTGCAAGGGATTCTCTCGATCAATGTTGGTTGTTTGATAAAGCAAAAACTTTTTTATGGCGCCCTGAATCTAAATCCCGATTCGATTCGGCACCAGGGGATTGGACAATTGATGGGGCACGTGGCTGAATCAGAGAAATTGGAGACCATGGCGATCAACGGGGGGCTTACAGGGATACTGGCGATTATCGAAATCGTGCTCGCTGCTTACGTGCTGGCAATGGGATTTGGCGGGCTGTTTCATCTTTTCATGCTGGCGGTCTGGCTGATCGTCACATTGCTGATCACCTGGTCTTTTTATCTGAAACGAAAAAAATGGACCGACTGTCGTCTGAGCATGACCCATAACCTGGTCGAGCGTATGGTCGGGCATCGCACCCGCCTGGTACAGGAACCACCCGCTAAATGGCACGAGGCAGAAGATCAGGAGCTCAATCATTATGGTGACGTTTCCCATCGAGCCGATCGATTGGCGATTTTATTGACCTCGTTCATTCCCCGCGGCTGGATCGTCCTGGCACTGATCAGTTTCATTCCCATTTTATCGTTCCGAAATCCTTCACCTGCATCGATGGCTGTTGCAGTCGGGGGAATTTTGCTGGCGTACAAAGCATTGCAGAAGTTTACCATCAGCCTCAACAAAATCACTGGCGCCATCATCGCCTGGAATTATTTGAAAGCATTTTTTGAAGCGGCATCTCAATCTGAATCGCCCACAGCACTACATCTCATCTCGTCCGAAGATTCCACCGCTATCAACGACAGCAGATCGCTGCTCTACCTGCGAGATCTGGACTTCAGTCATGTCACGTCATCCAAAAAGGTGTTGGATGGCTGCAACCTTAAAATTTCCCTGGGAGACAGGTTATTACTCCAGGGACCTTCTGGCGGCGGCAAATCCACGCTGGTCTCTTTGCTGACAACCCTTCGTAAACCGAAAGCTGGATTCCTGCTGTTGAAGGGACTTGATGAAAAGACCTGGGGCGCCAATCGCTGGCGAAAACAGGTGGTGGCCGCTCCCCAATTCCATGAAAATCGCATTTTATCAGGCACCTTTGCTTTCAACCTTTTAATGGGACGGGACTGGCCTCCCTCCCAAAATGATCTGGATGAAGCCGAAGCCTTGTGCCACGATTTAGGCCTGGGCAGGTTGCTGGAACAGATGCCAGCAGGCATGATGCAAATGGTCGGCGAATCGGGCTGGCAACTATCCCACGGCGAAAAAAGTCGGGTTTACATCGCCCGCGCCTTGCTGCAAAACGCCCCACTCAACATTCTGGATGAAAGCTTTGCAGCCCTCGACCCTGAAACGCTAAAGGGAGTTCTCAAATGTGTCGAGGAACGGGCGAAGAGTTTGTTGGTGATTGCGCATCCGTAAGAGCGACATCGCTTTCTGATTCCCTACTGGGACGATTTTTTTGAGTAAACACAGTGAGTTATCTGGCATGAATTTTCAATTCGATTTGCGATAATTTGATTCCTTCAGCCTGTGCATAATTTTCACAACTTGCGCATGATGTTCACGCTGTGCAATACGATTTTTCTAATATTTACAACAAAAACAATACAAATGAAAATACACGAGATCATAAGTATATCATTATGAAATGTTTGACTATTAAAAAAATAAAAATTACCTGGCATAAATTTTGGTGAAACCAAATTAGAATATTTCCCATAATGAAAGGTTTTTCAATTTCAGCCACTATAATCAGAAGGCTAATTTTCCAGATACGCGTTTAACCACTAATAACATTATTAGAAGGAGGACAGCCCTATGATATCTAATCTAAGCTAATTTTTAAAAACTCTTGAAATTTTCCTAATGTGCTGCCACAAAAAATGAAAGCACAAATAACATTAACCATTAAAAACCGGAGGACAATAACATGAAACGCTCAATCATTCTCAGTTTCATTTTTGCTATTCTTCTTGTATCATTTCTTTATTCTCAAATTCCACAAACAATCAGCTATCAGGGGGTATTAACCAATGCCAGCGGGAATCCTGTTCCCGATGGAAGTTACAATCTTGGATTTAAACTCTATGCGTCTTTAACAGGGGGAACTGCGCTCTGGTCTGAAAATCAATCGAAAACGATCACAAATGGGGTGGTCGATGTCATTTTGGGCAGCGTCAACTCGTTGAATCTGGCATTTGATAGGACCTATTGGCTTGGCATATCGATCAACCAGGGAGCAGAGCTGTCACCGAGAATTCAACTCACGGCTTCGGCTTATAGCCTGAATGCCCGCACTGTGCCCGATGCCAGCTTGACTGCTGTCAAAATCGCCTCGGGACAGGTAGTAAAAAGCCTTAATAACCTGAAAGATAATGTTACCCTTGCTGAGGGAAGTAATGTGAAAATTACTCCGAATGGGAATACGTTGACTATTTCGGCAACTACAAATGGTGGTGGCGGCACGCTGGATCAGGCTTATGATTACGGTGGTCCTGGAGCAGGTCGCAAAATCATTGCCGATGCGGGTGCGGTCTGGATTTCTGGCACTGGCGAATCACAAGGGCTCGTCGTTGATGGTAAGTTGGGAATTGGCGTTGCTAATCCGCTGGCCAAATTGGATGTGCAATATTGGCCGGCAAAGCAACTGCGTCTTAAAGGTATCGGATCAAAAGGATATTGGAATGTTTTCCATAACGCCGATCAGGGCAATGACTATGGCTTTAGTATTGCTGATAGCGTCGGTACCGAATGGTTTGCGTTGAATCGGTTGAGCTACAAAAATTCAATTTATCTCAAAGGTAATGTCGGTATCGGAACCTATGATCCCAAGGGAGATTTGCACATTTACTCAACTGGCGACCCTAAATTTCGATTTACAAATGGTAAAGGTAAAGAAGCCACACTTGTTCATAATACTGATACCAATGGCCTTGAATTTCGGATGGGTGGCACTGGGACGGACCCGAAATTTTTTATCGGGGATGGTGGAAATGTGGGAGTTGGCACTGTGAATCCGACTGAGAAATTTCAAGTTGCCGGAATTATTCATTCTACTACGGGTGGAATCAAATTCCCGGATGGCTCTGTGCAAACTCAAGCATGGAAGGATGGTCCGATTCCTAATAATAGTATTACCAGTGCTCACATTAAAGATGGAACCATTCAAGGTGTTGATATCAATACTTCGACAACAATTACTGTCGGAAAACTTCAAGCTGGTGGTACAACAAGCTCAACAATAAGTGTCTATGGAAAAAGCAGTGGTATTGGTGTAAAAGGTGAAAATGGTCCTAAGTATGGATATCTCGGAACCAGCCAATATGGTGCTTTTGGAAGCAGTGGTAGCGGAAAATACGGCTATTTGGGTTCAGATAACTATGGTGTTTATGGCTATGCAGCAGGAGACTATGCAGGATATTTTTATGGTAATGTACATGTACATGGCAGACTTACTAAGTCTACGGGCTCCTTTAAAATCGACCATCCCCTCGATCCCGAAAATAAATATCTCTACCACTCCTTTGTCGAATCGCCCGACATGATGAATATCTACAATGGCAATATTGTGCTGGACGCTAAGGGCGAGGCAACGGTTGAACTGCCCGATTGGTTTGATGCCTTAAATCGGGATTTCCGTTACCAACTAACCGCCATTGGTGCACCAGGACCCAATCTTTACATCGTTGAAGAAATTTCAAACAATCGTTTCAAAATTGCTGGTGGAACTGCTGGCATGAAAGTTTCCTGGCAGGTTACTGGCATTCGTCAGGATGCTTATGCGAATGCCCATCGGATTCCAGTTGAAGAAATGAAAAAGGGCGAAGAAAGAGGAAAATATCTGAATCCCGAGGTATTTAATCAGCCAGAATCGAAGGGGATCGATTATGCTGAGCGCCAAAAAGTTGAACAGGAGATCGAGTGAAATGATGCTCAGGGAAAAATAGGCAATATATCTATCGATAAAAAGTTATAGCGATCTTTGATTATCATTCTGTAATCCATACAGAAGGAGGATTGTCACAATGAAAAAGAAAAAAACATTTATTCTATGCGGCATTTTTATCGTATGCCTGTTGCTGCAATTCACGGCAAATGCTCAGTATAAAATTTCGAAGAGCATATTCAGCAACGGCGGAGGTAAAATTGCCAATAACACTAACCAGATGAACAACACGCTGGGACAACCGTTCATTGGGGGGACAAGTGACGCTGTCCATAACCATAAGTTAGGTTTCTGGTACAGTACCGGCGCAACACCGATCGACACGATTACCTGGCAGACCAATTTAATTGTGACTGACGCTGGCAGTGGCTCCGGGACCTTGACATTTGGTCAGGCAGCAACTGCCACCGATGGTCTGGACATTTCTTTAGGCGAAGCCGAGCTGCCACCCACGCCGCCCGCGGGCATTTTCGATGTCAGATTTCAGCTACCCATTTCTTCCCCAGTTTATTCGCTCAAAGATTTTCGCTTTGACGGGAATGAAACTGCAACCTGGAAGTTTAAATTTCAGCCTTCAACGGCTGGATATCCGATGAAAATTTGTTGGAATATTGCCGATCTTCCCCCGGGCAATTTTGTAGTAAAAGATGAGATTACCGGGAATATCGTCAAAGCAGACATGAAAAGCGTTGACTGTGTAGTCGTTACCAATAGCGCCATTTCTGCCCTGGTGATCGAAATGACCAAAGTGAGTTGGAAGGCGAATCTGGTCGTGGCCGATGCGGGAAACAACAACGTCACGCTTACTTTTGGGCAGGCGCCGGGTGCTGTTGATGGACTGGACCCGTCGTTGGGAGAAGCCGAGCTTCCGCCACCACCTCCGCCAGGAGTTATGGATGCTCGATTTGAGCTGCCCAGGACAACCATTTACTCACTGAAAGATTTTCGCAGCGAGGCCGATAAAACCATTCTTTGGAGATTCAGGTTCCAACCTGGTAGCGGCGGCTTGCCCATTACGCTGAGATGGAATCCTGCGGATTTACCTGACAAGCGCTTTAATTTGAGGGATGAAATAACAGGTTCGATTGTCAATGTTGACATGAAGGCTCAAAGCAGTTGTACCGTAACCAATCCCGCCATTAATTCTCTGATTATCGAATCAACGGACACGCTCGTGCGTCTTGTCAATGTCGCTGCTGGCTGGAATATCATCTCCGTCCCATTAAAAGCAGCCGACATGAGTGTCACCACGTTGTTCCCCGAAGCAGCCTCCAGTGCTTTTCAATTCAACAATGGCTATGTGCCAGTGACAACGTTATCCAACGGGATTGGCTACTGGATCAAGTTCAATAATGCCCAGCAATATCAAATTCAAGGTCAGGAAGTTTCTCCCAAACAAATGCCCGTGAATGCCGGCTGGAATATTATTGGACCATTTGAAGAAAATGTACCGATTGCTCAAATTACCAGCGACCCGACCAGCATTATTCAATCCGACTTTTTTAAATTTGACAACGGTTATAAAAGTGTGACTGTTTTAGAAGTTGGCAAGGGCTATTGGGTCAAGGTGAGCCAGTCCGGGATGCTGCGCGTCCAGCAAAACATTGGACTGGGCAAGAGCGAAGTTGCAGATAATCAAACCGACATTTCTCACGAAAGAATGGACAAATTGCCAGGCATTCGGTTCGAGGAAAGCAACGGGCAAATTCGCACATTGTATCTAACATCGAATAATGAATACAATGAACGTTCTGAACTCCCCCCAATTCCGCCGACTGGCATTTTTGATGTGAGATTCAGCACGGATCGACTGATAGAGTGCTTAGCGAATGGCGAGTTGGAAGTCCTGATCTCATCAGCTCAGTTTCCAGTGAGACTGACAGCTCAAAACTTAGGCGGAATCATTTTGAATGTGAGAGATGGAATAGGTGGATTGGTGGTGAACCAAAGTCTAACACAAGAAAATGAGATCGTGATCCTGCGAGCCATTAACAAGATTTTCATCACATCTGCCGATCGTTTGGTGTTGCCTTCACAATATCAGTTGAGTCAGAACTACCCCAATCCATTCAACCCGACCAGTGTCATCAGCTATGCCCTGCCCGAAGCTGGCCAGGTTAGGATTTCGGTTTATAATATCCTGGGCAAGAAAGTAGCTGATCTGGTCGATGAACTGCAGCCAGCAGGCTATCATCAGATCGAGATCGATGCTCGAAATTATGCCTCAGGAATTTACTACTACGTGATGAAGGCCAGGGGATTTTCAGCTATCAAGAAAATGGCTATCGTCAAATAGGTTTTAAAAATAATCAGACGCTGATTCCGTCCGCTCGATAGCGGATGGAATCAGTCTTAAATCAAGATACTCAATCACATCAAAAAACAGGAGAGGTTTCCGATGAAAACAAATTGGATTTACGGCATCTTAATTATCCTCATTAGCATTGTCGCATGTAGTGATGAAAAACCAACAGCAATCGACCTGCCTTTGGTCGTCTCCAATGATATAGGCACGACATTGGGATTGCATTTTGGGCTTCATCCTTCAGCAACCGATACTCTGGATAAATCGCTTGGTGAACAAGAATTGCCGCCGTTTCCGCCAGGCGAAATTCTGGAAGCACGCTTTATCGGCGATGAAATCTCGCTTCCTGAATTGGGGTTGGGGACTTATGTTGACTACCGACAGGGGAATTCAGATTTCAAGGGGATAAAAACGCATGAGCTCAAATTCCAGATGGGTTCCGGAAACGAAATTATTTTCAAATGGGACCTGCCCAACGGTATAACAGGAGTAATGCAGGATTTTATAACTGGTGAGATTGTCAAAAAAACAATGGCTGGCCGCGATAGCCTGGTGCTTTCAAAGCCTCCCTACATTGATAAACTTATGATGACAATCAAATATGGCGGAACTCCATTGGAACCATAATTGATATAATCGCAAAAATGATATATCCAATTATATAATAAGGTCGAAATTAATTTGGTGTTCTCTTATGTCCGTAGATGAGCTATAGCTAAAATTTGATCGTAGATCCGAAATTTCACCATCAGAATTGAATTTTAAAAACGAATCTCACAATCACCAAGAAATGAGGTGTTCCATGAAAACAAATTGGTATTATGTAATGTTGTTCATTCTCATTGGCAGTGTTGCAATGGCTCAACCCCCGGTAATCGACCTTCGATTGATCGTCTCCAATGATGTGGGCGCTAAATTAGAGTTGCGTTTTGGATTGGATCCTTCAGCAACAGATACACTGGACAAAGCGTTAGGTGAACAGGAGTTGCCGCCGTTTCCGCCAACTGAGGTGCTGGAAGCCCGTTTCATCGGGGATGATATTTTTTTGCCTAAACTGGGATTAGGAACCTATTCTGATTATAGAATGGGTGAAGCTGATTTTGAAGGAGTCAAAACGCATGAGTTGAAATTTCAATTTGGTTCTGGTTCAAAAATCATCTTTAAATGGAATCTTCCCAAAGGCATAACCGGCTTATTGCAGGATTTTTTTGGAGGCGTGGTTGTGAATAAGCGCATGTCAGGTTGCGATAGCCTTGAGGTAACGAATCGTGCTTTAACGACGCTTCAGATGATCATCACCTATACAGGTGTCCCATTGGCGCCAAAACTGGTATCACCTAAGGATGATTCATCCAATGTCTATTTAAATCCCGGGCTATTTTGGCGGACATCTAAAACTGCAGATTGGTATTGGCTCCAGGTCGACACCGCATCCGATTTTTCATCACCACTATTTGATGTGAGCAGCATTGCTGACACCGCATTTGGAATTTGTGATTTAGAAAAGTATACACAGTATTTTTGGCGGGTCAACGCCACCAGTGAGAAAGGTACGAGCGATTGGTCTGAAACCTGGCGGTTTACCACTGGAAATGAAACCCAGGTTTTGCAGCATGAAAGAGATTATCCCTTAAAATTTCAGTTATCTCAAAATTATCCCAACCCGTTCAATCCATCAACCACCATTCGGTTCACAATTCCCAGGCAAACAAAGGTGAAGCTGCAAGTATTCGATATGCTGGGCAGGGAGATTGCCGTACTTCTTAACGCGGAGATGCAACCCGGCGAGCAACAGGTGGTATGTAATCTGAGCCATTTAGCCAATGGGGTTTATATTTATCGGTTGACAGCCGGACGATTAACGGAGCAACGGAAGATGTTATTGTTGAAATAGGGACATTTGTCCTAAGTGAAAATAAAGCAATGCGTTCCGATAAGAATGCTTGAATATATTGTCATCAATTGTTCAAAATCACATTTAAAGGAGCAGATTGAAATGAAAATCAAACTTCCAATTTTGATTATTGGCTTATGCTTCTGCAGCCAGTTATTTGCACAGCCAGCTCGCTGGGAAAATAGCACGGATGAGCTTATTCACAAACTGCAACAGCTATCCAGTAAAGCTCCTGATTTAGACAGGCAAATTTTAACAACCCTACAAAACCAGGGATTCGGTTTTATTTCGCCCGAAGAGATCAGGGAGTTAGAGCATCTATTGCGGCAGGATGTACCGAGTGAAATTCTGAAAAGACAGCTACGACGCCTACCAGCCATGGATTATTTATCAGGCAATGAAACCGGTCAAAAATTGATAAATTCAGTCCCTATTATCAGCGCCAATGCCAATCCATTAACTGTTGCCGAACACAACACCATCACCCAGGCGCTGGAAGATTTTCAGGTGAATGAAAATGTGGGAAGGTGCGATCATTACGATCCAGCAGTGGCAATGGATGGAAGCGGTAATTTTGTGATAACCTGGCTGGATAATCGGAATGGAAAATCGACCACGCACGCCCAGCGTTTTAGAAGCAATGGCGTTAAGGATGGCCCAAATTTTGGGATCACTGATGATGATTTAAATATACCCAGGGACCATAAAGCAATTGCGATGGATGCCAGTGGCAATTTCGTAAAGCTGTGGATTGGGGAGGGAGGCGTTCAAGGCAATATCTATGGCCAGCGCTATGATAGAGAGGGAAAAAAGCAGGGGTTAAGTTTTCGCATTGATGAAGATTATGTATATTATTACGGTGTTGCAATTGCAATGGATGGCAGTGGGAACTTTGTGATTGTGTGGTGTGGCCGTGACAGAGGAGTGAAAGTCTTTGCTCAACGCTTTGATAGAAATGGAAATAAAATAGGAGAAAATATTCGAGTGAGTGATAAAGGTTGGGCAATCTACTGTTCAATCGCAATGGATGAAAAGGGCAATTTTGTGGTCGTATGGGTGGATGAGGGCCCTGTTTATCAAATATATGCCCAGCGTTACAGCAGTGACGGATCTAGACAGGGTGATATTTTTCTAGTAAATGATAATACACGAATTAATAACCAATGTGATCCTGCGATTTCTCTTGATGGCAGCGGCAATTTCATGATCGCCTGGATGGATGGGCGTAATGGGAATTGGGATATTTATGCCCAGCGCTATGACGGAAATGGTAATAAGCAGGGTGTGAATTTTCGGGTGAATGATGACGCCGGCACCAGCACCCAATATCAATCAGCGATTACTGTTGATGGCAGCGGCAACTTCGTGATCATCTGGACCGATGGACGTAATGGGAATTGGGATATTTATGCCCAGCGCTATGATGGAAATGGTAATAAGCAGGGGGTGAATTTTCGGGTGAATGATGACGTCGGCAGCAGCACCCAATATCAATCAGCGATTACCGTTGATGGTAGCGGCAATTTCGTGATTACCTGGACCGATAGACGCAACGGAATTTGGGATATTTATGCGCAGCGGTACGAAAAAAGTGGTAATAAACAAGGCGTAAACTTTCGGGTGAATGACGATGAGGGGAGCAGTTATCAGATTAACGCTGCGCTTGCTGTCCATGAAAGCGGTAATTTTGTAGTAGCATGGCAAGACTATCGTTATGGCCAATATTCTGACATCTTTGCCCAGCGATTTAATAGCAGTGGGGCTCGACAGGGTATAAATTTTCGGGTGAATGATCATTCTGGAAGCGTTAGCCAAGGGCTTCCTGCAATTGCAATGGACGGCAGTGGCAATTTCATAATTGCATGGGAAGATCGCCGCAATGGGAAATACGACATTTATGCTCAGCGTTACAATAGTAATGGAAACAGATTGGGAGCGAATTTCATGGTAAATGATGCTGAGGGGAGCAGTTATGCATATCACCCTGCTGTAGCAGCCGATGGTAGCGGCAATTTCGTGATCACCTGGGATGACTGGCGCAATGGGAATAGGGATATTTATGCCCAGCGTTATGATGGAAATGGTAATAGGCAAGGCGTGAATTTCCGGGTGAATGATGACACAGGAAGCAGCAGCCAATCTCAACCAGCGGTTACTGTTGATGGTGGTGGTAATTTTGTGATCGCATGGGAAGATAGACGAAATGGTATTAATTATGCTGATATCTATGCCCAGTGTTATGATGGAAATGGCAACCAGCAGGGTGTGAATTTTCGGGTAAATGATAATCAGAGCAATGTTTATCTAGAGCGGCCGAAAATCGCTGCTGATCGCATTGGAAATTTTGTGATAACCTGGCAAGACGATCTGAATGATAATAAAAACATCTATGCTCAGCGCTACCACAAAGATAGGAGCAAGCAAGGAATAAACTTTCGGGTTAATGATGATACAGGAAGCAACCACTGTCTTTATCCTTCGATTGGAGTTGATAATAACGGCAATTTCGTGATCGCTTGGCAGGACTATCGAAGCGGGAACGCTGATATCTATGCCCAACGGTACGATAACTTCGGAAATGCGATCGATGTCAATTATCGGGTTAATAATGATACAGGAATTAAATTGCAAAGAAAACCAGATGTAAAACTGTTGAACAATCATATCTATTATGCATGGGAGGATAATCGCATTGAAGGACAGGGATGGGATATTTTTGCGCGGGTGGATTTGTTTGATATAGCACAGAAAACCCGCACTGTTAATGTCGCTGCTGGTTGGAATATCATCTCCGTCCCATTAAAAGCAGCCGATATGAGTGTCACCGCTTTGTTCCCCGGGGCAGCCTCCAATGCCTTTCAATTCAATAATGGTTATGTTCCAGTTACAACTTTGTCCAATGGCGTCGGCTACTGGATCAAGTTCAATAATGCCCAGCAATATCAAATTCATGGTCATGAAGTCACTCCCAGGCAGATGCCAGTGAATGCTGGCTGGAATATTATTGGTCCATTTGAAGAAAATGTACCGATTGCTCAGATCACCAGTGAGCCCCCCAGCATCATTCAGTCTGACTTTTTTAAATTTGACAACGGTTATAAAAGTGTGACTGTTTTAGAAGTTGGCAAGGGCTATTGGGTCAAGGTGAGCCAGTCCGGGATGCTGCGCGTCCAGCAAAACATTGGACTGGGCAAGAGCACAGTTGTCGATAATCAAACCGACATTTCTCATGAAATAATGGACAAATTACCCAGCATTCGGTTCGAGGAAAGCAACGGACACATTCGGACATTGTATTTGACATCGAACCATGATAACAGTGAGCGTTCTGAACTACCCCCGATTCCGCCGACTGGCATTTTTGATGTGAGATTCAGCACTGACCGACTGGTGGAGAACTTGAATGAAGATGAATTGGAAGTGCTGATCTCGTCGGCACAATTTCCGGTGAAGCTTACCGCGCAAAATTTAGGCGGAGTCATTTTAAATGTGAGAGATGGAATAGGCGGATTGGTGGTGAACCAAAGCTTGACACAAGAAAATGAGATTGTGATCCTGCGATCCATTGACAAGATTTTCATCACCTCCGTCGATCCTTTGGTCTTGCCTTCTCAATATCAGTTAAGCCAGAACTACCCCAATCCATTCAACCCGACCAGTGTCATCAATTATGCCCTGCCCGAAGCCGGCCAGGTTAGGATTTCGGTTTATAATATTTTGGGTAAGAAGGTGGCTGATTTGGTGGACCAAGCGCAGCCAGCCGGTTATCACCAGGTTGACATCGATGCTCTAAATTATGCCTCAGGAATTTATTACTACGTGATGAAGGCGAAGGGATTCTCGGCTGTTAAGAAAATGGCTATCGTTAAATGATCTGCCCTAAAATCTTTCTTTTTTTTGAACGACATAATCAAAGAAAGCATTGCGGGAAATTCAAAATACTCGCAAATGACATGTATCTTTGCAAGGCTTAAAAGAATAATTCGCTTAACACCCTTGTTTTTAATTTCAACAAAAAAATTGAAAGACCATGCCAATGTTGAATCTCAAATTAAAATCCGTGACGTTAATTTTGCTGGTAGTTTTCGTCTTTGGTGATTGCATCTCATCTCGCTTTATCTTATCAAACCAGGATTCTCAAAAAATTAAAAATAGCCTGAGTCGCAAGGACATCAATAAGCATATCACTATATTTTTTAAAAGTGGTGAATCAAAGTCTGGAATTTTGCTTTCTTTCGATGAGGGGCAGGTGAAGATGTTTGATTCAAGCACACAAAAGAAAATCTCCGTCCCGTACGAGGAAATCGATAAGGTTGAGCTGAAGGAGAACAAATATTGGTTTCTGGTATTTTTTGGGATTATTGGTTTGGGTTACATTATATATGGGATCATTGGGGCGCTTGGGAGAGGAATTGCCGAAGCAGGAGTTTGAATCGAAAATCGGATCAATAAAGGTTGATTTTTGCTGAAGAAATTGCCAGGTTTTCTAAAATTAGCAAAATGACGAAGACGATTTAGCCTTTAAATGACATGATAAATTGTCAACGTGAAATGCATGCGGTCGCTTTTAAAATTTGTAGCGATTCTTTATGTCAAAATGTGAACTATTTCTGTATGTGTCACTAAAAACTCCTCGAATGACCTTCAATATGATTCGGGCAGAACGCGTGACCGGTAATATGGTCGAATGCAATCGGCACGTGATGAACCGGGCATACTGGAATGACTCCGTCCTCAAACA
>Ga0209498_1001626_pt1 | contig 13734 bp, 14 predicted proteins | sample WalLakDeSediment_FD_184131 | JGI IMG/M metagenome (GOLD analysis project Ga0209498, IMG submission 184131) | Lake sediment microbial communities from Walker lake, Nevada to study Microbial Dark Matter (Phase II) - Walker Lake 11/02/13 Deep... | ecosystem: Environmental > Aquatic > Freshwater >...
CGAAACGGGAGATCCTCTCCCGCCCGAAGAAATCCCGGACCGGGAATCCTTGCCGAAAGAGCCGCCCGATCCCTAACCACTTCACCTCTCCAGTGCTCCATTCTTCCACGTCATCTCCCCCGACTTCTTGACAGGCATGGTGTTTACGACTATCCTATGAAAACTATAGATGGCCCTATCGTTTTAATGAGGTGAGATATAGATGAGTTATGTGAGCTTCAAAGACTATGTAAAGGAAATACTCAGAACGGCGGAGTATACGCGAGATGATGATCTTGGTTGCGTGGTGGCAATTGCTCCGGCCCTTCAGGGGTGCATGACCCAGGGTGAAAATTTCGAGGAAGCTCGAGACCTTCTCATTGATGCGATAGATCTCTGGATCACGGTGGGCTTACGAGAGGGCGAGAAGATGCCGACTATCAACGGGATTGAGTTGGCAACTGCCTCTGAGCGCCTAGAGCGAGATCCAACTCTCGAGGCTTCAGCGCATGCATGAGATTAGCTCTTGTTCTCGAGATGAATTAATCCGTAAGCTCCGAAGATTGGGTTTTGAAGGTCCTTTCAGTGGCGGCAAGCACACTTATATGAAGCGAGGCAAGTACCGTCAAACTGTCCCGAATCCTCACGGGAAAGTTATCTCCTCGCACTTCATAAGAGAAATTCTCAAGCAAGCCGGGGTTTCACCTGAGGATTGGCTCTCAGCCTAATAAGAACGAGCAAAAAGAACCGCCCGATCCCTAACAACTTCCATCCTGCCATCCTTCCAACATTCCTTATTTAATCCAACGTTTTGCCGACGCGGCGAACGGCAAGGACCATGAGGGCGAGGCCCACCGCCAGGAGAGCGGCCATCTGGGGCCAGAGGATGTCCAGGCCGGATCCCTTGAGAAAGATATCCCGGATAATGACCAGAAAGTAGCGCAGGGGATTGACGTAGGTGACGTACTGGATCAACCGGGGCATGTTGGCAATGGGAAAGATAAATCCTGAGAGGAGGATGATGGGAAAGGTAAAGAAAAAGGTGGTGACAAGGGCCTGCTGCTGGTTGCGGCTGATGGTGGAGATGAAGAGCCCCAGAGAAAGGATGGACAGGATATAAATCAGGAGGCAGAAAAATAGAAGCACCAGGCTTCCGCGCATGGGCACGCCGAACCAGAAAACACCCACGCTGCTCACGAGAGCCACCTGAAAGACGCCGATGAGGGCAAAGGGGATGGTCTTGCCCAAAATGAACTCCACCGGCCTGATGGGCGTTACCATGATCTGCTCCATGGTGCCTACCTCCTTTTCTCTCACCACGGCCATGGCGGTAAGGTTCAGAACAGAAACCATGATTACCAGGGAGATGATCCCTGGAATATAGAAGTTTCTGGAGACCAGGTCCGTGTTGTACCAGACTCTGATTTCAGGTTGCACGATTCCCTGCGACCCGGCGGGGAGGATCTTCCTGAGCGGAGGGTTTTGTTTGAGCAGCTTTTCGAGCCTGGAGCGATTGAAGCGCTCGAAAATCTGGAGGGAATAACTCTGCACCAGGGAGGCGGTGTTGGAATCGGTGCCGGCCACGATGACCTGGACCAGTGCGGTTCGCCGGCTTGCGATCCGGGCCGCCAGGTCCGGGCTGAAATGAAGGACGGCCTTGACTTTTCCCCTGTCCATGAGCCGGGTTACTTCCTCCGGGCGCCGGACATGGGCCGCGATACTGAAATACCCGGATGAAGAAAAGGCAAAGGCCAGCTCCCGGGATATGCTCGAATGGTCTTCGTCATAGAGGGCGATGGGGATGTTTTTGAGATCGAGGTTCGCTGCATAGCCGAAGGCCACCAGTTGCATGAGGGGAGGAAGAATGATGAGAAACCTCAGGCGAGGATCCCGAAGGGCTTGCAGCACCTCTTTCCAAAGAAGGACCCTCAATCTCAGAAAGAACAGGCGCATCAGGCGATCCTCATGCTGAATTTTCTGCGGGCCAGGTTGAAAATGACGACCGCATAGATGACCAGAGCAAGAACCTGGGGCCACAGCACTGAAAAGCCCACGCCCTGGAGGAAAAGGCCCTTGAGGATTTCCACAAAGTATCGTGCAGGCACAATGAAGGTGATGACCTGGAGCGCCACCGGCATGTTCTCAATGGGGTAAATGAACCCGGAAAGCAGAAAGGAGGGCAGGAAGGCGCTCAAGACCGCGATCTGGCTTGCCTGGAGCTGGCTTTTTGAAATCACGGAAACAAAAAGACCCCATGAGAGGGTGCCGGTGAGGAAAACAAGGGAAATGAGCAGGAGCTGGAGGTAGCTCCCCCGGAAGGGGACCCCGAAGATGAGGACGCCCGCTCCCACCACTAGGGCGAGGTCCACCAGGCCCACCATTACATAGGGGAGGAGTTTGCCCAGGAGGAGTTCCATGCTGCTGATGGGGGTGGAGATGAGTTGTTCCAGGGTGCCGGTTTCCTTTTCCCTGGAAACGCTGAGGGCGGTCATGAGGGCGCAGATGGCCATCATGATCACCCCGGTAAGCCCGGGGATAATAAAATTCCTGCTCTTGAGTTGCGGGTTGAACCAGACCCTGACTCTCCCTTCCAAAGGCATATCCACCATTTTTAGCCCCGCCCTTTGAAGGCGTTTTTCCTGGATGCCCAGATCAAAGCCGGCGATCACGGCCCTGAGATAGCCCATGGCAATGGTGGCCGTGTTGGAATCGGACCCGTCAAAAATCACCTGGACGGAGACCGGATGGCCTTTTTTGACGCTCGAAGCAAAGTCTCCGGGAATCACAATAGCCATCAGAGCCTCGCCGCGGGCCAGGACTTCATCGATTTCTCTGTCGGTTTTCATGGGCCGGACAAGGCTGAAATAGCGGGAATCGGTAAGGCGATGAATGAGGTCCCGGGATACAGGGGTTTCGTCCCGATCAAGGACGACCATGGGGATGCGGTCCACGTCGAGGCTCAGGGCGTAGCCGAAGAGAAAGATCATGAGAAGGGGGATGAACAAGGCGCCCATGAGGCTCCGGACGTCCCGGCTCATCTGGATGAATTCCTTTTTGGCGAGGGCCTTGATCCTGCGGATGCTCATGGGGTTCCTTTCCGGCCCACAAGGGCTACAAAAACATCTTCCAGGGTCGGTTCAATGGGTCGCATTTTCTCAATGGATAGGCCGGCCGAAGCCAGGAACGGGGAGAGATAGGCGAGGGCATCCGCGCCCTCTTTTAATCGCACGTGGAGGGCGCGGCCGAACACGGCGGCGTCAAGAACCTCCTTTGCCTCGGAAAGGGCCTCCATGGCGGCGAGCACGTCCGGGGTGGTCATTTCATAGAGCATGCCGCTCAAGTGGCGTTTTTTGAGTTCCGCCGGAGAACCCAGGGCAATGAGCCTCCCCTGATCCACAAGCCCGATTCGATTGCAGTACTCCGCCTCTTCCATGTAGTGGGTGGTGACGAAGACGGTTACGCCCTGGTCGGCAAGGGTATAGATGAGGTCCCAGAACGTGCGCCTTGTTCCCGGGTCCACGCCGGAGGTGGGTTCGTCAAGAAAAATGATGGGCGGCTCGTGCAGGAGCGCGCACCCCAGAGCAAGTCGCTGCTTGAGCCCTGTGGGAAGTTCTCCGGCAAGAGACAGGCGCCGCTCCCTGAGGGTGATGAGATCGAGCACCTCCTCGATGCGCTTCTTGCATCGCAGGGAATCGAGACCGTAGATGCCGCCGAAAAGCCGCATGTTCTCTTCCACGCGCAGGTCGTCGTAGAGGGAAAAGCGCTGGGACATATAGCCCAGGTTTGCCTTGATTCTTTCAGCCTGGCTGACGATGTCCAGGCCGTTGACCCGCCCCTCCCCGGAACTGGGACGGAGAAGCCCGCAGAGCATGCGGATGGTTGTGGACTTTCCTGCGCCGTTGGGCCCGAGAAACCCGAAGATCTCGCCCTGGTCGACTTCAAGGGAAATCCGGTCCACTGCGGTAAAATCACCGAAACGCTTCACCACCTCTTTGAGAGAGACCGCGGCTTTCACGACTCGTCCTCACAACGGTTTGGCATCTTGAGAATACCATAACATCATCAGGCACACCCTTCTTGGACCTTTGAGTGTTCAGGAGTTCAGTGTTCAGAGTTCAGGAAAGATGAAATTGAACGCTGAACCCCTGAACACTGAACACTCAAATTGACTGCACAGTCGAAAGTGACCGCATCGTTTGTCGAACAATCAGCCTGCAAGGAGCTAAGAACTCTACTCCCCACGCCTTTCTTCGAGGAGAGACAGGTACACATCCTCCAGGCTCGGCTGGATTTGTTCAATCACCACATCCCTCAGGCCTTCGGAGGCAAGGCTTGCCTCGAGCTCGGGGACATGGGCCGGGTCGCTGAGGAAGAAATGAATCCCTGTGCCGAACACATAGGGATTTCGCACCTCGGCCAAGGTCTTAAGGCGCCCCAGGGCCTTTCTGCGGTCCCTTGACGTCAAGTTGAAAAGCGGGGCCTTGAGAAGGTTTCTCACCTGGAGGGGCTCCATGACCATGCGGACTTTGCCCCTGTCAAAAAAAGCCACCCGGTGGCATCGATCGGCCTCATCAAGATAGGTGGAGGCAACCACGATCGTCACCTTCTCTCGCTTGAGTTCGTAGAGGATTTTCCAGAAGTCGCGGCGTGAGACAGGGTCCACGCCGTTGGTGGGCTCGTCCAGGAAAAGCACTTTGGGTGTGTGAATCAGAGAACAACTGAGCCCGACCTTCTGCTTCATGCCACCGGAAAGGTTTCGAAACAGGCGGCCGGTGAAAGGGGCGAGACCGGAGAACTCCAGGAGTCGATCCATTCGCTGCCGATAGCGTTCTCTGGGGACCTCGTAGAGATCGGCATAAAAGGCGATGTTTTCCTTGACGGTGAGATCTTCGTAGAGCCTGGCAGGCTGGGCCATGTAGCCCACCTGATCTTTGATCCTCTCGGGTTCCACGGCCACATCTCTCCCCAGAACCATGGCTTTTCCGCTTGTGGGCGCCATGAGGCCGCACAGAATGCGAAGACAGGTGGTCTTGCCGGCGCCGTCAGGCCCGACCAGCCCGAAGATCTCCCCTTCTTCAACGGAAAAAGACAAGCCCGCCAGGGCTTTTACGGCGCCGAAGGACTTGCACAGGTTTTCCGCTTCCACCAAAGCCATTCCTCCATCCCTCCGTCAGGGCTATTCTTTGAACACCACCTCCACGGGCATGCCGGCCTTCAATTCCTGATGCGGGTTTTTCAGGGTCACCTTGATGCGGTACACCAGCTTGACCCTTTCTTCTTTGGTCTGCACGTTCTTGGGCGTGAACTCCGCTTCCGGTGAAATGAAGGTGACGACGCCGAGGTAAGGCTTGCCCGGAAAGGTGTCGGAGATCACGCGAGCCTGCCGGCCCAGATAAACCTTTCCAAGTTGGGTCTGGGGCACATAGGTCTTAACCCGGACTTCATCGAGTTGCGCAAGGGTCAAGACAGGGGTCCCGGGCTGCACATACTCCTTTTCCTCCACGTTCTTCACGGTGACAAAGCCGTCAAAGGGCGCGTAGATCCGGGATTTTTGCAGGTCATCTTGGGCAATCGCGAGCTGGGCTTCGGCCTGCTCGGCCTGAGCTTTGAGAGCCTTAAGATCGACTTTCATTTTTTCCACTTCCCGGGCGGCGGCCTCAGCGGCGGCGAGAACCGCATCCGAGCCGATGAGGTCGGCCTTTCCTTCCCGAATCCGTTCCTCCCTCGGTCCCGCCTTGACCAATTTGTAACGCTCCTCAGCCGCATCGTAAGCCGCCCTTGCCGCCTCGGCGCCTGCCTCAGCCGCATCGTACTGGCTCGCGGATATGATGCGCGCCTCAAGAAGCTCCTTCATGCGCACGTAATCGCGCCGCCGGTTTTCCCATTCGACCTTGGCTCTGTCCCTGGCTGCTGCGGTCTCGGCGATCTCCTGTTCTCTGGAACCGGCCTTGAGGCTTTCATAACGAGCGCTCGCAGCAGACTTGCCGGCCCGGGCTCTCCTGATTTCAGCCTCGAGAAGCTCTTCCTTGAGCTGGATCGCAAGAAGCAGGGAAGCCTGCCGTGCTTCCAGTTCTCTCACAAGGGCTTCAGCCTGATCCTGTTTCGCTTTCAAAATTTCCTGCTCCAGTTGAGCCAGCTCATCCCCTTGCCTGACCCAGGCCCCTTCATCTACATAAAGACGGGCCACATGACCGGGCAGGCGAAAGCTCATGTCCACCTCGGTCACTTCAATGTGCCCGGATGTCCTGATCTCCGATGATTCGCTACCGGATGGCCGGAAGTACAAATAATAAAGGATCGCGGCGGCAATGAGCAGGAAGAGGAGAGGCAGAGCTTTTTTCCCTTTCATGGTTGACTCCTTTTCACTCCTTCCATGACGGGTGAAATATTGAATAGAGACATGGCCTTGAAGGCGATCCGGCAATCTCTCAGATACGCCACAAAGGGAGGGATGTCAAACGGGAGTCAAGGACATTGACAGCTTTGGTTTAATAACATAAAATATAGGATAATTATAATTAACCAGCCTGTATCGCAATATCGCTCATTGCGACAGAGTTCTTGATAGGGAGAGGACGCCCCCAGGGCCATGAATTCCAATCGCCTTGACCCGCCGGAAACAGGCATTACCCGACAAGAGGGCCCTGATCGGATCGTCTATTCCTATCCGCCGGAAAGGCGAAGGGGCCGGGAAAGGCGAAACGGGGAGGATCGGAGAAAATCTCAGGAGCCCTTTGACGGACCGGAAAGGCGAAGCGGCAAGGATCGCCGCAAAGGCGAAAGGCGGGCCAGAAAGGTCAGGATCCCTATTTTTCTCAAGCTGGCTATCATGTCCACCCTGCTCATTTGCCTGGTCATTGCCACCATCAGTTTCAGCATCCTGCGCCACCAGAAAAGCCAGTTCACCACGCAGCTCATGGACCTTGGCGAGAGCCTGGTGCGAACCGCCGGAAACAGCGCTCCTGACAAGATCCTTGGCGAGGAGGACCTCGCCCTGTTTCAACTGGTCAGAAACATCGCTGAAAATGAGCAGGTCGTGTTCGCACTGATCACGGATCACAAGAGCATCATCAAAGCCCACAGCCTCATGGAAGTGGTCGGAAAACCCTACCATCATCCGGAAGAGGTGAAGCTGATCGAGGCTGGAAGCGAGGTAAGGGCAAGCATGATCCGCTACGGGGTAGAAGAGCTGCTTTATTTCGAAATGCCCGTGGTCTACCAGAAACTGAGGGTCGGAGGGGTTCACCTGGCTATTTCCCAGAAAAAGATTGCCGAAAACCTGGGGGAAGCAAAAATCTTCATCCTGATCCTCACCTTGCTCATGACCGCTCTCGGCATCCTCCTCAGCCTTGGGTTGAGCATGTATTTCTCAGGCCCGATCCGACAGCTTCGCGAGTCGGCAAAGGCCCTTGGCATGGGACGATTCGACTACCGCGTCAAGACCTTTCGCAACGATGAACTGGGCGACCTTGCCTATGCGTTCAACAGAATGGCCGAAGACCTGGAACTCAACGAAAAGATCAAAGACTCCTTCGGCCGCTACGTGACGCCTGAAATCGTGGACATGATCCTTGCGAATCCAAACGACGAGTGGATGAAGGGCTCCAAGGTGGAGGCCACCGTGCTTTTCGCAGACATCAGGGGCTTCACCACGATTTCCGAAAACAAGGATCCTGCGGCGGTGCTGGATCTTCTCAACGATTACCTGACCCGGGTAACGGATGCGGTCATCAAGCATGGAGGCCACCTCAATAAATTTGCAGGCGATGAAGCCATGGCTGTGTTCGGAGCGCCCCTGGCCGAGCTGAAACACGCTGAGGCCGCCGTAAAAGCCGCCTTGGAGATTCAGAGAAGCATTGCTGCGCTGAATGAGGACAAGGGAAAGGATCAGTTCAAACTTGGGGTAGGCATCGGCATCAATTCAGGGGAAGTGGTTGCAGGCAACCTGGGTTCGTCCAGAAGGATGGAGTATACGGTCATTGGCGATCATGTGAACGTGGCTGCCAGGCTGACCTCCATTGCCAAGGGAGGAGAGATCCTCATCACGAAGCGAACCTATGACGCAATTCAGAATAAGGACGGCCTGAAGGTGGAGGAAAGGGGCAAGGCGCCGTTGAAAGGCCGGAAAAAGGAAATCACGGTTTACTGTATCATGTGTCCGGAGGAGGAGAGTCATGAACCGGGTGAAGGCGAGGCTTTTCCGGGATAGCTTGCGGGTTTTGATTTTAGTGGGGTGGGGTCTTTTCCTGTCGGCCTGTGCGAGCCTGTCCGGCCTCTTTGAGATGTGGGAAGATGGTCCCGAGGTACAAGCTCTTGTATTTCAGTCCGAGGATCTCGTAGTGTACAGGCTGGAGGGAAGTGAAACGACCGAAGACCTGGCCGAGATGTTTTTGAAAGACAGGCACAAGGCCTGGGTGATCGAGGATGAAAACAAGAACGTCCCCTTTGAAAAGGGACGATTCATTGTCGTGCCCCTGAAGCAGGAGCGCAGGGGTGGGCTGGGGCCGCAGGGGTATCAGACGGTGCCTATTCTTTGTTATCATCGCCTTGCCGAGCGTTGCGAATCGGCCCTGTGCATGACCACCCATCTCTTTGAGGAGCAGATGCGGTACCTCAAAGAAACCGGCTACCGGGTTATCACCATGGCGGAGCTTGAAGACTTTCTCGCCTATCGGCGAAGGATTCCGAGCAGCGCTGTGCTGATCAACCTGGATGACGGCTACAGGTCCACCTACGAGATCGCCTATCCCATCCTTAAAAAGTACGGGTTCACGGCCGCGCTTTTCATCTACACGGACTTTATCGGCGCCTCGTCCAATTCCCTGACCTGGGAACAGCTTCAGGAGATGAAGGCGGACGGTTTTGAGGTGGGCTCTCATTCCCTCAGCCACTGCGACCTTGCCAAGAAAATGGAAGGAGAGGATGACGAGCGTTACATGGAGAGAATCAGGAGAGAGCTGATCCAGTCCAAAAAAATGATCGACAATAAACTGCAGCAAGATACCGTCTACTTTGCTTTTCCCTACGGAGAATACAACCACCGGGTCTTGAGCCTCTGCGAGGAGGCGGGGTACAAACTGGCCCTTTCGGTGACCCGGGGAGGCAACCCCTTTTTTTCAGATCCCCTGGTGCTCAGAAGGGATCAGGTCCTGAGAAGAGACATGGAGAGTTTTGTCAACACCCTGAACACGTTCTTCGATCTGTCTTTAAGGTAGTGTGCCCATGAATTTCCAGCGCGTTTTTTTCTTATTTTTTCTTTCCATAAGCTGTTTGACGGGTTGTGCCCACCTCGCCACGGAACCCCTGGACGAAAGGCCCGAGGAGGCATTCCTCATGAGTTCTCTCCAGGAGGCCGCCAACTACGAGAGCAGGGGAGAATGGGTTGAAGCCTTGAGAGAGTACAAAATCGCCTTGACCCTGAGCCCAGAAAACAGGGAAGCCCTGGAGGGTCGACGCCGCGCAGAGGACAGGCTCAGGACCCTTGCCGAAGAGCAATACCTCCTGGGCCGGGATCTGCAAAAGGAAGGAAGGTTTTCAGAAGCGCGCCGCCGGTTTCTGACAGCCTTGAGGCTCCAGCCGGATCATGCCGGGGCCCTGGAGACCCTGACCTCCAGAAAGCGGCTGCCTGCGCAGGAATATGTCGTTCACAAGCTCCAGCCGGGAGAAAGCCTTTCCGGGCTTGCGATGATGTACTATGGCGATCCCGCGAAGTTTCCCGTCATCGCCGGGTTCAATCAGATCCCGGATTCACACCTCGTGAAGGTCGGCCAGGAGATTAAGGTTCCCGCCCTTGCCGGTCGGGTGACGGAATCGCCGGGCGAGAAAAGGCCGGAAGTGAAAGAAGAGGAAAAGGAAATCCCCACAGGCTACTGGGATTGGTCGTCGATTGACTCGGAACAAGCCGAAAGAAGCATACCCGCTGAGACGGCCAAGGCCGAAGAGGTCGACCAGATCGTCAGCTACCGTGAGCTGGGCGCAGAGCTTTTCAAAGAGGGGAGGTATCAGGAGGCTGTTTTTGAATTCAAAAAGGTTCTTTCCGTATACCCCGATGATCAACTGGCCGCGGACTACGCTTACACCGCTTCCTTTGAGCTGGGGTTGTCGATGTTTCAAATAAAGGACTACCTCGCTGCCAGGGACTATTTCGCTTTCGCTCTCGCCTACCGAGGTAATTGCAGGCAAAGCCGGGCCTTCTTGAAAGAAAGCGAAGAACTCTACAAGGAGACGCACTACAAGAGAGGGATAGAACACTACGGCAAGGAGCAGCTCGGGGAGGCGATCAAGGCGTGGGAGATGGTGCAACGTTTGGACCCCAAGTACAAGAGGGTTGATTATTACATCGGGAAGGCAAAAGAAATCCAGGGGAAGCTGGAGGAATTGAAGCAGGAAACACAACAGGGCCTCTACGATTGATGAGCGTTTTTCAGCAGCCTCTCCAGCGGGTTCCTGAAAAACACCGGGTGACCAGGCTGTTAAAAAATGCCCAGATGGAAGGCACCCGACATCCCGAGGAAGGAGGGTAACGCCGCAGATGGGCGTTTTTCAACAGCCTGGGCTAGCGCTTCCGGAGAAGCACATAGGTCGCCCCCGTCCCTCCGTCATAAGGTCGCGCAGTGGAGAAGGCAAGAACGAGCTTTTCGTTTTTTCCACGTCCCAGCCACGTGGGCAGCCCCTCCTTTAAGACAGGAAAACTGTCCGGTGAGTTGAGCCCGCGGCCGTGAACGATCAGGACGCATCGGAAACCGGTTTTGTGGCTTTGTTGCACAAAATCGTTGACGGCTGACTCGGCCTGCTGCCTGGTGAGGCCGTGAAGGTCAATGTGGTCCTGGACCGGCAATTCCCCCCGTTTCAGTTTTTTTATCAGTTTTCGGCTCAAGCCTTTGATAGATCCCTCGATGTACTCATCGCTGAAGGTGATGTCCAAATCCACGGATCCACTCACCAGGCCGTGAAGGTGCGCCATCGCCGTTCTCCGGTCATCAGGCGGGGGGTGGGAAGGTTTGGCGTGAGGAGCCAAGGACCGAAGAGCTTTTTCCTTGTCCTGGGAAATCGGGGCAACGCCCGACATGGCGTTGAAAAAAAAGCTCGTTTCGTCCTCGAGGTCTTTTTCTTGCGGTGCTTGCTTTGGGGGTGGAACCGGTTGCTCGTGAACCTGTTTTATCTTTTTCTTCAAACCTTCGAATGCGGGATTGAAGAGATCGGTGGTTTTGTTTTTCATGGGAAGCGTTTAACCCTTGAATTGCCGTTGACTGTTCTATTATAACAGCAACAAGGCAATTTGGTGACATCCGATTTGCCGGATAAATGACGATGGAGCCGAGTCTTGAGCGGCAGAAGCGAAGGGCGCAAAGAGCGAAAGGATCCGGAGATGTGCGCTTGTGGTCCAGGCCGTGCGCCTTGTGCCGCGAGCCGTGTACCGTTCCTCGTGGAGTTCACATGCCCAGACTAGACGACTACAATCAGGCTGCAGCCCTGGCAAGGGAACAGCTTTGCGAGAAGAATCCCGACCTGGTGGCACGGTTCTCAGGAGCGGACGTCGTGAGGGATAAAGAAGGCTCGACCTCTTTCTCTTTCCTTTTCTTAAATCAGGCGCTGCGCATCCCCTGGCCGGATTTCAAGGTGCTCTCTGAGAAGACCGGGGAAGAGATCCCCATTCAGCAGCAGGTGTTGATTCTCCACTACCTTCGCGGCGCCTGGGCTTCAAGCGGGGCTGAACCGACGGGCGAATGGATTTCTTTTCAGGAAGTGCCTGACGGTCGGTTCTACCTGGATGCTTTTCACCGGAGAGCCAAGAATCCTCTGGTCCAGACCTTCGGTGAAAAGCCCCAAATGATGGTAAAGCTGGCCAAGCAGGCTTACGGCGCCGAGCCCTTTGACCAGGGAGATGTATCGGTTCTGATCAGGCCGCTTCCCCTGGTTCCCGTGGCCTGATTCCTGTGGGAAGGGGACGAAGAGTTTCCTCCTGAAGGCAATATCCTATTTGACCACAACATCATCCAGCTTCTTTCTGCGGAGGACATTGCCTGGCTTTCAGGGACGATCGTCTATCCGCTGATCGGGATGGCCAAAACCGCAGCCGCCTAGTCGGTAAGCAGGGTTTGATTGAATAGGAAATTTCGGCTTCAGTTTTGAAAAAAGCCAGGGAGGAGAACAAATGTTGTCCCCTGTCGTAGGTAGGCAAAACCTTCGACCTCTCCAAAGGCTACGCGGGGTTCAGAATCCCGATTGTAGCCCCGAAGGGGCGTTATATGAAATCTGCTCCCGCAGATTTCATTGAGCCTTGAACCTTGACGGATTCGTAAAAAGTCGGAAAATGTCTTTTTCTGTCATTCCCGCGTAGGCGGGAATCCAGTGTTCTCAAGGGGTTCTGGACTCCCGCCTCTCCATCCTCCGTAGCAGAGCTACTGCGGAGGATGGAGGAGGGGATAAACCAAATTTCCCCCTCCCCTGGTGGGAGGGGATAAAGGGGAGGGGGATTGTGAGGAGAAAGGTATGAATACCAACAAACCACTGGTCGGCGTCGTCATGGGAAGCGCGTCCGACGCGGACGTCATGAAAGGCGCCACGGAAACGCTCAAAGAGCTCAAGATCCCTTATGAAGCGTCCGTGATTTCAGCCCACCGCACACCCAAGCAGGCCCAGGAATATGCGCTGAGCGCTGTTGAAAGGGGGCTTCATGTGATCATCGCAGGCGCCGGCTGGGCCGCGCATCTGGCCGGGTTCATGGCCGCCCACACGGCCCTTCCCGTCATCGGCGTTCCCATCGATTCATCGCCGCTCAAGGGGATGGACGCGCTTCTTGCCACGGTTCAAATGCCGCCGGGCATTCCCGTGGCCACCGTGTCGATCGGCAAAGGGGGGGCCAAGAACGCCGCTGTGCTAGCAGCGGAGATCCTGGCTTTGAAGTTTCCCGCCATTGCAGAGCAACTCACGGCCTATCGGGAGAAGCTCGCAAGGGAAGTCCTGGAAAAGGGACAGGGGCTGGAGCTCTAATTGAAAAGTTCAGTGTTCAGCCGGCTTCGCTTTCAGCTACGCCGTGCCAAGGGGTTCAGGGTTCAAAACAATCCGAGCTCCACTCACCGCTCAACCGCTCTCCTGTGGTAGGAGCAAGCTCCTGCTTGCGATGGCATCACCACGACCAATCCTTCGAGAACCGCGGGGTTCTGAGTGATGTCGAGGGAGAGGTCGTTCGGACGGAAAGAGCGCAGCATTGTGAAAGTCTAAACCTCCCATATTATTCTGCGCGGATGAGTAATATGCCTTCTCCCATCTTAAAAGCGGATCAGGAAGAATCCATCCTCCTCGCGGCCCAGATCATCCTTTCCGGCGGCGTGGTTGCCGTGCCCACCGAATCCTTTTACGGCCTGGCCGTCAACGCTCTCAATGTTGAAGCGATCGAGCGGCTCCTTCAGATCAAGAAACGCCGGGAAGATCATCCCATCCTGATCTTGATCCCCTCAAGCGAGGCTCTCAGCCGTTATGTGACGCGGATTCCCCCTGTTGCTTTTAAACTCATGAAAGCCTTTTGGCCCGGGGGGCTTACCATGGTTTTCGAAGCCCGGCCCATTCTTCCAACCTTGCTGACCGGAGGAAGCGGCAAGATCGGCGTGCGCCTTTCCAGCCACCCTGTGCCGACAGAACTTGCGAGAGTTGCAGGCGTGGCGATCACAGGGACCTCCGCAAACGTGACCGGAGAGCCTCCGTGCATGGAGTCTGTAGAAGTGCTAAAAGCTTTAGACGCTCAACTCGACATGA
>Ga0209498_1001627_pt1 | contig 13732 bp, 12 predicted proteins | sample WalLakDeSediment_FD_184131 | JGI IMG/M metagenome (GOLD analysis project Ga0209498, IMG submission 184131) | Lake sediment microbial communities from Walker lake, Nevada to study Microbial Dark Matter (Phase II) - Walker Lake 11/02/13 Deep... | ecosystem: Environmental > Aquatic > Freshwater >...
TCGGTCGCCGAGAGGGCTCGCCTCCCACAAGGGACGGCCGTGCAGGGGGGCGTTGCGCACGAGCGGATTCCCTGCGGAGCTTTCGTGATAATCAGGAACAGAGTAGGCATACCGACCCAGCTGGAACATAGGGGTTACCACGAAGGTCGCCAACGCGGCGTCCGCTTGCCAGCGGCTTACGGGCCCCTGCGGAAGACACGTAAGCAATCCTACGTAGGGTTTGCCGGGCCATCGTCTGCTTGAATCTTCATAGGTCCTCACGAGGAGAGCCGGTCCGGGCGACCCGCTCGTGCCAGACCCGATCGAACCCACACACCGGAGAAAAAATCATGCCCAATCTCAAGACGACCACGCTGTCCGCCGCCGGCATCGCCGGGGCCATTGCCCTTGCCATCGGCGGTGCCACCTATGCACCGACCGCCGCCGCCAGCATGGAGAAGTGTTATGGCATAGCACTCGCTGGGCAGAACGACTGCGCTGCGGGACCCGGCACCAGCTGCCAGGGCTCGTCCACCATCGACTACCAGGGCAACGCCTGGACGCTGGTTCCTACAGGAACCTGCGAATCGATCGAGTTGCCTGGCGATCGCACGGGCAGCCTCAACGAACTCGACCGTGACGTCCCCGGGCGTTCCTGAGGCCCTGATGCGGGAGCACCTCGCCAGCGTCGGGCAGTGCGGGGGGATGACGAACGCTCCGCCTGCCCGGCTCGAAGCCCCGATCCCGGCGGCTGCCGGGGTCGGGCTCAGGCCCGTGCATTACCGCGAGATCCTCGAGCACCGCCCTGAGATCGGCTGGTTCGAGGTGCACCCGGAAAACTACATGGGCGCGGGTGGTCCACCGCATCGTTACCTGGAAGCGGTCCGGGAACACTATCGATGAACCCGACCAGGAGAAAAAGAGATGAACATCGCTGCTCATGAATCAACAGCCGGCGCTCCGCGATTCCTGCAGTTGGTCCAGCGCGCGGTGGGCCTATTCCAGTTCCTCCCGGCCTCGCTGACGTTGCTGGTGCTGCGCTTCGCCGCCGCCATCCCCTTCTGGCGCTCGGGCGTGAACAAGTGGGACGGCTTTCTGGAACTGTCGCCGGGAACCCGCTGGCTATTCGAGAACCAGTTCCAGCTGCACATCTTCGGCGAGACCTACCCAATGCCGATGCCGGTGCTGAGCGCCTACCTCGCCGGAATCGGCGAGATCGTGCTACCCATCCTGCTGGTGCTCGGCCTCGGGACACGCTACGCGGCGCTTGGCCTGCTGATCATGACCGCCGTCATCCAGCTCACCGTTCCCGACGCCTGGCCGACCCACCACCTGCCCTGGGCCGCGATGCTGCTGGCGCTGATGACCTGGGGACCGGGCAAGATCGCGATCGATCATGCTCTGGCGCGCTGGTACGGAATGCCGGTTCGGTGACACCCGCGGTTGGCGCCGCCGCTCCCCGGTACACGCATGGCAAGACCCTTGCAGATCATCGCGTATGCTCCGCCGGTGGCGCATGTGGCACCTGCCCCGGTGACACGGAGGCAGACCACTCGCGCGCGAGGCGCGCTCGTACGAATCGTGGAGTCCGTTGGATCCGGAGACTGAAACCCCATGCCTGACGCTCCTTTCGCACTGATGACGGGCGCGCTGGTCGCGCTGGCGGTCGCCAGTTTCATGCTGGTGCCGCGCGCCCGAACCCCCGAGGGTTTCTTCTTCGGCATCAGCCCCGCGGGAGTCGCACCCGGCGTCTGGACCCTGACCTTCTCCCAGGTGACGACCTGGATCTTCGCCCGGTCGCTGCTGAACGCCGCAATCCTCGGCTACTTCTTCGGCATCGCCGGGGTACTGGCCTACACGGCCTACTACCTGTCGTTCCTGACGGGCGGCTGGATCGTCGACCGGCTGCGGTTCGTACACGGTGCCCACAACATCCAGAGTTTCATGCATCAACGCTTCGGACACATCGGCACCGGCAGCTTCAATCTACTGGTCGGGGTGCGACTGGTCTCCGAAGTCTTCGCGAACCTGCTGGTGGTGGGGATCGTGTTCGGCGCCACCGGCACCCTCGCATACACGGTCGCCATCCTGGCCGTCGCCGGCGTGACCCTGGGGTATTCGATGCTGGGCGGGCTGCATGCCTCGCTGCGCACCGACGTACTGCAATTCGGCATCCTCACGGTCCTGTTGGCCCTGCTCTTCGTGATGATGCTGCTGGCTCCGGAGTTCGTGCCGGGCGCCATCCTGACCAGCAGTCCGGACCTCGTGAGCCCGGGCTGGATCCTGCTGGTGGTCGCCCTGATCCAGGTGCCGAGCTACCCGCTGCACGATCCGGTGATGATGGACCGGGGCTTTCTGTCGGATCGTGTCACGACCCGCCGCAGCTTCCTGCACGCGTTCTGGATCTCCGCGCTGCTGATCCTTGCCTTCGGGCTACTCGGCGTATTCGCCGGCCTGCACCGGACTGGCGGCGAGGAGTTTCTCGACACCCTGACCCGGCTCCTGGGCCAGCCGGCGGCACTGTTGCTCGGCATCGCGCTGGTGGTCTCGGCAGCGTCCACGATGGACTCGACCTTCGCCAGCACGGCCAAGCTCGCGGTGATCGACATGAAGCTGGGCCGCCGCTCCAACGCTCATGGCCGCGCAGCGATGGCGCTATTCGCCGCGGCGGGCCTGTTGATGGTCTTCTTCGGGACTCAGGATCTGTTCGCGGCTGTCGCCGTCAGCGGCACGGCCGCGATGTTCCTGACTCCTGTAGTCCTCTGGAGCATCGCGCTCAACCGTGAGGTGGCTCCTGCGGCACTGGGAGTCGCCGTCGTGGCATCCGTGGCCGCGGCAGTGCTGTATTTCCTGGAAAGCTCCGGTCATGTCGGCTGGATCGGGTCCCTGACCGGCGTCGACCACAATTACAGCAAGCTGCTGCTGCTCAATCTTCTGGCGCTCGCGGCCGGCATGGCAGCGTTCGCATTCGGCGATCGCGGGCCGGCCCCGAACGCGACATGAAGGGGATCCCGAATGCGCCCGCACCCGGCGCCCCCTCCTGCCCGACGCGATACCGTACCTGCGCCCGTGATCTGGCACGTCTGGAGCCGGCGCGTGCGGATGTGGCCTATGTGATTGGTGGCCTCTACGGCAACCTCGAGGCGCTGGACGCGCTCGAGAATCTGGCAGAGTGTGAGGCCAGCGCCGGTCCCGCCCAGTCCTGATGCAGACGGCCCCGACAGGGCCGTCCCATGCAAGCTCATTCACCCACAGGAGTAGACCATGTTGCAAAGAACCATCCCCCTGATCGTCGCCGCCCTCAGCTTTGTCACGCCCCTTCAGGCCCAACACGCCGTCGACGGGCTGATCGTCCTTTCCAGCCCCCATTCCGCGGCCGAGACCATGGACCGGCTGGAAGGCGCCCTGGGCACCCGGGACATCGCCCACATGCGATGGAACCACTCCGCCCGGGCGGCAGAAGTCGACATTCCGGTCCGGCCCACCGAACTGATGCTGTTCGGCAATCCCGCGCTGGGTTCCCACCTCTTCACCAGCCGGCAAACCGCCGGCATCGACCTGCCGCTGAAGGCACTTGCCTGGGAGGACGCAGATGGAAAGGTGTGGTTCGCCTACAATGATCCCGCCTGGATCGCGGCACGACATGGAATCGATGATCGTGGAGAAGTGATCAGCCGCATGACCGGCGTCCTCGAGATGCTTGGCGGGATTGCCACCGGCGAGGGTTCGGCACAGTGACCTGGGCCCGGGGGTAGAGGCCTGGCCGAGGGCCGCAGCCTTGAGGGGGGCGACTATGAACCGCGTAAAGGCGATGTCGAGGGTGATCCACTCAACGATACTCGGGATCGATCCGGGTACGCGCGAGGTTGTTGGCGTAGGTCGCCAGCGTGAAGGCGGCGATGATGGCGATGATTTCCAATAGCTCGTCGAACGGAACACCCTTCTCCTCGAATAGCGTGACCTCCGCCTGACCAAGACAGCCGGACTCGGCCATCAGGCGGCGCGCCACGTCCACGAGATGCCGGTACCGAAGATCGCGCAGCTCGAAGCCCTGGAGGATGGCATCCACGGTCTCGTCACTGACGCCTGCCTCCCGCGCCTCGCGTGACATCACGCCGCGACAGTAATTGCAGCGGTGGCTCATCGCGACCTCGAGAGCCACGACCGCCTGCTCGTCCCGGCTCAGGAGACCGTGGCGTTCCAGGATGTCCTCGAGGCGCACAAAGGCCGTGAGGGCGACCTCACTGCGCGCGAGCATGCGGTAAAGATTCGGTACGTCATGGTCGAAGTGGACTGCGCCCTCTGTCAGGTTGCTGCAGTTTTCTCGATCCCCCGGATTGTTCATCGACCGACTCCCGCTGCCTGTGCCTACCGGTCAGAATGGCAACCCGGGATCCGCAACACCATCGGTAAAAACCCATAGATCCGGAACCCGCGCCCCATGTCGGGACCTGATTCCTGGCGGGCTCAGGACGGCGTTGGTTCTGCGGCAGCCAGCTCGACACCGCGATGCGGCAGCACCAGGCGGAACACGGTCCCTGCGGGACCGGTCTCCACGAGCGTCAGATCACCACCATGGTTGCGCGCGAGTTCCCAGGCAATCGCCAGCCCCAGCCCGGCCCCGACTCCCTTCCCGGCGGGCTTCTCGACGAAGAGCCTGCGTTGGATCTCTTCCGGGACCCCAGGCCCATCATCGTGGCAGTCGATCACAGTGCGCCCGTCCTGCATGGAACCCATGAGCCGCACAAAGCGGCTGCCCGCAGCCAGCGCGTTTCGGATCAGGTTTGTCAGGATGCGGAAGACCTGATCAAAGTCGGCATCGAGCTCGATGGAGTCCGCGTGCGGTACCTCCAGCTGGGCCCGCGCCACCTCGCCAGGCCCGATGGCCGCGTTCAACTCGGTCGTCAGGTCCGCGAGCGTAAAGCGTTCTCGGCGGGGTTGCGCCTCCCTCGCGCTACCGACCTCGAGCGTCTGCTGACACATCCGGACCGCACGGTCCACGGACCGCGCGATCAGTTCCGCGCTCTGGCGCACCAGCGGGTCCTCATGCCGGCGCAACCGGTCACTCATCAGACGCGAGGAGACCATCGTGTTGCGCAGGTCGTGAGTGAGCTTGCGAATCGATCGTCCCAGCTCAGCCAGTTCGGCATCGCGCCGATCGTGCACGATCGCCAGCACGTAGGGGCGGTCGGCGATCCGCACCAGCGTGGCGCGTAACTGGGCGGGCAACAGCCCTCCGCGCTTGGTCCGGCAGGACAGATCGTCGGCAATCCAGCGACCCTCCTGCTGGACCGAGAAGATGAACGCGTCGAGGCGCGGTATCTCGTGGGGGTGGATGTCCGCCGGACTCAGATTGGCGAGTTCCTCTGCGCTGTACCCGAGGAACTCGCAGGCCGCGTTGTTGGCACCGACGAAGGTTCCCGTTTCCGGATCGATCAGGAGGGCGGGATCATAGAGTTCCTCAAAGATCTGGCACACGCTTTCGCTTGCCAGGCTCTGAGATTCGATAAGGATCATGTGATGACGGCCTGCCGGGTGTGTGCCCTGCAGCATAGAGGCGAGCGCCCGGTCGAAGTCAATAGTTTCTATGTGTCATTGTGGCCACCCCCCGACGACACCACGCTACCTCCTCGCACGCGAATGGCGTACGCAATGCCACGTAGCGGAGCCAGCTCACGGAGACTCGCCGTGAAGCAACGTTCTCCAACGACAGGGCCCCCTAAACAGCGGGTTCTTGATCGTCAGGGCTCAGAGTGCGCCGCCGCAGGCCGCCTGATCCTCCCAAGTCAGATCCCGGTAATCGAACTCCCCTTCTAGCAGCGGTTTGACCACCTGGAAGTACGGCGAGACGTCGAAATCACGCGGGGCGAACAGACTGTGATGGCGGATGTGCAGGATTTCCCGTACCCCGTGACGGCAGCGCCGGCTCGATTCCGCGCTCAGGGTCTCGACACGGGGCAAGATCGGGTAGCGAACGCTCTGAAACGCCTGTGCAATCAGCGTCGTGCAGATGGCGCGGGTCGGGTCGCCGCTGCCGAGCGCCAGCATCTTGCGGCGCATGAACGACGGCACCGGCGGTGTCGGCAGGAGGTAACGCGCGAGGTCGATGATGTTCTTCAGGTCGTAGGCGAGCCCGAGGCGCGAAACCGCGTATTGGATGACCGCCTCACGGTCGTTGGGGCTCAGATTGACCGGTCGGCAGATGCGGGTGTTGAAGCGCTCATAGGTCGAGAGCGGAACTGCGATGACACCTCGCTGCAGGTCCGCCTCAATCAGCGTCGGCGCGCTTCGGGCGTCAACGCCCTTCCCTAGCGCATCGCCCACGTAGAGCGCGGCGTGAGACCACGTGGACTGGGTCAGATATTTGATCGCGGTGCTGACCCGAGTGTTGCCCTCGACCAGCAGCACGTCCGCCGGCTCAAGTACCGCGAGAATCTGCTCCGCCGAGACGTTGACGTACGGCACGTAGTCGTGGATCGGCTGGTTCAGGTAGCGAGCGAGCCAACGTCCGATTGCGCGCAGTGGGTGGCTCATGGCTCATGCCCTCCACGAACGTGCACCCAAACCGGCCGACGGGCCCGGCGGGCGGCATTCGGAGTGCGGAGTCCGTCAGCCCCTTTCATAAATCGCCTCCGCCGTGGGTCCAAAGCGCTCGATGATGGCATTGCGCCGAAGCTTCAGCGTCGGGGTCATCAGTCCGTTTTCGACCGTCCAGGCCTCGTCCATCAGGGCAACCCGGCGCAACCGCAGGTAGCCTGGAAACTGGCTCATGCGTTCCTGCATCCGCTTCAGTGCCTGCTCCACGACCGCCGGGTGCGCCAGCAGCCGTCGGGCCGCTGAACCTGAAGCAGCCCGGAAATCCGGCTCCAGACCCGCGGCGCTGGCCAGATCTTCGAGCGCACCCTCGCGCAGGACAACGAACGCGGCAAGATAAGGCCGGCCATCCCCGAGCACAAGCACCTGCTCGACGATCGGACATCCCGCGAGCGCCTGCTCGACGTCCGCGGGCGCCACCTTCTCGCCATTGGACAGGACCAGGATATCCTTCAGACGCCCAATGATCGTGATGTGCCCGCGCGGCCCGACCTGCGCCTGATCGCCGGTGTGCAACCAGCCATCCTCATCGACGACCACCCGCGTTGCGGCGTCGTTGTTCCAGTACCCCAGCATCACCGAGGGGCTGCGCGTCAGCAGTTCCTCATGCAGCCCCGTCCGTACCTCGACCCCCGGCAACGCGGGACCGACCGAGACCGGCTCGTTGTCCTCGATCCGGTTCACGGCGATCACCGGACTCGTCTCGGTAAGGCCGTATCCTTGCAGAACCCGGATACCCAGACTCAGCAGAAAACGCCCCGTGTCAGTTGGCAGCGGCGCGCCGCCGCTGATCGCGAAGCGCAATCGTCCGCCGAATCGTTCCCGCACTCGCCGCGCCACCACCCTGTCAAGAAGCGGAAACGCAAGCAGCGCGGGCGACCAGCGCTGGCGGCCCTGCCCGTGCAGGAACGCCCTCCAACCCGCGGCCAGCGTGAGCCGGAACAACCATCGGTTCAGCGCGGAGCCGCCTTCGAGGTGCCCGCGTATGCCCGCCTGCACCCGCTCGAAGACACGGGGCACCGCAACAAGGATCGTCGGCCGCACCGTCAATAGGTCCTCGGCAAGTTGTGGAATCGAGCGCGCGTAGCCGACTGCGATGCCGGCCACCAGCGGCGCGTAGTAGCCCACCGTGCGCTCCAGCGTATGCGATAGAGGCAGGAACGAGAGCATCCGGTCCTGGCCGTTCACCGCCACCGCCTTCAGGCAGGCATCGACATTGAACAGGAAGTTGCGGTGCGACAGCATCACGCCTTTCGGCGGACCCGTCGTCCCGGAGGTGTAGACGATGCTTGCCACGGTGTCGGGTTCGGTTCGACCGCTCGCCAGGCTGTCGCCCCCTGTGGGTAGCCAGCGCTCGGCCAGAAGCAGATTCGAGGGCGCCATGCCACCCGGGTCGCGCAACGCGATCACCGCGTGGAGCGCCTCCAGCACCGGGCGGATGGCCGCCAGCGTCTGGTACTGCTCCGTGCCCCCAATCAGGAGCACGCGGGGCCCGCAGTCCTTCAAAATGAACTCGACGTTCTCAGCGCGATCGCTGGTGTACAGCGGAACCGTGACCAGTCCCAGCCCGAGCGCCGCCTGGTCGAAGATCGCCCACTCGCGGCAGTTCTCGAGCATCAGCGCGACCCGGTCGCCCGGCTCCAGCCCGAGCCCTTGCAGCCCGCGCTGCCAGCGCGCGACTTCCGTGCCGAACTCTCGCCAAGTGAAGCTACGCCAGCGGCCGATCTTCGAATCGTGCTGAAGGTGTGCCACTGCATGCGGGCTTTGCCGTACCCGCTCGCGGAACACCCGGTCGAGCGTCGTTTCCGGTTCGAGCGCAATCGCGCGCAACGCCACAGGCCGCTCCGTAGCGGCAGCACCAGGCGCGTGCGGCGCGGTGAACAGGCTCAACATCTGGTTCAGGATTTTCATCAGGCACCTCCCGGGGTGAGATCGCTCCAACCCGCGTCCGGCCGGAACCGCGCCCCGAAACGCTGTTCAAGGTCCAGCAAACGCCGCTGCAGCGCGTACGCTCCGGTCTTGCGGATGTAACGCAATGGGCCGCCCCGAAACGGCGCGAAGCCCGTTCCGAACAGCACACCGGCATCCAGCTCGTCTTCGGAATCGACGATGGCCTCGCGCCGGCAGGCGACCACCTCGTTCAGCATGCGCAGGATCAGGCGGTCCTGCTGTTCCTGGGTGAACGGCGTGCCCTGGCGCCTCTGTGACCGCCTGCGTGGCCACGAATAGAAGCCCTTGCCGGTCTTGCGCCCGAGTTGCCCCGACGCGACGCGGCTGCGGAGCGACTCCGGGGCTGCCGCGCCGAGCCGCTCGGGCATCTTTCCGGCTACGGACAGGCAGATGTCCAGCCCGACGGTATCAGCCAACTCGATCGGGCCCATCGGCATACCGAAGGCTTCTGCCGCACGGTCGATCGCTTCCGGGGCGGTACCTTCCTCGAACAGGGCCACCGCCTCCAGCAGGTAGGGCATCAGGATGCGGTTCACGAGAAATCCCGGGCTGCTTTGCACGAGCAGCGGCACCTTGCCGAGGGTTCGCGTGAACGCCAGCGCGGCCTGCACCACGGCAGGCTCGGTGAAGGGCGCACGGATCACCTCGACCAGTGGCATCCTGGCGACCGGGTTGAAGAAATGCAGGCCCACCAGCCGGCCGGGCGCGTCGAGACCCTCGGCCAGGGATTGCAGCGGGATGCTCGAGGTGTTGGTCGCGAGGAGCGCGCCTTCCTTCATTCGCGGAAGTGCCTGCCGGTAGACCGCCTGTTTTGCCCCGACGTCCTCGATGATCGCCTCCAGCACGACATCCGCGCGACGTACGCCGTCGCCGGACAGATCGGGCAGAAGACGATCCATCGCGTCCCGCACGCGAAGCGGGTCCCGCAGCGCCTGCTTCAGGAACGCATGGCCGCGCGCCATCGCCCGCGCGAGCGGTGCCGGCCCCTGGTCGTGGATGCTGACCCGCAGGCCGCGCGAAACGGCCCAGGCGGCAATGTCGGTGCCCATCACCCCGGCTCCGATCACGTGGAGGTGCCGGGGTGATGGCAGATCCTCCAAACCCTGGTGCCGCAGGTGCTCGCGGAGCATGAACGCCCGGACCAGGCACCGGGACGTGTCCCCGGTCAGAAGTTCGGGTACGGTCTCGATCTCACCCTGAAGCAAAGCCCCGGCGTCACCACCATGGGCACTCCAGTGGTCGATCAGCGCGGCCGGCGCGGGATAGTGTTCGGGGTTTGCGCGCTTTGCGGCGGTCCGCTTCAGCCAGCTCGCAACCACAGGGCGCAGCACAGGCCAGCCGGGAATCCGCAGAAGCCTGCCAGTCTTGTGCTCGCGCCGCACATGACGAAGCAGCGCGAGACCGGACGTTTCAAGATGCCTGAGCGGCACACAGTCATCGACGAGATGCAAGCGCCGCGCCTCTTTTCCGGACACGCTGCGCCCGGTCAGCATCAGCTGCAGCGCCGGCAGGTGGCCCAGTTGGCGGATCGCACGAGCGGTCCCGCCGAATCCCGGGAAGATCCCGAGCCGGACCTCGGGGAAGCCCAGCCGCGTCTGGGGTTCCGAAGTCGCCACGCGCGCGGTGCAGGCCAGTGCCAGTTCGAGTCCGCCCCCGAGGCAATGGCCGCGGATCAGCGCCACGCTGGCGAAGGGAAGCGCCTCCAGATGCAGCAGGATGGCGTGCACCCGCCGGATCCACTGACGGACCTCGTCCGCAGTCGGGATGTCGGCGAAGGCCTTCACATCGGCTCCAGCCGCGAAGCCGTCGGCCTTGGCGGAGCGGATCACCAATCCCTCAATCGGCTCCCGCTCGCAAAGTGTCAGTGCCTCCTCGAATTCGTTCAGCGTCTCGACTCCGAGCGTGTTCACACGGGAACCGACCTGGTCGAATGTCAGCCAGGCGATTCCTTCGTCGGAGAAATCCAGCTGCCAGTGTTTCATCGCTGTTCTCCTGCCGTACCGTCGGACTCCCGCTCGATCAGAACCGCGCCGCCCTGCCCCCCACCGATGCAGAGGCTGGCGATACCCCGCCGGGCCTGGAAACGCTCCAGGGTATGCAGCAGGTGCAGGACGATGCGGGCACCACTGCTGCCCACCGGGTGGCCCATGCTGACCGCGCCGCCATCCACGTTCAGACGTTCGGGGTCGATCGGTGCATGGGGCTCCGCCCGGCCCAGTTCCTCGCTGCAGAAGGCCGAATCGCCGAGTGCCTTCAGGCAGGCGAGAACCTGGGCCGCAAAGGCCTCGTTGATCTCCCAGTAGTCGATGCCGGGAACGCTCAGTGCCTGGCGGGCCAGCAAGCGGTCGATTGCATACGCAGGACCCAGCCCCATCTGCGCGGGATCCAGCCCGGCCCAGCTGACGTCGATGATCCGGGCGCGCCCGTGCAGGCCGTGGCGCTCCAGAGCGTCTCCGGAAGCCAGCAGCACGCAGGCCGCGCCGTCCGTGATCTGCGCCGAGTTGCCGGCGGTCACGCGCCCGTGGGAGCGGTCGAACACCGGGCGCAGCCTGGCGAGCGTCTCCAGCGAGGAGTCGGGCCGCAGCCCGTCGTCGCGCTCGAACGGCTTGCCACGGTCATACAGCGGCACGATCTCGCGGGCCAGAACGCCGGCCTCGACCGCCTGCGCGAGACGCTGGTGGCTGCGAACCGCGAACACGTCCATTTCGTTGCGGTGGATGCCGAAGCGGGTCGCGAGCTCCTCTGCGGTCTGTCCCATCGTCAGCCCGACGATCGGGTCGGTGAGGCCGCGCAACAGGCCGATCACGGGCTTGAAGTGCGCCGGACGCAGGCGCGCCAGCACACGCAGGCGCGCCAGACGGCCTCGGGCACTCTGGAACTCCGCAAGCCAGGAAACCATCGCGGGGTTGTAGAGCACCGGATGGTGGCTCATCGCCTCGGTACCACCCGCGAGGACGAGGTCCGACCGGCCCAGCGCGATCCCCTGCGCCGCGGCGTCGATCGCCTGCAACCCGGACGCGCAGTTGCGCTGCACGGTCCAGCCCGGAACCCGGTGGCCGCAGCCCAGGCGCAGCGCGATGACCCGGCCGATGTTGGTCTCGTCCGGTCCGGGCGCGACGCAGCCGAACACGACTTCGTCGAGTTCATCAGGCTGGAACGGCTGCCGCAGCAGCAGAGCCCGCCCGGCGGCTACCGCGAGATCCGAGGCATGAAACGGGCCGCCACCGCCACGAACCTTCAGGTAGGGTGTGCGCAGGCCGTCCACCAGGTAGACCGGGCGCCCGGGTGCGTTGCCGACAGCCTGTCGTCTCACGGTGCACCTCCCACCCAATCCCGGACCGAAGCCGCCGGAATGTCAGAGCGCGCTGCTCCCTGCTCGGCCGAATTCGCGCCGAACCCGGAAAACTCGTCGACCTGGATCAGCGTGCCGACCAGTCGCTGGTAGGTCTTCAGCAGATGCCAGTCGGTCTCGCTCAGGAATCCACGCTCGAAGGCCTCGCGCGCCAGCGGCAAACCGGCTTGGGCCTGCAGGCCATGTTCGCGCCGGAGTATCAACAGTTGTTGCTCTACGGGCTCGAGACGCTCGGCCAGGTGCAGGGCCGTCTCCAGTTGCCGAGCCGGTGCATCGGCGTCGGCGGGCAGGAACAGCCCCTGCGTCAGGCGGTCGCGGGTCGTGGATGGCGCCAGCAGCAGGCGCGCCGCCTCGTGGTCGGCACGGTCCGCCGGTGCCGAGAACACCATGCCGGTGGGGAAACACAGCAGGCGCAGGAACAGTGCGAGCGGGCGGCTCGGCAGGTTGCGGTAGAGTGAGCGCAGGCTTTCCTGGATGCGGTACAGGCCGTCCTGCAGCGCCCAGCGGACCAGCGGATAGTCCTCCCCGGGCTCGCCGTCGTCGTGGAAGCGCTTCAGCACCGCGGAGGCGAGGTAGAGTTCCGAGAACACGTCGCCCATGCGCGCGGAGATGCGCTCGTGGCGTTTCAGTGCCCCGCCGAGGGTCATCATCGCGGCATCGGCGGCCAGCGCCAGGGCCGCGCTCATCCAGGTCAGCGTCTGGTAGTAGCGCCGCGCCCGGCTCTTCGGTGCCCGGGCCAGGCGGCCGCGACTGATACCCAGCGCCAGCGCACGAATGACATTGCCGAGCAGGAACCGGACATGGCCCACCAGCGCCTGATCGAAATCCCGCAGGGCCTGCTCCGCGTAAGGCTGATGCACGGCGTGAAACTCCTTCAGCACCCACGGGTGGCAGCGGATCGCGCCCTGCCCGAAGATGATCATGGAGCGGGTCAGGATATTCGCGCCTTCCACCGTGATCGCGACCGGGATGGCCTGATAGGCGCGACCGAGCATGTTGCGCGGCCCGAGGCAGATGCCGCGCCCGCCCTCGATATCCATCGCGTCGTTGATGACGCGGCGGTACTTCTCGGTTAGGTGGTATTTGACGATGGCCGACGCCACGGCCGGGCGCTCGCCCTGCTCCAGTGCGGCCAGCGTGAGCATGCGGGCGGCGTCCATCTGGTAGGTGAGCCCGGCGATGCGCGCAAGCGCCTCCTCCACCCCCTCGAAATGGCCGATCGGAAGATTGAACTGGCGCCGCACGCGGGCGTAGGCCCCGGTGAACCGGGCGGCGACCTTCGCGGCCCCGGTGGACAGCGCCGGCAGGGAGATGCCACGGCCCTCGGACAGCGATTCCATCAGCATCCGCCAGCCCTGGCCGACCCCCGCCTCGCCGCCAATCACCTGGGACAGCGGCACGAACACGTCGCGCCCGCGGTTGGGACCGTTCATGAACGGGATGTTCAGCGGAATGTGCCGGCTACCGATCTCGACCCCCGGAGTCTCGCGCGGTACCAGGGCGACAGTGATACCGCGGTCCACCAACCCGCCGAGCAGGCGGTCGGGATCCAGGCAGCGGAACGCCAACCCGATCAGGGTGGCGACCGGCCCCAAGGTGATGTAGCGCTTATCCCAGTTCAGCCGCAGACCCAGGGCTTCGCGCCCCTGCCATTGGCCGCGGCACACGACCCCGGTATCCGGGATGGAACCCGCGTCCGAGCCCGCCCACGGCGAGGTGAGCGCGAAGCACGGAATCTCCGCGCCGCGCGCCAGCCGGGGCAGGTAGAGATTCTTCTGTTCCTCGGTGCCGTAGCGCAGCAACAGCTTTCCCGGGCCCAGCGAGTTCGGCACCATCACGGTGACCGCCGCCGTCACG
>Ga0209498_1001629_pt1 | contig 13725 bp, 8 predicted proteins | sample WalLakDeSediment_FD_184131 | JGI IMG/M metagenome (GOLD analysis project Ga0209498, IMG submission 184131) | Lake sediment microbial communities from Walker lake, Nevada to study Microbial Dark Matter (Phase II) - Walker Lake 11/02/13 Deep... | ecosystem: Environmental > Aquatic > Freshwater >...
AGCCGGAAAAAATTTTGCTGTGAAAGGGTGTTGTTGCCTTATTTAGCCACAAAAAGCAGAAGGTGGCACGGTAATCCACCTCCTGCTCTTTTTAACCACCAAAACAAAACAACATTAACCAATAAAACAACTAAAACCTTGCAAAACTTTTTGAAGCTGGTTCTGCTCAAAACAGCATTCTAAGATAGTGAATAATTTCGAAATTCGGTAAAAAAATTTCGTTTTTTATTCTAAAACCAAATTTATCTTCTCCAAAGCTTTTAAACAACCGTATTACACTGAATTATGCAGTGGTTTTGTATGCAAAGAAACACTTATTTTTTGGCTCAGCTTTGGTTCATTTTCACCAAAATGCGGGGTTCGAGCATGTCGTGAATGGCGTATTTTACTCCTTCGCGCCCCAAACCGCTGTCTTTTATTCCGCCGTAAGGCATATGATCGGTACGGAAAATGGGGGTGTCGTTATGAATGACCCCGCCCACCTCAAGGTGGTAAAAAGCATAGTCGAGTTCATTGATGTTGTTGGTAAACACCCCTGCCTGCAGGCCATAGCGGCTTTTGTTCACCATTTCAACGGCTTCTTCAAAGCGGCTGAAAGCGTTGAGGGTAACTACCGGGCCGAATACTTCTTCATCAAATACTTTCATTCCCTGCCCTGCTCTTGCTATTATGGTGGGTTCAATGTAGTTGCCCATCCTTTTTCCACCGCAAAGCACCCTGGCTCCTGTATCCACAGCTTCGCTGATCCACTCTTCTACCCTAACGGCATTGGCTTCATCGATCATTGCCGTGATGTCTGTGTGGGCTGAAAGCGGATCGCCATACTTCAGTGCCTTGGCACCAGACACGAGTTCTTCTGAAAATTCAGCAAACAGACCTTCGTGGACAAAAATTCGCTGGGCATGTATGCAAACTTGCCCCTGGTAGGCGAAGCCACCCACCAGGCAACGCTTTACGGCATGTTCAAGGTTTGCAGTTGCAGCTACAATGGTGCCGGCATTGCCACCCAACTCGAGCACCACTTTTTTCTTTCCAGCCTGCTCTTTCATCCGCCAGCCCACTTCGGGCGAGCCGGTAAAGCTCAGCAGCTTAAAGCGATCATCTGTAACAAGGCGGTTTCCGGTTTTTCGGTTCATTGGCAAAATGGAAACGGCGCCTTTGGGCAGTTGGGTTTGGTCGATGATCTTTGCCAGCTGCAGGGTGGTAAGGGGTGTTGATGAGGCGGGCTTGAGCACAATGGGGCAGCCTGCGGCAATGGCCGGGGCAATTTTATGCACGGCCAGGTTTAGCGGAAAGTTGAAGGGGCTGATTCCGGCAACCGGCCCCACCGGAAAATACTTCACCAGTCCTTCGCGCCCGGCCGCTTCGGGTGTCCAGTCGAGCGAAAGGTATTCCATTGGCAGCCGCCGGGCTTCTTCTGATGCCACAAAAAAAGTCTGGGCGGCGCGCCGCACTTCGCCAAGGGCATAGCGCCAGGGCTTGGCCGCCTCGCGGGCAATAAGGGCTGCAAAAACTTCTTCGTGAGCAGTTATCTTTTGCGAAATTTCAAGGAGAATATGACTTCGCTCATATGAACTTAGCCTTTTCAGCGCATCAAAGGCAACCAATGCTGCATCCACTGCTTGCTCAAACTCAGCATCACCGGCCAGCCAAGTCCGGGCAAAGGGTTTGCCATCGAACGGGTTGGACACAATAAGTTCATGGGGGGTCGAGATAAACAACCCTCCTGAATATATCGGGAATGATTCCATTTTTTTTGATTAACGTATTACCAATTGGGGTTTCGGTAGAATGGCGAAGGAGAAAAACCGCCACGATGAAAAGCGCCCTGGTTATAAAACGGATTAAAGGGGTTATATCCCTGCGCCACATTGATTTGCGCGCCGAAGCTGAAGTTTTCCGTGACCCGGTAATCGAAGCCCATCATCATTCCCCGGGGGTTCAGGTTAAATGCCTGTGAATTCATTTGGGGCTGATTGGGTTGAAAATTGTTTCGCTCCATCCAACTGCCGCCAAAAAGCGTCAGGCGCGGGCTGGCCTGGTAAGCGCCAAGGGCATAAACAGTAGTGCTGATCAATCTTTGCGAGTTCATTAGATTTCCTGTTCCTGCAGGCGAAAAGAAAATGGGCGAAAAACCAGAATTTCCCGAAAACTGCCCGGTTGAAAAAACGCTGCCAAGCACCAGGCTGAAACGCTGCGAGGGGTTAAACTGAAAATGCGGGGCCAATGACTGCGAGAATAATGAACTGCCTGCAAAACCGGTGGAAAAAGAGGAGCCAAGCTGAAGGCCAAAATCGGTTTTGGGCTTGTTGAGCAGGGGCTCACCTTGGGTATGAAAAAGCGAACTTTCTTGCGCAAGCAATGCCGGCGAAGCCAGGAGCATGAAGCTTAATGCTGCAAAAAAAATAAGATGCTGTGCTTTCATGACCGTTAAACTTTTGTTTGTTAAGAAACGAAGGGGCAATGCATAATGTTTTACCCGAAACACAAATTTAAGAAAAACCCCGGCCTTTTTCAAGTTTAGGTAACAATTTAACTCATATTGTGTGTTAAAGATAATTAAGCGCATAAAAGACTAAGAAAATCAATTCATTCGGATGACTTGGCAAATCACCCTTATGGTGATTTTCTAAGTCGGGGTAAAAAGTCGTTAGCATTGCACCAAAATAATTGGTACATTTATTCTTCGTTTTAAGTACCAAAAAAAAAACCAGAGGTTATGAAACAAAACATGGGAAATCTTGACAAGATTATTAGAATTCTGGCTGCAATAGTTGTGGCAATCCTTGTTTACGCCAAAGTAATTACCGGCACCCTGGGCATTGTATTATCTATTGCCGCCATAGTATTTGTGCTTACCAGCCTGGTGGGCATTTGCCCTTTGTATCTGCCCCTTGGCATCAACACCTGCAAAAAGGAAAAGTAAGGATAATCCGGCAATTATTTCTCTTTGTTTTTTGCTTTTGTTACTTTGTTTTTTCTGATTTTTACATCCAAATTATCACAAAGACACAGGAGCATGGGTGGTTCATCTTCAAAAAAGTACAAAACCGGCCTTGTTTTAAGCGGGGGCGGCACCCGTGGCTTTGCGCACCTTGGCGCGCTGAAGGCCCTGAAGGAGCATGACATTGAGCCCGACATCATTGCTGGCGTAAGCGCCGGAAGTATTGTTGGCGCCTTGTATGCCGATGGCGAAAGTGCCGAAGAGGCTCTTAAAGCGCTTACCAGCAAAAAGCTATTAGGGTTTCTGGAGTTTATGATTCCCAGAAATGGGCTGGTAAAAATGACGGGCTTTGAAAAAACCCTGCGGCAAACCCTTAAGGCCAAAACCTTCGAAGAGCTGAAAATTCCGCTGATCATTTTTGCAACAAACATTAGCACGGCAGAGCTGACACGTTTCGACAGCGGCGAGCTGTTGCCCGCCATAATGGCTTCGTCGTCGATTCCGGTGGTTTTCCCCCCGGTAAAGATCGGCGATCAATATTACCTTGACGGGGGCATCATCAACAACTTTCCGGCCGAAGCCCTGCGCGATGAGTGCGAAACCCTCATAGGCATTAACGTGAACCCCATTGGCGAGCTCGAAAGCATTAAAAGCCTTAAGTCGGTGGCCGAGCGCAGCTTTCATATCTTCATACGCAACCAGGCCAGCAGCAAGGAGAGCCTTTGCGATATTTACATTGAACCCGATAATTTGGATAAGTACGGGCTTCTTGACATTTCAAAAGCACAGGAAGTTTTTGACCTTGGATACAAGGAGGCAAGCAAGGTTTTGAAAAATCCGGAGACGGGAGACCTGAAACCGGAGACGGGAGACCGGGGACAGGAAAAGAAATAACTTAGAGTTATAACTAAAAAATATTATTGTCCGACAAAAATGACGGGATTTCTCTCCGCCGGCTGGCGGATCGAAATGACAGGGCTTTCAGGGGTTTTGGGAAGATAGGGGGTGGGCGGCGGCGAAGCCGCCCACCCCCTATCAAAAAAACTAACTATCGGTCATTCCGATCCCGCATTTGCGGGAGAGGAACCTTTAGCTCGGCGAAGCCAATCTCGAACACGCAATTCTTCCGTTATTAGATGTTATCGGACAATAGTGATTAAAAAACAAAAAAATAGGGTCTCCGGTTTCCAGTTTCCGGTCTGCGGTGTCCGTTCTCCGTTTTCCAGTCTCCGGTTTCCATTTTCTTATAACTTTGCATTTTCACAATTTACCACCAATGCAACATCCACTCATTGTCTATAATTCGCTTTCGCGGAAAAAAGAACCCTTCGAGCCGCTGAACCCGCCATTGGTTGGCATGTACGTTTGCGGGCCAACGGTTTATGGCGATGCCCACCTGGGCCATGCCCGCCCGGCCATTACCTTCGACCTGGTTTTCCGCTACCTGCAGCATTTGGGCTATAAGGTGCGTTATGTTCGCAATATTACCGATGTGGGACATCTTGAAAATGATGCCGATGAAGGCGAAGACAAGATTGGCAAAAAAGCCCGCCTTGAGCAGCTCGAACCCATGGAGATTGTGCAATATTTTTCTGACCGCTACCATGAGGACATGGACCTGCTGAACGTAAAAAAGCCCAGCATTGAGCCCCGTGCATCGGGCCACATTATTGAACAGATTGAAATGGTCAAAGCCATTCTCGATGCGGGTTATGCCTATGAAGTGAACGGATCGGTGTATTTCGATGTAGATAAGTACCACAAAACCCACGATTACGGCAAGCTGAGCGGGCGTGTGCTCGAAGACATGATGGCCGGCTACCGCAAACTGGAAGGTCAGGACGAAAAACGCAACAGCGTTGACTTTGCCCTATGGAAAAAGGCCAGTGCGGAGCACATCATGCGCTGGCCATCGCCCTGGGGCGAAGGCTTCCCCGGCTGGCACCTCGAATGCTCGGCCATGAGCACTAAATACCTGGGCGAAATATTCGACATACACGGTGGCGGCATGGACCTGTTGTTCCCGCACCACGAGTGCGAGATTGCACAGAGCAATGCTGCAAACGGCAAAGATGCTGTCAGGTATTGGCTGCACAACAACATGATCACCATCAACGGGCAGAAAATGGGCAAGTCGCTGGGCAACTTCATTACCCTGCGCGAATTTTTCAGCGCCGGGCATAAAGGCCTTGAACGCGCCTACAGCCCCATGACCATCAGGTTTTTTATACTGCAGGCCCATTACCGCAGCACGCTCGACTTCAGCAATGAAGCCCTGCAGGCCGCCGAAAAAGGACTCAAACGCTTGCTTCAAGCGCATGAGACCCTGCACAGCTTAAAGCCGGCCGAAAAATCATCGGCCGATGTTTCAGGCTTACGCCAGAAATGCGTTGAAGCCATGAACGACGACTTCAACAGCCCGCTTGCCATTGCCCACCTGTTCGATGCCGTCAGGGTGATCAACTCGGTAAATGACAAAAAAGACGACCTTTCCGAAGCCGATCTCAATGAGCTGAAAGATACTTTCGACACTTTTCTGATTGATGTTTTTGGGCTGAAAAGCGATGCCGGCTCCGACAGCGAAAAGCTTCACGATGTGGTTGATGGCCTTATGCAAATGATACTCGATTTCAGGCAAACCGCCCGCCAGCAAAAAGACTGGGCCACCTCTGACAAGATACGCGACAGCCTGACCAGTCTGAAAATTTCAGTAAAGGACGGCAAGGAAGGTGTAAGCTGGGAATTCAGTGAATAAATAAGGGGGCTGATCGCCCCCTTGTTTATTATGTCCAATTTTTTATAAATACGAAAGTATCTTCCCCGAAATCTGCAAAAGCGAAATCTCAGCAAGCTTGGTTTGATACTGAATGAAAAGCAATCGTTCTTCAGCATCGAGCAAGCTTTTTTGTACTTCTCGCAGCTCAAGACCCGCTAAAGCTCCAAGCTTGTATCTTTCAAGGGCAATGTCAAGGTTTTCGCGGGCAATTTCAAGGTTCTGCAGCTCAAGGTTCAAAAGCCGCAGGTTGTTTACATAGGCATTGTAAATGGTGAAAAGATCGGCCCTGGTTTCCTGTTCAATTTGCTGCAAGATCAGCTCACGATTGTAAATCTCGATGTTGGCATTGCTCAGTGCCCGACGCTGGTTAAAACCATCAAAAATGTTAAAGCCTAAGGTCAAACCATAGCTTATACTCATGCTGCGCTGGTTGTTCAGCGAACCACTCTGGAAAGTGTTGTAGCTCATTCCATAACCTGAAGAAAAGTTCAGGTAAGGATAAGACCGAGAAGCAATGATCTTGCGGTCAAATTCAGAAATAACCTGATTTTTCGATGCGATCAGCAAAGCAGTATTTGACGAAAGTGTGGCCTGCAGCAGGTAGTCATAAACAAGACCGGGATCTACATCAATAACAGTATCCTGAACGTAAACCATTTCAGTAACATCATCCAGGGCAAGCAATTCATTGAGCCTGATACGCGAAGCCCGCACAGTTTCATATTGTCTTCCAAGCCTTGAACTGTCGGCATTCAGGTAAACCTGCGACTGCAAAAGTTGCAGCTTTGACCCTGAACCCAACAAGTATCTTTCCTCATCGATCCTGGCCCTTTCCTTTGATAGTTCAACCGCATACTGCAGGTTGCTGAGCAAACGCTCTTGCTGAATGATGTAATAATATTCTGCAATAATTCTGGCCACCATATTTTCAATGGTAAAGCGGGTTTGCAGTTCACCAATTTGGTTGATCTCCTGCAGGCGCTGATAAGTGGTCTGCACCCTGAAACCATCGAAAATGGTCTGGTTCAGGCTAAGGCCTGCGCTGGTGGTGGTGTTATGCGCCCCCCTTGTTGAATTGGTGCCGCCACCCGCCAGTTCCTGCTCAACATTATTAATAACTCCTGATTGCTGGCTGCTTAAGCTGATCCGGGGCAAAAAACCTGCATTGCCCAGGGTTACGTTATTTGCTGTTATCTCCTCGTAATTGCGGGCCAGACGAATGGAGAAATTCTGCTCCACGCCAAGCAGGACACACTCCTGCAGGGTCAGGGTTTTTTGGGCTGCAAGAATTCCCGGAAGAAAAACCAGCATAGCGGCACTAAGAAACAGTTGTTTCAGCTTCATTGTTAATGGCGTCTTTATTTTCGGTTGAGACATAGGAATAAATGGCAGGCACCACAAATAGGGTAAGGAATGTTGATATGATCAACCCTCCGATCACGGCCACACCCATTGCGATACGGCTCTGGGCGCCTTCTCCAAAGCCCAGCGTTAGGGGAAGTACACCAAGAATGGTAGAAAGGCTTGTCATGAGAATTGGCCTGAAGCGGGCCGCTGCAGCGTATTTTATCGCTTCAAGTTTTTTCATGCCGGCACGCTTGCGCTGGTTGGCAAACTCAACCATAAGGATACCGTTTTTCGAAACAAGGCCAATGAGCATGATAATGCCTATCTGGCTAAAAATGTTCATGGTAATATCGAAGTACCACATAAAAACAAGCGCACCGGTGATGGCAAGCGGAACGGTCATCATCACAATGAAGGGATCCTTAAAACTTTCAAACTGGGCTGAAAGCACCAGGAAGATCAGCACCAGGGCCAGCACAAAGGCAAACATAAGGCTCGATGAGCTCTCCTGAAAATCTTTTGAGTCGCCGGCAAGGGCTGTGCGGAAAGTTTCATCAAGCACCTCATTGGCAATCCGGTCCATTTCCATAAGGCCTTCGCTAATGGTCTTTCCGGGAGCAAGGCCTGCTGAAACAGTGGCAGCCACAAAGCGATTATATCGATAAAGTTGCGGGGGTGCCGTTTGCTCTTGCAATGTAACCAGGTTATCGAGTTGCACCATGTCGCCAAAGTTGTTGCGCACATAAAGTGATTTCAGATCGAGCGGCTTGTTGCGGTTTTCACGCTCCATCTCGCCAAGTATCTGATATTGCTTTCCGTGCATGAAGAAATACCCAAACCGCTGCCCGCTGAGCGCCAACTGAAGGGTTTGCCCAACGTTTTGTGCCGAAACGCCAAGCGAGTTGGCCTTTTCGCGGTTGATATGTATCTGTATTTCAGGCTTGGTAAACTTCAGGTTCACATCGGCCATTTGAAGGATTTCACTGTCATTTACTTTTTCCATGAATTCTGGCAGCACCTCGCGTAATTTGTCGATGCTCTGCGCCTGCAGCACATATTGAATAGGCATGCCTGAGCGGCGTCCGCCAAAAGTAGACTGCTGTTGTACAAATGCCCTGGCCCGGGTCATAGGCCGCAATGCTCCGGAAAGCCGGTTGGCGATATCCTGTTGGGAAGCTTCCCTTTGGTTTGGCGGCACAAGGGTAACCCTAACGTTGGTCCATCCGCCGGTTACCATCGAAACCATATTCTCCCTTTCGGGAACAATGCGTTCAACCAGGTCAGAAATATCATCAATATAATCGCGCATGAATTCGAAGGTAACGCCTTCGGGCCCCCTGGCGTTAATGGTAATTTGGGATCGGTCCTCCATGGGAGCCATTTCTGCCGGTATTGCCATATACAAAACAAACACCAGTCCGGCTGCAGCAAAAAGTATGACAATGGCCAGCCAGCGTCTCATCAGAAACCGCTCAAGGCCATTTTTATATACGTTGTTTAGTTTGCGGAAGAACCCTTCGGTGCTGTTATAAAAACGTCCGTGGGTGGTGCGTTGCTTCAAAATTTTGGTTGAAAGCATTGGGGTAAATGTAAGCGCCACAAACGACGAAATGGCAACCGCTCCTGCTATAACGATACTGAATTCGCGGAAAAGCCGTCCTGTCATCCCTTCAAGAAAAACAATGGGGAAAAACACCGCGATCAGGGTAATGGTAGTTGAAATGATAGCAAAGAAAATCTCTTTCGATCCGGCTAAGCCCGCCTGAATTGGCGTCATTCCCTGCTCAATTTTCACATAAATGTTTTCCATCATTACAATGGCATCATCCACCACCAGGCCAATGGCAAGCACCACGGCCAGCAATGTTAAAACATTAATAGAGAACCCTGCCAGGTACATTATGAAAAATGACCCTACCAGCGACACCGGGATAACCAGAATGGGGATCAGGGTGGTTCGCCAGTCGCGAAGGAAGAGGAAAATGATAATCACAACCAGCACAAAAGCAATGAAAATGGTGTTTCGAACTTCATTAATCGAAGAACGAATGAACTGGGTATTGTCGAAGCCAATCCCAATACTAACATCGTCGGGTAAATCGCGCTTAATAAATTCGAGCCTTCGGTAAACTTCATCTGCTATTTCAATATGGTTTGAACCGGGCTGAGGAACAATGGCATTACCAACCATGGGCACCCCGTTTCGCCGAACAATGCTGCGTTCGTCTTCAGGGCCCAGTTCGGCGCGGCCCACATCCATAAATCTGACTATTTGACCGCTTTCTTCCTTAATGATCAGGTTGTTGAACTCCTCGGGGGTTGTCATAAGCCCAAGGGTGCGTATGGTAAGTTCGGTAGTGGCCCCTTCGATACGGCCCGAAGGAAGCTCTACATTTTCGCGGTTAATGGCGTTGCGCACATCGAGCGGGGTGAGGCCGTATCCGGCGAGTTTTACCGGGTCGAGCCAAAGGCGCATGGAGTAGCGTTTTTGCCCCCATATAAAAATACCGCTCACACCCGAAATGGTCTGCAACTGTTCTTTCAGGGTAAGCTCTGCGATCTCTGAGAGCTCAAGCAGCGAACGCCTGTTGCTTTCAAGAGTGACAAACATAATAGGGCTGGCGTCGGCATCGGCCTTGGAAACAATGGGTGGGTCTACATCGCGGGGTAACTGGCGCATAGCTTGGGATACCTTGTCGCGAACGTCGTTGGCCGCGGTTTCCATATCCACGCTGAGCTCAAACTCAACAGAAATATTTGAGCCCCCCTGCCGGCTCACACTGGTTAGTGTGCGAATGCCTGGTATGCCGTTAATGCTTTGTTCAAGCGGCTCGGTGATCTGGGTTTCGATCACATCAGAGTTGGCACCGGGGTACGAAACCCTTACTGAAATAATAGGGGGGTCAACGCTGGGAAATTCCCTCACGCCAAGGTAGGTCATGCCGATCAGGCCAAAAAGCAGGATCAGGATGGTAAAAACCGTTGCAAGTACGGGGCGTTGAATACTTATTGACGAAAGACTCATCTTTAAGAAACTTTACTTATTCTGAAATAACAATTTGATCTAATACCACCGGAATGCCTTGTCTGAGCTGCATAACACCAGTAATAAGCAGTGTATCGCCAAACGACAAGCCTTCAACTATCTGGATTCGGTCGGCGGTGCGTAATCCTGTTCGAACTGTTAATTGCCGGGCCTGACCGTTGCGGAAAACATAAACTTTGTCGCCATCCATTTCGGGGATCAGCGCCTCGGTTGGAATGGCAATGGCATCTTTGATCTCATCAAGTTGCATGTTGATGGCGGCAAAACGGCCTGGTTTAAGCCCCTCGCTCTGATTAGGGAAAAGGGCTCTGACAACAATAGTTCGGGTGCGAATATCGACCATGGGGTCGATGGCATATACAGAAGCCCTGAAAGGCTGGTTGATGCCATCAATGCTGAAAGTTATCGGAAAGCCAGGCCCCACGCTGCCTGAGTAACGCTCAGGAACAGAAAATTCGATTTTAAGTGGGCTTATCTTTACCAGCCTGGCGATTCTGGCATTAGGGTTGGCATAGGCTCCCTCGCTTAAATAGCGCAGGCCGATAATGCCATCGAAAGGCGCACGCAACTCTGTTTCGGCAATGCGGGCTTCGAGCAGCATAACGTCGGCCTCGAGGGCTTGTAATTCAGTAACAGCCTGGTCGTAGCTTTCTTGGCTTATGGCGTCTCGCGAAAGCAGGTTTCGCTGGCGAAACTCCCTTTCCTCAGCCAATTTCCGCTGAGCCTTTAATTTAAGTAATTGTGCCTGCAGATGCCGGTCGTTGATCTTGGCCAAAAGGTCTCCGCGTTTTACACGGGTGCCTTCGGTGAAATTAACGCTAACAATCTTCCCGGAGGTTTCAAATGACAGGTCAACCTCTTCATCGGGCAGCAAAGTACCCGTGCTGTTGATCATTTCACGCAAAACCGATGGCCCAATGACCATGGCATTGGCGTTGAGCGATCTCGACTGAAAGCCCTGCATGGCAAAACCACCTCCACCCTGACCAGACTCAGACTTCTTAAACATTGGCTTCAGTTTTGGATAGAGAATTAAGCCGAGAATTAAAACAATGGAAAAAATGGTAAGAACCGGGCGGTTGAATTTTTTCATATTAAAATGAGAAAATGTAGATTTAGAAAAGTTTTCACAATAACACGATTATATTTGACCGAAAAAAAACTCTAAAGTTTAAGGTCAGGAAAATTTTTAGATTTTTTAAGCTTTTTCGCTCAAATTGAATGTAATATTAACCAAATTGGGGCTGAAATTGTTGTATTTTTTTTTCAATTTTGCCAAACTAAAAAAGCAACATCAGAAAGATCGCAAAGTCTTGACAAAAAAATTCAATTTAACTCCTGATAAAAAACCATATTAACTAACAAATTTTAAAACGATGCTGAAAAAAGTTTCCAACCGCACTATCGCCCTTTTTACCTTGCTGGTTTTAATGCAAGGCTTTGTTTTCGGACAGAAGACCTATGTTTATGAATCCTTTCCGAACGACCCACTTAACGCAAGGATTTATACCCTTGACAATGGATTGAAAGTTTATCTTTCAGTATTTCCGGAAGAACCCCGCATCCAGACCTATGTTACAGTAAGAGTTGGCAGCAAGAACGACCCTGCTGAAACCACAGGCCTTGCGCATTACTTTGAGCACCTGATGTTTAAAGGGACAAGTACTTTCGGAACCCTCGACTGGGAGAAAGAAAAACCACTGCTCGATCAGATTGAACAGCTTTTTGAGGTATACCGACTTGAAACTGATCCGGCTATTAGAGCTGAACTTTACCGACAGATTGACAGCATCTCATACCTCGCTTCAACTCTTGCCATTGCGAATGAATATGACAGGCTGATGACCGCCATCGGGTCAACCGGAACCAACGCAGCAACCGCAAATGATTTCACATTTTATATTGAAAACATACCATCCAATCAGCTGCGAAACTGGGCCATGATTCAGGCCGAACGTTTCAGCGATCCGGTGCTTCGGCTTTTTCACACCGAGCTCGAAACCGTTTATGAAGAAAAGAACATGTCGCTGACAAATGATATGGGCCAGGCTTCAGAGGCATTATATCGAGGCTTGTTCCCGCAGCATCCTTATGGCACCCAAACCACCCTTGGTGAGGCAGAACACCTTAAAAACCCCTCCATTATCAACATTAAGAACTTTTTTGAGCAATATTATGTGCCCAACAACATGGCTGTGGTTATGGCGGGCGACTTCGACCCGGATGAAGCCATAAAAATAATTGATCAATATTTTGGGCAGCTCAAGCCCTCACCTGTTCCTGAGTTAAATTTTGGCCCTCAGCCAGAAATAACCCAACCCATTATGAAGGAGGTTGTTGGGTTGCAAGCCGAAAACGTGCAGATTGGCTGGCGTTTTGAAGGCATTAACTCCGACCAGCGCCCCTATCTGAATATGATCAGAATGATTTTGAGCAACGGCCGCGCCGGGCTCATTGACCAAAACCTGAACAAACAGCAAGCAACTCTGGGTGCCTTTGCAGGGGTGAGAAATATGACCGATTATTCCGTTTTCACTTTATCAGGACGCAATAAACGTGGTCAAACCCTTGATGAAGTAAAAGACCTTCTTTTTGCGCAACTCGATTTGCTTAAAAAAGGTGAATTCCCCGACTGGCTTATGGAAGCTGCCATTAACAATCTTAAGCTCCAGGAAATGCGACAGATAGAAAGCTACCGAAGCCGCGCTGCCATTATGAATTCAAGCTTCATTAATAAAATACCATACGAAAACGCCTTAGGTTTTCTTGATCGCCAAAGCCAAATAACAAAAGAAGAAGTGGTTGCTTTTGCCAACGAGCATTTTCATGACAACAATTACGTGGTGGTTTATAAAAGACAGGGGCAACCAACCAATGTTGAACAGGTTGAAAAGCCAGCCATTACCCCTATTCATATTAACCGCGACGCTGAATCGCCGCTGCTCACCAAGGTAAAAGCCACCCAGGTTGAACCCATCGAGCCTGTTTTTCTTGACTTTAAAAAGGACATTACCCGTGCCAAAACAAGAAACAATATTGAGTTGCTTTATGCAAAGAATGAGGCCAACCCAACCTTTACCCTGACTTACCTATGGGAAAAAGGAAGCTATCACGACAAATATCTTCCTTTTGCGGGCAGTTTCATTAACTTCCTTGGCACTAATAAGTATTCGGCTGAAGAGATTGGCAACGAGTTTTACAAACTGGCCTGCACTTTCAATGTAATGGTTGGTACCGAAGAAACCCGAATTACTTTAAGCGGATTGAGTGAAAACCTCGTAGCAGCCATGAAGCTTTTCGAGGAGTTAGTTTTCAAGGCCCGTGCTGATGAAGGAGCCCTTGGACGTTTTATTGAGAATGCAAAGAAAAACCGCCACGACAGCAAAGCCAACCAACAGGCGAATTTCTCAGCCCTGGTTAATTATGCCTTGTATGGGCCAGAAAACCCTACCACTTATGCCCTGACTGATGCTGAACTCGATGCCATGACTGCAGAGCAAATGATCAAAACCCTGCAGAACCTTTGGTCAATGCAGCATCGTGTAGTTTTTTTCGGGCCACAGCCTGTAAGAGAAGTTACACAACTGGTACATAAGCACCACAAAACACCCC
>Ga0209498_1001630_pt1 | contig 13722 bp, 11 predicted proteins | sample WalLakDeSediment_FD_184131 | JGI IMG/M metagenome (GOLD analysis project Ga0209498, IMG submission 184131) | Lake sediment microbial communities from Walker lake, Nevada to study Microbial Dark Matter (Phase II) - Walker Lake 11/02/13 Deep... | ecosystem: Environmental > Aquatic > Freshwater >...
TCAAACAGACTATCCTTTACAACTTCGGCATCCCCATCAACTACTACGCGCGCGTGGACTTCGCCGGCTTCGAGCAAATCGTCGACGCCATCGGCGGCGTCGAAATCACCGTCACCTGTCGCTTTGAAGATTGGCGCCTCAAGTCGCCTGAACTAGACATCGAAGATCCCGACAACTGGGAACTGCAAGCGCTTGAGCCGGGCGTACACCAGTTGGACGGCGACGCGGCGCTCTGGTACGCGCGCTCGCGCCTGCGCTCCAGCGACTTCGACCGTAACCGGCGCCAGCAGCAGCTTCTGCGCGCCATGTTCAACCAGGGCGTGGACCTGAACCTGATCCCGCGCGTGCCGGAGCTATGGAACACGTTCCAGGATACGGTGGAGACGGATATGGATATCGGCCGTATTCTGCAAATCGCCTCGCTCGCCCCCGCCATCCGCGAAAACGGCGTCCAAAATCTCTACCTGGTAGGCAAAATGCAGCCCTGGACGGTACCCGAAGTCAACCAGCAGGTGCAGTTGCCCATCTGGGAAGGCCCCAACATGATGCGCGAAACGTTTCAGCGCCTTTTCCTGCCGCCGGCGCTCAACAAAGCCACTCGCGCCCCGATCCGGGTCGAGGTCATCAACGCCTCCAGCAACCCTGACCTTGCCCGCCTGGCGGCCGATAACCTGGCCTGGTACGGTTTTGTACCAATCATCAACCCGGAGCCGGCGTCACCCGGCAGTCCCACCAGCCTTAGCTACTATGCCCCCAACTTCAAAGGCTCCTACGATTGGCTGATTAGCTGGATTCTCCACATGGACAGATCCGGGATCGCGCTGGTAGAGGACGAGGCGGATTACGCGTACAACTACCGCGCCGTCGTGGGCGACGATTACGATCCCTGCCTGAACCCATTTTTTGCGCCGCAAAGCCTTATACCCTGACGCTACCCTTCAACTCGTTTGTAGGCCAGGCACGGGGCGTCAGGCGTCAGGAGGAATAAGGCCGTTTGCCCCGTGTCTGGCACTGCCCCTCAATTCTTTTTATACCCATTGTCAAATTGCGCAACAGTAGGCATAATCTGTCGCCATGATATGCCGTCAAGCGCAACGCAAAGTTATAGTTGTTTAGAAGGACGTTGTGCGCCCTTAAAGCGGCGCACAACGTCTTTTTTTGGTCGCCAAACCGCGAAAGGAGACGCCCTTTGACCGCCCAATCCACAACTGCCTCGCTGAATCAACTCAGTGAAAAAGAGTACAAAAAACGTATCCGCGCCTGGATCATGTATGACTGGGCCAATTCAGCCTTTTCGACCACCATTATGGCGGCCGTTTTGCCTGTGTATTACAGTTCCGTAGCCGGGGCTACGCTGCCCAGCGAGGCCAAGGCCACCCAATACTGGGCCATCGGGCTCAGCGTCTCTGTTTTTATCATTGCCATCCTCTCACCCATTTTGGGCACCATTTCTGACATCATGCGCGGCAAGAAATTGTTCTTGTCCATTTTTCTGATGCTGGGCGTCATCGGCACAGGCCTGCTGGTGCTGGTAAACACGGGCGATTGGATGCTGGCATCGGTCTTCTTTGTGTTGGGACGCATCGGCAACGGCGGCGCAAACGTCTTCTACGATGCACTACTGCCGCACGTGGCGCGTGAGGAAGACCAGGACATTGTTTCCAGCCGCGGCTATGCGCTAGGTTACCTGGGCGGCGGGTTGCTGTTGGCGATAAACGTGGCCATGATCCAACTCTTGCCGGGCACGCTGGGGCCGCGTCTTTCTTTCTTGAGCGTGGCTATCTGGTGGGCCGTCTTTTCAATTCCGATTTTGCGCCACGTGCCGGAACCCCAGTCCGCTTCAAAGAAGCTGCAGGCGGGTGAAAGCCTGCTGCGCGTCAGCTTCGCCCGGCTGCGGACGACGCTGAGCGAGATTCGCCAATACCGCGAGCTGTTCAAATACCTGGTTGCTTATCTGATCTACAACGACGGCATCGGGACGATCATCGGCGTGGCCGCGATCTACGGCGCGGAACTGGGTTTTGCAACCCTTGAGTTGATTTTGGCGCTGTTGCTGGTGCAGTTCGTGGGCATTCCCTTTAGCCTGATTTTTGGCAACCTGCCCAGCAAGAGCGATAAACGCCAGTCGATGTTCCTGGCATTTGTGGTGTTTAACATTGTTATGCTGCCGGCGGTGGGGCTCAGCGGCCGGTTTGTGCTGCCGCGCGCTTTGACGGGCAACCCCTCGCCCAATTTCGTGGCCACGGAAACGGCCGTTGGCCAGGGCCTCCACACCGCCATCACAACCGGCAACCGCGTGGGTAACTGGGGCACGGCGCTCATCACCGGCGACCTGCGCGGCGAAAGCTGCGCCTGGTACGCCTTCCGCTGCGATCCGGCCAGCTTTGACGTGCAATACGCCACCAGCAACGACCGCAGCGCGCGCTATGACTTTGCCTATAACGGCCAAACCATAGAACTCACCTACAGCACCGGCCCCGACCACGGCATCTGGGCCATTGAACTGGACGGCGCCCCCCTGCTGGACGATGACGGCGCGCCTGTGACGATTGACGCCTACAACCCCACTCCGCGCTACGACGTGAAAAAGCGCCTCCAAAGCGAAGCGGAAGGCGCGCACATCCTGTCGCTCATTAACACAGGCAGGACAAACGCATCCAGCAGCGGCGCCGTCATGGCGCTGGCCAGCGTTAAAGTGCTGCCGCCGCTGCGCACCAGCAATTTGGGCGCCATCATCGGGATCTTGCTGGCGCTGGAACTGGTAGGCATTACCTTCGCCTACCTGCTGGGGCCCGCGCTCTTCAGCAAGCTGGCCGAACGGATGGACACCAAGCGCAGTATTCTGCTGGCGCTGGTCGCCTACACCCTGATTGCCTTTTGGGGCTTCGCCTTGAACTCGGTCATCGAATACTGGTTCCTGGCCTGGATGGTGGCCGTGGTGCAGGGCGGCAGCCAGGCGCTAAGCCGCAGCCTGTATGCCAGCCTCTCACCCCCGTCGATGAGCGGCGAGTTCTTCGGCCTATTCAGCATCATGTCCAAGTTCGCCTCTTTTGTGAGCCCGATCTTCTTTATTGTGGCTATCGCTATCTTTGACAGCAGCCGGCCGGGCGTCCTAAGCATCGCGATTCTCTTCCTGATCGGCGGCTACCTGCTGACGCGCGTGAACGTGCCGGAAGGCCGCCGGCTGGCGCAGGAGAAGGAAGCGGAAATGGTGAGGTTGCGTAATAGTTTGGAGGAATAGGCGGGGTTTGCAGGTTTGCAGGGTTGCGGGCTGGGTTAGTTATCGTTGGAATAATCGCGGCGGCGCTCTTGTTTGCGCCGGCCGCGATTTTTTTTGTGCGCCAGCCGCCGTTCCTGGGCGGCCTGACTGGGGCGCGTGGGGCGCCGTTTTTTGCGCCGCGCCAGGGCCGCGCCAAGCAGAGTCTGGAAGCGCGCCACGGCCGTTTCCCGGTTCTGCTGCTGGCTGCGCGAATCTTGCACGCTGATCTGCAACACGCCCTGCCTGTCCAGGCGCGCTTGCAGCCGCTGCAGCAGGCGCGCGCGCGTTTCCGCGTCCAGGCTGGGCGAATGGGCTACATCAAACAGCAGCGTTACGCGCGTGGCAGAGCGGTTGGCGTGCTGCCCACCCGGCCCGCCGCTGGTATCAAAGCGCCAACCCAGTTCCGCGCGCGGAATGCTCAGGCTGTCATTAATCCAAATCAAGTTCTCTGCATCCATACCATAACCGTAAAACAATCACCGCCAAAAAACAAGTCCCAATCTAACCCCTGCGCCCCTCCAACTGTGTCCGGCCAGAGCGTGTTGGCGACGCGTTCCGGCGCACCAGTCAGATAGCGTTTTGTTGACCACGCCGATAGACCTATGTACACTTCCGCCTATAAACCGCGCGAAGCAAGTTGTAGGCGATGAATTCTTCTTTGCAGTACGTACATATTTTTTTCATTGACGGCATCGGTCTCGGCAGCGCCGACCGGGAGACGAACCCGTTTGTGCGCGCGCGCCTGCCCCATTTGAACGGGCTGCTGGGCGAGGGCTGGTTTTTGCGGAACAACGGCCGTTTCTCCGCCAACCGCGCCACCTTCATCCCCACCGACGCCACCCTGGGCGTGCCCGGCAAACCCCAAAGCGCCACCGGGCAGGCTGCCATTCTCACCGGACGCAACATTCCCCAACTGCTCGGCGAGCATTACGGCCCCAAACCCAATCCGCCCATCATGGAAATCATCACCGCCGGCACACTCTTCCACGAAGTCATCGCCGCGGGCGGGCGGGCGGCGCTGCTCAACCCCTACCCGGAATTCTTCTTTGACGCCATCACGCGCGGCAAACAGTTACTTTCGGCCGTGCCCCTGGCCGCCAGCCTCGCGGGACTGCCCCTGCTGACAACCGAGGATTTGCGCGACGGCCGTGCCATCAGCCCCGACTTCACTAACCAGGGCTGGCACGACCTGCTGGGTTTAACCGACATGCCGGTCCTGACCTGCCACGCCGCCGGGCAGCGCCTGGCTCAGCTTGCCGCCGCGTACCACTTCAGCTTTTTCGATCATTGGCTCAGCGACCGCCATGGCCACCGCGGCGACCTGGACATGGCCGCGGCCCATCTGCAGCAGATCGACGCCACGCTCGGCGGCGTGCTGGACGCCTGGGATGATGCGCGCGGGCTGCTAATCATCACCAGCGACCACGGCAACGTCGAAGAAAAAGACCACCGCCAGCACACCCGCAATCCGGTGCCAACTATTCTCGTCGGCGCCGGACACGCGCACTTTGGCAGCGCCATCCAAAACCTGGCCGATATCGCCGGCGTGGTGCGCGCCGCCTTGGGGCTGCCGTCAAACCGGCTATAATTTTATGCAAGACGCCACGCGCCGCGGCGCGTCCCAAAGATTAAAAATCGTAGCCCGGACATCCCTGTCCGGGCGTTCATCGGGTAGGGATGCCCGATTTACGGAGTTCCCCATGGACGGGGCGCACCACAATGAATGAAAATCGTAGCGCAAGATTCCTTCTTGCGCGGGCAAGTAGGAAACTTGCCCTACATTTACGGAGGAGGAACCGAATGAGCATCACTTCAGAACAATTTCGCGACGCGCTGCGGCTTTTCCCCGCCGGCGTCACCATCGTGACCATGCGCACGCCGGAGAACGATCGGCCGCACGGGCTAACCGTCTCCGCCTTTACCTCCATCTCGCCTGAGCCGCCGCTAATCATGGTCGCCATCGACCATCGCGCCTCGGCGCACGCCATGCTGGAGCAGCCGGGCGCGGTCTTCGCCGTCAACATCCTGCCCGAGAACAAAATGGAGCTTTCAAACCGGTTCGCGTGGCTCAAGGACGAGGATCGCTTTGCGGATGGGGAGTGGGCCACGGCCGTTACCGGGGCCCCCATTCTCACCGACGCGCTGGCCTGGCTCGACTGCACGATTTACGGCCGTCACGTAGCCGGTACCCACACCATTTACGTCGGCGAAGTGCAGGCCAGCGCCATCCCCGGCGTCAACGACTACCCGCTCATCTACTGGAACCGGGGCTATCGCTGCCTGCGCCGTCCTGAATTAGGCGAAAGCTGACGCGCCGCCCGCTATACGGCCGGGCTCTCATCCAGCCCCTCCAGCCCCACCGCCATCAGGTAGCCGCGGGCGCGCTCCGTCAGCGGGTAGCGATTCACCAGCTTCCAAAAACGGCGGCCATGATTGGCCTCCACCAGGTGCGCGATTTCGTGCATCACCACGTAATCGCGCACGAAGGGCGGGTAGGAGGCCACCCGATGGCTGATGCGTATCGTGCCGTCCTCCGGCGTGCAGCTACCGAAGCGGCTGTTCTGGTTTGTGACGTAGCGGATGGAGCGCCACTTTAGCTTACCCCCAAAATATTTGTGATTCAACTCCCGCGCGCGCTGTTCCAGCTCCACGTCTGATTCCGGCGCGCGCTCAACCCGGCGTACCATGCGCTGTTTCAGCTTTTCGACAACCTCAGCCAGCTCGGCGTCGCTGATGTGCGCCGGCGCGCGCACGACGAGCGTGCCGTCCTGCAGCCTGGCGCTCACCGTCTTTTGGCGCTGCGCGCTGCGGATAATTTCAACCGGCCATTCCGGCTGTTGGTTTGGGGGCATAGACATCTTCTCCACTTTCAATCATGGCTGACGGCCAACAACTGCTCTGCCGCCGCCAGGCCGGAAAGCGCTGCGCCTTCCACGCGCGGCCCGCCAAAAGCATCACCGGCAAAAAGCAGCCCGGGCGCATCCTGCGCCACAAGCACGCGTCCCGGATGCACAACGGTGGGCAGCGCATAGCGCCAGCGCTTGAGCTGTCCCGTTTTAACCGCCGCGCCCGGCCCCAGAAAGGACGCCAGCCCCACTTCCAGCGTCGCCAGCGCCTCTTCCTCCGGGGCGTCCCATAGCGCGCGGCTGGTATCCGGCCCGGCGTGCACTGTGATCAGGCGCGCCTGGGGCGAAATCCCCTTGCGCTGGTTGTCGGCAATCCAGCTAATAGGCGCCCCCGGTCGCTGCAGCGCGCCCGGCTCCGGCAGCCTGACGCGCCCTTCCACCCAAAAGAGGCCGCACAGGCAGGGCGCGTAGGCAATCTGCTCCAGCGCCGCGCGGTCGGCGGCGCGCAGCGCGATCTGCCCGGCGTCGAGCAGCGCCAGCGCCTGGGGCGCGGGCGGGGTGAGCAGCAGCGCGCGGCCGGCGTAGCGGCGGCCCTCCCCATCCACTGCCTGCCAGCCGTTGTCCACGGCCGTGACGGCCGTCACCTGCACGCCCGTGTGCACCGCCAAATCGCGCGCCAGGCGCTTGGGCACGGCCGTAAATCCGCCCCGCACTGCGTAACGTGGATAACCATCCCCGGCGCGCGACAGCAGCAGCGAGCCATCCGACCAGCCGCGCGACCACTCGTACACCAGCCCCGCTGCTTCCCACTGCTCCACAAAGGCGCGAAACTGCGGCGTGCGCACCGTAAAAAATTGCGCGCCGTGGTCGGCGAGCCCTGGCCCGATGCGGCGCGTCGCCATGCGGCCGCCCACGCCGCGCCCCTTGTCCAAAACCAGCACGCGCCGGCCGTTCTCATGCAGTCGTCGCGCCGCCATCAGCCCCGCCATGCCCGCGCCAATCACCAATACGTCCGCCGCCTCTATACGCATCATTTCCGTTTCTCCCCGTGGTCTCTTCAACAATTCGCGTAACTGCTAACCCAGATTGGACCAACTTTATCTGGCGCTGCGTCTTACTTGAGCGTAGAAGTTGGGTTAATCTCCAGAGAGGCCTGGTAGTTACCGCACCAATCCGCAGGCATTATACTCAACCCCACACGATAAACCAGCAATGCTTGTAAATCGTGCCGGGCTGTGACACAATGGGAGTGGCGAGTGGCAAACGGCGAGATGATTATTCAAAACTTTAAAGCATGGATGGTTTGATTTTTACAACCGCGCGGCTGGCGGTGCGCAAGGCGACAGAGGCCGATACGGACCTGTTTGAGGCGCTGTGGCGCAATCCGCGAGTGATGCGCCACGTGGGCTTTCCGTATGGGCTGCCCATCACGCGCGCCGAGATTGCGACCCAGCTTGCCCGGCAGGCCGCGCAGGACGGAGAATTTGACTGCCGGCTGGTCGCCCTGCTGCGCGCTACCGGAGAGTCTGTCGGCGAGTGCAAGCTGGGCGCGCCCGACGCGCAGGGGATTGCGCACACCGACGTGAAGCTGCTGCCCCAGTTTTGGGGCCAGAGGTACGGCGTCGAACTGAAGCAAGGACTGGTCAATTACCTCTTCCGGCACACGGGCTGCACGGCCGTTTCCGCTACCCCCAACGTCAACAACGTCGCCTCCATCAAAATGCAGGCAGCCGTCGGCGGCGTGCCCGTCAGCGAGGGCGTCTTTGAGTTCCCCGCAGCCCTGCGCGACACGACCACGCCCGTACGCCACATCGTCTACCACGTTTCCCGCGCAGCGTGGGAGAAACAGCAGGCGCGCCCCGAAAACTAACGCCGATGCCCACTTACGACCTCTTCAGCCGCCGCTTCAAGGCCGACCCTTTCCCCACCTTTGCGCACATGCGCGACGAGGCGCCCGTCCACGCCCACCAGGCCCCGAACGGCTCCACCATCTGGTACATCACGCGCTACGACGACGTCACGGCCGTGCTCAAAGACGACCTGCGCTTCGTCAAGAACCCGCGCCACGCCCTCACTCCGGCCCAGCTTGCCCAAACGCCGCCCCGCAGCGGCGCCCAGAAGCTGATCAACGAAAACATGCTCTTTTCTGACCCGCCCGACCATACGCGGCTGCGCGCCCTGGTCAACCAGGCCTTCACGCCGCGCCGCGTGGAGCGCATGACCGGCCGCATCCAGGCCATTGCCGACGAGCTGCTGGACAAAGTGCAGTCCCAGGGCCAGATGGATTTAATCGCCGACTTTGCCCTGCCGCTGCCGGTCATCATCATCAGCGAGCTGCTGGGCGTGCCGCCCCAGGACCGCGCCGCCGTGGCGGACTGGTCACAGGCCATCATCTCGCCGGGCAGCCGCGGCCTCAACTACAGCGCGCGCAAACAGCGCCTGCGCGCCTTTGTGGCCTATCTGCGCGATCTGTTTGCGGCGCGCCAGCGCGACCCGCGCGACGACCTGACCACGGCGCTCGTCCAGGCGGAGGAAGCCGGTGAGCGCCTTTCGGAGGAGGAGCTGTTCAGCATGGTAGCGCTGCTGCTGGTCACCGGACACGAAACCACGGTAAACTTAATCGGCAACGGGCTGCTGGCGCTGCTGCAACATCCGGCGCAGTTAGCCTATTTGCAAGCCAATCCGGGTAATGTGGCGACGGCCGTGGAAGAACTCCTGCGCTACGACGGCCCGGTCGAAACCTCCACCACGCGCTGGGTCGGCCGTGACTGCACGTTTCGCGGCCATCATTTGCGCCGGGGCGACGTCGTGCGCGCCGTGCTGGCCTCCGCCAACCGCGACCCGGCCCACTTTGACAACCCGGACGGGCTGGACCTCACCCGCCGCGACAACCGGCACCTGGCCTTTGGGCTCGGTACCCATTACTGCCTCGGGGCGCCGCTGGCCCGGCTGGAGGGGCGGTTGGCCTTCAACACGCTGCTGCGGCGCCTGCCCGACCTGCGCCTGGCGCAGCCGGCCTCTCAACTTACGTGGCGCTCCGGCGTCCTCTTTCGCGGTCTCAAACGGCTGCCGCTGCGATGGGAAGCATAACCATGAGTACTATCATCGAAATCCAGGGACTCACCAAACATTACGCCGAACTCGTCGCCCTGCAAGACCTCACGCTCAACATCGAAGCCGGCGCCGTCTTCGGCTTCATCGGGCCTAACGGCGCCGGCAAAACGACCACCATGCGTATTCTCACCACGCTGCTCCAGCCCACCGATGGCCAGGCCTGGGTCGCCGGCCACTCCATCCGCAGCGATCCGCAAGGCGTGCGCCGCGCCATCGGCTACATGCCCGACTTTTTCGGCGTCTACGAGGATATGAAGGTGTGGGAATACCTGGACTTCTTCGCCGCCTGCTACGACATCCCCCCCGCCACGCGCGCGGGCATGGTGGACGACCTGCTGGCGCTGGTCGACCTGGGCCACAAAAAAGAGGCCTACGTGGAAAGCCTGAGCCGCGGCATGAAGCAGCGCCTCTGCCTGGCGCGCACCCTCACCCACGACCCGCAGGTGCTCATTCTAGACGAGCCGGCCAGCGGCCTGGACCCGCGCGCGCGCATTGAGATGCGTGAGCTGCTGCGCGAACTGCGCGACATGGGCAAAACGATCTTCTTCTCGTCCCACATCCTCTCCGAGGTGGCCGACATCTGCACCAGCATCGGCATCATCGAGGCGGGCAGGCTGATTGCGCACGGCGACATGGAGACCATGCGCCGCCAACTGCGCGCCCATCGCCTGATCGAGGTGCGCGTCCTGGGCGACCCGGCGCCGCTGCACGCGCTTCTGCTGCAAAACGACCGGGCGGTCAGCGTCGCCGGCGGCCCGGAAGCTAACCTGCCGCCGGACACCGTGCGCATCGACTTCAGCGGCGGGGACGAGGAATTGAGCAACCTGCTGGCCGGCTTCGTCGCCAACGGCGTGCGCGTGCTCTCCTTCACCGAACTGACCGGTGACCTGGAAGAGGTCTTCCTGCACGTGACGCAGGGGATTGTGAATTAGGGGCGGGTGGCAGGTGGCAGGTGGCGAGTAGCGAGTGGCAAGTTTGCAAGTTTGCAGATTTGCAAGTGGGCAAGCGGGCAGGTTTGCGAGTGGATAAATCAATCGTCAATCCGCACTCCGCACTCCGCACTCTGCACTCTGCACTTGGAGGTATTATTCCTGACTTAACGTGGTGGCGTGGTTTACGCCAGAATCCGGTTTACCGGCGCGAGCGAGGCGGCTGGGGACGGCCGAATCCGTTTTACGACGCGCTCAGCCGCTACTCCCCTTTTGTGGTCCTGGCGGTGATCGTGCTGGGCGCGTGCGCCGGCTTTGGCAACCCGGCCCTCTTCAGCGGCAACGACGCGCTCATTTTTGCGTACTGCCTGTTATGCCTGCCGGGCATGCTGCTGAGCATGGTGACGCTGTACGGCCAGTTCATGGCGCCGGCGCTGACCGCCCCGCTGGTGACGATGGAAGTCAGCCGCGGGACGTGGGACATTTTGCGCACGACGCCCCAGCCCACGCGCCGGATACTGCTGGCCAAGCTGCTGGGCGCGCTGGGCAGGCTGCGCATCTGGACCGCGCTGCTGCTGCTCAGCCTGCTGCAGGCGATCCTGATTGTCGGCAGCTTCTACCTGGTCGACGCGTCGCTGGGCGGCCTGGTCTGGCTGCTGGGCCTGGCCACGCTGGCGCGGCCGTGGAGCGAGATTCTCTTTGCCGGCATGGCCGGCGTCTTCTTCTCGACGCTCACGCGCTCGGCGCCGGCGGCGCTGGCCGGCAGCTATGGGCTGGTGGTCACCTTTAAGCTGATCAACAACAGCCCCCTGTGGATGGCCGTTGGCCGGGGGCTGGCGTGGGAAAATACGGCCGTTTTGCTCAGCATTGTAGCGCCGACGGCCGTTTATGCCCTCGTCACCGCCATCCTGTGGCAATTCATCCGCCGCCGCGCGGAATGGATAGGGTCAAACGGGGCGCCGTAGCAACCGGCGCATGAGAAAGTTGCCGGTCACGCCGCCAATTGGCGTACAATAAGCGTATGGCAGAAACGATGACGCGCAGACAACGGCTCCAGCGCACCCTGCTGGTTAACCCGATCACGCTCAAAGAGCTGCGCGGCCGCATGCGCGGCCGGCGCGCCTTTGTGGTGCTCACGCTCTACCTTTTCTTCATGGGCGCCATCATCAGCCTCGTCTACCTCGGCATGGTCTCATCTAATCCCGGCCCCAGCGGCGTCGGCCTGCGCGAGGCCGGCAAGGCTATTTTTGGCGTCGTGCTCAGCATGCAGGTCTTTCTGGTCATCTTCATCGGCCCGGCCTTCACGGCCGGCGCCATCAGCGGCGAAAAAGAGCGCCAGACCTACGACCTGCTGCGCACCACGCTGCTCTCGCCGCGCGCGTTCGTAACGGGCAAGCTGCTCTCGGCCCTCAGCTACGTCCTGCTGCTGCTGCTGGCCTCCATTCCGCTGCAAAGCATTGCCTTCTGGCTGGGCGGGCTGTCGCCGGGTGAGCTCATCATCTCCCAACTGGTGGTGCTGATGGGCGCGTTGACCTTTGCGCTGTGGGGGCTCTACTGCTCCACCGCGCTGCGCAGCACGCTGGCCGCCAGCGTAACGACCTTTGCCGGGGCGCTCTTCGTCACGGCCGGCGTTCCGCTGCTGGTCCTGCTCCTGGCGCTGGTCCTTAGTCCCTTGATGATCGGGCTGAGCGGGCTGAGCGGGATCGCCGAGGCGCTGCTGCAATACGGCGGGCTGCTGCTGGCCGCTGCCAACCTGCCGGCTACGCTGATCGTCAGCGAGCTGATTCTGGCCAGCAACAACAGCTATTTTCTGTTTCAGCAAAGCGTGGGCGGGCGCATGTTCTGGTTCATCTCCCCGTGGCCGATTTTCCTGCTGCTGTACGGTCTGCTGGCGCTGCTGCTGTTCTGGCTGACGGTGCGAAGGGTGAGGCGGATTGACGATTGACGATTGACGATTGGCGATTGACGATTGATGATTGACGAGTGGCGCATGATGCATGAGTACGAGGAAGTGCGGCGGATGTTGGCGGTGTGGAACGGCCGTCGCCGGCTGCGCGATGGGCTGATTTGGGTCCCGCGCGCGCTGCTGGCGGGGCTGCTGGCGGCGGTCGTCCTCGCGACCGTGGCCCGCTTCCGGCCGCTGCTGACCAACCAGGAAGTGGGGCTGGCGGCGCTGGGGCTGGGTCTGACCGGTTTGCTGGCCGGCGCCCTGGCTGTGGCGCTGCGGCGCGTGGACGTTCCGGCGCAGGCGCGCTTTGCCGACCGGCAGTTTGGCCTGCGGGAACGGGCGACGACGGCCGTTGAGCTCCACGCCGGCCAGATCGAGACGACCCCCACGCTGGCGCGGCTCCAGGCGCAGGATACGCTGGCCAGCATGCGCGCCGTCGACGTGGACCGGGCGCTGCCGCTGCGGCTGGTGGGGCGGGATTGGCTGCTGTTGCTCCTCGCGGCGTTCTTGTTGGCAACGGCCGTGCTGCTCGACAATCCTCAGGTCCCCTCCCTGCTCAGCCAGCGCGCCGTCGCCGCCGGCATCGCGCAGCAAGCCGCAGAGCTGGAAGCGCTCGCGGAAACGATCGCGGCCAACCCCGACCTGAGCGACGCCCAGCGTGAAGCGCTGCTGGAACCGGTCGCCGACGCCCTGGAAGCGCTGCAATCCGCCGACCTCTCGCAGGCGGAAGCCGTGGCTACGCTCTCCGAAGCGGAAGCCCAGCTGCGCGCGCTCGGCAACGCGTTCGACAACCCCGCCCTGCGCCAAACGCTGCCAGACGCCGGGGCGGCGCTCGCCCAGGGCCAGGCCGGCCAGGAAATGGGGGGCGCGCTGCAAGAGGGCGCGCTCAACCAGGCCGGCGCCGCCGCCGCGCAGTTGGCCGACGACCTGGCCGCGCTCAGCGCAGGCGAGCGCCAGGCGCTGGCCGCCGATTTGCAGGCCGCGGCCGACGCGCTGCAAACGGCCGACGCGGAGCTGGCGGCGGCGCTGCGGGAAGCCGCCGCGGCGCTGCAAAACGACGATCTGGCCGCGGCGCAGGACGCCCTGCGCGAGGCGGCCGGAACGTTACAGCAGCGCGCCCAGGAAACGGCCGTGGCGCAGCAGGCCCAACAGGCCGCCGACCAGCTTGGCCAGGGGCGCCAGGCCGTCGCCCAGGCCGGGCAGCCCGGCAGTCAATCCGGCCAACAGGCGGGCGATCAGCCCGCGCCGGGCCAGGGCGCGGGCGGCGGCGACCAGCCGGGCGCCGGCGGCGAGCCAGGCAGCGGCGGCGCGAGCGCTGCCGACGGCGGCGGCGGACCAGGAGGTCCCGGACCGGGCGGCGGCCATACCGAAAACGTCTTTGTACCCGATTTCAGCGACCTGAGCGGCGTGGAAGGGGTGGACGTGGAGCTGCCCGCCGAATGCCTGGGCAACCCGGAAGCGTGCGGCGAACTGCGCAGCGAAACGCCGCGCCCCTTCGATAGCCCCGGCAGCGTCGTGCCCTACACGCAGGTCTTCGGCGACTACCGCAACGCGGCCAACCAGGCCCTGGCCGGCGACTACATTCCGCTGGGGCTGAAGGGCTTTGTGCGCGACTATTTTGCTTCA
>Ga0209498_1001631_pt1 | contig 13721 bp, 8 predicted proteins | sample WalLakDeSediment_FD_184131 | JGI IMG/M metagenome (GOLD analysis project Ga0209498, IMG submission 184131) | Lake sediment microbial communities from Walker lake, Nevada to study Microbial Dark Matter (Phase II) - Walker Lake 11/02/13 Deep... | ecosystem: Environmental > Aquatic > Freshwater >...
GGTCGATAGAGCAAGGAAACAAACGGCCGCCCGCTGGCTGCCCTGGTTGATTATGGGTGGCGTTTTGATCGCGGGGTTGATCGTATGGAGTCTGACCCAGGCTGGCAGCAGCGACGCCGGCGTGCTAAACGGGCGCTTTCCCACATTCGTTACCATCTTCCTGGGCATCTTCATTGAAGCCGTCCCTTTTCTGACGGCCGGGGCCATTGTCTCCGGCTTCATCGAAGTCTTTATTAGCAAGCAGGCGCTAGACCGGTTCATTCCCCGTAATCCAATCGCCGCTTCCTTCATGGGCTCCGTCCTGGGCTTTGCCCTGCCCGTCTGCGAATGTGGTGTGGTGCCAGTCACCCGCCGCCTTTATCAAAAAGGGCTACCCCTTTCGGTAGGCATTGCCTTCTTACTGGCGGCCCCAGTGGTTAACCCGGTGGTGCTGGCCAGCACCTACGCGGCCTTCGGCTGGGGGCCGATGTTAGCCGGCCGCTTCGGTTTCACCATTCTAATTGCCTTCCTCATTGGACTCATTTTCTACTTTGCCCAGCCAGAGGAAGTACTGCTGCCGGAGTCGCCGGAGAGCGTTCTGCTGCCAGACAGCGCCTATGGCGACGCTCAGGGAGGTGGCCGGGTCTGGCAGGCGCTGGCCATTGCCGGTGACGATTTTACCGATATGGGCCGTTATTTGATTGTCGGCTCTATGCTGGCCGCCGGCATGCAAACATTGGTGCCCCAATCCACCCTGTTGGCAATCGGCAGCGACGCTTTTCTATCGGTGGTGGCCATGATGACCCTGGCCTTCGTTCTGTCGCTCTGTTCAACGGTGGACGCCTTTGTAGCGCTATCGTTTATCAATACCTTCAGCCCGGCAGCGATTTTGGGTTTCCTGGTCTTTGGACCGATGGTGGATATTAAGAGTGCGCTGATGTTCTTAAGCGTCTTCCGCCGCCGGATCGTCCTCTACCTGATTCTGCTGCCACTGACCATGACACTGGTTGTGGCCCTTTATATCAACTTGAATGTAGGATGGTAAAATGAACTGGACACAACGGTTACAGGCGCTATTATTGATGGGGATGGGGCTGTTTTTGTACAGCCGCGTTTCCAGCGGTGTGGTGTTGTTCTATATCAACCAGCGGTTCATGACGCTGACGCTGCTCACGGCCGTCGCCCTGATGGTCGTGGGGGTTAGCTTTTACTTTCGCCCCGAACGGCAAGAGGAAGATGACGATCAGTTAGCCAGCAGCTGGCAGTTGGCCACCCGCCGGCGCATCCGGCAGCCTGTTTCCATCTGGGGGCTGCTGATTATCAGCCTACCCATTGTCCTGGGACTGTTGGTGCCGCCTCAGCCGCTGGGCACGGCCGCCCTGGCCAATCGCGAAATCAACCTGTCCGGCTTAGGCCCGGCGGTAGCGGTGCCCGGCAGCGCCCTTTCGGCCATCCCGCCGTTAGAGAAAAATGTGATGGACTGGCTGGCCGACTTTCAGCGCACCCCCGATCCAGCCCGTTTCAACGGCCAGGAAGCGCAGGTGATCGGCTTTGTTTATCGCGACGGGCGCTTCACGCCGGACAGCTTCATGGTCGGTCGTTTCATCGTCAGCTGCTGTGTCGCCGACGCCGCCCCCATCGGCTTGATTGTGGTCTGGGACGAGGCGCTAAGTCTGACCGACAACAGCTGGGTAGAGGTCTACGGCCGCTTCGAAGCGCGGGAGTTTAACGGCCGTCTTATGCCGGTATTGATTGCCGAAACGGTCACCGTCACTACCGCCCCAGCGCAGCCCTACCTTTACTATTAGCAGCAAATTGGCCCTGGAATCGTCCGTGGCAACTTATGACCCATTTCAGTAATTTTGACCGGATTGTGATCGCCATCGTCGGCGGCCTGGCCCTGCTCACCCTGGCTATTGTGGCTGTGGGCGATCGGGTAGGCGTCATCGTGGTTAGCAGCTACCCGCTGCCCAATGCCGCCCAGGTTTCTACGCAGACCGGTGTTCAAGCTATTTTTAGCCAGGAAATGGCCATCAGTGAACAAGAACCCATTCAACTGTCGCCACCAGTAGCCGGCAGCGTACGTTGGGACGGCCGTATCATCGCCTTTTTACCCACTGAACCGTTAGCGCCAGGGACTACCTATTCGGTTATCATCCCCGCCGGACTGCAAAGCCAACAAGGACGGCCGCTGCTAACACCCATCCAGTGGCAGTTCACCACCTCCCAACCGCGCGTTCTCTTTATCGGTTGGGATGAAGAAGATCGCAGCCAGCTATATCTGGCCACGCCGGGCAAGTTAGAAGAGACGGTACAACTGACCCAGGAACGATTGGGTGTTCTTGATTACAGCCTGTCACCGGACGGGCGGGGCGTTGTCTATGCTGCCTTGCGCGAAGATAATGGCAGTGATTTATGGCTCATTGACATTGACGGCCGTAACGCCCGGCCCTTGCTAGATTGTACCGGCGCCGCTTGCAGTGGGGCAGTTTGGACACCAGACGGTGGTCGTCTCGTTTACGAACAGCGCAATATGCCCTTCCCAGGTACACCGCCCGGCCCGCCCCGGCTTTATTGGTTTGAGCTGACCAGCGGCGGCACCACACCGGTGTTTGCCGACAGCCAATGGCTGGGAATGGCCGCCCGCTTCTCTGATGACGGCCAGTGGCTCAGCTACGTCGCCCCGCTAGAGCAAGAGGTGCAAATCTACAACGTCAATGACGGCCGTACCCTGCGCATTACCAGCCGGATGGGGCAGCCCGGCATCTGGCATCCCCGCTTGAACCAGCTGTTAGTCAACGATATCCAGTTCCAGGAGAACAGCCACTCGATTCACCTCTTCCTGGTTGATCTGGCTACCTCAGAAATGACCAACTTAAGCGGGGAAGAAGCCGTGGTCAGCGATCAGCTGCCCCGTTATGCGCCAGATGGCAGCTGGATCAGCATCGGCCGCAAGGAACCCCGCCAGCCCATGGGACATCAGATCTGGCTGCTGCGCGCCGACGGCCGCGAGACACGGCAGCTCACCGCTGATCCTGACATCCACCATGGCCCGGCATACTGGTCGCCGGACGGCCGTACCCTGCTCTTTGAACGGTATCACCTTTCCCGCCCCAACGCCGACCCGGAAATCTGGCTGCTAGAAGTCGAAACCGGCGCGATGAGCCAGGTCAGCTCATTTGGCACACAACCGGCCTGGCTGCCATAAGGCGCTACCGTGATAGCCAGTAGACGGCACCTCAGCGTTGGTTGTTACTTATCGCCCATTTGGAACAACAGGTCATCTACGCTAGCATCGAGCAGCACGGCCGTTTCCATCCGTGTCGGTTGGCGCAGCAGGAAGTCGGCCAGCGGCTCATGCAAATGGCGACTGATGATCCGCCGCAGGGGACGGGCGCCAAACTCCGGCTCATTGTGTTGGGCCAGCAGCCAGGCTTTAGCGGCTGGGGTAATCTCCAGCTTAATGCGCTGCTCACCCGCCCGGCGAATTTCGCGCCTGAGCATCAGATCCAGAATGCGCGCCAGTTGGTCGGTGGTCAACTGGTGGAACAGAATCATGTCGTCCAAACGGTTCAAGAATTCCGGCCGGAAGAAGCGACGTACCTCGGCCAGCACTAGCTCCCGCTCCCGCTCGCCAATGTAGGGCACCAGCATGTGATAGGCGCCGAGATTGCTGGTCAAGATAATTACCGTCTCGCTAAAGGTGGTCAGCCTACCCTGGCCGTCAGTGAGCCGCCCCTCGTCCATCACTTGCAGCAGGACATCCAGCACGCGGGGATGGGCTTTTTCGACTTCATCAAACATGACCACGGTATACGGCCGTCGCCGTACAAAATCAGTCAACTGGCCACCCCCCTCAAAGCCAACATAGCCCGGCGGCGCGCCAATTAGCCGGTTCAGGCTGGCCTCTTCCTGGTACTCGGTCATATCCAGGGTCAACATAGCCTCTTCGGAGCCAAACATGAACTCCGCCAACGCCTTGCCCAATTCTGATTTACCCACACCGCTGGGCCCCAAAAACAAAAAGGAGCCAATGGGTCGCTTGGGGTCGCGCAGACCAACCCGGGCAGTCTTGACGGCCCGGCTGACAGCCATCACCGCCTCCTCCTGCCCGATAATGCGCTCCTGAAGGTGCTCGACCATGTTCGCGTAACGGCTTTGTTCATCCTGGCTCAATTTGGCAATGGGGATGCGCGTCATCTGGCTGGCGGCGGTCATCACATCTTCCTGATCCAGCCGCCGGTTGGTCTGAGCCTCAGGCAAGTTCGCGGTCTGCTCCAGGTTGACCGAGCGCACCAGGGCGCAGGCGCGATCGGCCAGCTGCACCGCCGCCGCCGGCAGAGCTATCGTCTGAATGTATTGGCCAGCCAGATTGGCCGCCATCGTCAACGCTTCCGTACTGACCTCCAGCCCATACTCCTGCTCCAGGCGCGCCTTGTGCAGGACCAAAATGCCGATAGTCTCTTCGCGGCTGGTAGCGGGCACGTCCAGCCGCTGGCTATTTTGACGAACAAGCCGCTCCCGGCTGAGAAGGTCATAACCTGCTGGCGTGGCCGTGCCGATGACGGCCGTTTCTCCCTCCAAGAACGCCTTGTGCAGCTCCCGGTTCACCTGTTCCGGAAACCTGGTCCGCAGCCGATCGGCAAAAAAGCGATCGATGTCGGGCACAAACAAGATGCCGCCGCTGGCCCGGCGCAGGCCGGCGCGCATAGCCGCCAACGGATTATCCAGCAGGGCAGCCTCGTTCATCTGAACCAGCGAGCGCAGGTTGAGCGGCGTCTTGCCTTCCGCCAGCAGCTGGGCCAGGCTGTACGCCAGCGTGCGCCGCCCTGATCCTTCCGGCCCGGCCAGAATGACGTTACGGCCGCTGGCCAATGCCAGTAAGCCAACCAACTCTTGCAGCAGTTTCTCCCGCTGGAAAACGGGCTGGGCGCGGCCGTCCCGTGCTTCCTGGACCCAATCATGAATAATGGTCGTCCCTTCGCTGGTCACCTCTCCCAGCAGGGCAATGACCGCTGCCGGCGTGATGCCCAGCCGGTTCAGGGCCGCATACGTGGTTACGTTTTGCTGGCTCATGGCAGCCAAAGCGTGACCGCTGCCCGCCCGCAGCTCCTCCCGTGCCTGGGCAATGCTCAGGGCCTCATCCAGCACGATAAGCATCTCTTCGGCCAGCGGAATATCTTTGCCGAAATCATCGGTAAACATGAATTGGGCGTCACGGCCGGGCGCATGGCGGGCCATCATCTCCACCCGACCCTCCAGCTCTTTCATGTTGAAGCCCCGCTGCTGGGCGAGCTGCTGCAGCAGCTTGAGAGCCGCACTTTCCTTGTCATCGAGGAATACCCGCAGCAAGAGCTGGGGCGTGAGCAGCTTCAGGTTATAGTCACGCATCCGGCCCGCGGCCGTGGTCATCAGGCGGGAAAGCTCGGTTGAAGGGATGTTGGGATTGAGAACATTCATGGGTCAGATATCGCTCTTTCGTTTTTGTTTGCGTCCAGGATTTGACAGCTTGATCCGCCAGCTGTCAGCAGGTAAATGGTACAACGAGCCGGCGGGATTGACCAGCCGTTGAAAAGCAGCGGCTGGGCCCGTGTGAGAGCTGCCAGAAATCATAGGCAAATTGCCGATTTGCCCAGGCGGTTCAGCGAATTGCCCTGCAGACAATAACTTGTTCGTAGACTGTAGCCGCCATGTTGTTTTGTAGCAATTCCAATTATGGAAACATTGTCGTAGGGGCGGAAGCGGCGGCCATGATCTCGTCTATTCGTCACGATCGCACTTCCACCGCTCTCGCCCTGGTGGGTGGCCGTAGAGGGGCAAGACGGCGCGGAGACAAGACCGTCTGTTTTACCCAAGGTACTGCCGCGCCGTCCTGCCCCTACCATAATTGGAATTACTGGTTGTTTTGTAAACGAGTGACCAGCAGGCTAAAATATAGTCCATGTCCGTTCAAGAAATATCCCGTGGCGATGAGCAATTGGCAGCGGCCGTCGGCCAGCCCGCACCACTCTTTGAACTTCGCGCCGTACAAGGTCAAACGATCCGTCTGACCGACTATCAAGACCAACGGCGGCTGATTCTCTGGTTTTCGCGTGGCTTTCAATGCCATTTCTGCCGGGGTAACATGGAGCGCATTAGTACTGGCTACGAGGCATTGGTTGCCCATGACATTGAACTTATTCAGGTTGCCCCCAACTTACCGGAGGCAGCCCAAATCTTCTTTGCCAATGAACTGCCCATCTATCCGTTTGTCTGCGATCCGGACAAGCGGTTGTTTGCTATTTATGGTTTGGGAGATGAAGGCATATTGTCGGCTGCGCGCAATACAATTATCAGTCTGGTAGACGCTAACCGGGTGGGTGAAGCAGAAACATCGCGCTGGGCGCTGCAATTGGAGGCCGGCAATCGCACCTTTTTGCAGAAGCTGCACCATCATGCCTTGACGGCCGTGGAGCAAGGCATCTTTATCATTGACCGACAAGGTATTATTCGCTACCAGATGAAAGCGGGATCAATCGAAGCCATTCCCACAGCTCAGGAACTGCTTCAGCTTACGCTCGCTCTTACTTGACCAGTCGCTTAGACCCGATCCCGTTCCATGCTGTGCCTGTCAGAGCTTGCCAGCGGGATCACCAGCCCGATACCAGATGAATTTCAACGAACGCCTCGCCTACCTTGGCGAACTGCTAATTACGCTTTCCGGGTCACCTGTCCCCAGCCACCAGTTTCAGGCGCTGGCCGATTACGCGCACAATGTGATCCCCTGCGACTATCTGGCCATCTGTCTTATCGAACCTGACCAGAATGGTTACCGCATCCATTCGCTGCGGGGCACGGCCGGCGGCGCCATCCGGTCACAACCATTTACCTTAGAAGAAGGGCTGGTTGGCCACGTGCTGCAGCGCAATCGCTCTGTTATCGCTACCAATCTGGCTACTGACAATCGCGGTTCGGCTGACGTTGAAGGCGTTGCTAGCCGGCTTGGCTTGTATTCAGCCCTGGTCACACCGCTGCGTCAGGGAGATACAGCCCTTGGCGCCATCTATTTTGCCTCTTGCCAGAGCGATGTCTACGGTCATGAGGAATTGCAGCTGGCTGATTTGCTGTCCTCTGGGCTCTCGGCTTCATTGGAAACAACCCGACTTTACCAGGCGTTATTGGATGAACGAAGTACGTTGGCGGCCGTTCTGTCCAGCAGCCGAGATGCAGTACTGGTAGTTAACCCACAAGGTACTATTCTGTTGGCCAATCCAGCGGTTTCCGACATGTTAGGGTTGGATGCAGCTGCCATTACTGGACAATCGCTCTATGAAGCAGTAGACAACCCGGCCGTACACCACCTTTTCAACCGCGCGGAGCCTGGTATCGTGGAGTTGCAGTTGGTCAACGGCCGTACCACGCAAGCCAGTTTAACCCCTGTGACCACAGCTTTCGGCGAACGTGTCGGTTGGGCCGCCACCTTTCGCGACATTACGGTGCTGAAACAACTGGAGCAAATGAAGAATGAGTTTGTCAGCATCGTTTCCCATGATCTGAAGAATCCCATCAGCGCCATCACCCTGGCCGCGGACCTGTTAGCCAAAGCCGGTGAGCTCAACCAGGAGCAAGAGGAGATTCGCCAGCGACTCATAGAAACGGCCGAATATATGAGTGAGTTGGTGGGCGATCTGCTCGATCTGGGCAAAATCGAGGCCGGTCTGGAGATGGAGCAGGTGCCGTTTGACCTAAGCCGCCAGGTCGTTGAGGTCATGGAGCAGCTTCGGCCGCAAATCGAAGCCAAGAAACAGCAATTGCGCCTTAATATGCCTGAAGAAGTAACGGCCGTGGGCAACCCCGACCGGATCAAACAGGCTTTGCTGAACCTGGTGGGTAACGCCGTCAAATACACACCTCCCCAGGGACAAATTGAGATCACCGTAACTGAAGACCCGGCCAGCCAGCACCCGCAGGCCGCCGCCGCTACCAGTGACAGGCTAATTGTCGTGCGCGTCTCCGACAACGGCATCGGCATTCCGGCGGACAGCCTACCCTTCCTATTTGACAAATTCTACCGGGTACGCAACGCCCAGACGGAGAGCATCCAGGGAACAGGGCTGGGTTTGGCGATTACGCGGAGTATTGTTGAGGCTCATGACGGCCGTGTCTGGGCAGAAAGCGTTGAAGGGCAGGGCAGCAGTTTTGCCTTCTATTTACCTTCTGTGGGGCCATAGGCCAGGCTGCGCCGATAGCGCACGCCAGTTAAAATGAGCAGTATACGGCCACAGAACGCTAGTTTTGAAGTGCAGTGTTGAACCCGTTGGCCAACCATCCCTGGCCAAGACAGCTTCTGGTTTGGCTGTAATCGCGGTCTCCAAAACCAATAATAAGGGCCACATTAATATCCCTCTGGGCAGCCTCCTCCATCTGAGTAACATTTTTCAACTGACTTCGTTATAGTACGTGAGTACCAAAGCAGTACCATGGTACCAGATGCACGGCCAGACCTAGGCCCTGGCTGTGACTTAAGAATCGAGTTTGCGGTTGCCTTATGATTCATTGATTCGGCCCGCAGAACTCTTATCAGTTAATTTTTAGTTTATACAGAGGTGCTTCATGTCCAAATCTTTCTTCTCCACTTCAGTTGCCCTCCGGGAATCCAAGGGGTTGGCCCGTTGGCTAACCGTTGGTATGTTCATGCTGCTGTTCCTGGGTGTATCGGTACAAATTGCATCGGCCAATCCGCTGCAGCTTGGCATACACGAGATTGAGTTCATTGCTGTGGAATATAACGATCCCCTATCAGGCCAATCAACCTGGTTCTACCGCGTGACCAGCGGCGGTTCGCCGGCGGTCAGCCATGTAACCTTTGGTATCTGCGCCACCGCCGATATTGTGGCAGCCGGCACTTGGGACGGTCCCGACAATTTTGATGAGCGCACCCCAGGTGGGGGCAATCCCCAAGACGCCGTCGCCGTAGACCCAACCACTGGCGTATTGGGACTCAAATTCGACGGCGGGTTTGCCGCTACCGAAACCCGGTATTACTACTTCACCCTGGATCAGAATTACACGGTGGACGACAATGACATGGGTCTTAAAGCCGGGCAAAGCAACCTGGTGGACGAGTTACCGGGTCCTTCGTGCGATCCCACGGCCGTCAGCCTGCAATCTCTCTTAACCACGACACCGCACAGCCAGGCCACCTGGCTCCTGATCATCGCGGCGCTCATGGCAGTGATGGTTGGCTTCAGCTACCTGACCGTTGTCCGGCAATATGCTTTACGGCAGGTCGATTAAGACTATACAGGATCACCCTGCACCATCGGTAGCATTTTGAACAGCTAACAGAAACCTGGTTTGGGTTGGACTCAAACCAGGTTTTTTGTTGGGACAGACCGCAAATGGCTACTGATTTTGGCGTTAGCGAGTATAATCAGAGCCATGAGTGTAGAAATCGGCCAGAACCTCAAACAATATACCATCATCGAACGGATTGGCGAGGGCGGCATGGGCTCGGTCTACGTAGCCCGGCAGCCAGCCATGAACCGCTTTGTGGCGATCAAAGTCATCTCCGCAGACTTTCTGACGTCAAAGGAATCGCACGACCGCTTCCAGCGCGAAGTAGAGATTATCGCCAAGCTCGAACACCCGCACATCTTGCCCGTCTATGATTTCGGCGAAACTGAGGGCAGCCCCTACATCGTTATGCGCTATCTGAGCGGGGGTACACTGCAGGACCGAATGCGCCAGCGCAGCCTGACGCAGGAACAGCTGTTACGTAGCCTGGGACAGATTGCCGAAGCGCTGGACTACGCCCATGAGCGGGGTATCGTGCATCGCGACCTAAAACCGGCCAACATTCTCTACGACGACCGGGGCAATGCCTACCTGGCCGATTTCGGCATCGCCAAAGCCGCCACGGGCGAGCAGGATTTGACCGCGACCGGCGGCATTGTGGGTACGCCAGCCTATATGTCCCCTGAACAGGCCCGCGGCGATAGGTTGGACGGCCGTACCGACATCTATTCCCTGGCCATTGTCGCCTATCACGCCCTTACCGGTCAGCTGCCGTTTCAGGCCGTCACCACCTGGGAATGGATCACCAGCCATCTCTCCGCGCCGGTGCCCTCGGTGCTAGACATTAATGCCGATCTACCGGTAATGGTTGATGAAGTTCTCCAAACCGCCCTGGCCAAAAAAGCGGCTGACCGGCCGGCCAAGGCAACCCAATTCATGCAAGCCCTCCAGGCCGCCCTGCGCGGCGAGAAAATGGCCTTGACCCTGGAGGGCGCCCAGTCTCCTGCCGGAACTGGCGTGACGACGACAGCGCCGCCGGCCGCGCGGTTTGCGGCTGCCGGCGGAACTGCCGCCACAGTAGTTGCCGCCGACGCAGCTACGGTTGTTCGCCCCAGACAGGCCGCGCCGACAAAGTGGCTCAGGCTGGCGCTCATTGTAACCTTGCTGGTAGTTGTCGTGGGGGCCGCCCTACTGATGGGCAGTGGCTATCTCTATTTTCGCACCACACAAGGCCCCACCGTGCAGACCTATGCCGTGGGCGACTCGCCGCGGGCGTTGGTTAGCGATGGTCAGACGATATGGGTGGCTAACTTCTTTGACAGCACTGTCAGCCATTTGCAGGCTAGCGGCTGTCAAGAACGGAATGATCCCTGCGGCCAGGCATTAGACACTTTTGCCGTAGATGATCTGCCGGTAGCCCTGGCCTATGACGGCCGCTCAATTTGGGCTGCCAGCGCGCTGAACGGCCGTTTGAGCCAGATTGATCCCGCTACCAGAGAGATAACGGCTCAGTATCAGCTGGCCAATCTACCCAGCAATCTCCTCATCATCGATGACACTATCTGGATCACCCACAGCTTTGCCGACAAGGTTAGCCAGTATGATCTGGCAGGCAACATGCTGGGCGAGATTGCCGTAGGGGCGTCTCCGTTCGGGCTGGCCTTTACTGGACAGGCCATCTGGGTCAGTGAGCAAAACAGCAGCAATCTGGTCGCGATTGATCCCGCCACCAGAGCGGTGGTTAACTCCGTTCCCGTGACCGGGCGCCCGGGCGCATTAGCCTTTGACGGCCGTCACCTTTGGGTAGCTATTGAAGACCAGGACAAACTGCTGCAGCTTGATCCGGTCACCGGCCAGCTGGTAACCGAGGTTGGCGTCGGCCGCCGGCCACTGGCGCTGCTGTTTGACGGCCGTACGCTTTGGAGCGCCCATGAAGTTGGCAACAGCGTGAGCCAGGTTGATCCCGCCACAGGCCAGATCATAGCCAGTTACACTGTGCCAGGCGGTCCCTTTGCCCTGGCCTGGATCTCCTGCGGCCCTGATTGCGGTGATCTGTGGGTTGCCGGTCAAGAAGGGGACACAGTTAGCAGGATTCGGCTTGAATGACGCCAGCAGACCAATCAGAGTTTCCAGCCATACCCGGCTACGAGATTGTGGCCCTGGCCGGCCGCGGGGGAATGGGCGCCGTCTACCGGGCCAGACAGATAGCCACCGGGCGCCAGGTAGCCCTCAAATTATTGAGCAGCCGGGCCCCCAGCGCCGCCACGCTCGATGCCTTCCGCCGTGAAGCTGAACTCATTGCTGGGCTGGAACACCCCCACATTTTGCCTGTTTATGATTTTGGTGAAGAAGCAGGAATCCCCTACCTGGTCATGCGCTATTTGCCGGGAAGCCTGGCCGATCAGCTCCGCGCTGGCCCGGTGCCGCTCGACAACGCGGTCCGCTGGCTGAGCCGGCTGGCCGATGCGCTTGATTTTGCCCACCAAAAAGGCATTGTGCACAAGGATGTCAAGCCCAGCAATGCCCTGCTGGATGATGCCGGACAGGTTTACCTGACTGACTTCGGTATCGCCGGCGCCATGCAAGCAGTGGGCGACGGCGTTCCTTTGGGCAGTGCCGCCTACATGTCACCCGAGCAGTGTCGCGGGGAGGCGGTTGACGCCCGGGCTGATGTCTATGCCCTGACCGTCATGCTGTTTGAGATGCTGACCGGCCAGAAACCGTATACGGCCGAGACAGCATTAGGCATTATGGCCCGCCAAATCCACGACCCCATCCCCTCTCCGCGGGCGCTGAATCCGGCTATTTCCCCGGCCGTGGAAGCGCTTATTGTGCAGGGAATGGCCAAGAAAGCCGCCAGCCGACCGGCTTCGGCAGCTGAGTTTGCTCGCCTGTTAGCCGAGGCCGCCACAGCCCCCGCCCCGCCGCGGGTCGTCTCGCCCGAACCGATTCCAACCAAACCTGGCCGATCTCGGCTGTGGTGGGGTTTGATAGGATTCTTGCTGCTGGCCACCTGCCTGGCGATTAGCCTGGTACTGACCGGCGGCGGCATCTGGCTGGCTACGGCCGCCACAGCCACACCACTGCCCACCGCAACGCGCCCGCCACGACTGGTCACCCCGACGGCCACCGCACCCCCGCCCGGTGAACTGCTGCGGGATAATTTCACCGTGGCCACGAGCGGCTTTGCCACCGGCCGTGATACCGACGGCGGTGTCGCCTATCAGGACAATTCCCTGGAAATCACCGCCTTGACCAGCGGCGTGGAATGGTTCTCGCCCTCAAGCCGGGTTGAGGCGGCTGATGTCCGCATAACGCTGTCGGTCGAGCCCACGGCCGTCACCGGCAGTGGTTATTTGGGCCTTATTTGCCGCTGGCAGGATGCTGATAACTACACCTTGCTGGCGCTGAACGGCGCCGGTGAAGGGGCCATCTGGCAGAAACGGGCTGGGGTAACGAGCATACTGGCCGACTGGGAAGCAAGCTCAATCACGATTGCCCCCGGGCAGTCTATTCAGCTGCACGGGGTCTGCCACGGCCGCCAGCTACAGTTATTCGCCAATGACAGACTGCTCAGTCAGGCTGAAGACCCGGCGCCCGCCAGCGGCGATATAGCCCTCATGGCCGGCCTCAGAGATGACGGCGAGTGGCAGGTCAGGTTCACCGATCTGCGCGTTGTCGAGCCCTGAGCAAAGCAGTAAAAGTCCGCCAACAACCTGTTGACATTGGTAACTGGCAATCGGTAACTGTACCCTGATCACTGATTACTGATCACTGATTCCTGATTACTGATTACTGTCAACTGAACACTGTCCCTAGGGAATCGTGTAACGAACCAGATCCCAGTTCGAGCGCTCCCCATCATCAATGGTAATCATGCGCAGCCAGCCGACACCCCGGCCATACCAGGTTGTGCCCGACGAGCTGCTGCTGATATCAAAGCCCGGCGTCATGGAGTTAGATGAGGTACTCACCCCAGTTGACTCGACGCGCAGCGCGCTGAATGTTCCGGCAGGCACCGTTACACTTTCACTGGCCGTGGCCGTGTAAGAGGAGGAGCTGGCAAAGTCCATTGTAAAAGCGAATCCGGCCATATTGACGGCCGTGCGCATGGTAAACGCACTGTTCCAGCTCGCCCCCGGCGCCAACTGGTCAGGAGGCAGGATGAGTACGCCGCTCTGGTCGCTAATCTCGGTTGTGAAGGAGATATCTTCCATCTCCAGCTCGAGCCCCTCAAAGGCAAAATTGCCGTAATCGAAAGAGACGATGCCGCTGCTGTCACACTGCCAGGTGTAAGTTGCGCTAAACATGTCGTTGAAATTAGCCTGCATGAGGGCGACGGCGCTGCGGCGATCCCCGGTCACCTCGGTCACCGTCCAGGTCATCGTCATCCCTTCGCCGGCACTGCTGCCCTCGTAAACCCACGACGCCCCTGGCCGCAAGGGGAAGTAGGGATGATCGCAAGC
>Ga0209498_1001632_pt1 | contig 13719 bp, 8 predicted proteins | sample WalLakDeSediment_FD_184131 | JGI IMG/M metagenome (GOLD analysis project Ga0209498, IMG submission 184131) | Lake sediment microbial communities from Walker lake, Nevada to study Microbial Dark Matter (Phase II) - Walker Lake 11/02/13 Deep... | ecosystem: Environmental > Aquatic > Freshwater >...
ATATTTCATCAGAATGTTTTGTAATATCTTTAGGCAGCAAGTAGGTTTTAGAATAAAGAAGTTCTTCGCCTGAGATTTTTTCCTTTATCATAGCTTTACATTTTCTGTAAAGTTCATTAAGCAGTTCTGATTTCCATGAAGTCCAAACTGCCGGATTCACTGCTGAAAGGTCGCCATAGGTAACAAGGTAAAGAAGATCCAGGTCTTCAAGTGATTCAAATCTTCTTGCAAAGGCATTAAGAGTTTCCGCATCATTTAAATTTCTTCTGAAAGCAACCTGTTCCATTACGAGATGATTTTCAACCAGAAAACCGACCTTTAAAATTTCTTCATCGCTGTAACCTAATCGGTTCAAAATGGAAGCTGCCATTTCCACACCGATGATTTCGTGACCCGAAATATTTATTGGTTTAGCAATATCGTGGAAAAGCATTCCCAGGTGAAGTATCTCCCTGTCGTTTAAGGAGTAATATATTCTTCCAAGAGTTGAGTTATCATTTACAATCGCTTCAAGATTTCTAATAGTCATAATTGTATGTTCATCTGCAGTATAACAGTGGTAAACTCCGTGCTGCATAAATCCATTAAGTTCTTCAAATTCAGGTATAAAAGCACCCAGTACACCAAGTTCATTCATAACAGACAAAGTAAGACCCACATTTTTGGGTAGTTTAAGTATTTCTCTGAAAAAAACAGAGGAGTCAGTTTCGGTCTTTTTGTTATGTCTGAATTTTTCAACAAACTCAATTATTCTTCCCCTTAGCTGTTCATCAAATCTTCCACTGTGTAAACCCCTGTAATAAAATGCACGAAGTATATAGGACATCTTCAACTCTTCTTCGGAGACATAGGATATCGTTTTACCTTTGATTATAAAATCCTCATCAATTTCAATTGCAAGTGAATCGGGTATAGGGTTACTCAGGTCGTCAGTAAATTTTTTTATCATTGATTTGGTGAAACGGTTTAGAACAGTCGATGCTTTGAAATATTCTTTCATAAATAAAAGCGGATTGTCTTTAGGATAACCAAATACTTCAGATAATTTTAACTGATGAGAGAATTCAAAACGATCGGTGCGCTGATTCAGTTGCAGGTGCAGAATGTTTCTCACGCCAAGTATAAACTTATAACTTTCAAGTAAACTGCGGCATTCCATAGTGGTTGTATAATTATTACTTTCCATATGGTCAATAAAAACCTCAACCTGAGTAGCCTCATATTGTGAAGAAATTATATTTTTATTGGCAATCATATACATCCACTCAACTGCCTGAAGATCGCGCAAACCGCCGGCAGACATTTTTATGTTTGGTTCAAGAACTTTTGGTGAATCACCGTATTTCTCATACCGCTTGCGGATATCAAGAAAAAGTTCATTTAATAAATTGGCCGTATCTTCCTCATTAAAAGAATCAACAAGCGTTTTATTCCAGTTTTTATAAACTGACTCATTGCCTAAAATAAAACGTGTTTCAAAAAACTGTGTGAATGTATGAAGGTCGGTAGATAAATATTTTCGAATATCAGGAATTTCACGCATTGTGCTGGAAGCTTCTATTCCGCTATCCCAAAGAGTAGTAATAAGAGCAGAAATATCGTTTTTATTATCTTCAATAGAATCAGCAATTATCATCAAATCAATATCGGAATATGGAGAGAGTTCACGACGTGCAAAGCTGCCGGCAGAGGCAAGTGCAAAATTGTACTTTTTACCTGCAGTTACCAGTCGTATGGCAGCTTCAACAAGCAGACTGTACTCCATACTGAATTGCAGTGGATCGGTTTTACTATTATACCGTTTGAAGAGCTCATCCCTGCTTTGAAGAAAAGATTTTATTTGTTGTGACAGTTGATTCATAAAATAATATTGCTAAAAATCATCCTCGTCAAAAAATTCAGGATTCTCATATTCCGCTTCAATCACTGAAGAAATCCCTCCGCGTACATTGAACTCAGCAGTGATCAACATATACCTTGGTTTGGTAACTGAAACAAGATCATCAAGTATCTGGTTGGTAACACTTTCAAAAAATATTCCGTCATTACGATATGAATTTAAATAGAACTTAAGGGATTTAAGTTCAACGCAGAGTTTATCAGGAATATATTCTACTGTAATAGTAGCAAAATCCGGCTGACCGGTTTTAGGACAAAGTGATGTAAATTCAGGAGCTATATGTGTAACAGCATAGTCTCTGTCAGGGTACTTGTTTTCAAAAGTTTCTAATAATGTAATTTTCTTTTTCATTTTTCTCCTCTAAATGTAAAGTGGTCTTATTTTATATTTTATTGGATCATCAAACCCTGCATTCTGGAAACCTCTTAAGCGCAATGCACAGCTATCACAAACCCCACAGGCTTCATCTTCATTTTTATAACAGGACCATGTTAAATGAAGCGGTGCATCAAGTTCAATTCCTTTTTTAATAATCTCAGATTTTGATAACCTGATTATAGGAGTTTCAATTTTTATAATAGTATCGGGCTTTGTACCCAGGTCAACCATCTTTTCATAAGCCGAAAAAAACTCAGGTCTGCAGTCCGGATAACCCGATGAGTCTTCAAATACTGCTCCAATAAATACGGCTTTAGCATTCAGCACTTCTGCCCAGCTTACACAGCCTGAAAGAATATTTGCATTGCGAAAAGGTACGTAAGAACTGGGTATCTCTTTGCTATTAAGGTCTGCGTTTGACACTTCAATGTTTTTATCGGTTAATGAAGAACCGCCGATTTTTACGAGATGTGTATAGTCAATTACCAATCTGTATTTTACCCTATAATGATCGGCAATGTCATTAAAGGCTTTAAGTTCTCTTCTTTCTGTACGTTGTCCATAGTTTATATGTGCAAATGCCAGTTCATATTCCATATTAGCTATTGAAGCAGTTACACAACTATCCATTCCACCGCTTACAGCTATTACAGCAATATTCTTTCTCTCTTTAAGCATAAAACAAAATGATTGAAGCAAACATAAATTATTTCAATAAAAAACGATGGGTTAAAAATAGTAAAAATGGTTTTAAGTTATCTGCAAAAATTGTATCCGCCTTCATTAATCTTTAATTTTACGTGTAAAAAAACATCGAAAAATCAGAGGAAAAAATGCGAAGAAAAGTTATTGCCGGAAACTGGAAAATGCAAAATGATCTTAAACAAAGTGAAGATCTTATTAATAGTTTAAAGAGCATTCTGAAGGATAAATCAATAAATTGTGATGTTATAATTTGTCCCCCTTTCACTTCATTATCAGAAGCATCGAAACTGATTAGCGGAAGCATTATAAAACTTGGTGCACAGAATATGCATTTTGAGGATAAAGGTGCTTTTACCGGTGAGATTTCATCATCAATGCTGAAATCAACCGGTTGCGAATTTGTGATATTGGGGCATTCAGAGCGACGAACAATCTTTAAAGAAGATGATATTACAATAAATGCAAAAATAAAAAAAGCGCTTGAGCACGGATTAAAACCAATCTTCTGCATAGGTGAAACTCTTGAACAGCGGGAAAAAGAAGTAACAAAGGAAGTTGTTAAACATCAGGTTGAAATAGGATTAGAAGGAATATCTGCAGAACAAATGAAAAATATAATTATTGCTTACGAACCGGTATGGGCAATAGGAACCGGTAAAACTGCGACCCCTGAGCAGGCACAGGAAGTTCACGAATTTATCAGAGCTTTGATAGAAGTAAAGTATTCAAAATCTGTCTCGGAAAACCTGGTTATTCAATATGGCGGAAGTGTAAAACCCGAAAATGCTAAAGAACTTCTATCTCAAAAGGATATTGATGGTGCATTAGTTGGCGGAGCCTGCCTCAATGCTGATTCTTTTTATGGTATAATTAAAGAAGCATAATAATCCTTTCCTGAGCCTGAAAAAGCTGTTTCAGGCTCATTTCCTGCATTGCATTCCCCTCGTTTTGAAGTTATATTTGTGAGTTTATTTTTCAGCAAAATGGATATGAAAATCAACTTTTTATCATTTAAACACATAATTTTAAACGTTCTTCTTATAATAGCTTTTCAACCGTTTCTAACTGCACAAGTTGTATTCAGGGATCTGCCGCAGTATAAAATAAATTCAGCCGATTTACTATTTTTTGACATAACCGGTACAAGAAAAATAATTTCTTTAAATGGTGATTGGCAGGTTCATTCGGCAGAAGATGAAAAGAAAAATAAAGTGAAAATCGGCATACCATCAATATTCAGAGGTGATGGCAGTTTTGTTTTTGAAAAAACATTTAAACTTACTTCAGAAGAGTTGAATAGCAACCGGATTAAACTGGTTTTCTTCGGTTTGAATTATACTGCCGATATTTCAGTAAATGGAAATATAATTTACAGGCATACTGGCGGTGAGTTTCCCTTTAAACTGGATTTACCTCGTGATATTCTAAAGTCAGATACTGAAAATCTTATTTCAGTCAGTTTATCCTATGAACTCGATTCTCAAAATACAATACCGTTCAAACAACGATTTCTTTTTCCTCAAAACTTCGGCGGAATAATAAGAGATGTTTATTTGCATCTCACACCAAACACTAATATTAAAGATGTTAGTCTGTCGGGTAATATAAGTCTAGCCAATAAAAGAGCAGTTATAGAAATCAATTCATTAATTGAAAACAGAGACTTTAAAAAAGTTACCGATACCTCAGCTCTCCCAACCAACTTTTCATTAAGAGTTAAAGCTTATTCACCAAGCGGAACTACCGAACTTACCGGAACTGAAATTAAATTTGAGCTTAAACAAAACCGCGAAACAGAGATTAAACACATTCTTGAGGTTAATGCTCCTTTGCTATGGTCACCAGCATTGCCAGGCAGCTATATAATCAGACTTGAGCTATACCGGGATGATATGTTAGTTGACATCACCGACAGATCAATAGCACTTTATGATCTTCAGGTATCTGAGAATGGATTGATGCTTAACGGAACGACTTTACCTCTTAAAGGTGTAACTTATATTCCGTCATTTGAAGATTACGGCAGCCTCTCTTCTTATACTCAAATGGAGAAGGATCTAACTATAATAAAGGAAACCGGATTTAATGTTGTTAGGTTTTCAAAAACAGTTCTGCATCCTTACTATCTTAAATTGTGTGAAGAATTAGGGTTGCTTGCATTTATCGAAATACCTGCAGCCAGCATTCCTGAAAATCTTGCCAACAATCAAAATTTTATGGCAAGAAGCAGAAACTACCTGGCAAGTTATTTAAAGGCCTATTCAGATTATTCTGCCGTTGCAGCCATAGGTTTGGGAAGTTCCTATTTATATAGATTAGAATCACACCGGTCACTACTTATTGATCTTGGAGAAAAAGTTAAGTCCAATGCTTCTCTGATTACTTATGCTTCATTTATTGGATTTGATACCGGAGAAATTGAAAATATTGATCTTTATGGAGTGGAGTTACTGAATACCCCCTTCAGTGAGTTAAAAAATGATCTAAATAAATTAAAAGAAAACCTTGGGGCAGGCAGATTATTTATCAGTGAAGCCACTTATACCGTTAATGTTGGCCAGACAGATGGTTACGTAAATGAGTTTTCTTATGAAGCCCAGGCAAAATATTTTGAAGATTTGCTAACATATATTGATGAATCAGAGATAGCCGGATATTTTATCAACACGATGTTTGATATGTATGGTGATTTTGCATCACTGCTTTCGGGTTATGAAGCAGGACTTCTTTATAATATCGGTATTGCAGGAGAGGATAGAGATCTTTCGAGACTTGCATATAAAGTCATAAATGCAAAACTGAAAAATGCAGAAAGAGTTACCATCCCTATAGGAAGCACTAAAGATGATGCACCAATGGTATTTATTATTGTTGGTTTGATGCTGGCAATATTTATGGGAGTTCTGGTAAACTCGGGTAGAAAATTCAGGGAGGATGCTTCCAGGGCATTACTCAGACCCTATAACTTTTTTGCAGATATTCGTGATCAAAGAATAATATCAGCCTATCATTCACTGTTTCTTGCCATAATTGTATCTGTAACAGGTGCATTGTTAACGAGCAACATTTTTTATTATTTAAAGACAAACATATTATTTGAAAAAATACTTCTCTCTTTCGGAAGTCCTAAACTTATTTTTGCAGCAAGCTATTTTGCCTGGAATCCCATTAGTGCCTTAGTCTGGCTTTCACTTCTTCATATAGCGGTGATAGTAATATTTACTTTATTAGTCAGATCAGCTTCAATGTTTGTAAAAACAAAAGTGTATCTGTCAAGCGCTCTATTTGCCATTGTTTGGGCTTTGCTTCCCCTGGTACTTTTAATCCCGCTTGGAATAATTCTTTATAGATTATTAATGGCTGATGTAGCCAACCTTTATGTGTTTATTGTACTTTTCACTTTTACTGCTTGGCTGATTTACCGGCTGATGAAGGGTATTTATGTTATTTACGATGTTAGTGCAGGACCGGTTTATTTTTATAGTATTCTGCTGTTCTTACTGGTGTTCGGAGGGTTTATAATTTACTACCAGGTAAGCAATTCAGTTATTCAGCATCTTTTGTTAACATTAAAGCAGTTTAATATTTTAGGATAAATTATTTGTATTTATCAAAGTTAGAAATATTCGGATTTAAATCCTTTGCACAGAAGACAAACGTTCAGTTTAATGAAGGCGTTACGGCAATTGTCGGGCCTAACGGATGCGGTAAAACAAATATAGTTGATGCAATACGCTGGTGCCTGGGTGAACAGAAAAGCAGTGCACTTAGAAGCGATAAAATGGAAAATGTTATCTTCAACGGAACCTCTACTCGTAAACCGATGGGAATGTCCGAAGTTTCATTAACCATTCAGAACACAAAAGGCATTCTTCCAACCGAATACACAGATATTACTATCACCAGAAGAATTTTCCGATCGGGTGAAAGCGAGTATTTGCTTAATAAAAATATCTGCCGATTAAAAGATATTACTAATCTTTTTATGGATACAGGAATAGGTGCCAATGCTTATTCGGTTATTGAATTAAAGATGGTTGAAACCATTCTCAGCAATAAAGCCGAAGAACGCCGGACAATGTTTGAAGAAGCCGCAGGTGTTAACAAATATAAATTGAGAAGAAGACTTTCCTTAAGAAAACTTGATGAAGTTAAAACTGACCTTACAAGGGTAAACGATATTGTTAGTGAAGTTGAAAAGAAAGTTAATTCGCTTGAAAGACAGGCAAGAAAAGCAGACAGACATAACAATCTTTCCTCAAGATTAAGAGAGCTTGAACTTGATTTAGCCGAGAGGGAACTGGCGTTATTTTCTCTTCATACCGCACAGTCAAAACTGAGAAAAGATGAATTATTTAAACATAAAATTCAGTTTGAATCTGAGATTTCCAGGTTTGAAGATGAACTCAAAGAATCGCGTGAAAAACTATTAGCCATTGAGTCGGAATTGAAGCAGAAACGATCGGAAGTTGCACTGCAGACTGAAAAAATTTACAACGCTCAGAACTCCATTTCCTTATATAAGGAAAGAAAAAATGCCTTAGAAAAAAATATTGAAAGATTCAATCAGGAGCTTGAAGAATTAAAAGATCAGCTTATTGAATCTCAAAAAATTATTTCAAACGGAGATTCCAGCATACAGGAAATCACCAATAGAACATTAATTAAGGAAAAAGAAAGAGCTGGAATTGAAGAGAAGTTAAATCAGAAAGAACTGATTCTTGATGAAAAAAGAAGCCAGCTTAAACAACAATCTGATATTCTTCTTGAAAAGTTTAAAGAAATAACCGGCAAAGAAAATGAACTTCGTAACACTGATGATCTGCTTAAACAGAGAACCGAATCAATAGCAAAACTAAACGGTAAGATTCTTGCCCTTACAAATAATGTGGCAAAAACAGTCGGCTATCTCGAAGAGCTTGGAAACGAAAAATCTGAAATTGAAAAAAGTCTTAATGAAGCTGAATCCGTATTTCTTGCCAAACAAAAAGAAAAGGAAGAACTTGAAAATCAATTATCTTCACTAAAAGACAAAGAACTTGAAGACAAAAGCATTCTTAAGACACTTAAAGATAAAATAGAGTTTATTCAATCACTTATTGATAATCTTGAGGGAGTTTCAGCCGGTGCAAAAGCTCTGCTTGATAATCAATCCTGGTCAATAGGCGAAAGCAATTTACTAGCGCACATTGGTGATTCGGAAGAAAAATATCGATTTGCAATCGAGGCTGCACTTAAAAATAATCTTAACAATATACTTGTTGAGAGCATTGATGATCTTAAAAATGGAATTGAATTCTTAAAAAATAATGAGGTTGGCAAAGCTTCATTTTTTATATCAGGCTTAACAAGAAAAGTAAATAAAAATATCTTTGATAAAATATCTGACTATCTGCAGCATAGGAAGTCAAAAAAAATTGAGCGAGAAAACGGATTTATTGGCTGGGCAAAAGATTTTGTTAAGACAGAAAATAAATGGTTAAGTTGTTTTACTGATATTTTAGGAAGCACCGCAATAGTTACTGATCTTGAAACTGCTTTTAATCTTTACCACAAGTTTCCCGGGTTTAATTTTTCTAATCTTAATGGCGACTATATTGATTCAAACGGAATTGTAGAGGCGGGTTCAGCACCAAGAGTGGATGACACGCTATTCGGAAGGAAACATCTTCTGCAAAACATGAGAAAAGAATTGCCGGTTAGAGAAAAACAGTTAGCCGATCTCCAGGAAAAGATTAAAGCCACCGAAGAAAAGATTTCAGCTATCGATCTTAAAGTTCTGTCAGAAAAGGGGAGGCTGCTTGTTAACGATCTTAATAATGTTGATAAACAACTCACACGTTTTGAATTTGAAAGACAAAAAGCAAATGACGAAGCTGAAAAAACACAGCAGGAAATTCACGATCTGGCATCTGAGGCAAATCTATTTGATACCAAACGTAATCAGCTGGAATCATTGATCTTTACTGAAAATAATATCAGGGATGATATTGAGCGTAAGAGAATGGCTCTTGAGGAAAGTTTCAAAGCCGAAGAAAACGAGCATGAAGCTATAAGAACACACATAAATGAATTGAATCTGGAAATTGAAAGACTTATCGGTGAGAAGAAAAATACAGAGAACTCAATCAAACGTGCTGAAGAATCCATTTCTAATATCCGGAAAACCATAGAAAAACGCGAAGCTGATGTTAGTTACTCTGAAAATGAAGGGCAAAATATTCTTGCTCTGCTTGAAGAGAATAAGAATTCACTTGCTGATCTTGAACAGGCCAAAGAAGATTTGATAAAAACTGAATCTGAGATTGACGGCAGGTATAAATCACTTCGTTCTGAAATGAATGAAAAAGAAAGTGAACTTTCATTATCGCGCAAGAAACGAGAAGAAATAGCCGAAGAGATTCATTCAATTGAAATTAAACTCAATGAACTAAAAATTAAAACAGAGAATCTTTACCAGAATATTGAAGAAAACTATTCCTTAAAAATTGAGAAAAAGGATTTCGATGATCTTGAATCCTTTAACTTTAATGAACGAAGTGCTGAAGTACACGATATTAAGCAAAAAGTAAAAGCACTCGGGCCGGTTAACCTATTGGCTTATTCGGAATATGAAGAAGAAAAAGAACGACTTGATTTCTTGTTGAAACAGAGAAACGATTTGATTGATTCTGAAAAAGATATAATTAAAACTATTGAAGAAATTAATAATACTGCTCAAACGCAGTTTATGGAAACGTTTGATAAAATTCGTGAAAACTTTATTAAAATTTTCAGAAATTTATTTGATCCCGGCGATGAAGCTGATCTAAGACTTGAAGAAAATGCCGATCCCCTGGAAGCAAAAATAGAAATTGTGGCAAAGCCAAAAGGTAAAAGACCAACTTCTATAGAACTTCTTTCCGGGGGTGAAAAAACATTAACCGCAATCGCATTGTTATTTGCAATTTATCTTGTTAAGCCCAGTCCGTTTTGCATACTTGATGAAATTGATGCTCCGCTTGATGATGCAAACATTGACAGGTTTACCCGGATTTTGCATGACTTCAGCAGTGATACACAGTTTATAGTTGTTACTCATAATAAACGGACTATGGAAGCAGCCCACACACTTTACGGAGTTACTATGCAGGAAGAGGGTGTTTCAAAGCTGGTAAGCGTTAGATTTAATGAAGATATAGATGCAATTGCAGGATAAAATTTTAAGCACTATGACATTAAACAGTCCGGTAAAAATCCCGCTTACTTTTTTTGTAATGTTTTTTCTATCAATAATTAATCTTAATGCTCAGTGGGTTAGCAATCCGGCAGCAAACACTAAACTGGTAGTCGGGCAGAATGATCCAGTAAATATTATTGCGCTTGATGACAAAGCGGGCGGTGTTTTTGTTTTTTGGGAAGATAAAAAGCTGAATGATGCAAACGATATATATTTCATTCACGCTAATCAAAAAGGCGAAGTTAGTTTTAGAGCAGATGGTAAAACCGTTTCGTCTATCACCGGAATAAAAGAGAATTATTTTGCGCTTACAGATAACGAAGGCAGTGCATATGTGTTGTGGAAATGTAAAATCCCAGGTGAACCAAATTCTTTGTTCGTACAAAAACTTTCCAGAAATGGTTTGCGGTTGTGGGGAGATAGAGGAATTAAAGTTGCCGAAAATGAACTGGAGATTGTTGATTACTCATTTGATATAAGCGATGATGGTATTCTGTTTATAAGCTATCTTATAAGGGAGCCGGGTTTTACAGGAGATTATATTCTCTCGTATCAATTTCTGGATAATAGTGGGAAAAGCCTTAATAGTACAAATGAGAAACTGATTGCTTATAAATCAAACAACAGAAAAAGTAAAACCTCTGTTGTTGCTGATTTTGAAAATGGTGCTTCTTTTTTCTGGCTGGAAAATATTTCCGGCAGAAGTGTGATTAAATCATACTTCATTGATAATTCAGGTTTGAAGAAGTGGGGTGCAGAGCCAGTTAATGTTTCTAATGTTAATAAAAGTGTTCTTTCTTTTACTGTTAATCGTTTTGGAAATTCCGTTTATATTTCTTTTCAATACCAGGGACAAAAAAAGGAAATATACCATCAGCTTATTACAAGAAATGGAAATCTTCTCTGGGACACAGGCGGGCGCAAAGTTACTAATGCTACAGGAAGTCAGATTAATCCCCAGGCAGCTATTATAGATTCCACTATCTACTTAACCTGGACAAATGATTTTAATAATGTTAAAGACCTTCTGATTCAGAAGTTTGACAAAAGCGGAAAATCTCTTTGGAAAAAAGACGGACTTCATATTATTAAATCCGAAGGTGATCAATTCGGTCAGAAAGTCATTCACGACAACAAAGGTAATGTAATTGTTGCCTGGATTGATAAAAGTATCGATTCGGTATTTGGTAATATCCACGTGCAAAAAATTAATAGCAAAGGTGATTTTTTGTGGGACAGTCTTTCGGTAGAACTCGGTTCTTCTTATAACACACAAAAGAGTTACTTAAATCTCATTCCGGATGGAACAGGCGGTGCCATAGCTGTATTTAAGGAAAAACGTAAAGGCAAGAATGAGATTTATGCCCAAAAGATTTTTGATTCCGGCACTTATGCCTCACAGATTCTTGCTTTTTCGGCAGAGAATTTTGATGGTAAAGTTAAGTTAAGCTGGTATTCTGCTAATGAATCTCCTGACGTAATTTATAATGTGGAAAGAACAGTTCAGGCTGATACAGGTTTAGCTGATTGGCAGGTTATCGGTACAGCATCTTTGAATACAGATCGATCGGTGAATTATTATGAATTGCTTGATATGCCCGATACTAACGGAACACTTTACTACCGGATAGTTCAAAAAGATGGCAATCAATCAGAAACAGTTTATGATATTGTAAAAATTAACTTTCTTGAATCGGCAATTACTATAGTCGTTGCTCAAAATTCTCCGAATCCTTTTACAGACTCAACAGTGATTAGCTTTTACCTGCCGGAGGATGAGGATGTGGCTTTGGAATTTTTTGACAGCAAGGTTGAACTCATAAAAGAAATACCCAGGCAGAAATATACTGCAGGTCGTCATGAAATAGTATTTAAAAATGAAAACCTTCATCCCGGAATTTATTTTTACCGCTTTAAGGCCGGAAAGCATATTGAAGTTAAGAAAATGGTAGTAAGTTCAAAATGAAAAAACGTGAGCTAAAAATTTTTGTGGACTTTGATGGTACCATCACACAACAGGATGTTGGTGATTCAATCTTTACAAGATTTGGTGATCCCGAAAAAGTTAACTTAATAATTGATGATCTTCTTAATGACAGAATTTCTTCACGTGAATGCTGGGATCTGCTTTGCAGTTCAACACTTGCCATAAACAAGCAGGAACTGGATTGTTTTATTGATAGCCTGGCAATCGATTCCACTTTTCATAAATTGGTTACTTATTGTGAAGAGAAGAGCATCGAACTGATTGTTTTAAGCGACGGTTTTGATTATTACATTAAAAGAATATTCAACCGCGAAAATTTGAATGAAATTAAATTCTATGCGAATAATCTCTCAATTGATGAAAATGGTAAGTTGATACCACAATATCCTTATTACAATCCTGATTTTCCAACATCAGCTAATTGTAAAAGAGATCATATACTTGATTACAGCAGCGATGATGATTATACATTTTATATAGGCGATGGTAATTCCGATAAAGAATCGGCTCAGTATTGTGATTATATTTTTGCCAAAGATGGATTATTAAAGTTCTGTGAGAAAGAAAGAATTTCTTTTTCACCATTTAAGGATTTTAATGATGTAATAAAAAAGATTGATTTTCTTGTTTCTAAACGAAAACTTAGAAAAGGTCATCAGGCAGAATTAAAAAGGCGTTCTGCATACCTTGTAGAGTAAACTATAAATAAAAAATAAAACCAGAATATGTCTCAAATAGCAAAAAAGTTTTTCAATTACCGGAGTTATACACCAATACCTTTTTTAATACTTATGATTGTATTTGAAAATGCTTGCATAACTTCTTTAATTCCTGGTTTTGTAATTGCACTATTTGGTGAGCTTATCCGCTTATGGGGAGTTAGCTGGGCAGGCAGTGAAACACGTACAACAGGCGGTGTAGGAGGTACCTTTTTAGTTATCAGCGGTCCTTTTGCTTTTGTACGCAATCCTCTTTATGTCGGAAATATTTTAATGTACACCGGTCTTGGAGTTATGTCTTACGCCTTGTTTCCGTATCTGCAGATAATTGCAATTTTATTTTTTATTCTGCAATATCATCTGATAATAAAGGAGGAGGAATCTTTCCTTGAAAAGAAATTCGGAGAGGCGTATCAGAAATATTTACAAAATGTCCCGAGATTTATTTCAAAACTCACTCCTTACAAAATTGATGGAGTTGAACAACCGGCCTTTAAACTGAATATGGGATTGAGATCAGAAACAAGAACACTTCAGGCCTTTGGATCTGTTGCGCTGCTGATAATCATCAAATGGTATTTAAGGGTTAATCAAATACTTTAATGAGCAACGAAAAGAATAAAAATATTCTGATTATTGCGGGTGAAGTATCAGGCGATCTTCATGCTGCGGCTCTTGTTAAAGAACTTAAAGTTTTGGATAATGAAATTAAATTATTCGGTATCGGCGGTGATAAAATGAAGGAAGCCGGTGTTGAGATTATTTATCATCTTAACAAAATGGCTTTTATGGGTTTTGCAGAAGTTGTAAA
>Ga0209498_1001633_pt1 | contig 13719 bp, 17 predicted proteins | sample WalLakDeSediment_FD_184131 | JGI IMG/M metagenome (GOLD analysis project Ga0209498, IMG submission 184131) | Lake sediment microbial communities from Walker lake, Nevada to study Microbial Dark Matter (Phase II) - Walker Lake 11/02/13 Deep... | ecosystem: Environmental > Aquatic > Freshwater >...
ATAATTCTCGATCGAGGAGGATTTGTTATGTTTGGTAGAATCGGCACGACAGAGATAATCCTGATTTTAGCCTTAATCCTTCTGATATTTGGGGCCAAAAGGCTTCCCGAACTGGCCAGGGCTATTGGGAAAAGCGCAGTTGAACTGAAAGAGGGATTGAAAGGCAGTTCCGGGTCTGATGAATCATCCCCTCCGGATTCCGACCCGAAGAAGTAAAGCGGCAGTTTAGTTTTACGGGGCTTTTAGTATAATCAGGGGGGGATATCAAGGCAGCACCGGGAGTGCCGGGAGGTATTTCGCTGGGGTGAGCAAATCTAAAGACGGCACTATGCCCATAGTTGAGCATCTTGCAGAGTTGCGTCTGCGCCTGTTTATTTCAGCAGGCGTTTTGCTTGTGGCTGCATTGATCTGTTTTGCGAATATCGAGCTGATCAGGAGCATCTTAACCCGTCCGCTTGAAGGGATCAAGCTTATTTATCTTTCTCCACCCGAAGCGTTCATGGCCAACCTGAGGTTAGCCCTGATCAGCGGGCTGATCATTACCCTGCCGGTTACAATTTATGAACTGTCAGCGTTCATTTTTCCCGGGCTGACCCGGGAAGAAAAGATATTTTATGTCAGTATACTCCTCGGCATTGCCTTTTTATTTGGCAGTGGAGTGGTTTTTGCTTATTTTATTGTTTTTCCCTTTACCCTGAGGTTTTTTCTGCAGTTTGCTGCCGCTCAGCTGGAGCCGCGCTTTACGATCAGCGAGTTTATCTCTTTCATTCTCTCTTTTCACCTTGCCTTCGGAGCGGTATTTCAACTGCCTCTATTGACCTGGGCCCTGGGAAAAATGGGCTTGCTTACCTCGGATTTTTTAAGACGTCACAGAAAAATTGCCCTTCTGGTCATGCTTGTCCTATCGGCGATCATTACTCCGCCTGATATTATCTCCCAGGTGGTCATGGTCTTGCCGCTGTTGTTTCTTTATGAAGTAGGCATTTTCATGGTCAGGATCAGTGAAAAAAAACGGCAGAAATTATTAGCTCAGTAAAGCTAGATTGATATAGAACTTCAGGGAGTGGAACATTGGCAGATAGCAGACAGTCTGAAAGCGCCCGCAGGGGCGCAATTATTCTTGCCGGTGGGGACAGCAAGCGGTTGGGTCAACCAAAGGCTCTGCTCGATTTTCATGGGAGGCCCCTTATTGAGGTGATGGTTAACCGCCTCAGCACCTATTTTCAGGAGATAACTGTAGTTACCGACCGGCCGGATCTCTATAACCGGTTACCGGTGCGGTTAAGCGGCGATCTGCTTGCCGATCAGCAAAAAAGCCCCCTGATCGGCATCCATGCCGGACTGACAGTATCGGATCTGCCGTTCCAGTTTGTGGTTGCCTGTGACATGCCCATGTTAAACCTTGACCTGATCAGCTATATGGCCCGCTTCGCTCCCGACTATGATGCAGTCGTGCCGCGGGTCGGCAGTTATTATCAACCGCTGCATTCCTTTTACAGCCGGGCCTGTATCGATATTATCGATAAGCAGATTCAGCTTGGCCGTTACAAGGTTACTGAATTCTATGCCAATTTGAAGAAAAGGTTTATCGAAAGTGATGAAATAATGCGTTTTGACCCTGACCAGGAATCTTTTATCAATATAAATACCTGGTCTGATTACGAGAAAGCCCTGGAAATATTTGCGGAGAGAGAAAAAAGATCCAACAGTGGAGGGGATAAAGATGCTTAAAATGCCTGATTATATCGGACCGATGGCTTTTGGCCTGAAGATGGGTGTAATTCTTCCGGGAATGAATATTGTGGAAAAAGTATTTGAACCTTTGTTGCTGTGTCACCGGGATGGTTTGCTGGCAGGCGGCGACGTGATCTGTATCACCGAGTCGGTTGTCGCCCGCGCTCAGAACAACTACATCACCGTTGATGATATTGCCCGGGAAATAACTGACAAACTAAATCTTTCAGCAGAGGGCAGTGTGGCCGTTATTTTCCCCATTGCCAGCCGTAACCGCTTTTCTATGATCCTGAAAGGGATTGCCCGGGCCGTGCCCCGGGGAGAAGTGATCGTGCAGCTCTCATTTCCGACAGATGAGGTCGGCAACCAGGTTATTGCGGCTGACTTCGCCAGATATCTCGATAAAGAGCCGATTACCTTTGATGATCTTGGCGGGCGGACATTCAAGCACCCGGTTACAGGGGTTGACTATATCAGTTTTTATCGGGAGATAATTATGGAAGAGGGGGCGCGCCCGGTGATTATTCTATCCAACAACCCTCTCGCTGCCCTGGAATTTAAACCCGACGGGGTTATTGCCGCAGATATCCACAGCAGGGAGAATACAAAAAAGACTATTACCGGGTGGTTTGAAAACTGTATTACTCTTGATCAGGTTTGTAATGAGGGTGAAGCGCGCTCGGAATGGGGCCTGCTGGGCAGCAACATGTCGGCCGGTGAAAGGCTTAAGCTTGCCCCCCGCGACGGGCAAAAGGTTGTCGAGGAACTGCAGTCTATGATCAAAACGAAAATCGGTATTGATGTGCAGGTAATGATCTACGGGGACGGTGCTTATCTCGATCCTTCCAGCGGCATCTACGAACTGGCCGACCCCCGGGCCGCGTTTGCTGCCACGGAAGGGTTAAACCGCTTCCGGGAAGGCCTGAAATATAAATTCCTGGCCGATCACTGTTTTCACGAAGAGAATAAGACGGCCGAAGAAATCGAAGTCATCCTTTCCGAAAGCATTTGCCGGGACCTGCCGGAAAACTGCATGGAAAAAGAGGGCACCACACCGCGGCGCATGGAAGACGTTTTGGCCAGCCTCGCCGACCTGGTCAGCGGCTCCGCCGATGCCGGAACCCCGGTTGTGATAATCAGGGGCTTTTTAAAGTAGCTCTCTGTAACAGCAAAATGGGAATAGTGATTGTTATAAATAAAGCCCAGAAAGCAGGGAAGTAATCTCCATAACGGACATAGACGGTATTGCGCTTGGTCAGGTCAACAGCTGTATTGATCAGGGCAACTTCGTTTTTAACGGTACGGAAAAGTTCCCGGCCGCGATAGTCAAACGAAATAGTAATGCCGCTGTTGGCGACCTGGGTTACCCCCAACCCCATTTCGGCTGCCCTGATCGCCGCCGCCTGGGCATGTTGTTCCAGACCGATTGACTCACCGAACCAGGCATCATTGGTTAAGACAAAAAGGTGATCAGTGCCTTCAGCAGCAAAGAGGCGGGTATGATCGCCGAAGTATGATTCGAAGCAGATCACCCCGGCCAGGGGGATGCCGTTAATCTGGAAAATAACAGTTTTCTCCCCGGCAGTGTAACTGCCCAGCAACAGTCCCAGCTTAAGCAGCCGGTTCAGGAAGCCTTCCAGGGGAAAGTATTCGACAAAAGGGACCAGGCGATGTTTGTTATAAAGGGTCATTTCAGGCTGCGCTTCTGTAATCAGGGTTATTGAATTATATGATTTCCCGTCGTAACGGACACGGGCCCCGTACAGCAGGCTTACCCCAAGTTCTTCTGCTGTTTCGATCATGGCCGGATGGTGGTTCTTGCCGGTCCTGAAGTCGAGATCAACTACTGTTTCAGGCCAGACTACCAGATCAACAGTGGGTTCTGCTTTAACCGCCTGCCTGGTTAAAGCTAAATATCTATGCATAATTTCTGTTTTGCCGCTCCCGATAACTTCTTCAGGTTTGCTGTTGCCCTGAATCAAACTAACCTTGAGCTGCCCGTTATCCCCGGTTACAGTTTCAAACGTGGGCCCGATAAGGCCGGCGGTGAGCAGCAGTAGAAAAACTGCTGCGATGGCGCTAAGTTTTAAACCCGATAGCTCTTTTCGCCATATCAGAAGTAGAATTGCCTGAAAAAATACCATCAGGAAAGGCAAACCCCAGTATCCATAAAAGGCGGCCAGGTTAAGGAGACCGGGATAAGCCCATTGGCTGTAGCCGAGGTAGCCGACATTGTATGCCATAAAACCAATGGAGCGCAAGTATTCACTCAAAAGCCATATAGAGGGAACGGCCAGGGCTGTAAACCACGGCTTGCCCATGCGGCCGGCCAGGCTGGCCCCCAGGGCAAATAGTCCATGGAAAAGACTGATGTAGATTACCAGGCCGGCCATCGCTGTTAGGGCCAGGGGAAATGACAGGTACGGAAACAGCACCCGGGCGAGGTAGAGGTTCAGATAAAGGCTGAGCGGAAGGCCAAAAACCAGGCCGGCCCAGAAAGCACGGGCCGGTTTAACTTTGAGGCAGGTTCCGAGCAGGGGCAGAAGTGCAAACCAGGCCAGATAGCCCTGTTCGAACGGCGGAAAAGCGGCAATCAGGATAATACCCGAGATCAGGGGGGGCAGCAGGAAGCTGCATTTGTGCGATAATATTTTGCCAATATAATTTTTGCTCATCTTGACTTGCCCTTCTTTCCAATTCCGGGCCTATAAGTTACTAATACTTTACCACAGCTGTCCCCGGCTGAGAATAGAGGCGCCTGCCGGCGGTCTTGACCATGATTACCAATAATGGTATAAATGATTTAGGAAATATTTAAACTGGTTAACAGTTGATTGATAAAAATATATTGGCGGGGAGAGGGCATCAATCAACAGCGAAAGCCTGATTGATTATATTAAAGAACTGGATCATGTTTTTAGCAGGCTTATCTACAGGGTAAGGGTTTTACATAATCGCTATACTGTCGATGAGATTACCGATACCCAGTTTATTGTTTTGCGATCGCTGCGCAAAGGTCCATGCAATACCTCTTATTTGGCCCAGATGTTAGGGGTGACTTTAAGTGCAATCACTGCCCTGATCAACCGCCTTCACCGGATGGGGCTTGTATCGAGAGAAAGGCGGGAAAAAGATCGCCGGCAGGTCTGGATTTCCATCACGCCAAAAGGGCTCCAGGTTTTAAATGATGTGGAGGAAAGACGCAACCTGCTCCTGGCGGTTTATCTGTCACGGGTTCCGGAAAATGAAAGGCAGCAGCTCCTGGAGTTACTGCAGCGCGCTGTTAAATTATTTGAGCGTGAAGATATTTTGGAAGAAGATGTCATAAAAACATAATAATCCAGGAGTCAGGATCAAGTAGAAAGAATAAGAAGCCGCCTGAAAGATCTAAATGGTCTTTTATGACGGCTTCTTTTTTGAAGCTCAAAAATATTCCCTTGACTGCGGCGCCGGATTTACTTTTAAAGTTCTAATAAAACTACTCTTTTTTCGGCTGGTCAGAATCTTTTGATGCCGGACTTTCTTTGCGTTTTAATGACTTGCGGACCAGTAAAATGATTGCCAGGGCAACTAAGCCCAAGACTATCAATACCGGCAGGATTGCTGTAAAGGCAAGGATAATAAATGAAACAGCATTAAGGACGAAATTGACGCTGCCGATAAATGCCTGGGCGATCCTCTGGCCAAAGTTGTCAAAGGCCCCCGGTGAAATACTTTCAGTCGGAATTGTCTCTTCTCTCAGGGAAAGGTTGATCGTGGCATAAGAAACCTGATCCTTCAGGTAAGTCAGCTGGGCAGTCATTGCCTCAATATCGCCTCTGACTCTAAAGATCTCCCTTTCAACCTCGAGGACTTCTTCTACAGTTTCGGCCATCTCCAGGATCTCAACCAACCGGTCTTCCTGGGCCTGCTGGTTTTTCAGGCGCGATTCGAGATCAACATACTGCATAGTTACATCATCAAGGCTGGTTTGAACATTGGTCGCTTTACCGTAAGTCTCCAGCTGTTCCATAGTTTTATCAAAAGATTTTTCCGGAACCCTTAAGGTCAGGTGCGCCCCATAAAGCCCTTCCCTTATTTCGTAGATGTAAGAGTTGCTGATAATGCCTCCGGCATCGGTAACCATAGCCCGGACTTCTCTTATCGTTCCCCTTGTATCTCTAACCGCGAGATCAATTGATCCGGTACGAATAACATGGCGCAGCGAGGCTTCGCCAACTCCGCCGCCATTGATGACTTTAACATCAGGAGCCGGTTGACCCGCTTCCCTCTGGGCATATCCTTCGGTTGGATAGTAAGAATCAGATACCTCGTACTCCACCTGAACATCGCTGGTTCCGAGGTATCTTGCAGCGGCGCAGGATGTTAACAGTATTCCTGACAGGCCGATGATCAGAATTAAAGCGATCAATAAGACAATTTTTCTTGCAGACATTTTTGTTGACCTCCTTTTTTTAACTGACAATTGTTAAGAACATCAGGTTCCCTTTTCAGGCGGCCTGTTTAATGAGCAAGAGCATATTTGGCAGGCTCTTTCCGGCAGTGCAATAAAGATTTAATGCTAAGTATGTTATAATTGATTTGGAGGATATTTTCAATGAAAGAAAACTATTGTGGCACGTGCGGCCAGGAATTCAAACCGAGCGATCTCTCAGTGCGCTGCAGTTTATGCATGCGCAACTATCATGCCCGCTGCTGGGAGAAAACCGGCGGTTGTACTACCTGGGGCTGTGCCGGCAAACCTTCACTCGGAAACGGTGATGAAGCGGTTTCCTATAAACGCTGTCCATTCTGCGGCGAGGAAATCGTCAGCTTTGCCGTTAAATGCCGTTATTGCCGGTCGCTGCTGGTACCTCCGGAATCACTGCCTCCAGAGACTTCCCATCTAAAAACCCACAGCCCCGGTGATGGTTTTAGAAAAGATCCCATTTTGACCAGCCTGCTAAATCTTATTTTTCCCGGAGCCGGCTATATGTACCTTGGCCAGTTCAGCAAAGGGCTTTTCTGGTTTCTTGTGGCCATTGCCGCCTGGTTTTTTACCCGTGGCCTCGGCCTTGTAGCTGTCTATCTCTGGGTCATGTACGACTCTGCCCGCGAAGCTGTACGGGTCAACCGCGGCACTCCGCCCGGCAAAAAAACGATGCAGCGCCCCTAGAATTATTTATATTTTTTTGAAAAATTCATATTTTCATGCAGGATAAGTAAAATAAAAGTTGAATAATATTGAAAGCTTTACTTTTAGTTTTCAATCTGCCGAAAACCTAACCTCCTACTATATTTATTACAGGGTGTTACCCTGTAATTTTTTTGTTAAACAAGACTATACGGTTGCTGTTAGTGCCGCTGCGGTTGTCCTTGACGCCCCAGATATTCGAGGTCTTGGTAAAGATTTACCGGTTTACTACCACACCGGCACATTGGAAGCCGCTTTTTACCCCTAAAGGAATGACCTGCTCTTCAAGTTTTATCCTGCCGCCCCTGACTTCTCCCACTTCAAAAGCAACCCATCCTCCCGGCCTGGTGATACGGAAGAGTTCGTTAAAGACAGGGCCCATTGCTGAAGACCACTGGCCCGGGGTGGCTGCCATCGTTAACTGTTTTTCCAGGCTCTCCATAGAAATATTGTTAAACCAGCAGCGCAGCCAGTTGTCCTGTGAATATTGAACTACATCTAAATCGCTAAAAAATATCAGATTAGCAGGCATATGCAATTAACAGCTGTTTATATTATAGCAGAATGCTCCGTCAGGGCGCCGGGTTGACTTGTCAGAATTATTTTTTTGTGATATAGTCTTAAGCGGTATTGAAAAGAAGAGAACTGCATTAAAAGATCTTGGCCCTCCGGCTTGGACCACAGGCAAAGGTGTTTTAAGTTGCTCCACTTTTTAATCCTAATTTAATTTTAAAGGAGTTTGTTAACATGCAAGGTAAGGTAAAATGGTTTAATCCGGACAAGGGCTATGGTTTTATCGAAAGTGAAGAGGGTGTAGATGTTTTTGTTCATTTCTCTGCAATCCAGAGTGATGGTTTTAAAACCCTCGAAGAAGGACAGAGCGTAGAGTTTGAAACTGTTGAAGGCAACCGCGGCAAGCAGGCAGCCAACGTAGTCCCGCTGTAAATCTTAAACGCTGAAAAACTCAAAAGGGGCAGCCTTGACAGGCGCCCCTTTTTTTGTACTATAAAGCCGGGTTTCAAAATCAGTTGTTGGAAAAACAGCCCCGCATTTTATTATATTGAAAACAGACAGGGCAAATCCCATAAAAATCGAGCCGGTGTTTTTCAACGGAGTAATCAGTATTGCGGTTAACGTATTCATTGAGCTCCGAAAATTCATCAAGCATGAGATCGTCTATCCTGCCGCAATCCTGACAGATGAAATGATAATGCGGTTCAATATTGCCGTCAAAACGGTCAAAACTGCTGCCCGCTTCGATTTTCTGGATCAGATTTTGATCCAAAAGAATGTTGATATTGCGATAAACAGTTCCCATGCTTAAATTAGTAAAATCTTTTTTTAACTCATCATAGATCCAGCTGGCTGTAGGGTGAGTGTCGGTATTTCTTAAGAGGTTCAAAATACGTTCTCTCTGCCTGCTTCTTTTGTACTTATGTTTGTTCATATTTATATTCTCAATCCCTGCCGTAAATTTAATTATGCTGATCATATCTGCTTATCAATTAAAGGTCAAGAGGATTTTTCCCTTAAAACCAGGCAGTAAAAAGGAGCCCCAGGATCGTCCCGGCAAAAATACCGAAAATGGAGAGATGGGCTCCGGCGCTTTCATAGGCGTCGGGGATCAGTTCGTCGCAGACGATGTAGAGCATAGCGCCGCCGGCGAATCCGAGAGATACACCGAGAACATAATCGGAGATGCTGCCGATTGCGGCGCCGATCAAGGCCCCGATACCCATCGGCGCTCCGGCCAAAGCTGTTATGGCCAGCACTTTAAAAAAGCTGTACCCACCCTGCTTCAGGGGAGCGGCTACCGCCATTCCCTCGGGGATGTTATGCAGGCCGATCAAGATCGCCAGCGATAGTCCCAGTTCCGGAGATCCGACAAAACCGGTGCCAATTGCCAAACCCTCGGGGAAATTGTGCAGGCCGATTCCAAGAGCCAGGAGGGTGCCTTTCTTCAGATAACCTCCGACATGGGCCTCCTCTTCAGTAACTGTATGTTGATGGGGCAGGTAATGATCGAGCAGGTAAAAAATTATCATGCCCATGGAAATCCCGATTATTGCTGCCCAGTGGCCGCTAAAAGCAATCGATTCATCGATCAGCTCGAGGAAGATAATTGCCAGCATGATTCCGGCAGCAAAAGCAAGAATAGTCCCCGTGAAACGCGGGGTCGGTTTTTTAATAAAAACAGAAAAAAGCCCTCCTGCTCCGGTGCCGATGACCCCGGCCAGCATCCCCAGAAGCCCGATTTCAAACCAGTTCATTTTGTATGGTTCACCCTTTTTCTGAAAGCTTACTGGTAATTAATAAAGCGGCTGCACGCGGTTTTATTTTAAAGGAATCCCCGTACGGGGATTCCTTTATGATCATGATCCCGGGCGATGGAAAAAATAGTTGGCGCCGATCCTTTTAAATCCGGCCCGGGCCGGTAAAAGGGTCTTTAAGTAAGATCGACTTTTTCAGCGTTGTCCCAAAGGCCGTGTATGTTGCAGTAACTTAAAGCGATCAGTTCACCGGGCTTTTCCAGGGTTACCGTGGTCGAAACTTTAGGCTCGCACCTGGCACTGCCTGCGTTGGCGCCTTCTACTGACTCGCCGTGCGCCTCAAACTGGTATGTGCCCAAATGGACGAGGAACTTTTCACCTTCGGGTTTGAAGAAAAGTTTGATGTAACGAATATGGTGTTCTGTAGTGTGGGGGTGAGCTATTTCAGCCCCAACGCTTAACTGGACCTCGAATGGTTCACCTTTTTTTGCTGCTCCGGTGAACTGAATTACCGGCACATGTTTTTCTGCTTTCCAGTCAGCCGACTGAATATGGCCTCCAATGGCACTCATTAATGATTCCTCCTTCATCCTTGATGATATCTTGATTCTGATCTTATATTCTGCAAAGAATGCGATCTTCCTTTTTTATGCCAAAGATAATTCTGTTAAATCATAATTATTCCTTACTGATTTAGTGTAATATTTTTTAGTGTTATAATTGGATCAGGGTTTATTAGAGGCTGGTACAAACTGTTATAACTGCGGAATAATAACAATATTCGCTGTAAGAGGTGGACCGATGTATACTGCCAGGCTGATCGATCATTTTAACAATCCCAGGAATACCGGCATAATCCCGGATGCAGACGGGGTCGGCACTATTGGCGATCCTGAATGCGGCGACTTTATTCGCATTTATATCAAGGTCAGGGCTTATCGACTCCAGGAAGTTACCTTCGAGGTGTGCGGCTGCCCGGCTGCTATTGCCACTACCAGCGTCTTGACTGAAATCGCTACCGGCAAAACGCTGGTGGAAGCGATGGTCATAGACGAAATGGATGTGGTCAGAGCCTTAGGTGGATTGCCCGATCCGAAAATACACTGTTCTAATCTCGGCACCGCGGCCCTGCGTCAGGCTATAGTCCACTACCTCGAGAAACAAAAAAAGAATAACCTATCATAAAGGAGGGTTAAGCGATGATTGTTGAGTGTGCGAGATGCGGAAGTAAAACAGCTAAAGAAGACATTTACCATTATCGCGGACAGGACCTCTGTGAAGATTGTTACATGGGGGCAATGCAGCCTCCGAAGACCTGCGATGTTGCGGCCACACACCTGGCCAAAAAACACCGCCAGACTGCCGGGCAGACCGGAACGGAGGGGCTTCTTGAAATCCAGAGAAAAATATATGAATATATTAAGGAACAGGGCAGGGCTACCCGTGAGCAGATTATGGAAGAATTTGCTATTCCCGAATGGGAGCTGGAAAAGCAGGTTGCTGTGCTGAGGCACTGTGAGCTGATTAAGGGCAGGAAAGATGAGGGCAAAATATATCTCGTGCTTTTTGATCAGTGAGTTTGTTTACGCCCAAGATCGGCGCTTTTTCTGCTCAGGGGCAGAGCCAAGGCCATAGTAGATATTCCTGTTACGAGAAAAGCAATGCCCAGACCGGGTCCCTGGGCTGCCAGCCCGAAAGAGAGCGCCCCGACAGCAAAGAAGATATCGATGGTGTTTTCCTGAATGCTGATTGTGGTGGCGCGAAGTCCCGGTTTGCTTATATCAATCAGCCATGCGGCAAAAACCAGGGAACAACCCTGGATGCCAATACCGAGGATAACAGCGCAAATAAAAACCAGGGCCGGCCATGAAGGCAGAAAATAAAAAAGGGCTGATCCGGTTCCCAGAACCGTTAACATTGGCCAGGCTACCCTCCGGCGGCCGAAGTGATCGGAGAGGGCTCCTACTGCCAGGCTGACAATAATACCGGTTAGACCCAGTATGATAAAAAAGTAAGCCGCTTCGTAACCCGGGGCGGCTGTTTCAATATGTATTGCCGTAAATGAAACCACAGCGCTGTAGGTAAACGAAAAGATCGCAATAGCGGCTATGATCGGGTAAATTTGCTTCTCAGACAAGGCCTTTTTAATCTGGTTCAATGAGCTGACTGTTTTTTCTGCCCTGACCGGAACAGCAGGCGTTTTAACCACAGCCAGTAATGCCAGGGACAACATACCGGTAAAAGCGCTGAAAATAAACCATTGGTTATAACCAGACTCCACAATTATAAACAGGGCGGAAGATGGTCCGGCCAGCAGGCCGAGGTTGATAAATATGCGTGTAGAACCCAGGTATGTGCCGATGCGGCCGGGGGGAGCCATTTCGGCAACAAGGGTAGAAATGCCCGGTAAAACAACGGCCAAGCCCAGGGCCTGGTAGATCCTTGCTGCCAGGAGCATATTAAATGAAGGGCTGATCAGTAATAGCAGCGGGGTCGTGGCAAATGAAAAAATACCGAGCAGCATTAATGTTTTGGGACCCTGCCGGTCCATAACCGGGCCGAGAAAGAGGCGCAGCAGCACTGCTGCAATACCGAAGGCGGTATTTTGCAGACCGGCTTGAAAGGGAGTGCTCCCGATGGCGAGACTGTAAGCGGGGAAGATGGCGATTGCGGCAAAAAGGTTGGCCATAAAGAAAAATACTGATCCGTAGAACAAAGCCCAGTTTCCCCTGCCGGCTTGAAAGTATGGGCCCCCTTTTGTAACTGTCCTGTTCATGTGCAAAGCTGTTGATCACCCGTTATGATTAGGTTTCAGCCGATCTGCCAGGTTTTTGCCGACGATGGCGGCAACATCAGCGGCTACGTAATGACCGGCGGCGGCATCGAAAAGCATTGTTGCCCAGGCCCCTTTAGTTTCTGCTGGCAACCTGTAGCAGAGGCAGAGGGGCAGCCGCGGCAGAACCCGCCATTCGAAAGCGAGGTCGGCTAATCCGGGCACTGCCCATCCGCCGGTCTTAAGACATTTTTGCCGCAGGCCTTCGATCTGATCACCCCAGGCTCCGGCCAGCTCATCGCCGCAATAGCCCTGAAAAGCCTGCTGGTAAAAGAGTCCGCCAATTTCACTTAAATTTACCCATCGCCCGGCTAGGGGAATGCCGTCAGCGCGGTCAAGATAATGCAGCCAGAGCAGCTCGGTCTGCAGGCGAGCGGGTTTCCCCCCGCTGTCCGTAACCACAAGATCAGGCCAACTGATCAGGTAAGTCTGGAGAAAATGTTCGCCGCTCAGCAAGAAACGGCCGCCTTCTTCCTGCCGGACGCTCAATGCCGCCTTACGGGCCAGATCCTGCAGATTTTGACCCTGCAGATTCTGCCTGTATTGATTGCAGCGCATGCGCAGGGCTTCCTGCCGTTTCAGGTCGTTAACTTCTTTATTCAGTTCAAAAGGCATTTCTGTTCTATGATCGGTATTCATTACGGCACCACCAGGTTTATAGCTTATGGCTGCGGCCATTATAACGAGAATTGAAGCGGCCAGTCAACCATATGCACGATTCCCGCCCGGCCGGGGCCACTAGCTGCGGTGACAGAAAATAATGAAGGAACAGCTCTATCGCTGGAGAATATATATTTATCTGGAAGAATAAATATTGTGGAGGTTCACCGGTGGCATTGCTTGCCCGGCAAGGAAAATTGGCCTGCCGAACATCTTTATGACGTAACCGGCTCGCTCTGTGAGAATTGCGACAAGTTTGCCATTGACCGCAGCCTGCCGGAAATAGATCCGGGAAACCCAGTGGATAGTTAATAATAAAATCAATAAGGAGTGTGGTTTTAATGATCAGAAGTGATATCCGGGCTTATATTAATATCGTAGCGCTTGCTCTCGTTTTACTGATGAATTTTCTTTCCAACGCCCTGCCCTTCAACAACCTGACCCAGGGTGATCTTGGCGAGTTGTACCCGGTGCTGATTACCCCGGCCAGTTATGTTTTTTCAATCTGGGGATTAATCTATCTTACCCTGATTGCTTTTATCGTCTACCAGGCCCTGCCGGGCTACCGTGAAAATCCTGCAGTCAAAGCGGTCGGCATCTTATTTGCCGTCAGCTCCCTTTTTAACATTCTCTGGCTTTTTGCCTGGCACTACCAGCGGGTCGGCTGGTCCATGGTGATCATGCTTCTGCTGCTGGCCACGCTGATCACTATCTACCTGCGGATCGGAGCGGTGACAACGGAGAAAATAATCTACGATCGTTTCCTGGTCAAGTATCCGTTCAGCCTTTACCTGGGCTGGATTACAGCGGCGGCAATCGTCAATTTCAATGTACTGCTCTTTGATATTGGCTGGCTCGGTACGACCGGAGGCGGTGTTGTTTTCACGATGCTGATGATCGTTATTGCCGCTCTGGTGGCACTGGCAGTTTTTTACTTGCGCCAGGATTACATATTTTCCTTTGTCTTTGTCTGGGCCCTGATCGGTATTGGGGTGCGCCATGGCCAGGAACTGGTTTTGCTGACCCTGTGGGCCTGGCTTGCTGCCGCG
>Ga0209498_1001634_pt1 | contig 13718 bp, 15 predicted proteins | sample WalLakDeSediment_FD_184131 | JGI IMG/M metagenome (GOLD analysis project Ga0209498, IMG submission 184131) | Lake sediment microbial communities from Walker lake, Nevada to study Microbial Dark Matter (Phase II) - Walker Lake 11/02/13 Deep... | ecosystem: Environmental > Aquatic > Freshwater >...
GGCTGCTGGCGGAATGAGGCATGGCCAAGAACGGCTTCCGAAGGGCAGGGGACACTACTCGGCGGAAACCCGTCCCCGCCAGACGGTTGAGGGCTGCTCCCGGCGTCGCCCGGGGGCCGCAGGGCCCGCACCTTGCCCGGCTTGTCAGAAAAGATGCCGACTGGAGAGCCTCGGCCGGAAAAGCCGAATCTGACGCTTGGAGGGTCCGAATTCCGGTTGCTCCTGCCCTTCGTATCCGCCGTGCACGTCGAGGATCGACCCATTTCCAGCCGGCCCCACCAAGTCGTCGCGTCTCCACCAGGCCGGGGCTCGAGCCCTCAGCCGCTGTCCGTAGTGGTGGCTGTGCTCACCTTTCAGCGGCCTGACACGCTCGCCAGGCTGCTGGCAGCTTTCGCGGAGCTCGATCATCCGGCAGACGTGGCCGTCAGGCTGCTGATCGTCGACAACGACGCCGCGGCATCGGCCCGCGAGACGGTCGCCGCCTGGGAATCACGGATTCCGGGCCTCGACTACGTGGTCGAGCCGCGGGCCGGTATCCCCGTGGCCCGCAACCGGGCACTCGACGAAGCCCGGGCCCGGGGGGCCGACGCGCTCTGCTTCCTCGACGACGACGAATATCCCGATCGGCGCTGGCTCGTCGAGTTGGTGGACTGCTGGCAGGTTTCGAAGGCTGATCTCGTGGGCGGTCCGGTCCGCGTGGCTGCTTCGCCAGCCTTGGCCAGCGGCTGGCAGCGGGTTGTCAACTCGAGTCTCGCGGCCCGGGCGAAGCGGAAGGAGCGGGATGCCGCCCGGGATGCCGCCCGCGGGAAGTGCCGCACGATCGTGACCAACAATTTTCTCTGCGACCTCCACTGGGCCGATCGCCAGGGAATCCGGTTCGACGAGTCGCTGCTGGTCAGCGGTGGCTCCGACACTGATTTCTTTCGCCGGGCCGTGGCGGCGGGCTGCCGCACGGCCTGGTGCCCGACGGCAATCGTGCATGAGACCATCGAACTCGACCGGCTCTCGCTCCGCTATCAGTTTCGGCGGGGTGCCTTTCAGTCGCTCAACCACTTCCGGATGAAGCGGCAGCAGCTGACGCCCGCCCTGATGGCCGTGACGACCGTCACGGCCGTGCTGCGGGGCCTGCTCGGGTTGCTGCTCCTGGCGGTGCCGGTCTACGGTCTTGCCTCGCTGGTCATGGCCGTGCGGTCTCTCGGCTGGGCGACGGGCCGCGTCGGAGCGCTGTGGGGCGCGGAGTCGACGCTCTACGCCCACCAGCCGCCGCTCCCGTCCCGGGCCACCGCTGCCGCCGGGCGGCCTGCGACGCTCCGGCGGAATCTCGAGGTCGTGCGCCGGCTGTTTCGGGAGACGGTGAGCGCCTGCCGGGCCGAGTATCTCCTGGCGGTGGTGGCGATGGTGGTGGTGGCCGTTTCGACGGCCGGGCTGGCGGGCACGATGCGGCTGGCCGTCAACGACGTCTTCGTGCATCGCGACCTGCGGGCGATGTGGTTCGTGGCAGCCGGGATCATCGTGCTCTCGTTCGTCAAGGGAGTTGCCGACTATGCCCAGGGCGTCGTCATGACCCGGATCGGTAATCGCGTCACCGCCACCTTCCAGCGGAGATTGTTCGATCGCCTGCTCGATTCCCGGCTCGACTTCTTCACCAAGACCCATTCCAGCAAGTTGATCACGCGGATCAACATGAAGGCCCAGGCGGCGAGCAAGCTTCTCGACCTCGTGACGGCGAGCCTGGCCCGCGACCTGCTCACGCTCATCGGCCTCGTGGTGGTGATGGTCTATCAAGATCCGCTCCTCAGCCTGATCGCATTCCTGATCGGTCCGGTGGTGTTGCTTGGCACGCAGCAGATCGTCCGCCGCCTGCGGCAGTTGACCGATGCCGAGATCGAGGGCGCGGCCGGGGTGATCGCCGCGATCCAGGAAACCTGCCAGGGCATTCGGACCGTCAAGGCATTCAATCTCGAGTCCGAGATGCGAGCCCGCCTGGGCCGGGCCGTGGCCGATGTCGAAGCCCGCAGCAATGCGATCGCCCGAGTAGGCCGGCTGACGAGCCCCATGATGGAGTCGCTGGGGGGCTTCGTGATCGCCGGGATGGTCGTCTACTCCGGCTGGCAAACAATCGCCCACGCCAAGTCGCCCGGCGAGTTCATGGCCTTCGTGACCGCGTTCCTGCTGGCCTACGAGCCGGCCAAGCGGCTGGCCAACGTCCAGGTGACCCTGACCCGCAGCCTCGACCGCGTGGCCCAGATGTATGCCCTGCTCGACAAGCCTGCCGGCGAACCGACCGCCCTGCCGGCGTTGCCCGCCGCGGGAGTTCGCGGGCACATCGTCGTGTCGGACCTGACCTTTGGCTACGGCCGCAACGAGGTGCTCCACGGCGTCTCGCTCGAGATCCAGCCGGGTGAAATCACGGCGCTCGTCGGGCCGTCGGGGGCGGGCAAATCGACCCTCTTCGCCCTCCTGCAGCGGTTCCACGACCCGCGGAAGGGCACGATCACGATCGACGGCCACGACATCACCGGCTTCGATCCGCACAGCGTTCGGCAGCTCCTGGCGGTCGTCAGCCAAGACACGACCTTGTTCAGCGGAACGATCGCCGAGAACATCCGGCTCGGGGCACCGGGGGCGAGTGATGCCGAAATCGAGGCCGCCGCCCGGGCGGCTTCGGCCAGCGACTTCATTTCCGCCATGCCCGCGGGCTTCGCCACGCTCGTCGGCGAGCGGCAGGCGACGCTTTCTGGCGGGCAGGCCCAGCGCTTGGCCATTGCTCGGGCGGTGCTCAAGAACGCCCCGATTCTCCTGCTCGACGAGGCCACCTCCGCCCTCGACGGGGAAACGGAGCGGGAGGTGCGAGACGCCCTGGCGGCCTTGATGGAGGGCCGCACGACGGTGGTGATCGCGCATCGCCCCTCGACGATCGAGCGAGCCGACCGGATCTACGTGCTCGCTGACGGCCGGGTCGTGGCCTGCGGGCGGCACGAGGAATTGCTGGGCTCGAGCCCGTTGTATCGGAGCCTGTTCGGCGGCGGGATGCGGTTGGCTGTGGGCAGCCGGGCGGCCTGAGCTCGGCACGGCTTGCGAACCCCTTCTTTGGTCACGGAGGCTACGGTGGCGGACACGGTTTCCCAGGGAAGGCCGCGATTCAGGCACGTGTTCGTGCTCTGCACGGGCCGCTGCGGCTCGGTGAGCTTCGCCAAGGCCTGCGGTCACTTCACCAACTACACCGCCGGCCACGATACCAACCGCCAGCCAGGCCCGGCGCGGCTCGACTATTCCGCGAGACACATCGAGATCGACAACCGGCTGGCCTGGTTTCTCGGCGGCTTGGACGAGCGATACGGCGACGACTGACCTGCCCCCGCCCCCTTAAACGTCGCCTTTTTCAGAGAGAGAATCTCTGGTGGCACAAGCCAAGGGAGGTCAAGAGATGCCACGAGGGAAGAAGGTCACTGCGGACCAGATCATCGGGAAGCTCCGCGAGGCTAAGGTTGGGTTGGCTCAAGGGAAGACGGTGCCCGAGGTTGTCCGGATGCTTGGCGTGACCGAGCAGACGTACTGCCGGTGGAAGCGGGAGTACGGCGGGCTACGGACGGATCAGGCGAAGCGACCGAAGGATCTCGAGAAGGAGAACGCTCGGCTGAAGCGGCACTTGGCAGACGCTGAGCTCGACAAGGCGATCCTTCGGGAGGCGGCCTCGGGTTGCCGCAGGCGTGCGCAGCTCAACTTCTGAGCCCAGCGAAGCGGCGTCAGGCGGTCGAGCATGTGCGTGACATGTTCGGCCGCGATGAGGTGACCGAACGCCGGGCATGTCGAGTGTTGGGTCAGGCGAGGAACACGCAGCGCCGCAAGGCGAGCGTTGCCGACGACGAGCCACGGCTTGTGAAGCGGATCATCTGGATGGCCAGCGAATACGGGCGTTACGGCTACCGCCGTATTACGGCCCTGCTGCGGGCCGAAGGCTGGAGGGTGAACCACAAGCGGGTGGAACGGATCTGGCGACAGCAGGGCCTCAAGGTGCCTGCAAAACAGCCGAAGCGGCGAAGGCTCTGGCTTGGGGATGGGTTATGCATCCGGCTACGGCCGACGCACCGCAACCACGTCCGGAGCTACCACTTCGTCATGGACCGGACGGCGGATGGCCGGTCGTTCCGGATGCTGACGATCGTGGACGAGTTCACAAGGGAGTGCCTTGCGATCGACGTGTCTCGTAAGTTGACGAGCGAAGACGTGCTGGAGCGGCTGTGCGACCTGTTCGTGCGCCGGGGTGTGCATAACCACATTCGCAGTGACAACGGCAGCGAGTTCACCGCCAAGCGGGCACGCGAATGGCTCGAGCGAGTCGGCGTGAAGACGCTCTACATCGAGCCTGGATCGCCGCGGGAGAACGGCTACGTGGAGAGCATCAACGGCAAGCTACGGGACGAGCTGTTGGATTGCGAAGTCTTCGATACACTTCTGGAGGCGAAGGTGCTCATCGGTCGTTGGCGGAAGGCGTACAACACCGTACGCCCGCATAGCTCACTGGGGTACCGCCCCCCGGCCCCGGAGTCGCGCCGCCCCTGTCCGCTTGGTGAGGCGTAGCCGAACCAAGCGGACAGGGGCGATCCCTTGGCAGGTCTACCCTGGTGATAGACACTGGTTCAGCTCATGGGGGCAGGTCAGGAGGCGTCATCGACGATAATCACTTCAATCGAATGATAATCCTGGGAAAGAACGGTTTCCAGCGCCCGCGGGTGCAAATATGCCCGATTGTAGATCGGTATTATGACCAAAACAAGATACTCGGGGTACGACATAAAAGATCTCACCTCTTGCTCGGTTCGACTTCATGCAGCCGAAGCGGCACACATCCAAGATTAACAGTGCGATGCTGCATCTTGCTGTCAATTGAATCGCCACTTCCAATGACCGCACGACTTGAATGAAGAACCCCAGCTATGATTTCAGAATGCTATTTTTCAATACCAGCAGCGTATTTGTAATGGATTTTTTTGACGCGCCATCTGAACCCTTTGTCATTACCCATACCGAGAAGATCAAGGATCCCGACTAGCACCGCGGCCATCCTATACCTGAAGAGACATTTACGCATGAATCCGGCGTTAGATCCATTAAGCAGATGCTCCTTCCGTCCGTATTCGATACTGCGGTTGAGCACCCACTGTGCACTGCACCTGTGTTCAGGCACATAATGCCAGACCATGGCGCCGGGGACATACATCCCTCTTCTCCCCGCGGCCAGAAGTCTCATCTGCATTTCCGTTTCCTGCCCTCGCGCTCCTGACCCGGGACCGAAGCTGGCGTTGAAGCCCCCTGCATTCTTCAGGTCCTCCACGAAGGCGGCCCAGTTGAAACCCAAAGCCTTGGCACCCGGAATCTGGCTTGACCCGGGGGGAAGTTCCCATCCCCTTGCAGAAGCCGGTAGAAGTGGAACAACCCACTTCAGCGGAGGAGAGTCATAATCAACACGGCATGGTCCGGCAAAATAACAACTTCTGTTTTTCACCGTCTCAAGCGCCTTCGCGTACGCAGTCAACACCTCCGGGTGGACGCGCACGTCATCGTCGAAGAAGACCACAAGCCCCGAATCGATATGCTCTACAGCCAGGTTAAGTGCTTTGCTCTTGTTGCCGATCTGCTCGTACAGATATATGGATTTAAAATCCGGTTTCAGGGTCTGTAAGAGACGCTCGCCTTTTGGTTCTGGTCCATTTTCGACAACTATCAGTCGTGCAAAATCAGCAGGTATTTTGCATCGGTTAAGATAATCGATGGTTCTTTCTATAGTGGTCGAATCACCGGTTGTAGGTATAACTACAGAAATTTTTTCTCTTAACAAGAATTATCCTCTGCTGGCGCTATACGCCGATATAGTGACAGAACCTGCCATTAAATAGGCAGTTGAACCTTGAAGGCTGATGTCAGGCATCGATGAGCTTGTGCCGGTGATGGTATCAACAGAGGCTGCCTTCGGATACGCGGCTTCGGAATTCGCGAAAGTCACGGAAGCCTTGAGTATCCAAAGTAATCCATGACCTGGCCATCGAGCAGGCTGTTGATGATCTCGATTGAACGCGGAGAGAGCTCCGTCTTCCAGTTCTCTTCGAGGTAATAATCGCGATAGAAGGCAAAGTCCTTGCTTTTTTCCTTCGTCGAATCGTTGAAGTTAACGAACTCTCCGTTTTTCCATTGGTATGAAAACCTTTCGGCTATCTTCTCCAACGTCACCTGAGGATTCTCCAGAAGATCCTCGTACCTCAGGTTCAGGGTGGGGAAATCGCTGCAAAGGAGCATGTACGAAACATTCTTCCTGTTCCACAACTCAACGGGGCTGGAGAACTCACGCGGGGTGTTGTCGCGGCCCACGTTGCGCCAGGGGGAGCCAAGAAAATTTTCGAAATCCGGCTTCGACTTCCAGTACTGATGGTAAGGGTTGCGATACAAGGACAACAACCATGAGTACGGGTTTTTGGTCAAGGTGACAAAGGAAACGCCTTTGGCGCAGATGCGGTACTCCGCAAGCTTCTCCGGGGCCTTTACCAGGGAATGCTTCCACCCGAGGTTCCTGGAAAAAGTAATACCGAAATATATGTCTCGCACCAGCTCTTCGCCCGGCAGGATCCGTTGAAGGTTTCTTATAAAATCCGGCACTACACCAGGTATCTGTTCGACCTCAAGGTTGAGGCCGATGAGCCTGGCCAGGTAATTCGTTCCGGTGTTCCTTTCACCATACATCTTCAGCAAAGGTATTTCCATCTGTTCCCCATGGTTGGCGCCGGCCCTGCCGGTATCCGTTACTGGTCTTCCAGGAAAAGCCGATAAGTGCGGTAAGTTTTTTCCGCAGCTGCTTCCCACCTGTTTTCCTCCCTGAAGGACTGCACGGCTTTCAGGAAAGATGGAGATTTCGCCAGTGCTGAAGCTTCTGCCGTCAGAGCCACCAATTGCTCCGGGTGTTCGATGGCAAAGAAACGACCCAGTCCGGCAGATTCAAAAGGTGCGAATGCTGGCAGATCGGAATATACCGCCGGCTTTCCAAACCCTGCGGCAAGGACCGCAACTCCCGAGGTGGTGCAGCTACGGTATGGAAGCAGCACTACGTCTGCTGCCGCGAAAAGCGGTGGAAGTTCATAATCGGGCAGGAAAGAAGAGAGGACGCTGCAGTTAGTCGCCCCGCTGACATGCTCCGGCCGGCAATCGCGTCCCGCCAGGATAACATGCACGCCTGCCGCATTGAACCGCTCGACATTCTCCAGCACTATGTCGTACCCTTTCTGCTTGCCGCCACGCCCGAAGAAGAGTGCACAAAGGCCATCGTGCTTGATTCCGAAATACTCCCTGGCCTTCCTTTTCTCGGGAAGAGGGACGAGAGACTCGGGGTATACCGGGTGCGGTATCACCACATCCCCTCTCGGCTGGCCGAACAGGCGCGTGAACTCGTTTCGCGCTCGGTCATCGTGGAAAATCAGTACATCCGCCAGTCGAACAACGGCGCGCCTGACGTAAAGATCCACCTCCGGGTATTTCATTTCATGTGGGAGGACGTTGTGCACAGTGACGACGATGCGCACCCCTCGGAAGCGGAGGCGTCGGAGAAAAAGGATGAAAATCCTGCTGCGGGCCAACCCCCCCAGACGTGAAGTTGACCGGTAAAACATGTGGAGCCAGTGGAGATGGAGAATGTCCGCATTGATTTTCGAGGGCGAAAAAAAATCCTTCGTCTCCAGGTCCCGAATCCGCGTGGAGACGCCGTAAGGCTCCAGGTGACGCGCCAGAAGCTGCTGGTAAGGATTGCGAAACTTCGGCGCGACGCAAATGCGCAGGCGCGCTATCATTGGCGATTCCCCCTGGAAACCTCGGCTAATAGAGCCCGCAGGTCTGAAAGTCCTGCCAGCGATATTTGATCGAGAACATGCCTCTGTTCATCGGCGCTGAGACAGGAACGGAATTTCCATCCAGCCGTCGAATATACCTGCTTTGCCGCCCCCGCAGTCCACTCCGCACCGGCTTCCTTCACCTTTTCGTAACCCTTTTCCGCATCGGTAAGCATCTCCTGCCGAAAAGGTATTCCCAGGTAAGTGCAGAGATCGGCTACTGAACGCGCAGGGGCGGTAATGAGTTCATCATATAGAACGATGCGGTGATTCCGGCGCGCTCCGGCTGCCAGCGAGAGTCGCACATCATCAACCCAGCGACGGCAGCAACGCTCCACGTCTCGCGTTCCCCCCCACTCCTCGGGGTACTTGTGTGTAACCTCGTAGAGTGAGGCAACGGTATCGGTCCCTTCACGAACAACATGGATGAATTTGGCGGCGGGGATGTAGCGCTCTATCCATTCGATGGAATGGAGGTGCCGTGGCGTTTTCTCCATCCACATGTTCTTTCCCTCCGCCGCGGCACGGGCATCGAGGCAGCGGGCAAAGCATTCAGCCCACTTGCGGGCGAAGATGCTGGCGGGAAACTTTGGCAGCGTTCTGCAGTTGATGGCAGAAAACGCCTTTCGCGCTTCGGCAGTATTTGCAAATCCGAGTGTTCTTGCCTTTTTCTTCCGGTGGATGAGGTGGTGAAAGAAATGTGTCTCGGGAAGGGACCAGACATGAGGATGAGCTGCAAGAATACTCTGCAAGAGTGTCGTTCCCGAGCGGGGACATCCAACGAGAAATACCCGTGTCATGAGCTTCATTGATATCCCAACTGTTTTAAAAGCGCCCCATGGGCATCCATGAAATACGCTTCAACTTTTGGAGTAAAATACTTCTTCCACTGCTGAGGTTCGGGGTTTCGGATGTGCCGCATACCCTTCTTTTGCCGGCCGGCGGAATATTTTACGGCAATTCGTGCACCGAAAAACCTTTCAAGCCACGGCACCTCGTAAAACTTGAGAAGCTTTGAGAAAACCTGCTGCTCATTCCCAAGGATATCCTCATATTTAAACAGAAGTATCCTGGGGTCCTGGGTTGGCCATTGAGCCATCGAGCGGAAATGATTGTAACGGAAATCTATTTCAGCTATCAGCCCATCTTCCTGCGGCAACCTCCCCAGGCACTCGGCGAATGACTCTCCCGTTCTGATGGCAGCGGGTAGGCACCCATTCACCACTGCCCAGTCGCTCTCTTTTGGTTCCTTAATGGTGCACCAGTCTTCGGCTCCACACCTGTGGTAAAAATACCCGGAGATTACAAGGTCCCGAGGGTCCCGGACAAACCTGGAGATCCTGTAATTCCCCAGGCGATCTCGGTCCAGATAGTGGTTGTTGACAGAAGCCACATAAAGATCCGGCAGGTATTGGTAAAAGTCATCTATGGAGCTGTTGAAATGGCGATACCCGCCACGCCGTCGAAAGCGCTTGTTGTAGAGATCCCGCATAGTCTTGCCATAATAGACGGTAAGACACTTGTGATAGGAACAGTGAATTCGATTCACTTTTTCTGACATAATCAACTCCAAAAAGGACCTAATTCCGGAAATTTAGTGGCACGGTAGCAGCGGCCTAAGGTCGAGTTTCCCGCAGAAGAACAGGATCCGTGTTCTGTAGTTCTGGAACGATCGCACGCCATGGGCTGCGTACTTCAAGGCCTGGCGGGGTCTGGTTCACGACTTCATTCGCATAGGCAGGGAGCATGTCGGCAGCCACGGCCTGCACCGCTTGCCTCTGCTCGACCGAGAGGGTCTGCAGGACCGCTTCCGCGGCGGCCTGGGTTCGCTCGCGGGCGACGTCCAGGACGCGGGAGCCGTCGATGTCGGTGAGGACGGTGATGTAACCGTGCCCTCTCCCAAAGCTCTTCTTGTCGATGCCGACGTGAGGGATGGGATTCGCTTCGCGTCGCTCGAGGCCTCGTTCCACGGCCCGGTCCATGATCGTCTGAGCCGCGTCCCAGGAGATGCCAAGGAGGGCAGCGGCGGCTTTGACCGTGCGGCACGCCTGCAGGACTTCGATGGCAAAGGCTTCGAAGAAGAGGGTGAAACGGCTGTGCTTCCCGGCCCAGGGCGGCACGATCGTCTTCACGCCGTGGTCCGGGCAGCGGCATCGAGGCAGCCGGGCCACCAACTCGGTCGTGAACTGCATCGTGTCGAGGTGCCGCCAGCGGCGTGCTTCCGCGTGATCGGCAAGGCCGCAGGATTGGCCACATTCCGGGCAGGAAACGCCCGAACCAACGTGTGCCAGGCGGATTTCGACTCGCCGCTCATCAAGCCGAAGGTCAACAGCATCGACTCGCCAGGAGTCGTCGAGGCCCAGAAGCCGGGCATAGTGCGTGGAAAGTATGTCCATCCCGGCAATTTACGGTACCGACGCTCCCAAAACGACCCGCCCGTGCCACGAAATTCCCAGAAGAACCCAGGTATCTATCAGAATCAATACTTGAAAATCACGCCCTGATCCTGCAGCATTGGCTTCAGCCGCGAAGCCGCCTCTCCTTGCGTCTCAGCCTGTACTCTCAGATCGACATGAATATCCGTCCCCGCCATATCTCCACTCCACACCACCAGCACCGGATAATTCTGAAGTATCGCCCTGACGATCTCCGGGTCCTCCGCATTCAGGTCTACAGCCGTTGAAACGAGGATTGCACCGGAATCAAGAAAAAGATGCGCCGCTTCGGCGAATCTCCTTAGATGCTCGGCCCGGTGCTCGTGCCTGGTGTCTTGGGCCGCAGCCTTCAGGTCGGCATCGACGCCGCAGATCAGGCTACCGATCCCCAGATAGTAGGTGATTCGCCCCTGCGCGAAGAGGTCCGCCTCCAGCTCCTTGGCGATCTCCTTCCTCGACGACTCCGATGGGCCGGTAACGAGCACGAGCGCGGACTTTTGGCTGTAGCACTCGGCGCGCTGCTCGCGCAGGATGCTGCTCTTCTCCCACTTGATGTTTCGCAGCAGGACTTTTTCCCGCACCAATGACTGGTCGTCCCGGAGCGGCTCCTGGATTATGCCGCCGCCGCTGATCTCGTAATTGTCGATGATTACGAAGCGGCCGGTGTCGGCGATGTCGGCTGAGAGGTCGAAGGCTATCGGCTGTTCGCACTGAATGACACACTCTGCCACGTATTGCCTCCCGACTTCTTCTCGCGACGCCTCCGACTGAAGAGTGGAGGTGTCGATCAGGCGGCTCACCGATCCCAGGCGCGCGAACGTTCGCCGTCCCTAACCGGACCAGGTACTCGCGCTCCCTGGCCATCGGCTGTCGGCCGAGCCAGAAAAGGCTCACCCTCAGGCGCGTCGACACCAGCGGCGCCGGCTCGTCCGCCCTGGCGGCAAGATCGCCGCGGGTGACGTCAAGCTGCTCGGCCAGGGTAAAGCCGACCGCGTCGGGCGGGTTAAGCCGCGCCCGTCCGCGGCAGACGGCCGAGAAGTACGCCCTCCGGGCGGGCGGCGGCACGCTCGGCAGGGGCAGAATCGTCAGGCCATCAGGCTGGGCGTTATTCCGGCACGCTCGACCACCGCGGGCCAACGGGATGACACGCGGCCAAGTCGCATCGGGTGGGGCGGTCAAGTTGGGTACATGCGTTCCCTCCTCCTGCCCGCACCCCGGTCTATCCATGATCGCGTCCGCCGCCGCGTTTCCCACGCGGCCTCGCCTCCGCCCGCACGGAGGCCCCGCGCCGTCTCGCCGTTATGAGCGCCGCCGCCCCGAGAAGACGCCGCTCCACACAATCGTCTCTGAGAACCTCGAGAGCTGGCTCGCGTGGCGGGAATCCGCCGAGCGGCCCGTACCTGGCTTCGTCGAGGAGGAACTCCACGGCTATCTCGAATGTGGCATTCTCTGCTTCGGATTCGCCCGTGCTCTGTGCACAGGCTGCGGTCAGGGGTTCGTCGTGGCCTTCTTCTGCACGGGGCGCGGCGTCTGCCCGTCCTGCAACGGCCGCCACATGGCTGAAACCGCCGCCCACCTCGCGGATCACGTCATCCCGCCGGTGCCGGCGCGGCAGTGGGTGATCTCCGTTCCAAAGCGGCTGAGGGGCATGCTTGCCGACCGGCCCGCGCCCGTCGCGGCCCTCGCGAAGAATGGGGGAGGAGTTTCCACTGGAGTGTCCGGCGTGCGGCGGAGGCATCCGGCTGATCGCATGCATCACGGAGTCGGGGCCGATCCGGAAGATTCTCACCCGCCTGGGTGAACTGCTCGAGTCGCCGCCCATCTCGCCGGCCCGCGGCCCGCCGACCGATTGGGGCGAGCTCGTCCAGGCTAATGACGACCGCGAAGCGATTCAGGCGACCCCAGACGAGCTGCCCGCGATCGTCATCCGCAGCCTCTGAGCCGTACCGGGCGCGAGGTCACGACGAAGCCCCCAGGCGGCCGGGCTCGGAGAGCCTCCGCGCCGACGGTAAGAAAAACGCCACGCAGGGGGAGAAGTCAGGCGTTCCGGGTACCGCTGGTTCGGGGTCGAAAACGGCGAACACGCGATTCACCAGCCGCTCGTCAGCCCGGAGACCGTTGCGGAAGTGCCTTTGACCGGGCTATCCTTCTCGACCGTCCGGGGCCCGTGGCGGCCAAGTTCACCCGGATCTACGCCAAGGTGCCGGCGGTCGCGCGGACGTTTCCGGCGGCCGGCTTCGTGCACTTGGTCCGCGACCCGCGGGCGGTCGCGGCCTCGTACCTGATTGGCAAGGGGAGGAAGCACGAGCCGCAGGCGGGGCCGCCTGACGTCTTCTTCGGCCGCCGCTCCGACCGCACGGCCTGGTCGAGCTATCCGATCTCGGAACACGTCCGTCGGGAGTATCGGGCCGAGGACCTGCCGGAGCCGACCGACCTTGAGCGGGTGCTACTCGTGTGGCGGTTCACCTACGAGCGGGTCAAGCTGGATGCCGCGGCCACCTATGGCGAGCGGGCGATCAGGCTTCGGCACGAGGACTTCTGCGCGGATCCGGCCGGTGAGCTCAGGCGGCTCTATGCCCTGGACGGCCGGCAGCCGCCCGCCGAGGTGCTCGCCTGGGCCGCGGCCCACGTCCGCCCGCCGGGGCCGATCCACGCCGCCGGCGACCCACGCTGGCGGGAGGCCTTTGACCGCATGAAGATGGTCGGTCTCGTCGAGGAGGCGGGCTACGAGGCGGCCTGATCAGGCGGCGGTGCGGCTGGCCGCACATGCCTGCTGGTGTGTGCCAACAAGTTCCTGAAGCAGTGCGGTGAGCCGTCCTGCCTCGAGTGCGGGACGGAGCGTATTGTGACCGCCGGCGGCGTCGAGGGTCACGGTCCTGCAGCCGGGGACGATCCCGCGGAGGGCCTCGCCACCGGCCTGATCCCGGCGGTTGGCCGGATCGAAGGCCAGCACGACGGCCGGGCGGCGGCCGGGCGAGGTGGTGGCGAGCGACTCCTCGAGCATGGCCGTGAGGGCCGGATGGGCGGTCGGAGCGTCGGCCCCTACGGCGACCGCTCGCCGGCCCCCGAGGGCCAGGGCCGCGCAGATCGCCGCCAGACCGCCGGCACTGGTGCCGAACGTCACGAGCGCGTCGTATTCCCAGCTGGCCTGCCGCGCCGCCAGCCAGTCGCACACGGCCGGCAGGCTCGCCGCCAGGCCACGGATCCCGGCGGCGAAGTGCCGCCGATCGGGATCTGAGAGGAGCAGCAGGTCATCGGTTCTCGGCAGGTGATCGAGGATCAGGTGCGTCGGCAGCATCAGCCGCTGATGGTTGCCCGCAAACCCCACGACCAGCCGCCGGCCGGTCGGGGACGGATCAACGCGGCGGTAGTGGATGACGGAAGCCGCGAGCGGGTGCCGCTGCCAGCGCGA
>Ga0209498_1001636_pt1 | contig 13710 bp, 10 predicted proteins | sample WalLakDeSediment_FD_184131 | JGI IMG/M metagenome (GOLD analysis project Ga0209498, IMG submission 184131) | Lake sediment microbial communities from Walker lake, Nevada to study Microbial Dark Matter (Phase II) - Walker Lake 11/02/13 Deep... | ecosystem: Environmental > Aquatic > Freshwater >...
CCTGTTTCTTCCTCTGCGCCGGCTCCATAATCTCACGGTCAGGTTACCAGAAGATCGAGAACCTCAAAGGTGCCTACCGGAAGATGCCGCTGACGTGCATAGCGTTTGCCCTGGCCTCTCTATCCATAGTAGGGATACCTCCGACGGCAGGCTTTGTCGGCAAGTGGTACCTGATATCAGGCAGCCTGAACACCGGAAATCCCTTCCTGGGGGCGGTGGTGCTCGCGGGAAGCATCATGGCGGCCGTCTACTGCTTCAGGGTGGTCTACTACATGTTCTTCCTGCCCCCATCCGGCGAATCGTGGAAGAACGTGTCAGGCGAAGCGCCGCCTTCAATGGCGGGGGCTACCCTGTTTCTGGCTATAGCATCGATTTCCTTGGGCATCGCCTCTTCATGGATTCTGCCTGCCCTGAGGGATGCCATGGGGGTTCTGCTGGCAGGCGGCTGAGAGTAAGGAGCTTATGAACAACGAGATACATTCACTGCAACCCTTGATAGCGATTCTGCTGCCGACGATTTCTCTCGTTGGGCTCCTGGTTATACCACGCCACCGCCAGGGACTCAAACGAATCGTTCATGTCGCCGGGAGTCTGGCCACATTCATTGTTGTGCTATCGCTCTTGCCCGGCGTTCTAGATGGCAAAGTCTATGAAATGGAGTTGATACCGATAGTCGAGAGTGTGAGCATTCACCTGACCGTAGATGCTTTCGGGTATTACTACGGGCTGGCGCTCGCCTTTCTCTGGTTGCTGGCCACAATATACTCGCTGGGCTATATCAAGCACAACGATGACAGGTACTTCGGTTTTTTGGCTTTGTGCAACTCGTTCCTCATCGGTTGTGCATTCTCGCATAATATGTTCACCTATTTTGTGTTCTACGAGTTGATGACCCTGGCTGCCTTCCCGCTGATTATCCATGAAGGGACGGACGCCGCCCGAAGCGCCGGTATCAAGTACCTCAAGTACGCCATACCTGCCGGTGCGGTCATCCTCTTTGCCATCCTGATGCATTACTTCTGGGGAGGAGGAGACCTTAGCATCGTGTCAGTGGGCACTCTGAGCCTGAGTGCGACATCAAAGACCGTGCTTACCCTCATCTTCCTGACCTACTTCGCCGGGTTCGGAGTGAAGGCGGCTATAGTACCGCTGGAGGGATGGGTTCCCGATGCGCACCCGGCAGCTCCCGCACCGGCCAGTGCACTTCTCTCCGGAGTCATTCTGAAGGCGGGCGCTTTTGGCATCATCAGGGTTGTTCTCAACGTCTTTGGTCTGGATCTGTTCCATGCCCTTAACCTCTGGATCTATGTCGCGGTCTTCGCCAGCATCACTATAGTGCTGGGTTCGGTGCGCGCTATTGCCCAGGACAACCTGAAGAGGCGCCTTGCGTATTCAAGCGTGGGGCAGGTCTCTTACATACTGCTGGGCATTGCTCTGGCCAGTTACCACGGCCTCCTGGGCGGAATAATGCACCTGGCGCACCATGCCCTGATGAAAGCCTGCCTGTTTATGTGCAGCGGCATAATCCTCAAGAAGACAGGGAAGACCAACATCAGCGAAATGGGTGGCATAGGCTACAAGATACCGGTCACCATGATCTGTTTCTCCATCTGCGCCCTGGCCATGATGGGAACGCCTCTCACCGTGGGCTTCATATCGAAGTGGCTTCTGGGCAGCGGAGCCCTTCAGGTCGACAGGCCGGGGTTCATTGCAGTGTTGCTTGTCAGTGCACTCTTGAGTGCGGCCTACTACCTCCCTATCATCTACACAGCGTTCTTCAGGAGGCCAGACACCGATAGTGAGAATCAAACGTTGCAGTTCAGAGGCGAGGTCAACCAAACCATGCTATGGCCGACACTGATTCTCGCTGCCCTGGTGATACTGGCCGGCATATGGGTCACCCTGCCGGGGTTTCCCCTATCGCTAGCCAGCATTGTTGCCGGCAGAGTGTTACCCTGAGCAAGAGGCTAATGAACGATTACGCTAACGTAGCGCAGCGGCACCCTGTGAAGAACGCCGTACCGGTAGGTTGGGAACTGCTCGGCATGATCGCACTACTCGGAAGCCCCGTGACAGATCTGCCACGGTAGAAGGATGACATGAAACGTACGCTTCTGGTGATCGCACTTGTTCTAATCGCGTCGGCTTTGGCTGATGTCTTGTGGCGCGACAGTTATGGATACTATGCATGGTCCCGAATGCCCGCCTTCTATGCTCTGTTCGGGCTGATTGGCTGTGTCGCGATCGTGTTGATATCTAAGTGGCTGGGACATATATGGTTGCAGAAGAAGGAGGATTATTACGACAGGAGCTGCGATGGCGAGTAATGTGCCGCCTGCCATGATCTTGATTGCAGGAGCAGCGATCCTGCTCCTGGTCCCACGCCGGTTCCGAACCTTGGCATACCTGCTATTCCCTATAGCTGCCTTTGTCCATCTGCTCAATATGGACGTCGGCACAAGTCTTGTTGTCACCGTTCACAGCTATGATCTTGTTCTGCTTCAAGTGGACCGACTCAGCCTCGCCTTTGGGTATATCTTCGTCATCATCACCTTCTTGGGAGGCATCTACAGCCTGCACGTGAAGGACACGGGACAGCTTTTCTCCTCGCTGCTCTACGCAGGCAGCTCTCTGGGCGTGATATTTGCAGGTGACCTGATCACGATGTTTATGTTCTGGGAGATCATGATGGTTGGGTCGTCCTGGCTCATACTGTCTTCTCGCACTGTTAACTCCGGCAGGGCAGGGGTACGCTACTTCCTTGTGCACTCTGCAGGCGGCCTTCTGCTGCTTGCCGGGATCTGGCTTCACTTCAGCAGCACTGGCTCACTCTCGGTCGGGCTCTTCGAGGCCGGCACAGCCTCATATCTCATCCTTATCGGTTTTGCCGTTAACGCTGCAGTACCTCCGCTAAGTGCGTGGCTACCTGATGCCTATCCCGAGGCGACACCTACAGGAAGCGTGTTCCTGAGCGCCTTTACAACCAAGGTGGCAGTATACGCCTTGATCCGTTGCTTCGCTGGCTTTGAAGCACTCGTCTGGGCAGGCACTGCCATGGCTATCTACGGAGTTGTATTTGCCATCCTCCAGAACGATATCCGCCGTCTCCTGTCATACCATATCATCAGCCAGGTGGGATATATGGTGACCGCCGTTGGGATCGGGACGGAGATGGCATTGAACGGCGCCACTGCCCATGCTTTCACCCACATACTTTACAAGGCACTGCTGTTCATGGGTGCAGGCTCAGTTATCTACGCGACAGGCCGCGGCAAGCTGACCCAGCTCGGGGGCCTATCGCGAGCTATGCCTCTCACGCTCGTTCTATATATGATCGGCGCCTTTTCTATCTCAGGGTTCCCTCTCTTCAGCGGCTTTGTGAGTAAGTCCATGGTGGTCTACGCTGCAGGGACGAACAACCTTGAGGTAGTCGTTCTGCTGTTGTATCTGGTATCCATCGCGACATTCCTGAGCGTGGGACTGAAGCTCCCGTACTTCACCTGGTTCGGTCCGAGTCGTTCGCTCAAGCCCGCTAACACCCCCACTGGCATGTACGTTGGTATGGGCCTGACAGCGGGGCTCAGCATCGCCATCGGAGTCTACCCTTCGATCCTTTACGACATCCTGCCTTTCACGGTTGAGTACAAGCCATACACAGTCGCAAAAGTGGTAGAGACCATGCAACTCCTGGCATTCACCGGTTTCGGCTTCTGGCTGCTGGTTCCCAGACTGGCCGGCAAAGACACTATAACCCTGGACACCGACTGGTTCTACAGAAGGCTGCCGAGACTCGCCTATGGGCTCGCTGTTGACCTGCAGATCGTGGCGGGATTCCAGCGTGCCCATGAATGGGTGATGACGCTACCCCGGGCAGTGTGTGATCACCTTGGATACAGATGGAGCCAATCCCGGGCTATCTACTATCAGGTATTGGGGACAGTGTTTCGAGAGGTTGAATCAAGATGGGGCAAAGAATATCAAAGGATGCTCCCGTACTTGAAGGAGTACTCAGGAGACATCGCCCTGGGAGCTCTCATTGTCGCCGCATCGCTGGCACTATTCCTGGTGCTGGCGATCACATAGGGTCCGCCACACCTCGGGAGGCAAGTCAGCCGCAGTTAGCGGAATCAGAGTAGCTGGCTTAATGCCGTCTGCCGGACATGCCGCCGCCCATCCCCGAGCACCAAGTGGGACAGAAGCGTCACCTGTGGCTGATCACCGCTGAACACATAGCACACACGAGCCACCGCCACCCCGGTGCGACGCCGCCAGAATACCGTAAGCCTGCTACAGATAGCCTACTTGGTTTCCGCCATCGGAACAGGAACGGCTTTGATGTAACCGAACTGTGGGCGTGCCGTCCTTCTCTCAATCAGGGGCACAAAGGCATTCATTATCAGAATCGAGAAGGCGACCCCCTCAGTTGGCGGAAGCCCGAGCCTGAAGACGACGATCAGAACGCCAATCCCGATGCCGAATATCAGCTTGCCCCTGGCGGTGAAAGGACTCGTTACCCAGTCGGTGGCCATGAAGAAGGCGCCGATCATAATGCCCCCGGTGGCTATGTGGTAGACAGGGTTTTGCCCGAGGATGGCAGTCAAGACCAACACGGTACCCAAGATGGCTGCAGGAATGCGCCAGTTGATATGCTTTCTGTAGAACAGATACCCTGCACCGATCAGAATCAGCAAAGGCGAAACCTCGGACATCGCTCCGGCAGGAAAACCTGTGAACAGCCTGCCCAGGGATGGCATCATGTCCAGTGCACCCATATGCAGCATGGCCAAAGGTGTGGCCTGCGTTATCGAATCAATGGGGCCCAGGTTCACGCTGGCCGGTGCAAGCCAGCCGTTAGCATAGGCCAACACAGGTGCCAGCAGTATCACGGCAACCCTCCCGAAGAGAGCGGGGTTGAAGAGGTTCCAGCCCAATCCTCCCATCAACTCCTTGGCAATACCGACGGCGAGGAATGTGGCAATAACCACAGTCCACCACGCCGCCGTCGCCGGAAACAGAAGCGCCACGAATAGCCCGGTCACCAGGGCACTCCAGTCATTGAGACTGGGCTTTCTGTTCATAATCTTCCTGAAAAGAAGCTCGGTCAGCACCGCAGTAGTGAGCGCAACCACTATGGTGAACACGGCATACCACCGGAAAAAGTATATGGCGGCTGCGGTAACCGGCATCAAAGCGATAAACACATCCCGCATGGCGGTCGACACAGTCCCCTTATCCTTTAGATGTGGAGACGCTGAGAAAACAAGCTTATCTTTGGCACTCACGACTCAATTCCTCCTTTTCCGGTTTCGGTCATTTCTTCTTGCTGCGAAGCTCCTGGATCAGCGGCTTGGTTCGCTGGACCAGCCGGACTATCGGCCGCCTCGACGGACATACATAGGCACAGATCCCACACTCGACGCAGTCCATTGTGTTCCATGCATCCGCCTCCTCAACCATGCCTGCCTCGCAGAAGATGCTGATCTGGTTCGGATAGATCAGCATGGGGCAATGCTCGACACACTTGCAGCAACGCACGCAATCAAGGTACTCCATGTCCTCCAGAGCGAGCTCCGGAGGCAGAACGACTACTCCGGTCGTGCCCTTGACAACAGGAGCATCCAGGGTCTTCTGCGCCTTGCCGGTCATTGGTCCGCCCACAACGACCTTGGCAGGACGCGCGACAATACCGCCACACTGGGCAATCAAGTGGCTTAGCGGCGTGCCGATCTTGACCAGAAGGTTCTGTGGATCCCTGATATTCTGCCCTGTAACGGTGACCACTCGCTCAATCAGAGGCTTCTTGTATCTCACCGCCTCGTAGACGGCGATACAGGTACCCACATTCTGTATCAGAGTACCGACATCAAAAGGCAATCCCCCCGAGGGGATTTCACGGTCGAGGACCGCCTTCACCAGGTGTTTCTCCGATCCCTGGGGATACTTGGTCGGTAGCTTCATGAGCATTATCGCGGGATCATCGTTCTTCTTCTGCAACGCCTCGATCGCGTCCGCCTTGTTGTCCTCAACACAGACGTAAGCCTTCCCGACTCCGAGGACCTTCATCAGCAACTTGACGCCCATGAGAATGTCACCGGGCTTCTCCAACATCAGACGGTGATCACAGGTCAAAAAAGGCTCACATTCGCAGCCGTTGATCAGCAGTGCATCTATCTTCTTATCCGGAGGAGGGCTCAATTTGACCGATGTCGGGAAGGCAGCACCGCCCATGCCGACAATTCCTGCCTCCCTCACCAGCTTAACAGCCTCCTCTTTAGTGACCCTAGCGGGGTCAACATCGGCCCAGGTGGGTGCCTCTTGTTGTTCATCGACCGTGATGACAATGCTCTGGGTCATCTCTCCCGTAAAACACAGTCGTGGCTCGATCGCAGTCACAGTGCCGGAAAGGCTGGCATGTACAGGAGCACTGACAAACTTATCTGTAGACCCGATCATCTGCCCGGCCTTGACCCGGTCTCCGACCTTCACCAGAGGTTCGTTGGGAGCGCCGGTATGCTGCACCAACGGTATGATAATCTCTTTGGGCAGAGATGACTCCTTTATCGCCTTATGCTCAGAAAAGCTCTTATAGTGGGGTACATGGATTCCGCCGATGAACTGTTTTACTTGCACTTGATTTCACCCCCGACTTTATTTGGATCCGCTCTTAGCCTGCTCGATCTTCCTGGTGCGTGAACGGGTGACCCACAAACCGAATACCGCCGCCACGATAACGATCACTCGTACAGGCTTGAAGATCACGTCCCAGACACGCGTCTGCAGAGACACCTCGGGATCCGCAGGAAGTCCGTATTTCTCCGGTTCATCAGCCAGCACATAGAGCATGCCTGTTCCGCCGACTTCGTCGTGACCGTACACTCTGGCTTTGACATTGCCTCCGGCTCTCTGCCTATCAACCCTGACCATCGCTTCTGACAGCATGTCAGCTGAATCGCCAAAAGCTATCGAGCGAGTTGGGCAGGCAGCGGCGCAGGCGGGCTCTAGCCCATTCTCTAGACGATCGATACAGAACGTGCACTTACGCGCTTTGTTGGTGCGCCGGTCGAAGCCCACCACCCCGAAAGGACACGCCACGACGCAGTAGTTACAGCCAATACACTTAACCTCATCGATGTTGACCGTGCCAAACGCACTTCGGTAAATAGCACCGGCCGGGCAGGCCTGCATACAGGCTGCATCGGCGCAGTGCATACATCCCTGCTTGGACATCAACCAGTCAACCCTGCCGTTGTCCCCGTGCTCGCGGAATGCAACCCTGCACCAGGTGTTACTGGAGAAGCGCGGCGGGTTCTCATAGCTGCCTGTGAACGTCGTTTTCTCAGCCGGTAGCTGGTTCCATTGCTTACAGGCAGCCTGGCAGGCACGGCAGCCGATACACCGGGAGGTATCGATCAAACACATTGCTTGAGCCATCTATCATGCCCTCCTTACATTGCACAGAAACGCCTTGTACTCGGGGATCGTTGTATTCGGGTCACCGACCGAGGGAGTCAGGTCGTTGGCGCTGGCGCCCTTGCTCATGCCCATGAATCCCCAGTGAAAAGGCATCCCTACTACGTGCTTCAGTTCTCCGTTGATACGAAGCGGCCGGATGCGCCGGGTCACACACGCTTTGGCCTCAATGTAACCCTGCTGTCCACCCTTGTAAAGCCGCTTGCTCTCGACGATCAGCATGTCACCGTTATTGACCCCCAGTTCTTGGGCGTGTTCTTCGCTGATCTCGACAAACATCTCGGGCATCATCTCGACCAACCAGGGCTGGTTGCGAGTAACCGATCCCGACTGATAATGCTCGACCAGTCGATAGGTAGTGGCAATATGGGGATATCTCCTGCGTTCTTCATCGGTCTCCACCGTGTGATCTTCGTAGAATCGCTGGCTCACCGGATTGTAGGTAGCCTGCGGATAGAGCAGATTCGGCACCGGGCTGTCCGCAGGCTCGTAATGAGTGGGGAAGGGGCCATCGATCAGCGCTCCCACGCCCTGGTAGCCGATAGAGAACAGCCTGCCCACTCCCTCGGGGAGCATGATGAAGGGATTCTCAGTAGCGTATTCGAAACTCCAGGCACCCGGTATATCGGGAACATCGTTCCCGACCCATCTCCCCTGCACCTCATCCCACCAGATGACCGGGGCGTCGGGATTCCATGGCTTCCCTTGAGGATCACATGAAGCCCGGTTGTAGACAATACGCCTGTTAAGCGGCCAGGCGAAGGACCAGTCCTTATGAAAGCCCAGTCCTTCTCGCTCCCGGATACGTTTCTTCGTGGCAGGATTCTCGAGGTTGTTGTAGTAGCCACTGTAGAGCCAGTTTCCACATGCCGTCGAGCCGTCGTCCTGCAACCCGACGAAGTTGGTCACCAGAGTGCCGTCGTTGACACGATAGCCGTTTATCTCCCGGCATACCTTGACGATGTCTATCTCGCCGTTGGGGCCGTCGTAGTCCCAGTTCATCATCGTAATCTGCTCCGGGACTGCCCCACCTTCCGCTCTGTACAGCTCCTGCAGCTTCTTGAACATCTCATTCACAATCCAGAGATCCGACTTGGCGTTGCCCGGGGGATCCTGACACTTCCACATCCACTGGATCCAGCGGCCGCTGTTGGCCTTTTCTCCTTCGCGCTCATATGAAAAGGCTGCCGGTAGTATGAAAACCTCGGTGTCGATGTCGGCCGCATTCATCCCGGGCCCCTTCCAGAAGGAAGCGGTTTCATTCTCGACCACATCGATTGAGACCAGCCACTTCAGGTTCTTCTGGTAGTCGAGCTTTGCCCTGGAACTGGAACCACCGACGAGTGGGTTGTCTGCAACACAGATCAAACCTTCCACTTCACCATCGCGCATATACTTGTAGGCGGGAATATGCGAATGGTCAAGCCCGTCTAGCTTGGGAAGCCATTGATAGCCGAATTCGTTGGCGGCTGAGGCATTATCGCCATAGAAAGCCTTCAACAGGCTCACAATGTACTTGGGACGGTTGCTCCACCAGTTCTTGGCGGGGGTTGTATCAGCAAGATACTCGCTCAGGGTCGCGTGAAAGCGCTCGTCGGGGGTGGGGTTGTAGCCGGGGATTATGTGGTAAAGCATGGCCATATCGGTCGCACCCTGGACATTGGACTGGCCTCGCTGGGCATTGACGCCGCCACCGCATATACCCATATTGCCAAGTAGCAGTTGGACGATGGCGATGGCGCGAGTGTTCTGCGCACCGTGGGTAAACTGCGTAATCCCCATGGCGTACAGAATATTGCCCGCCTTGCCGGCCTGGCCTGTGCTGCTGTAGAGGCGATAGGATTCCTCCAGCACATCGGTCGGAGCCCCGATGATACTGCTTACATTATCTATGGTGTACTCAGCGTAATGCTTCTTGAGAAGCTGGAATGAGCAGCGCGGACTCTTAAGCGTGGGATCCTTCAGGATGTTCCCCTTCTCATCGGTCTGGTACTGCCAGTCGTCAGGATACTGCCTCACCTTGCCAGTCCTATCGTATCTCTTGCAGTTCCGCACCGGATCGTCCTCAATACCTGTAAAGACGCCGGTCGCTTTGTCAAGACTGAACTTCTCGTTGATCAGGAATGATGCGTTGGTGTAGTGCTCTACATATTCCTTATGATAGCGTTCGTTCTGCAGAATGTAGTTGATGAGTCCGCCGAGGTAGGCGATATTGGTGCCGGGACGAATGGGCACATAGAGGTCGGAGACTGCCGCCGTGCGACAGTAGCGCGGATCGACGCAGATGAGCTTAGCACCTTTTCTCCCACGCGCCCTCCCGATCCATTTCATGGAGATGGGATGGTTCTCTGCGGTGTTGCTGCCAATCGCCATTATCACATCGCTGTGCTGATAGTCATTCCAGTGATTGGTCATTACACCCCTGCCGAATGTGGCGCCGAGACCGGCGACCGTGACGGAGTGTCAGAGGCGGGCGCAATGATCGATGTTGATCAAGCCCATGGCCCGGCACATCTTGTGGAAGAGGTAGTTCTCCTCACCGGTGCACCAGGCACTCCCAAGCCAGTTGATGGCGTTAGTTCGATTCACGGTGACGGTCCTGCCGCCAACGTTAACCGTCTGAACAAGTGTCCGATCCCTCGTATCCTTGATCCGCTTCGCGATCTCGGTCAGAGCCCAGTCCCAGTCCTTCACCTCATACCTATCGGACTTCGGCGCGCGATACAGGACTTCCGTCATCCGGCTCGGATTGAGCTCGGCTTTGCCCTTCTCATCGTACACATAGGAGGCGTTGAAGATAGAGCTGCCTTTACTGCAAAGGGTACCTTCGTTGATCGGATGGTCGGGATCGCCCTCGGCGTTGATGATCTTCCCGTCACGCACATTGCAGATTATCCCGCAACCTACGCCGCAATAGGTGCAGATCGTATGGTACTCCTTAGTGTGCTTGATCCGAAACGGTTCACCGGTAGCCGCCGAAACCTTGCGCACGCCTACCGCCGTAAGTGCGGCGGCGGCGGCTGTTGCACCACCGAGCTTGAAGAACCCACGTCTGGTTAACTCTATACTCATATGTGCCTCCTACGCTCTTCTAAATTCGCGATATTATACCGTCTAGTTCGCTGTCTTTTCAATAGCCGTCTACCGGCAGGCCATCTCCTCCGCGTTCACCCATTGCAGACCCGAGCCCGGAGTGAACCCCTCCTGTCTGGCCGCCAGGTCATGCGAAAGCGAGGCGAGGTTGTGGATGTCCACAAACACCTGTCCGCCCCCTTTCAACTTTCGCCCATCAATGATCTTGCAGTACTGGTGACATTTCTGGCAGAAATTCACCCGGCATGTCTCCTGACCCTCGACGGTGAAATACCCCAGATCCTCTTGTTCCTCATTGCCACAATACGGACACTTGATTCGGGTGTGAACCCACTTTGTGCCGCAGAGCCAGCATTCCAGTTCCTTCGCTCCGTCATCTGCCCGCAGTACACCGGTATGAGGCTTTTCTCCACATAGCGGGCAATGCCCCTCGGTCCACAAGCCGGTCTGAAGAGCCGCTGCCGGCTGCTGCAGGCACCTCTTGTAGAACGACGACATTGCCATAGTATAGACGAACGTAGCGAGGTCTTGCTCCCAATCACCATCGGCAACCAGGCGGTCACAGAGATCCCGAACGTTCTGCTTGCAGATCCTCTCGGGAGAGTCCATGATCAACTGCTCGGCATACTCCCTCAGCACTCCGGCGGGGCCCTTCAGGTCAGGATTCGCTTCCGCCAGGACAACACTCATACTTTGCAGCAGATCGACCACGTCTTGTGTATCCAGTTGCAGGTCCAACTGCAGCGATGTGCCCGACCTCAGGCTGTCTTCCGCCTCTTCAAGGTTAACAGGCGGGCCGGGGTTCACAGGGCGACTCTCAAAGAACGTCTGGACACACTCATACATCGCGGTGAAAAACGGGGCCGCATCGGCGAAGCCTTCGTACAGGCGCGTACACCGTTTCAGATCCTTGTGCCATTCCGGGAGTTGACGCTTACCCAATAGATGAGCCTCCATGAACAAAGACAAAGACGGAGACCAACTGGAACTGATATGACTTGAACAAGAAGCGTACCGAGTTCATCTCAGTAGCCATATTGACGGATAGTCTAGCCGATAGCCGTGTCTCCTGTCAACAGGAGCGCGTGACGCGCACAATGCTCTGCTGGGCAAGCCATTCGCCGAATCGAGGCGCCTGTGACACTTGTTCGAGGGCAGGTTTGGTAGTAGAATAGATGCCGATCCCGGCAGTGCTGAAGGCATACCCGCTGCCAGGAGTGCGGCCGATTATGCGTGGAACCTTATCACATTCAGGATGGGAGTGGATGAGTCCCGGTGGGCTTCACGGACTTCAAATCCGCTGGTGGGCATTTAGCTATGTCCATGGAGGTTCGACTCCCCCCACTCCCGCTATACCGCCATTATCGGATCCCGCTCCAGTTCAGCATGGCGAGAATCTGTAAGGAGAGTGCGCGATGGACAGCGAACGTAAGCTACGGCTCACTGAAACCGTGCGAGGTGCAGGTTGAGCCTCTAAGCTGGGTCCAGGGGACCTGGACCGTGCACTGTGTGGACTCGAGTTGCCTTTCGACGCTAACGTGATCGTGGGACTTGACGGCCGCGATGATGCCGGTGTCTATCGACTGACAGATGACCTGGCTATCATCCAGACCGTCGACTACTTCACGCCTATAGTTGACGATCCGTATGACTTCGGACAGATAGCGGCAGCGAACGCCCTGAGCGATGTCTATGCTATGGGCGGCCGTCCCGTCACAGCGATGAACGTGGTATGCTTTCCCAGGGAGACGATGGATATCTCTGTTCTCAGGGAGATTCTACGAGGAGGGATAGACAAGCTCTCGGAGGCAGGAGCGTCTCTGGTCGGAGGGCACAGCGTGGACGACCGCGAGTTGAAGTATGGCCTCTGCGTGATGGGAACCGTACACCCCGACAGGGTCATAACCAACACCGGAGCCAGCGAAGGAGACGTACTCATCCTCACGAAACCGCTGGGAACCGGCATCATAAGCACCGCGATGAAGTCGGGCGTCGCAGAACAGGAGATCATCGCACGGGTTACCCAACAGATGGCCACACTGAACAGAAGAGCAGCAGAACTGATGGCGGACTTCCCCGTGCACGCCTGTACCGACATAACAGGCTTCGGCCTGCTTGGACACGCCTGTGAGATGGTGCAGGGCACCGGCGTGGGTATGGAAGTGGACTCACAGGCGGTGCCTCTTCTGCCCCGAGTCGGGGAGTACTGCAAACAGGGTCTGGTTCCCGGTGGAACTCGCCGCAACAGGGAGTTCCGCTCTGACATGATAGAAGCCAGGGTCTCTGACGAGATGGTACTCATCCTCTTCGATGCTCAGACCTCCGGCGGCCTGCTTATATCCCTTCCGCCGGCAGACGGACAGGCACTGGTCAAGAAGATGCACCATGAAGGCATCGAGGATGCTGCCATCGTTGGACGTGTGGTAGCCGACCCCAAGGGTAAGATAGTGATAAGGTAGGCCACCATGTATGTACTGGGGACTGCGGGGCATGTGGACCATGGAAAGTCGGTTCTCGTCAGGGCCTTGACGGGCATAGACCCGGATCGCCTTCCCGAGGAGAAAGCCCGAGGCATGACAATCGACCTGGGCTTTGCCTGGTTCCAGTTGCCCAGCGGAAGAGAGGTCAGCGTCGTCGATGTCCCGGGTCACGAGAGGTTCGTCAAGAACATGGTGGCCGGCGTCGGGGGGATCGACCTGGCCATGCTTGTCATCGCAGCGGACGAGGGGGTTATGCCCCAGACAAGAGAGCACCTGGCCATCATCGACCTGCTCAACATTGCCAACGGCGTCGTTGCCGTCACAAAGAAGGATATGGTAGACGAGGACGGGTTGAGCCTGGCCATCATGGAGGCCGAGGATGCGATACGGGAAACGAGTCTTCGCGAGGCCCCGATCATAGCTCTATCGGCGGTGACCGGCGACGGTCTTCCCGACCTGGTCACGATCATAGACAGGCTCCTGGACTCGGCTGTCGAGCGCAGAGACATCGGCAGGCCGAGACTTCCCATCGACCGTGTGTTCACCGTGAAGGGGTTCGGGACGGTGGTGACTGGCACACTGACAGATGGTAGCCTGCGCACCGGACAGCAGGTAGAAGTCCTGCCAGCCGGGCTGGACACCCACGTGCGCGGCATCCAGGTTCACA
>Ga0209498_1001638_pt1 | contig 13703 bp, 13 predicted proteins | sample WalLakDeSediment_FD_184131 | JGI IMG/M metagenome (GOLD analysis project Ga0209498, IMG submission 184131) | Lake sediment microbial communities from Walker lake, Nevada to study Microbial Dark Matter (Phase II) - Walker Lake 11/02/13 Deep... | ecosystem: Environmental > Aquatic > Freshwater >...
CATTTGTCGTGCCGGTTTTTCCGCCACCGGGTCTGAAGAACTGATAAACTGACCTGGCTGTGTAACCGGTGCCATGATTCAGCACTGTCGCCAGTAGGTCGGTCATGATATAGGCTGTCTCTTTTCGTAAAACCTCTTTCACTTCGGGTCTGTTTTCTTCAAGAATGCTGCCGAATTTATCCTCAACGCGCAAAATATAAAGCGGCTTTGCCAAAATACCCTGGTTGGCAAACACTCCAAAGGCAGAAGTGATTTCAATCGGTATCACGTCCGCAGAGCCGAGTGCAACAGCGTCATAAGGAGGAATCGGAGTGGTTAATCCCAGTTTTTTGCCATAATCTGAAACGGTCTTGGGCGGAACGACTTCTTGCACCAATCGAGCTGTGACGAGGTTTAATGATCGCTTTAGCGCATCGCGCAACGACGTGGGACCTCCCTGGGATTTATCGTAATTGCTCGGCGCCCAGCGATCGCCGTTGGGCAAATAGAGCACTACCGGCTGATTAAGTAATTCAAATGAAGGCGAGTAGCCGTTATCAATTGCCGCGGTATAGACAATCGGCTTGAACGTTGACCCGGGTTGACGGATTGCCTGTATGGCGCGGTTAAATTTATATTTCTCAAAATCACGTCCGCCAATCATCGCCAGGACGTATCCGTTGCTCGGATCAATTGCTACCAACGCAACTTGAACCGGTTCGCTTTCCGTAGCCAATGAATCCAGAAATTTTTTGTCCTGCATTATCTCTTTCAATGATCTCTGTTCTAAAATTTCGGGATCAATATATTTTTTAATTCTATTCGATGTGATGAGTCTTTTATTCGCTCGATCCTGCAATACGGCTAAATGCTTTTTAACCGCTTTTTCCGCTGCAGCCTGCACTCTCGAATCCAGGGTTGTATAAACCGAATACCCGCCTTTATAGATATTCATTCGATAGCTTTCCTGCAGTTGCTGGCGAACATATTCAGTAAAGTACGGCGCAATGCCAAATTCTTTCTGATAATCATAATCTTTAACTTCTAATGGCTCGTTGATCGCTTCATTGTATTCATCCACAGTAATGTAATTGCGTTTCAACATATTACGCAGCACCAGGTTTCGCCGTGTGACCGCTCTCGCCGGATAGCGAATTGGATAATAGGAACTGGGTCGCTGCAGCAGTCCCGCAAGCAGGGCGCATTCTGACAGACGCAACTGCTGAACAGGCTTGCCAAAAAATTCTATTGCAGCGGCTTGAACGCCGTAGTTACCATGTCCATAATTCATCTGGTTAAGGTACATTTCAAGAATTTCGTTTTTCGTGTAGGTTCGCTCGATTTGAATGGCGGTAATCCATTCCTTCATCTTGCGCGAAATCTTTTTTTCAAGATTTAAGTAGAGCTGTCGCGCTAATTGCTGCGTCACAGTGCTAGCGCCCTGTTCATATCTCAACTTGACAACATTGATAAACATCGCATATATAAATCGCTTCAGATTGATTCCCCAGTGTTGATAAAAAATATGATCTTCTGTGGCTAAAACTGCTTTAACCATGTAATCCGGTATCTCCTCAAGTGGAACGTAGATTCTTTTTTGGGTAAATAATTCCTTGATCACGACCCCATCCTGAGAGTAGATCTTGGTTGCTAATTCGGGTTCGTAATGCTCCAGTTGGGTTAAAGAAGGTAAATCGCGGCTTAAAAAGTAAATCAATAACACGAAAATCAGTACCAGTAAGCTTAAGCCAATTGCCAGTTTCAATTTCCGACTCCGGGATCGGGTAAACGTCGTCTTTGGAGCGAATCCTTCAGTTTGATCATGACTTCGAATATATCTTTTCATTTCTCTGCTCTGGTTAAAAGTGATAGCGACGAACAAGTTCAAAAGTTTAACTAATTTTAAAATCAAGCGTTCCAGAAATGTAATGTCAGATTTCCATTCTCTAATTTCCCGTAGCTGAAATTTTGAATCCAGTCACCTAAATTGATATAAGTATTACTGCCAATAATTTTTAGCAATGGTTTGTGCGAGTGCCCAATAATCACACAATCAAATCCTTGCTCAAATTTGCTGACAGCAAAATTTAAATAATCATCTGCATCGCCAAAATCTTTTCCCGCAGTATGTTTACGACTACCCATTGCCAAAAATTTGGCGAGAGGAATTCCGAGATCGGGATGCAGCAACCGATACAAAAAGACATTCACAGGATTCCTGAAGATTTTTTTCAATATTCGATAGCCAGTATCTTTTTTCGAGATGCCATCGCCATGAAAAAAATAAATTCGCTTCGATTGCAGCTCCATCGAATATTCTTCAGGGTGCACAAAAACACCCAATTGTTTGGGGAAAAAATCCCTGATCCAACAATCATGATTGCCGGGGAAAAAATGAACTGCCACATCATTCTCGATGAGTTTAGAAATTTGAAATAAAATGGCAAAATAGTGTTTTGGCACAACGTGTTTATACTCAAACCAAAAATCAAATAAATCGCCGACAATGAACAACTGATTCCCTGGTGAATTGATGTAATTCAAAAATGAAGTTAATTTGCCATATTTTTCCTGCTCGACTGATTCACCACCAGCCCCGAGATGAACATCTGAAATAAAAAAAATCTTCGCCATTACACACATCCTGTACTAGTTCGAGGCGCCATTTTTTAATTGAGTGGTAAAGATACAAAAAGTTGGTTTACTTTGCAATAAAAAATATCGACGCGATTGAAAAAAATGTTGACAAAGTCAAAAAAAATTATTATTTTCAATCGTGCAAATTTAGCAGCATATTTTTATTGATTGCTAATGTTCTCATCAGAAAAATTAATGAAAAAGGAATATACCCTGAAATCCATTGTCGAATTTTATACCGTCTGCTAACATATTGACAGAGACAATACCCGATTATCGCAAAACTCCATTTCAATGGAGTTTTTAATTTATAAATATGGATCAAATTACCTCACGATCGTATGCAAAAATCAATATTGGATTAAATATCATATCGAGACGAGCGGATAATTATCATAATATTGAAACGATATTGCAGCTAATTGATCTTCACGATTTGATTTCGCTGAAAAAAAATAGCAGCGCCGAAATCGTTGTTCGGTGCAGCAACCCAAAAGTTCCGATCAACGAGAACAACATTTGTTATCGGGCGGTAAGATACTTTCAACAGATCACCGGCATCCGCGATGGTGTGAGGATCGATATTGACAAGCGCATTCCTCTGTCAGCCGGCTTAGGCGGAGGAAGCAGCAATGCTGCTGCGGTAATTCAAGGATTGCAGCGTTTGTGGCATGTTCGCATCGACGCAGAGGACAAGATGAAGGTTGCCTTGAAGCTGGGAGCAGATGTATCTTTTTTCATCCATGGCGGCACAGCTCTTGCTTCAGGAATCGGTGAGATTTTAAAGCCCATGAAGTTACCAGGTCGCTTTTTTTGTGTTTTAATTTATCCAAATATTGAAATATCTACAACATGGGCATACAAAAACTTTAATTTTAGCTTGACAAAAATAAAAAAAAGTGTTAAATTAGCACACTTTTTTTCTAATGAAAATAGCCTTTACCGAATGAAAAATTTAGTTTGCAATGATTTGGAGGAGGTGGTTTTTCAATATTACCCGATGTTGGTTGATCTAAAAGAAATTTTTTACACTGAAGGAGCATTTTATGCCGCAATGTCGGGTAGCGGATCAACAATTTACGGATTATTTCAAGATTTTGATGGTGCAGTTGAGGTGATGAAATCCTTTCAGCAGCCCTTCCAAATTGTTTTGGCACAGCCGATATGATGAACATTTTTATTGATCGATTGGTGGTGCAGTTGCTACAAATTTGGGGTGCTAAGTAAAGGGGTGTTTGGTTTATTTTCTGTTATCAGATGTTACAGTTTTTTCTGATAAAGGCGATAATGTGGTGTTGCTTCGAGCTGTTTTTTTCTATTGTCCTTTATATGCGCTTTTATTCACAATAAAAATTTCACAGGAGAGAGGAATGGAAATAACAGAAATTACCGTTACCCTAAGAAATGAAGATAAATTGAAAGCTTTTATTAACGTAACTTTTGAGAATAAATTTGTTGTTCGAGGCATGAAAGTGATCAAGGGCGCGAACAGCTTCTTCGTCAGCATGCCCAGTCGCAAGATGCCTGATGGTTCATTTAGAGATATTGCACACCCAATTAACAATGAGTTTCGGGAGTTCCTCGAAAAAGCCATTCTCGAAGAATATCATCGGGTAATGGAACAAGGTCAGGAACCAACCAGTTCAAATAGCGCTGATTATGATAGCGAATGGTAAAATTCAATTTGGGGCGTCGCCAAGTGGTAAGGCACGGGACTTTGGCTCCCGCACTCGGGGGTTCGAATCCTCCCGCCCCAGCAAGCAATACTCGTTTAAAATTACGTCAGATAATATGGCAAATGACGAAAATCGATGCTTGAGCAACTCAAACGTCAATTTGATTTTTGAGAGTTAGCGCGTTATTGAAAGCGTCTCTCCAACGTAGTTGAATCGGTCTGGCTCGGTTTGATTTTCGTCTTTTTTGTATGTGGGATTTTCACGGTGGAAAAGTCATTGAAAATTTTTTCAGGAAATGCTTCCCGTTTATTAGCAGAAAAAATTGTATCCTACTTGAATGTCCCGCTCGGAGATTCAAGCATCAAATATTTCAGTGATGGTGAAATCTGGGTAAAATATAATGAAAATGTTCGCGGGTGCGATGTTTTTATTGTGCAATCGACTTATTCGCCAGCCAATAACTTTTTAGAATTATTGATCATGATCGATACTGCCAGGCGATCTTCGGCGAGAAGAATTACAGCCGTCATCCCCTATTTTGGATATGCACGGCAGGATCGAAAAGATCAGCCCCGGGTGGCAATAACCGCAAAATTAGTCGCCAATTTAATTACGACTGCCGGCGCTGACCGGGTATTGACGATGGATTTGCACGCGCCACAAATTCAGGGTTTTTTTGATATTCCAGTGGATCATTTGTATTCGTCACCAATTTTGGTGGAATATTATAAAGAAAAAGACTTCAAAGACCTGGTCGTGTTATCTCCAGACATTGGCGGCGTTAAAATAGCACGAGCTTATGCCAAACGATTGCATGTGCCCCTGGCGATCGTCGATAAAAGACGCCCCAAACCAGATGAATCAGAAGTCATGACGCTGATTGGTTCTGTTAAAAATAAAAATATATTGATCATCGATGACATCGTTGACACGGCGGGAACAATGATTCATGCTGCTGAAAAAGCGTTTTCCGAAGGAGCGAAAAATATCTATGTCGGTTGCACACATGCTATTCTCTCCGGTGATGCCATCGAGCGGATAAAAAAATCTAACTGTACCGAAATTGTTGTGATGGATACTGTCCCATTAGATCGACACAAACAAATCGATAAAATTAAAATCCTTTCTGTTGCAAATCTTTTTGGAAATGCGATTAGGCGGATTCATAATGAAGAGTCGATAAGTATCCTATTTGATTAAGAATGAAATTTGAATGGAGTTGAAGAATGTCAGAATTAGTTTTACATGCTGAATTACGAGAATTAACCGGAAAAGAGTATGCCAAAAAGCTGCGTCAGCAAGGGAAAGTTCCCGGCGTATTTTATGCTTACAATGAAACCGCGATTCCTATAACGCTTGATGAACGAATTACCACGAAAGTTCTATCTTCTGAAGGTGGATTAATTGATTTTCAAATAGGTTCAAAGAAAAAACGTAAAGCGATTATCAAAGAAGTACAAACTGACCCGGTTCGGCAATCACTAGTGCATGTTGATATCATGGGTGTTCAGTTAAAAGAAAAACTCACGATCGAAGTCCCGATTCACTTTCTCGGCGAAGCGATTGGCGTCAAAGAGCAGGGAGGAATTTTACATCAGTATTTTCGTGAAATTGAAGTAACCTGTCTTCCCCTGGAAATTCCTGACTATATCGAAGTTGACGTTTCCCAGTTGAAACTTGGTGATTCAATTACAATAAGTGAGCTGTCGGTTCCAAATATAGAAATTGAAGGCGATCCACAACAACAGATTGTCAGCGTTATGGCGCCAACAGTAGCTAAAGAAAAAATTGTCGAAGAAGCTCCGGAAGCGGACCAAAAGCAAGCAACAGAAACCGCTGGAAAACAATAAAGATTTTCATAAGCATTTTTAATTTTCATGGCTGATGGAGTCGTCATTTCTAATTGCAGGTTTAGGAAACCCGGGAAAAAAATACGAACGCACCCGGCATAACGTTGGTTTTATGGTTATCGATGCACTCGCATCGCGCCAACAAATAACGTTAACGAAAATCGACAACAAGTACTGGACCTGTTCCTATCAGCATCAAAATAACCAGATTATTTTGATGAAACCTGCAACCTATATGAATTTGAGTGGCAGCGCTGTTGCAGAAGGAGTAGCAAGATATAAGATAGACAATACAAATTTGCTCGTTGTTTGTGATGATATCAATCTGAAGTTCGGTACCATGCGAATCAGGTCGAAAGGAAGTGACGGCGGCCAAAAAGGATTGCGATCTATAATATCAGCATTGACGACACAAAATTTCCCGCGATTGAGGATAGGGATCGGTAGTCAGTTCAACGATGCAGTTGAACACGTCCTATCACCGTTTTCAAAAAAAGAGTGTGAGGCTTTGGCGTCGATCATTTCGATCGCCGCTGATGCTATCGAATATTTCATTACGAATGATTTGCAATTAACAATGAGTCGGTTCAATCGGCATTATCTCGAAATTTGATGAAGGAGGATGTATCGTGCAAGGTGAATTGGTTTGGTTGGGTGTGGTTGCCGGTATTTTTGCATTGCTGTATGCCTTTATTAAATCGTCATGGGTCAATAAGCAGGATCCGGGAAACGATAAGATGAAAGAAATTGGCCGTGCAGTTCGAGAAGGCGCCATGGCGTTTTTAGCCCGGGAATATAAAGTCCTGACTATTTTTGTCGTTGCGGTGGCAGTTTTGCTGGTGTGGGGAAACGCATCACAGGGGACAAGCTTAGTTGGTTTATCGTTTTTTATCGGAGCGCTTTGTAGTGGACTGGCAGGCTTTTTTGGTATGCGAGTCGCAACAGCCGCGAATCATCGAACAACACAAGCTGCGCGCAAAAGCTTAAATGCTGCACTGATTGTCGCTTTTAACGGCGGCTCTGTCATGGGAATGAGCGTTGTGGGATTGGGGATCCTGGGGATCACCTTGCTTTTTGTGTTTTATGGCGGGCTAAAGGATGATGTCGATCTATCGAGAGTTATGACAATTCTGTCCGGTTTTGCGATGGGAGCATCATGTATCGCCCTGTTTGCACGTGTCGGAGGCGGCATTTATACCAAAGCAGCCGATATTGGCGCCGACCTGGTTGGCAAAGTCGAAGCTGGAATCCCGGAAGATGACCATCGAAATCCGGCAACAATCGCGGACAATGTTGGCGATAATGTTGGGGACGTTGCAGGGATGGGAGCTGATCTGTTTGAATCCTATGTTGGAGCAATCATTGGAGCAATGGTATTAGCAGCAGCGGCGGGTCCCCAATTTGGTAAATTTGTTATGCTACCCTTACTGCTGGCAGGTCTTGGTATATTTGTTTCAATCGTGGGGACATTCTTTGTGAGGACAAAAGAAGGAGGAAATCCCCAAACCGCATTAAATATTGGAACGGGGACAGCCGGTTTATTAATGCTGGTTTTTAGTTATTTTGTTATTCGTTACATCGTAGCCGAAGGCATCCAATGGGGTGACCGGTTTATTGGGGCGATAGATATTTATTGGGCGATAATCGCTGGCTTAATCGCTGGTATAGCAATTGGCTTATCTACCGAATATTATACTTCCGAAGCAAGGAAGCCATCGCGACAGATTGCAAAAGCAAGTGAAACTGGCGCAGCGACGAACATTATCTCCGGGCTGGCGAATGGAATGTTTTCTACGGCGCTCCCGATTATAACTATTGCCATTGCGATTATCGTTTCCTATAACTTTGCGGGTTTGTATGGAATTGCTATTGCTGCGCTGGGAATGCTTTCGATCACTGGAATTCAATTGGCAGTAGATGCCTACGGACCAATTGCAGACAATGCCGGTGGTTGCGCCGAAATGGCAGAACTTCCGTCTGAAGTTCGAAGCCGAACGGATAAATTGGACGCGGTGGGCAATACGACTGCTGCCATTGGAAAAGGATTTGCGATCGGCTCTGCAGCGTTGACCGCGTTAGCGCTTTTTGCAGCATATCGGGAATCGGCGGCGATAGCGCTCGGGCGCAGGTTAATGTTAGACATCGACAATCCGACAATCATGGCAGGATTATTTATCGGCGGCGTTCTTCCTTTCGTGTTTTCATCATTTGCATTAAAAGCAGTTGGCAGCGCGGCATTCGATATGATTGAAGAGGTACGTCGTCAGTTTAAAGAAATTCCAGGATTGCTTGAGGGACACGCAAAGGCAGATTACGCAAAGTGCGTCGACATCGCTACCGCTGCTGCCATTAAACAGATGATCGCTCCTGGGCTTCTGGCGGTACTAACCCCTGTTTTTTTTGGATTAATTCTAAAGAAGCCTGAAATGTTAGGGGGAGTTTTAGCAGGGACCACAGTTACCGGTGTTCTTTTGGCGATATTTATGGCTAATTCTGGCGGCTCCTGGGATAATGCAAAGAAATACATTGAAAGCGGTGCCTTTGGCGGCAAAGGTTCTGATACTCACAAAGCCGCTGTTGTCGGCGATACGGTTGGAGATCCTTTTAAAGATACCGCAGGACCTTCATTAAATATTCTTATAAAATTGATGAGCGTTATTTCGCTGGTCATTGCACCGCTATTTAGTTAAAATAAAAGTAACCTGGAGGTAAAAAAACAATTGAGAACCTATCAAACCGTAGTAATTATTGACTCGCTTTTGAAAAGTGAAGAGATTGATGCCATCATCGAAAAGATCGTGAGAAACATCAATAATAACGGGGGCAAACTAATAACCATCGATCGATGGGAAAAGAAGCGATTAGCGTATGAAATCAAAAAACGACAGTATGGCTATTATGTCGAAATTGTATTTGAAGCGCCAAGCAATTTGATCAAGATCATGGAAAGAGATTATCGTTTAGATGAAAACATATTGCGATACCTGACATTTCATCTGGATAGCAAAGCGCTCGCCTATCGCGAAAAACAGCACCAAAAACAGACAGCAGTTATTGTTGAGACAATAGAGGCAGATATCGAAAAAATTGTAGATTTAGAAGTCGAGGAATCAGAGTTCCTGCCATTAGATGAAGAGGTTGAAGAATTAGATTTGGTTCCGGAATCATCTACAAATCTATAATTCGTATTTGTGAAATGTATTCTTTGTAATGCAATGACGGAGTGGTTAATGTAGATTAAATGGTTGTTATGGAGGGCATAGCTATGGCAAGTCTGAAGATGCCAGACATCAATAATGCGCTAATTGCAGGAAATTTGACGTGTGACCCCTCATTTCGTAAAACGACAAATGGCACTCCAGTAGCGAATTTTTTCATCGCTTCAAATCGAAAGTTTAAAGATAACAATGGACAATGGCGTGAAAATGTTTGTTATGTTGGAGTTGTAGCGTGGTATAAATTAGCCGAGAGTTGTTATGAAAACCTGAAAAAAGGGAGCGCCGTTATAATTGATGGTGAACTTCAAAGCCGCAGTTGGCGGAATGATGATGGAACAAGTCGAAATTTAGTTGAAATAAAAGCAAGAAGAATCCAGTTCCTTAATCGAAAAGAAACTTTCAAGGATGATGACGACATAGCTGAAGATCTCAATGAGAAAGATTATGACTTTGAAATAAATCATTCTGAAATAAACGAGCAATTATCAGATGATCATGCTGAAGAGACGAAAACTACCGCGCAAGAGGAACCCGTCACACAACAGGATAAAAAAATTGAATACGAATTCGGCTATAAAGATTTTGTTCTATAGCTAATAAAAAATTAACAATTAATTCAATGGGAGCAATCAATCGTGATACTCAAGAAAAAAAGAATTTGTCGCTTTTGTGAAGATAATGCACAATATGTTGACTTTCGAGATGACAAGAAAATAATGCGTTTCACTACCGAACAAGGGAAAATTATTCCCCGAAGGACGTCAGGAAACTGTGCAAAACATCAAAGACTACTTGTTAAGGCAATTAAACGCGCCAGACATCTGGCATTAATTCCTTATGTTGCAGAGATGAACCGGTGATATATTAAAAATAGAGGTGTATTCGAGATGAAAGTTATTTTGAAAAAAGATTTTGATGCTTTGGGCAAGGTTGGTGAAATCGTTGATGTCAAACCAGGTTACGCGCGAAACTTCCTGATTCCTCAAGGGATTGCCTTAACAGCCGATGATACAAATATTAAAATATTAAAATCGGAACAACAACGATCGCAACTGAAGCTTTCCAAGGATAAAAAAATAGCCGAGAAATTGGCTGAAAAACTGGAGGGAGTCTCCTGTACCGCAACGGTAAAAGTGGGAGAAGAAGACAAAGTGTTTGGTTCGGTAACCACCCAGGAAATTGCGGAACTTTTAAAAGATAAAGGCTTTGAAATTGATCGTAAGAAAATTCTTCTTGACGAACCGATCAAAGCGCTCGGAATTTATCCAGTCCCAATCAAGCTCCATGCTGAGGTTGAGGCAAAAATAAAACTGTGGGTCGTGAAAGAATAAAGTTTTTTTAAAAAAGGAGGCGCAACTCCCAAACTGAAGCCTGCTCTGCCGATTACGCTTTCAGAGTGGCGTTATTATTTTTGGCGGGATTGCACCTGTTATCCTGCAGCCATTCCTTCCTCTGACTTGTTCAATGCAAAAACCAGACTATCAAGAATTTATATGCTAAACTGTAATCGCAGGTCAGGTGCAGGGGACAATGTGCTTCGTGATGGTCGTCTTTAGGCGCTAAAAGAGATAAAAAGTAAAGCCAGCCGTTGGAATATGCATATACTCATAAATCTTACTAAAGGGCAGATACAAAAAATCATAATCAACTGTTATGGCAATCGTATTCCGAACGATATACCACTCCATCTGTAATCCCGCAACAAAATTAAACCGCCATTCTTTATGCGTTATATTCAATAAATCCTTCGCAGTGAGATAATACCCTCCCCCACCAATGGCAAAATTCAGAAAGACACCCTTTTCGTTTACCAGGTGATATTGGAATTGAATATTGGAATTATAAATATTTGTTTTGACGCGATTTCGATCCTGATTAAAAGCATCGTAGATATAGGTGCCGGAAATTTTCAATTGACGGAGATGACTGAGCTGATACATGTAATTGAGCTTCGCGGTTCTGCCACCTGCAACAGAAAGTCCATGCGAGTGGATCGTGTGGAAATAATATGGCTCCTGGGCAGAAGCAAAACCAGGAAGCAACAATAGCATTAAACAGAACCAATATTTTTTTAAATTCGGATAGGTTGATAATTTTATATAATGCTTATTTTTCACAAGTCATCCTGTTTATTTGATCTGAGCGTTGATAGCTACCTGGGGATTGTTTTGATAACATAATCATATCCTTCAAACTTGGTTCCTCGATATTTATCCCAGACTTCCAATTTCACATTATAAGGATTAAACCCCGCGTCAAAAGGATGATTGACAATCGACCGATCACTTCCCTCTATCACTGTCCCACCGGGAAATGTCCATTTGTAAAAAGAGATTTCATCCGTAAGGTTGGAATCTTTGCTGGTGGAAGTGTATGTCACCGGCGTTTGATGCTGGGGCGTTTCGGGTTGCCACACAAAATCTGCTTTGGGCGGGATATTAATAACCGTAACCGATTTCTGATCTTCGTCGGTTAAATTATTCCGTCTGCTGGTGACGACTAATCGAACCAGGTATAGTTCAGGCGCGGCAAAATTATGAATAACGCTATCGATATTCTCATACTTTAATGACCCATTAATATAAATATCGTGCTTCAATCTTCCGCCCTGTTTATCGTATGAGCCGGTCGCGTCGATGATACAGTCCAAAGGAAACGGTCCGGTAGCAGGGGAAACCTTTAGCACGGCAACCGGGCTGGTTGCAACACTAACGGTCACGCCCGTTGTATCAGTCTGCCCCAGGTTATCTTGTACCCTGAGGCGCACGCGAAAATTATTGTCATACGTGTATTGATGCGTCCCAATGCTATCGAGCGTGCTATTACCATCATCAAAGTCGATACGATATGCCACGATATGACCATCAGGATCAAAGCTGTTGGTCGCCGTAAATTGAATTGTCAGGGGCGCCTCGCCTTTTACGGGAGTAACCTGTAGTATTGCCAAAGGCGGTTGATTACTGGTCGAAACCACCATTTCGGTGCTATCGATGCCTCCATCGTTATCTTCAACTTTCAGCTTTACCGTGTACCGTCCGGATTTATTGTATGAATAATTAAAAATTCGTGCTTTGCGTGGAATCCAGGGGGTGCCATCGTCAAACCACCAGTACAGATTCTCGATTCCGCCACTATCAGGGTCAACGGTTTCAGTTGCATTGAATTCCACGACATAAGGACTTACTGTGCTCAGAATTCGATAGGTGAATTTGGCAATGGGAGGCAAATTATAAAAAAAGAAGGTTTCAATTTTCCTGTTTGCTTGTTTGACTTTATCCGAAAGCTCGAGCTCGATTTCCACTTTGCCTGTTGTATCGGGAATAAAATTTAAATTTCCATCGAATACGCTGGGCGCTTCAAATTTAATCATGTTGCTATCTTCGAAGACTTTCACAAAACTTGAATGAAAAATATCACCATTTCCGGACGTAAAACGAAACGTGGCGTAAAGTTTTTGATTTTCATCATCCTGGTACTTTAATCTAATTTTATAGACTTCACCTTTTTTATATTTTAATGATTCGCCAGTAAAAGAAAAATCGATAATCGTCGGAGTCTTATTCAAAGCTGAAAACGGATCTTTGTGCTTCTCGCAAGCGATAATTAAAAGGATAATGATGACAATACTTATTAATAGTGTTACAGAAGTCCTCATAAATTTTACTGCTCCAATTCAAAAAGGGATAACGAGTTTAATAGACAGATTCAACCAGGACATAAAATTCCAGCCCTTCGTCTAATTCGGAAATGTCCTGGTCTAAATAATTGGATGAGTATGTCGCTCGATTGGCAACTTTTCCGACAATAGGAACTCCGGAGACTGCGTCACGTAACTCTTCAAATAATATTCGTTTCGCCTCGGAAGAAACAGGCGAATAAGGAAGCCCTTTCAATTGTTTGAGATCATACGCTCTGCCGCTGCAGGACCGGCTGTTGTTATTAATGATGATTTCTCGAAATTCAATATCAACGCGTCGATTAAACAAAGAAGCCACGCCGATCAGCTTCGCGCGACGGGGGATCACCATATTCCCCCAGTTTGTATCCCGCAATACCCGGGCTTCGACCAGACTGCCGCTTGCAACCGGAGTCCGGTTGGGCAGCATGACTTTAACCAGCGCGGATTGTTTGCCTGTGTAGAGCGATTTTGAGCCATTATCACTCTCACGATTTTCTGCCATGTTATTGGTGACAATCATGTTCGGATTTCGATTGGCAGAGCTGATCTGAAAAATTGACGATTGCTGGGGTTGCGGCTCAACGGACCGAACCTGCGGAGACGGCGGCGGCGTGACTTTTTGAGGTGTCGGCTGCAACTCAGGTCGGATATTATCTTTGCTGAT
>Ga0209498_1001639_pt1 | contig 13700 bp, 9 predicted proteins | sample WalLakDeSediment_FD_184131 | JGI IMG/M metagenome (GOLD analysis project Ga0209498, IMG submission 184131) | Lake sediment microbial communities from Walker lake, Nevada to study Microbial Dark Matter (Phase II) - Walker Lake 11/02/13 Deep... | ecosystem: Environmental > Aquatic > Freshwater >...
TCTCTTAAATTTACCTCTTTACCATCCGCTTTTTTAAATTTTATAAAACTTTGTTCTTCTGTTTCGGATTCAAGAAAGTCAAAAATAATACCCTCTTTGTCAACCAAAAAAAAATTATCTTCTTTGTCAAAAACAGCTACCGCTTCTCTTTCTTTAACCTGTAAAAACAATGTACCGGGAAGCTTTCTTTTTAATTTTACTTCACTGAGATGAGGAAAATTTCTCAAAATTTCCCTGCTGATTTTGCCAAAATCAACTAAAAAAATACTTCGGCTGGGAAAAAATAAAATTTGCCGGCTGGTTTTAGCCACGACCAGGGCTTCTAAGTTTTCCGCTACCGCTTTTTCGTTAGACGAAACCTCAGCTGGGTCGAGAAAAGAGACCCTTGTCTTTTCGAACCCTGAAACCTCAATAGTCTTTATTTGAAAAAAGGAATGAAAGAAAATAAAGTAAAAAATTCCAATGAAAATCGCTAAAATTAAAATAGCCGACCAAAAAAAGCGGCTTTTCAGGATTGATTTTTTCTTTTTAATTTTATAAGGTTTTCTGTAATTTTTCATTTTATAATCCTCTCTTAGTTTTTCTTATTTTTTCAAAAAAATTAATCAGCCAATATTTTTTGGAAAGAGGTAAATCCAAGGTTTTCAGATATTGATAAGATTTACCACCAAAGCCCATTTTAAAAAGGGTTGGACCGGCCCAGGGATGATCCGGGTTTTCTTTTGGATCAACATATCCCCAGAAATCATATAAAAGACACTTTCTTTTTTTAGCTTCTTTAATCGCCTCCCATTGAAGCAAATAAGCAATGGGGATTTTATGATATTTAGGCAACAAGGCTGCGTGATGATAAAAAGCAGTTTCTGACCAAAAAATTACAAAGGCAGCAGCAATAATTTCGCCCTTGTATTGGCCAAAAAAAATAGATGCTTGTTCGTTAGGAAGAAACGCAGAAACTTCTTTTTTTAAGTACCCCAAGGAAAAAGGAGTAAATTTTTGAACCTTTACAACTTCTTGGTGAATTTGATAGAAAATATCAACATCTTCTACGCTCCAACGCCGAAAAGTTTTTATATTAACATCTTTCTGGGCCTGCCTTATCAAATAACGGGTGGTCTTTCTCATACCCTTTAAAAGCTCTTCTTCCGAGGGCGTAATATCAAGCTTCCAGGTCGCCTCATAAGCCGAAGCGTGCATAGGAGAATCTTTAAACCCCAAGCTACAGAAAAGCTTTTCATTTTCTTCGTTTTTCTCCAACAATGGCGCGATTCTAATAAAACTACAGTTTTCCCTCCCGGCAATTTCTTTTAATTTATCTGATAATATTTTTAGGGCTTGCTCCTTATTCGCTGTTTTTTGTTCTTTAATATTGGGGCCATGCTGTATTAGTAGATATTTTCCTCTCTTAGCCTCGATTAAACTAACTAAGCAAAGGGAGACTAGTTCTTCTTTATCGTAAACTCCCAGTCGCCAGATTTTTCCGTCCGAGGCGGATCCCATTGATTTTTGAAAATTCCCCCAATTCCAAGATTGTAAGAATGTTTTATCTTTAAACCCTAAGAAAAAAATTTCCCATTCGCTTTTATCTTGTATTTCTTTAATCTCCACCCCGTTAGAAGTCTGTCATTATATAACTGGTAGTTAATTTCAGACAGATTCTGTTTCTCTATTATGCCCCGTTAAATACCTTGCAGAAAAAATTTAGACTAATTTTTTCTGCCGAGGACTTCTAACGGGGTCCATAAGCTTTTAAAAATTCTGTAACTTTTTTTGCTTCTTTTTCTGAAATATTTATATGAGTCGGTAAATTCACAATTGATTTAACAGTTTTTTCTGCCCTAGGACAGCTGCCCGAAATATATTTCATTTTTTCAATATCGGTATCGGGCGGAATGATAACGCTTTTCCGCCAACCATCATCCAGATAAATTTTTCTTCTTCTGGCTTCTTTTAAAATCTCGTCTGTTTCTTTTTCTACCAAAACAGGATAACGCATAAAAGTTGACTCAACCCTCTCTTGGGACCTGGCTAAGGGTAATTTAAAATTCTTCAATTCTTTCTGGTAAAAATCGGCAATTATTCTACGGTGAACATTAAAACTGTTAAGCTTTTTAAATTGATTTAAGGCCAAAATAGCCAAAGCTCTGGGGAATTTTTTCGGAAATTGCCGAGGAATTTCACCCTTTTTTTCTTGCCTGTAAACCGCCTTAGAAAGAAACGATAATTGATGTAAAACTCCTAAAACAATTCTTCCTAAAAAAGAATGAGTGGCATAAAGGGGCATGACTTTCCACTTCATTAAAATAGGATGCAAAAGCTGTTGAAGAATCCACAAATTAGAAGGATAGTCTAGTTTTTTTTGGAACTCTTTTAACTTCTTGCCCACTTCTTCATTATTAGTAACTGCCATGCCTCCAAAAATGGAAGAAATTATTTTGTCCCTGCCAAAACTGAAAAAAGACGCATCTCCAAAAGTCCCGCAAAGCTTGCCTTTATATTTGGCCCCCAAAGAATGGGCGCAATCTTCTATTACCCAAGTGTTAACGCGGGTCGAAGATGAAACTTTATTTTCATCGCCTACCCAAGTGTTAACGCGGGTCGAAGATGAAGATTTATCTTCATCGCCCAGGAATAAATTATTATCTCTGGCAATTTTAGAAATCTCTTCCATTTGGGCAGGCCAGCCAAAATTATGCTGGACCATAACCGCCCTTGAATACGGCGTAATCTTTCTTTTTAAATCCTCCGGGTTCAAATTCAAGGTATCATCTATATCAATATAAACCGGTTTTAATCCCGCCCGGATTATCGGATTGACAGCCGCATTACAGGTAAAAGCCTGAAGTAAAACCTCTGTATCTTTTTCTATCTCTAATGAGCTAAGAATGGCCATTAAAGCCGACCGCCCGCTATTAAAGGAAACAGCGTATTCTATCCCTAAATACCTTTTAAACGCTTCTTCTAGTTGAACTTGCGGAGAGTCGGTCTCGATTAATTCTTTCTTCCACTTCCAGCACTGGAAAAGTAATTTAAGGGCCAGATAAACATCATCTTTTTCCGTATTTGGTGAAAGAGAAATAGAAATCGGTTTAAACATATTAATCATTAATTATCAGTAAACTGACTAATCGGTCGGGCACTCTACTTTCCAAAAGTACCACGTTCTCCTCTGTTGAAGATTTAGATGATGAGTTATATTTCAGGAAACTGTTTATCTTTTCAAAAATCTCTTTCGGATTATCTGTAAATAAGATATTCTCTCTTTTCATCCCCTTTTCTGTCGCTCCTTCACTCAATTCCTGAAATCTTTCCCGGCTGGTTATTACAGCTAAATCACAAATTTGACCGATCTTTCTGCCTATTTCTTTGTGAATTTTTTTAGAAGCCTGACCCAACTCAATCAAACAGGGCATAATAATTATTTTTTTACCGGACCAAATCTTCAAATATTCCAAATGAGACATCACCCCATCCGGATTAGCTGAATAAGTGGCGTCAATTACATTTAAATCCCCTGTTCCTTTGCTAAGTCGGATACCCGATTGCCGGCTTTCAATTTTCTGACAGGCTGAAGCAATTTCTTCCAAGCTCATTCCCAATTCTACGGCACAACAGGCAGCGGCTAAAATATTGGAAACATTATGTTTTCCCAGGAGATTAAGATTTAGAGTCGAGCTTTCCCCTTTTTTATTAACAAGCTTAAAGGTTAAAAATTCTTTATTAACGGTTAAATTAATGACATGAATGTCGGCCGGAAAACCACCAATGCTTGGTTGAATACTGTAAATTCTTTTCTTATTTTGATTTGTTTTATAAAGTTGATGACAATAACTATTGTCTCCGTTGAAGATAGCCAGGCCGTCTTTGGGTAAAGACCCGATAAGTTCGTATTTAGTTTGGATGGTGTTTTCTAAAGAGCCGTAAGTTGAAAGGTGTTGTTCGTTAATAGCCGTTAAAATACCGATTTTCGGCTTAGCCAATAAACAAGGTGAAGTAATCTCTCCTTTTTTATAGGCTGCCATTTCAACAATAAAAATTTCAATATCTTTGGTCAATTTTTTTAAAATAAGCTGGGCAATTGCGATATCGGTATTTTGGTGAGCCGGAGTTGAAAGAACTTTAAATTTGGAAGATAAAATAACGGTTAAAAATTCTTTAACCGAAGTTTTACCGTAACTTCCGGTAATGCCGATAACTAATAAATCTTTGAATTGCGCCCGCCTGAGAGTGGCTTTATTAATAACAATTTTCTGCCAAAGAAAAGTCGGAATCTGAAATAATAAAATAACCAAAGGAATAAAAAAAATAGTCGAAAAAATAACCCAAAAAAAAGGGAGGTAAAAAATAAAAAGAGCTTCTATTATCAGGCAGGTTAAAAAGATAAGACTGATCTTGTTGGTAAATTTGGGATACTTTATCCGCCAAAAGCCGGAAATAATTTTTCCAAAAGCCATAGCTTCAAAGTGCGCCCGTAATCTGTCAAACCGATATTCTTTCAACTGCCAAAGCCACAGCCAAAATAATAAAAGCTTAGCAAATATTAAAAACCAGATTATAGTAATTATTTCCATTAAAGAAAGTCAATAATAATTTTAGATAATTCATCAGGAGTTTCCCGATGGGGACTATGTTTGGCACTACGAATAATTTTAAGCTCTGAATTTCTAATTTTATCCTTTATTATATAAGCGTCTTTTACTTGTAAAATATCATCTTTTTCTCCCCATAAAACCAGGGTTGGAATTTTAATTTTATCTAAAAGAAGTGTTAAATCTTCTTCTTTCCAGATTTTTTTCATCACTTCTTTCATTATTCCGTCGGCCAAATAATAATCCCTGGCTCCGGCTAACTTATAAATTAATCTTTTGGCTAAAGGAGATAATTTTTTAATACCAGGCAGGGAAAATATTCTTTTTCCTAAAAAAGCTAACCAATAAAATAGATAATTTTTAATGCTTTTTCTTCTGATAATTGCCGGGGCGCAAAGAATCAGTTTTTCTAACTGCCCATAACTTTTATAAGCTGAAGAATTGGCAGCTATTTTCGCCGCCAAGCCCCCGCCGAAAGAATGACCCAAAAGACTAAACTTCTGCCAATTCCTTTCTTTTACTCTTTGAAAAATCCAATTTATATAATCAGCTCTACCCCAAGGCTTGTCAGGAGAAGGAGTATTACCAAAACCGGGAAGGTCAAAAATTAATACTTCTATCCCCCTTTCTTCCAATAACTCTTTAACTCTCTGCCAACGGAGAGAATTTGAACCCCAACCATGAAGAATAACAACATTAGGCATTTCTTGAAAAAACTAGGAGATTCTATCTCCAGATATTTTTTTAAATCCGGTGTATTTTTGTAATACCTCTGGAACCAGAATACTGCCATCCTCTTGTTGGTAATTCTCAATAATGGCAATCAGCATACGACCCATGGCAAAAGCAGTACCATTCAAAGTGTGAACGAAATCCAACTTACCGTCTCTTTTTTTATAACGAATATTCAACCTCCTTGCCTGAAAATCGGTACAATTGGAGACAGAATGAGTTTCCCGGTAGCGATTTTCTCCCGGCATCCAAGCTTCAATATCATATTTACTGGCAGCCGGAAATCCCAAATCGCCGGTGCACATTTGAATCACCCGATAAGGAATTTTTAAAAGCTGCATTAACCTTTCTTCTCTTTCCAGGAGAAGACTATATTCTTTTTTCGAATCCTCTGGCCTGGAAAGACAAAACATTTCAATCTTATCGAATTGATGAACCCTGAGAATTCCTTTAGTATCTTTTCCATAAGAGCCGGCTTCTCTTCTGAAACAGGTTGAAAAAGCAAGATATCTCTTGGGTAGTTCTTTCTCCTCTAAAACTTCTTCGGCGTGCATGGCCAATAGCGATTGTTCCGAGGTGCCGACCAAAAACAAATTATCTTTCTGAATAAAATAAGCTTCATTAATATCTGTAGCTTCAAAATATCCGGTGCCGCGGGCCATTTCCGGTTTTAACATTACCGGAGGAATAATTTGTTGAAAGTTATCTTTTTTTAAACTGTCAAAAGCTAAGTTTACCAGGGCGAATTCCAGTAAAACTAACTCATTTTTTATGAAACTGAACCGACTGCCAGATGTCTTGGCTGCTCTTTTCCCATCTATTAAATCAAGGTTTTCTGATAAAGTTAAATAGTCCTTAAAATTAAATTTAAATTTTGGCTTTTTACCAACCTCCCTTAAAACCTTATTTTCACTCCCGTCTTTTCCAATAGGTACATCCTCTCGGGGCAGATTGGGGACTTGAAGCATTAAATGATTAAATTTTTTCTCAAGCTCTTTTAATCCCTGAGTTAATCTGTCGCTGTTTCCGTCTAATTCTTTCATCTTTAAAATTATTTTTTTCTTTTCTTTACTGTCTTTGGTTTTACCGATTTCTTTAGTAGCTCTGTTTTTTTGAGCTCTCATATCCTCTAAAGCTTGGAGTATTTCACGACGCTTACTGTCTACTTCCAAGAGCCTGTCAATATCAACTCTAACGTTTTTATTTTTGGCACCCTCTTCAACAACTCTTGGATTATCTCTGATAAATTTAATATCTAACATTATATTATATTTTTATTTTATAATCTTCTCTTACTTGCCCCGTAGTGAACATAAAGTGTTCTACTACTGGGGTAAATTTTATATCAAGCATAAGATTTACGTTTTTTAATAATCACAACTATGGCGATAATGAAGAAAACTAATAAAATTAAGTTTGAGGGCCAATAAGCTTTCGGGCCGATTAAAATCGGGTTATATTCCAAGGGCCAAAAAATAAACACATCGGGATGAGACAGGCTATCAAAGAAGATATGAATTAACCAGGCAATTAAGGCGCTAAAAAATAAAACCGGGATAGAGAATAATTGTTTAAATTTCAATTTTAGTGAAATTTTATTTAATTTCCCGCGAAATATCCATAAAATTAGAGCTATTACCAGGCTACCAAAAATCGCTCCTAAAATTGAATGAAAAAATCCATGGTTAGCACATCCCCGGGTTTCCAATAATCCGCCGCATTTAGTAATGGCCAAAACAAACGCTTCCAAATCCATTAATACGCTTCCTAAAAATAAAGCCCAGAGGTTAAAAAATCTCGGGAACAATCCCCCTAAAAGTAACGCCGGACCAGGATGTAAGGGAGTAAGAGACATGTGTAAATCTTTAATTTATAATTCTTAATTTTTAAAACTTAACGTGGACGCATAACAGGAAATAAAATTATTTCCCGTAAAGAATGTGAATCGGTTAATAAAGCTACTAATCTATCTATACCCAAGCCAAAACCGGCGGCCGGCGGCATCCCATGCTCTAAAGCTTCAAGAAAATCTTCGTCCATTCTTTGAGCTTCTTCCAATCCTTCTTTGAAAAATTTTTCCTGTTCTTTAAATCTTTTTCTTTGTTCAATCGGATCGTTGAGCTCAGAAAAAGCATTGACCAATTCCCATCCTCCGACCACCAATTGAAAATTAGCCAGTTTTTTAGGGTCTTCTTCCAGAGATTTTGCCAAAGGCTGAAATCCTAAAGGATGATGGATAATGAAGGTGGGATCATTAATTTTTGGACGACAGAATTTTTTATAAACCTCGTCGGCAATTTCCGCTTTACTGGCTCCGCTGACCACTTTAATTCCCATTTTTTGAGCTTCTTTTTTTAAGGCCTGAGCATTAATTTCTTCTATTTTTATTTTAGTATATTTTTCAAGCAATTGACTGAATTCTATTCTCGGCCAGGGAGTTTTAAAGTTTATTTTTTTCCCTTCATAAACTATATCCGACTTGCCTAAGGTATTTTTGATCAAGCTTTCAAACATTTTTTCGGTAAATTTCATCAAATCTTTATAATTGGCATAAGCCCAATAGAATTCAAAGCTGGTAAAATCTGGATTATGGGATCTGTCAATGCCTTCGTTGCGAAAAATCCTGCCAATTTCATAAACTTTTTCAAACCCGCCGATAATGAGTCGCTTTAAATACAATTCAGGAGAAATTCTTAAATATAAATCCATATCTAAGGTATAATGATGGGTTTTAAACGGCCTGGCTTTTGCTCCGCCGTAAATTGGCTGAAGCACCGGAGTTTCCACTTCAAGGAATCCTTCTTTTTCCAAAAAACTTCTGATTTCTCTTATAATTTTAGCTCTTATTTCAAATTTTCTTTTAACTTCCGGGTTAAAAATCAAATCGAGGCATCTTTTCCTGAACCTTTCTTCAACATCTTTTAATCCATGCCATTTTTCAGGGAGAGGCAGTAAGCTCTTTGATAGTATTTTAAAATCAGCCACTTCAATAGTCTTTTCACCCCTTTTGGTTTTAAATAAAACCCCCCTGATTTCAATAAAATCACCGATATCAAAATTATTCAGAAAAAATTTATATCCTGACTCCCCTATTCTATTTTTTTTAAAATAAGCCTGAATTTTACCGCTTCCATCCTCCAGATGTAAAAAAGTTGAACCACCATGCTCTCTTAAGGATTTAATTCGACCGGCCAGTATTATTTCTTTTTGAGAACGAGATAATTTATCAAAATCTTTAATTGCTTCCTCTGTTTTATGAGTTCTTTTGGTTTTTCCCGGGTAAACCAAAATACCCGCTTTTTTAATTGCTTCCAGTTTTTTCAACCTGTTTTTTTTCAATTCATCTATTGTAGGCATAACCCCGTTAGAAATCCTTGGCGAAAAATTTTGCAATAAAAATTTTTCGCAATTTTAAGGAAATCTATTTTAAAAATCTTTTTTTACCCCGGTAAAAGCTATTACTGAATTAAGCGAATTTCTAACGGGGCATAATATTTAATTCTAATTTATTTTTCTTTTAAGGTAAACACTTTATTATAATAGAAAATAGCTTTATTTTAGGGGTCATTATAACTGTTGGTCTTCAGGTTCAGCAGAATCTTCGCTCGGCTCAGGACTAAAATACCATTCTAAAATTTCTTTGGCCACGGGCAAAGTCCCTCCCATAACTCCACCGGGAACGTCTTCTATCATAATCGTTAAAACAATTTCAGGATTATCATAAGGAGCAAAAATTGTTATCCAATTATGAAGTAATTCATTACCCTGTTTATCATATCTTCCGGTCTGGGCACTGCCTGTTTTAGCGGCGGCTGAAACCGGCAATGAATTCAGCCAGCCGGTGGCCGTACCGGAAGTTACGGTCTGGCGCATACCTTCTCTGATAATTTTAATATTTTTTAATTCGATAAAGCTTTCCCGGATAATCTTGGGTTCAAATTTTTCAATCATTTCCACTGAATCTGACTGCTTTAAGTCAGACCGGAAAGTCAAACTATCAATAACACCTTTTGCTATCTGAGGTTGAATTATTTTACCTCCATTAGCAATAGCAGCGGTAGAAACGGCAACCTGAAGAGGAGTAGCTGAAACATATTCCTGGCCAATAGAAAGATAATAAGTATTACCGTCATACCAGATTTGGTCTTCTTTTTTTGTAAAATAAGTTTTTTTCCACTCGGGATCGGGAACCATACCGGTTCCTTCGCCAGGCAAATCAATTCCGGTTCTGCTTCCCCAGTTAAAAAACTCCAAATATTCTTTAATTTTAGTCGGACCTAAGCCGACCTGATTCTCATAGCCTCCGCCAATGGCATAAAAATAAATATTAACCGAATCGGCGATTGCTTTTCTTAAATCAGTCCAGCCGTGAAATTTCCAATCCCGAAAAACATAAGTTTTTTCCGGATTATATTGGTCTTGAATTTCAATATAGCCTCCGGAGTAAATCTGTTTTTCCGGTGAAATTGTTTTTTCTTCCAGGGCGGCCGAAGCAATAAATGGCTTAATCACAGAACCGGTAAGATATCCCCGGCCGGAAATTACCCGGTTAAACAGAGGTCTTAATTCTAGTGGATCAATCAAAAGATCCTGAAGACTTTCTGGGTCAGCTCCTTTCTGAAATAAATTATTATCAAAACCAGGTAAAGAAACCAGGGACAGGACTCCGCCGGTATTCGGATCAAGTGCTACAACTGCCGCCTTATTTGTGCCCAGATGCCCGCATTGTTTTTCTAAAACTTCTTTCGTTTTCTTTTGTAAATCAGAATCCAACCATAGAACTATGCTTTGACCTGATTCAGGGGGCTGGATTATCTCTTGCGAAATTATGTTTCCCAGGGCATCTCTTTCAATCCTCATTCGTCCTGGGTTTTTTCTTAAAATTTCCTCGTAAAAACTTTCAACGCCTGACCTGCCGACATAATCGGTGATTGAATAAAACTGAGGTTCTTCTTTAAGCTCTTCTTCCTGAATCTTCCCGGTATAACCGATTAAATGGCTGAAATTTTTACCCTGCCAATATTCCCTAATGGGGTTATTAATAATTTGAAATCCTGGAAGCTCTCCGGGAATTTTGGTTTCTAGGATTATTAAGTTTTTATGGTCTAGATTTTCAGAAATCAAAACCTGAAGACTCTCACTTTCTGTAATTTTCTTCTCCAGGTCCCGATAATCTATGTTTAGAATTTGAGAGACTTCTCTTATGGTTTTTGTTCTTTCTTCGTTAATAAGAGGAAGCTTATTTTTTTCTAAAATTAAATCAAAGCTGGGCCGATTAAAAACCAGCTGTTTTAGGTTGCGATCGTAAATTACACCTCTTTCAGCTTGAATTCTAAGAGAAACATATTTATTTCTTTCGGCCAACACTAAAAGATTCTCATGATTCAGTATCTGAAGCTGAAAAGTTTTAATAAAAAGAAAAGAAATAAGCAGTAAACTAAAAACCAATAATCCCTGAAGAATTATTTTTAAAAGAGGAACTTCAAATTTTTTTTCTCTATCGCCAGATTCTTCGTCCTTTTTTTTGGCTAATTTATCAAGAAGAATTTCGTGCGGTTCAATATCGTCGGAAAGAAATCTCTTCCTGCTCTGGTTCTTAAGATTTAATGAGGGTTGGAAATCGAACATATTTCCTTAAAACTAATTTAATGAAAATAGCTGTTGTTAATAATATTATAACCCAAAAACCCAGGAAAAATTGAGAAAAAATGTCCAGAAAAAAACCGCCAAAAAAAGCACTCAACAGACCCAGTTTTCCCCCTTGATCCTCGAAAAGATTGATTAAAACTACCGAAATTAAAACTAAATTCAATAAATACCCTATCGAAAAATGAGGAAGAAAACTGGTCTGAAGTAAAGTCGCAATATAAAAGAAAATGATTAAAAGGAAAAGTTTCTTCATAAATAACTTGGAGGTCAGGTTTTACTCTTTCAGTAATTTAATACTATAAAAACTTTTTCTAATTCTCCTATATTAAAAAAGGGAGAAATCTCGGCCCGATAAAAAGGTTCTAGATCGGCTTTTTCAACTTGACTGATTTCACCGACTAACAGACCTGAGGGGTAAATTCCGCCCAAAGCGCTGGTTACAACCAAATCACCTTCTGTAATTTCTTCCTCTCTCGGAATAAGGTCGAAAATTAAACCTGAATTCCCCTTTCCTTTTACCATCGCTAAAATTTCACCATCTGTTCTATTGTCAGAATTATCAGACCTGTTTCGGCTGAAAGTTTTCCCGTCAAAAGAACTTTTAGGGTGAGAAATTAAGATAACTTCGGAAAAATTCCTATAGACCTTGACGGCTCTGCCGATTAAAACCTTCTCTTGGGTAATAACTGGAAATCCTTCTGAAATACCGTCTCTGGACCCCTTGTCAATTAAAATATAATCTTGAGTAATATATTTTCCGGTAACTCGGGCTAGTATCAGTTGAAATTCTTTTTCCAGCTCCATATCCAAGGCTTCTCTCAACATCTCATTTTCTTTTCTTAATTCTTCAAGACGAAAGTTTTCCGCCAAAAGCTCTTGTTTTCCCAACTTTAATTTTTCATTCTCTTCTGTCAGATGCTTCATTTCAACCATAAAATCAAAAAAACCAAATACCCTACTTCCCGCTCCCCAAAAAATTCTCTGAATCGGAGAAGATATCAAATAAAAAAAGTTTTTAACTTCTTTTTCAAAAGGAGTTAGGTTAAGAATAAGAAAAAAAATGATGATTAAAAACGGGGTTGCGGCAATTTTTACTTTAGGAGACACTCTCATTAATAATATTTTATCATTTTTTAGCTAAAAATAAAACCCCGTAGCAGATTTTGGGATTGTTCGTCTTAATTAAAAGATAAAAAAGACGCTTTAGTGGCAGCTACCTACTTTCGCTGGTAAACAACTATCATCGGCCTTGGCATATTTCACTTCCGAGTTCGGAATGGAATCGGGTGGGACAATGCCAGTATAGCTGCCACTAAAACGTCTTTTGTGGTCATTAATTGCTAGCCAAGCCTCTAACCAAAATTTGGCAGGAGGCAAATATGGTTTAATGATTTATTAGTACTGCTCGGCTCAAGGCATTACTGCCCTTACACCTACAGCCTATCAAGGTCGTAATCTTCGACCAATCTAAGAGTCCTAATCTTGGGGTCTGCTTCGCGCTTAGATGCTTTCAGCGCTTATCAGGACCCGACTTAGCTACCCAGCAATGCTCCTGGCGGAACAGCTGGTAGACCAGAGGTCAGTTCACTCCAGTCCTCTCGTACTAGGAGCAAATCCCCTCAAGACTCGACGCCTGCGGTAGATAGGGACCAACCTGTCTCACGACGGTCTGAACCCAGCTCGCGTACCACTTTAATGGGCGAACAGCCCAACCCTTGGAAGCTTCTCCACCTCCAGGATGTGATGAGCCGACATCGAGGTGCCGAACAGGGCCGTTGATGTGAACTCGCGGGCCCTACTAGCCTGTTATCCCCGGGGTAACTTTTGGCTGATGATCTTCCACGGTTCTACTAACCATGGTCGGTTCACTAAGTTCCACTTTCGTGCCTGCGTGAGTTATCCCTCTTGCAGTCAAGCCGGCTTGTGCCTTTACACGACCACTCCGATTTCCATCCGGAGCTAGCCGACCTTAATAAACGCCTCCATTACCTTTTAGGAGGCAAGTGCCCCACTTAAACTGACCGCCTCCCACTGTTTTCCGCTGTTGAAGCGAAGTTAGTCTTGGCATTTTAAAAGACGGGTGTTTCATTGGCGGCTCCTCCGCCACCGAAATGACGGACTCAAAGCCTACCCGCTACGCTACGCATTCAAAACACAAAGACAATGGAAAGCTACAGTAAAGCTCCCGGGGTCTTTCCGTCTAGCCGCAGGTAACCGGCATCTTTACCGGTACTGCAATTTCACCGGGCTCCTCGTTGAGACAGTCCCCTAGTCGTGAAGCCTTTCATGCGGGTCACAACTTACGTGACAAGGGATTACGCTACTTTAACACGGTCAGAGTTACCGCGGACGTTCACCCGTGGCTTGATTCAGTTAGCCCAAACACATAACAAGTTATGCACTCAGACCGCCGAACGTAACACACGGGCACTGGTCAGGCCTCAGTCCCTATACATCTTATTACTAATTAAGCAGGGACCTGTGTTTTTGGTAAACAGTCGCCAGGGGTACTTTCGCTGCGTCCCCCACCACTTTGGATTCAATTTTTGAAATTAAACTAATTTTTTGTTTTGCGATTGAATCAAATACAAAGTGGTGGGGGAAAGGCATATTGCGAACTTACGCCTGCTTTTTTGCCGAGTTCCTTAACGAGGTTTCACCCGTTGACCTTGGTGCTCTTACACCAGTCTACCTGTGTCGGTTTACGGTACGGAGCCCGTTAGCTATAAC
>Ga0209498_1001640_pt1 | contig 13698 bp, 26 predicted proteins | sample WalLakDeSediment_FD_184131 | JGI IMG/M metagenome (GOLD analysis project Ga0209498, IMG submission 184131) | Lake sediment microbial communities from Walker lake, Nevada to study Microbial Dark Matter (Phase II) - Walker Lake 11/02/13 Deep... | ecosystem: Environmental > Aquatic > Freshwater >...
AATTGATCACGCCGATCGCGATGGAAGACGGTTTACGCTTTGCCATTCGCGAAGGTGGTCGTACCGTTGGCGCGGGTGTTGTGACAAAAATTATTGAATAATCTTTTTGGAGTTCAAAAAAAATGGCTGAGCAAAAAATCAGAATTAAATTGAAAGCTTATGATCATCGTCTGATTGACAGATCAACTGATAAAATAATTCAAACAGCAAAAGCAACGGGCGCTCATATATCGGGACCGATACCTTTGCCAACGAAGAGAAGCGTTTATACAGTGTTACGATCACCCCATGTTGATAAAAAATCCCGGGAGCAATTTGAAACGAGAATTCATAAGCGTCTTATTGATATTTTGAATTCAAATCCGAAAACAGTGGATGCGCTTATGAAGTTGGAACTGCCTGCTGGGGTTGATGTTGAAATAAAAGTGTAACAGGATTTAAAGTTGAATTTTTGGTCAGCCGATAATAAAGATAAGTTTATACAAAACCATTGAATTAGGTAATCATAATAAGACATTAATCATTTATTAAGAAGACAGAAGATGAGAGGTTTAATCGGTCAGAAATTGGGTATGACCAGGCTTTTCAATAAGACTGGAAAAGATGTCACCGTCACGGTATTGCAGGTTGGCCCCTGTTATGTGACAGAGGTCAAAACCAAAGAGAAACATGGTTATGATGCTGTGCAATTAGGATTTGAGCACAAACGTGAGAAAGTCACTTCAAAACCTCTGATGGGACATTTTAGCAAAGCTGGGGTCAAACCGCTGAGAATTTTGAAAGAGTTCGATCACTCTGATGGCGAATCCACTTTCAAATTAGGAGATGAAGTTAAGGTCGATATATTTGCTGAGGGTGACCGGGTTATTATATCGGGTATTTCTAAGGGAAAAGGCTTTGCGGGTGGCGTAAAACGACATCATTTTGCCGGCGGACCGAAATCCCACGGTCAAAGTGATCGCCACCGCGCTCCTGGTTCATTGGGACAGTCGTCTTACCCTTCTCGTGTTTACAAAGGCTTGAGGATGGCAGGTCGAATGGGCGCAAAGCAAGTGTCCGTCAAAAATTTAACCGTTGTGAGTGTTGATCCGGGAAAAAATTTATTGCTCGTTAAAGGAGCGGTTCCTGGTCATAACAAGGGCTTTGTTGTAATTAAGAAGCAAGCAAAATAACAATCAATTATTTGACTAAGTGGAAATAGCATGGAATTGGAAGTTTATAAAACTGATGGGATGTCATCCGGTGGTTCGGTTAATCTCCCAAAAGATATTTTTGAAGTCGATCCAAATGATCATCTGATTTACCAGGATGTCCGTCGTGAAATGACGAACAAACGACAGGGCACCTCATCTACAAAAAACCGCTCCCATGTTCGTGGCGGTGGCAAGAAACCGTGGCGGCAAAAAGGACGGGGAACTGCTCGTGCGGGTACGATTCGGTCGCCCCTGTGGGTTGGCGGCGGAAGAGTATTTGGACCGCAACCTCGAGATTTTGATTTTAAGCTGACCAAAAAAATGAAGCGCCAGGCGCGGGTGTCAGCTTATGCACACAAAGCAAAACAGAATGGCGTGATTATTATTGAAGATTTCAAATTAGCACAGCCGAAGACTAAAGAAATATATCAAATATTGAAAAATTTAAGCCTTCAAAAAAAGAAGGTATTATTACTGACGTCTGAATATGACCCACTGGTGCTGCAGGCGGGGCGGAATATTCCGAACCTTGCCGTCCGAATGGCATCTGATGTGTCAACCTATGACATACTAAATTGTGAAACGCTGTTAATTCAACAAAACGCAATCGACAAAATTGCAGAGGTTTGTTCGATATGATGAAGAGCTATGAAATACTAATGCGACCGATTTTAACTGAAAAAATGTTAAAACTGCAAGAAAGCCGCGGTAAATATGCCTTTAAAGTTCACAAAAAGGCTAATAAAATCGTTGTCAAACAGGCAATTCAAGCGCGTTTTGATGTGACGGTCGAAAATGTACACATTATTAATGTAAAAGGAAAATCAAAGCAAATGAACACCAGGCGTGGTATTACCAAAGGAAAACGTTCCGATTGGAAAAAAGCGATTGTGACGCTGCGCGAGGGTGATTCGATAAATTTGGTTGAAGGCGCATAGTTAGGAAGCTAGCATTACATGGTATTGGAGAATTGAAATGCCGATAAAATCTTTTAAACCAACCACACCATCATTGCGATACAAGACGATTTCTACTTTTGAAGAGATAACAAAAGAGTCGCCAGAGCGATCGCTGGTCGTGTCGCTCAAGAAAACCGGAGGTCGGAATAATTTAGGACGAATTACCTGTCGTCATCGTGGCGGCGGTCATAAGCGAGCTTATCGTGTTATTGATTTTAAACGGAATAAATTTGGAATTCCTGCCCGGGTGCTTTCTATTGAATACGATCCAAATCGTTCCGCCCGGATTGCGCTGGTAGCCTATGCCGATGGCGAAAAACGATATATCCTGGCGCCACAGGGATTGAATGTGAATGATAAAATTATCTCATCCGATGATGCGGAAATTCGAGTTGGAAACAATTTGCCGTTGCGAAATATACCATTAGGTTCTGCCATCCATAATATCGAAATGAAAATTGGAAAGGGTGGGCAAATTGCACGAAGTGCTGGATCTTCGGCGCAGTTGGTCGCCAAAGAGGGCGCGGGTAAGTATGCTCAAATTAAATTACCCTCTGGTGAAGTCCGACTGGTGTTATTGGATTGCCGTGCGACAATAGGCCAGGTTAGCAATGTGGATCACGAGAATATTAAGATCGGGAAGGCGGGAAAAGTTCGCTGGTTAGGTCGTCGTCCGAAAGTCCGTGGTGTGGCGATGAACCCGGTGGACCATCCGATGGGAGGTGGGGAAGGAAAAACCTCTGGCGGCAGACATCCCTGTTCACCATGGGGGCAATTAGCAAAAGGGAAAAAGACGCGTAAAAAGAAGAGTTCTGATTCGTTCATCATTAAAGGCAGAAAGAAAAAATAGGTTTGTAAATTATGGCACGATCGATTAAAAAAGGACCTTATATAGCGCAAAAGCTTGTTGATAAAATTCAAGCATTGAATGACGCTAATCAGAAAAAAGTAATTAAAACCTGGTCAAGACGTTCAACAATAACACCTGACTTTGTCGGTCATACGCTGGCAATACATAATGGAAACAAGTTTATCCCGGTATTTATCAGCGAAAATATGGTGGGACATAAGTTAGGAGAATTTGCCCTGACCCGAACATTTCGAGGACATGCTGGTAAATCTGATAAAAAGAGCAAAATTAAGTAAGTATGACAGTTGGATGATTATAATTGCTGGTCAGCCTTTTTGGAGAATATTAAATGGAAGCGAAAGCGGTTGCAAAATATATTAGAATGTCCCCACGGAAGGTACGCCGAGTGGCTGGTTTAATCAGGGGAAAAGGAGTTGGGGAAGCATTAAACATATTGCATTTCACACGAAAAGCTGCTTCGGAACCCTTGGAGAAGACATTACGTTCCGCAATTGCCAATATGTTGAATCTTAAAGGAAGCTCAAAAGTCGATCCAGAAGGACTTTTTGTAAAAGAAATACGCGTCGATGAGGGAGTAACCCTTCGGCGATTTCGTGCGGCATCTATGGGAAGAGCAGTTCGAATTCGTAAACGTACCAGTCACATTTCGATTAAAGTAGCACAAATTGAAAAGTAGATATTCAGGAGGATCATTTGGGACAAAAAGTAAACCCGGTTGGTTTAAGGTTAAATATCAATCGAACCTGGGATTCAAACTGGTTCGATGAGCGGAGTTTTGCTGATAAGTTAAGCGAAGACTTAACGATCCGTAAATACATTCGAGCGCGCCTCGAGAATGCTAGTGTATCGAAAATTGCAATTGAGAGAACTGCAAAGAAAATAACACTGACAATACATACGGCTCGTCCCGGAATTGTTATCGGACGCAAAGGAACTGAAGTCGATAAATTGAAAGTCGAGTTGCAGCGTGTTACCAATAAAGACATTCAGTTGAATATCGAAGAAATAAAACGCCCGGAATTAGACGCCTTGTTAGTCGCGAAAAATGTCGCCAGCCAGTTAGAATCAAAAATCAGTTTCCGCCGCGCCATGAAAAAAGCGATTATGTCAGCACGGCGAATGGGAGCTGAAGGTGTTAAAATTTGTTGTTCGGGAAGATTGGGTGGCGCAGAAATGGCTCGGACCGAACAGTATAAAGAAGGTCGAATCCCACTTCATACCCTTCGTGCAGATATTGACTACGCCAACACGATTGCCAAAACAACGTATGGCGTCGTTGGTGTAAAAGTATGGATTTGTAAAGGTGAAAAATTTGAGCCTGGTTATTAAGAGATCTAGAGTGGAGAAATGAAATCATGTTAATGCCAAAACGTACAAAATTCCGTAAGCAGCAACGAGGACGAATGCGAGGGAAAGCTTACCGGGGCTCGAATGTTGAATTCGGTGAATTTGGAATTAAGGCGCTGGAGCCGGCGTGGATTACCAGCCGCCAGATCGAAGCTGCTCGTGTTGCAATTACCCGACATATCAAGCGGGGGGGACGTGTGTGGATCCGAATTTTTCCGGATAAACCCGTCACCAAAAAACCAGCCGAAACACGAATGGGAAAAGGAAAGGGCGCTCCTGAATTTTGGGTCGCTGTCGTGAAGCCAGGACGAGTCCTGTTCGAGGTCGAAGGCGTATCGGAAGAAATCGCAAAAGAAGCTATTCGATTAGCTTCCCATAAATTACCTATTAAAACAAAATTTGTATCCAGATCAGATTTCGGAGTTTAATGAAATGAAAATAGATGAGATTGTTCAACTCACACAGGCTGAGATCCGACAACGCCTTGAAGATTCTTTGGAAGAGATGCAAAATTTAAAATTTCAGCATGCGACTCATCAATTAGATAATCCATTGAGAATACGAATTCTACGGAGAGATATCGCTCGACTGAAGACGGTTCTGCTAGAATTTGAGATTGGGAAACGAAAACCCATAAGTTAAGTTGTGACAAATTTGGAGATAATTATATGACAACGCGTGGAAATCGGAAAGTAAAAATTGGTCAGGTATCCAGCGATAAGATGAATAAGAGCCGTGTCGTCACCATCAAAAGAAGTGTGCGACATCCATTATATGGCAAATTTATCAAAAAAACCAGCAAATTCATTGCTCATGACGAAGCCAATGACAGTCATGAAGGTGATGTCGTGATGATTATGGAAACACGCCCGTTAAGCAAAAGAAAGCGATGGCGCGTGGTGGAAATTATAGAACGAGCAAAATAAAAAATTTCGTCAGGTTGAGTAACTGCATATTTTAGGAGTATTAAGGAAACAATGATTAGGGAATATACCAGGTTGAGTGTCGCTGATAACACCGGCGCGAAGAAAGTGATGTGTATTCGTGTTCTGGGGGGGACGAAAAGGAAATATGCTCGTGTGGGTGATATTATAATTGTTGCTGTCAAGTCTGCCATTCCAGGCGCTGCGGTAAAGAAAGGCGATATTAGTCGAGCTGTTGTGGTGAGGACGAAAAAAGAGATTGGTCGGGATGATGGCTCTTATATTCGATTTGATGAGAATGCTGCAGTGCTGATCAACGATCAGAGCGAACCCAAAGGAACACGTATTTTTGGCCCGGTTGCTCGAGAGTTGCGTGAAAATCAATTCATGAAAATTGTTTCATTGGCACCCGAAGTGTTATAAAGTATTTATGGAGCAAAAATGCATATTAAAAAAGATGATATCGTAGCGATAATTTCTGGCAATGACCGCGGTAAGCAAGGCCGGGTATTAAAAGTCTATCCGGATCGAAATAAGATCATTGTTGAGGGTATCAATTTTATCAAACGACATACGAGACCGAATCAGAAATTACCACAAGGTGGTATTATTGAACGCGAAGCGCCGATTGATGCTTCCAATGCAATGGTAGTTTGTCCGAAATGTAATAAGCTGTCAAAAACCGGGATGAAGATTATTCGGGATGAGGCAAAAAATAAAACGTCCCGGGTTCGATATTGTAAACAATGCAGCGAAATGCTGGTAAAAAAAGCGTCATAGCGAAATAAAATGGATTAATTAGATAGGCGAGACAATGGAGTATTTTCCAAGACTATTGAAAAAATATCGAGACGAAATCGTCCCTGGCATGCAAAAAAAATTTAAATACAAAAATATCATGCAGGTGCCTGTATTGAAAAAAATCGTTCTCAATATCGGGGTTGGCGATGCTATTGAAAACAATAAATTGTTAGATATGGCGATGGAAGAATTGACCATTATTGCAGGTCAACGACCAGCAATAAGCAAGGCGAAAAAATCCATATCGAACTTTAAATTGCGCGAAGGTATGCCGATCGGTTGTTTTGTCACGCTGCGTGGTTGGAGAATGTATGAATTTTTGGATCGCTTAATAAATATTGCAATTCCACGAGTTCGTGATTTCAGGGGACTTTCCGATCGTGCGATGGATGGAAGGGGAAATTTTAACCTGGGATTTAAAGAACAAATTGTGTTCCCTGAAATCAACTACGATAAAATCGAAAAGATTCGGGGGATGAATATTACGATCGTCACATCTGCCAAAACTGATGAGGAAGGACTGGAATTGTTGGGCATGTTTGGAATGCCATTCACAAAAAAGACTGCCGGACAATATTTATAAAATTACCCAAAAAATTTATGTATCGAAGTTAAGGAGATAAATAACTTGGCAAAAAAAGCTCTGATCGCAAAAGCCATACGAGACCCAAAATTTAAGGTACGAAAATATAATCGATGTTCCAAATGTGGTCGTCCGCGAGCTTATTATCGCAAATTTGGACTCTGCCGTATTTGTTTTCGGGAATTAGCACTTCAAGGTCAGATTCCTGGTGTGACTAAATCAAGTTGGTAACAAAAGGCAACCTAATAATTTTATGGAGAAATAAATAATGTCAATGACCGATCCAATTGCTGATTACCTGACCAGGATCAGAAATGCAATTAAGGCAAAACATACCAAGGTAGATATTCCTTTCTCAACGATAAAAGAGGAAATCACCAAAATCCTTTTGGATTATCGGTTTATACAAAGCTATCTAAAAATCGAAGATGATAAGCAGGGTATGCTTCGTATCTATCTGAAATATGATGAAGATGCGAAAAGCGTAATCAAATCGCTGCAACGAGTGAGCAAACCCGGCTTGAAAAAATATATTAAGTCAAGCGAAATTCCGCGTGTGCTAAATAACCTGGGAATCGCGATATTGTCGACATCCAAAGGAGTTATAACGGATCGTGAAGCACGGCAATATGGCGTCGGGGGCGAAGTTCTATGTTATATCTGGTAATTTAGGTAAAGGAGTATTACATTGTCACGAGTAGGTAGAAAACCAATTGAAGTGCCCCAGGGTGTCGATATTAAGATTGAAAACTATACGATTACAGTATCACAAAACGAGAAATTTCTTGTGCAACCGATCCACCCGGCAATCACGGTTGAGTACAGCCCGGAACAAAATATTATCCAGGTGCAACGACCAACCAATAATAAGTTTCATCGAGCGCTGCATGGGCTGTATCGCTCCTTGATCAGTAATATGGTTGTTGGTATGACAGAGGGCTTCAAACGCCATCTGGAAATTGTCGGAGTGGGATATCGCGCAGAATTGAAGGGTAAAAATCTGATGCTTAGCCTGGGATATTCTCATTCAATCCTGTTTAAGCCACCCCAAGGGATCGAAATCAGTCTTGAAAACCCAACAAATATTATTATTAAGGGATTTGACAAACAGCTTGTTGGACAGGTTTCTGCAAAAATCCGTTCTTTTCGTCCGCCTGAACCTTACAAAGGAAAAGGCATTAAGTATAAAGACGAATTTATTAAGCGTAAAGCAGGCAAAACGGCTGCATAAGTTTTTTGGTTAATTTATAATAATGAAAGAAGCGACGGATTATGAGGTCAAAAAGCAATATAAAAAAAATCATTCGGTTCCGAAAAAAGAAACATATTAATAAAGTCGTTTCCGGAACCACTGAAAGACCGCGTCTGGTGGTCTTTAAAAGCTTGAAGCACATATACGCCCAGCTTGTTGATGATGTAAATCAAAAAACGATAACCGGGATATCAAGCCTTGCCAAAGAGATTCAGGATGAGATCAAAACCAAAAAGAAAAAATTAGAAGTCGCGAAACTTGTCGGAATGAACATCGGGAAAAAAGCGCAAGAGTTGAAAATTGAGAATGTGGTCTTTGATCGCAATGGTTATCTTTATCATGGCAGAGTTAAAGCTGTGGCTGAAGGCGCTCGAGAAGTTGGATTAAAATTATAATTAAAAATAGTGGAGAGTTTATACGTGAAAAAGGTTGATCGTGTAAGTCCTGGTGAACTTGATTTGAAGGAACGAGTTGTTCAAATTAACCGTGTGGCAAAAGTCGTAAAAGGAGGCCGCCGATTTAGCTTCAACGCAATCGTGGTGGTTGGGGATAGAAATGGCTATGTAGGGATTGGCCTGGGAAAGGCGAATGAAGTGACTGACGCGATTAGCAAAGGCACGGAAAGCGCAAAAAAGAACCTGGTTCGCATCCCAATAATAAACGGAACCATTCCCCATGAAATCATGGCGAAATTTGGCGCGGCACGGGTGTTTTTGAAACCCGCATCTCCCGGAACAGGACTTATCGCTGGAGGACCGGTTCGTGCGGTATTAGAATCGGTCGGCGTACAAAATATTCTGACGAAATCGATCGGCTCTTCTAATCCCCAAAATGTTGTGAAGGCAACGATGCGAGCTTTAGAAAACTTGATGGATGTCGCTTCGGTCGCCAGAAAGCGGGGAATGACCTATAAAGAAGTTTTTACTAAACCACTTTCATAAAATCTGAGGTCAATCTTGACGAATATAAACTGATAGAGAATTGCAATGAAAAGTGATAAAGCGAAAAAATTGAGAATCACCTTAAAGAAAAGCCCCATCGGATATTTGAAAAACCAGAAACTGACGCTCCAGGCTTTGGGAATTCGTCGGCTTCATCAAACAAGAGAACATAATAATACCCCACAGATACGGGGCATGATTTTTAAAGTGAGTCATTTAGTCGAAGTAGAAGAAATCTAAACTTTTTTTGAATAGAGGAAGTCATGAATCTCAGCACGTTACAATATGCGCCAGGATCAAGAAAAAACAGAAAAAAAATCGGCAGAGGACCAGGATCTGGTCACGGCAAAACAAGCTGCCGTGGTGAAAAGGGAGCCCGATCGAGAGCTGGCTACAAAAGCAAAATTGGCTTTGAAGGTGGACAAACTCCGCTGCAGCGACGTCTTCCGAAACGTGGATTTCGTAACCGATTTAAAAGTGAAATTCAAATTGTAAATTTACGAGACCTGGAGCGAATTGACAAAATAACCCAAATTGATCCTCAGGTGTTATTTGAGAAGGGACTCATTAAAAAGCAAGATGTCCCGGTTAAAATTTTAGGCGACGGAGAGCTGACCCGGGTAATCGAAATTAGTGCTCATGCTTTTTCTAAGTCTGCCAAAGAAAAGATCATCGCCGCACAAGGGAGGATTGCTGTTTTATGATAAAAAGCATTCAAAGTATTTTCCGCATCCCTGAGCTTAAAAAGCGAATTCTTTTTACATTGTTCATTCTGATTGTCGATCGAATTGGCGGACATATACCAGTCCCTGGAATCAATGGAAAAGCATTGTTTCAATTTTTCGAATCAATGGGCGGTGGAGGCATTTTTGGTCTCTATGATATGTTTGCCGGCGGCGCATTGAGCCAGGCTACGGTCTTCGCGTTAGGAATAATGCCCTATATTTCTGCATCAATTATCCTCCAGTTGCTTGGAGCAGTTATACCGTATTTTCAAAAACTGCAGAAAGAGGGCGAGGAAGGGCGAAAAAAAATAACGCAATATACGCGATATGGAACCGTTTTGATCTCGACGCTTCAGGCGTATGGACTGGCAGTCTTTCTGGAGAGCATCGGAACAACCGCTACCGGGCAGTTAGTTGTGCCGAACCCGGGTTTTACGTTCCGAATATTAACGATGATCACTATGGCAAGCGGTTCGGTACTGATCATGTGGCTGGGCGAACAAATTACTGAACGAGGAATTGGAAACGGAATATCGTTGATTATTTTTACCGGGATTATTGCTCGCTTTCCTAATGCGATTTTCACAGAAATTGATCAAGTCGTCGGGGGCAACCGGGCTATTTTAACTGAAATTTTTCTCTTCGCACTGATGATTGCCACGGTTGCTGCGGTTGTTTTGTTGACCCAGGGTATGCGAAAAATTCCGGTGCAATATGCAAAGCGAGTGATTGGAAGAAAAGTCTATGGCGGGCAAAGCACTCATATTCCATTGCGAGTCAATACCGCCGGAGTAATGCCGATAATTTTTGCTCAGTCCATCATGTTCGTACCAGGAACGATTAAAACTTTTTTCCCGGGAAGTGAATTTGTGAACACGATCTCGAGCTATTTTGAATATACTTCGGTTATTTATTGGATAATCTATGGTAGCATGATTGTGTTTTTTACATATTTTTACACTGCGATCGCGTTTAATCCAGTTGATGTTGCAGATAACATGAAGAAATACGGCGGATTTATTCCTGGGGTGCGTCCTGGCAAAAAAACAGCGGATTTTATTGATAATATCCTGACACGAATCACGCTGCCTGGTTCGATATGCCTGGCGCTGGTTGCAATTTTTCCGTACTTCATCACCAAGTTTACTAATGTATCGTTTACCTTTGCTTCTTTTTTTGGAGGAACCTCGCTGTTAATTATTGTCGGCGTGGCGTTGGATACGCTGCAACAAATTGAATCGCAATTGTTAATGCGACATTACGACGGATTTTTGAAAGGGACTAAGTTAAAAGGAAGAAGAAGGTAATCCTGTCTGGTTCAGATGGTGCAAAGTCTGAAAGGTAGAATGATGCAGATCATCATGTTGGGGGCTCCTGGAACAGGAAAGGGAACGCAAGGAAAATTATTAAGCGAGTACTATCATATCCCAAATATATCCACGGGGGATATATTGCGAACGGCAATCGAGCAGCAAACCGATTTGGGGAAAAAAGCGCTCGCATTCATGGATAAGGGAGAGTTGGTTCCCGATGATGTTATGATCGGTTTAATCGAAAGCCGTTTGACTGATCACGATTGTAGCAACGGTTGTATTTTAGACGGTTTCCCAAGAACGGTGCAACAAGCGATCGCGCTGGATGACCATTTGAAAGAATTGGGCAAAGCTATTGACATTGTGATCGCCCTTAAAGTACCGGAGAAAGAAATTATCAGCAGGTTGACAAGCCGTCGTGTCTGTCGCACGTGTGGAAAAGATTATAACATGGCAACAAATCCTCCACCAAAAGACAAAATATGTTCTAAGTGCGGAGGATCAATTGTTCAGCGCGCCGACGATACCACGGAAATCGTTAAAAAGCGATTAACGGTTTATGATGAAAAGACAATGCCATTGAAAACCTATTACCAGGAACAAAAGAAATTAAAAATTTTTGAGGCTACCGGAACAATCGCTGAAATTCAGAGTCAAATCAGACAATTTTTAGATAACGAAATCAGATGATAATTATTAAAAGCTCGCGCGAGATTGAGCAGATTCGAAAAAGTAGTAGAATAGTAGTCGATACTTTTAATTATATAGAACAGTTTATTAAGCCAGGCACTGAGACGATAGCAATTGACAAAGCTATCGATGAGTTTATTCGTTCTCGGGGAGCAATACCAGCATTCAAGGGGTATCGAGGTTTTCCAGCCAGTGCTTGTATTTCAATTGATGATGAGGTTGTTCATGGGATTCCTCACAAAAGAACGCTGAAAGAAGGACAGATTGTTAGCATTGATGTCGGGGTCGAGTTTCAGAATTATTTTGGTGATGGAGCAAAAACGTTTGTATTGGGAAATATCCCGGAAAAGACGAAGAAATTAGTTCGAGTGACACGTGAAGCGCTGTATAAAGGAATCGATGCGGCAAAGGCTGGCAACAGGCTCTCGGATATTTCGCATTCAATTCAAACGCATGTTGAAACAGCGGGTTTCTCGGTCGTGCGCGATCTGGTCGGGCACGGAGTGGGGAGAAGATTGCACGAGGATCCACAAATACCAAATTATGGACCGCCGCGTCAAGGTCCGCGTTTGAAGCCGGGGATGGTCTTAGCTATCGAACCGATGGTAAATGCGGGCGGTTATCAGGTTGTATTTGATGACAATGATAAGTGGACCGTTAGAACAGTAGATGGCATGCCATCTGCGCATTTTGAGCATACAATTGCCATCACCACCAATGGAGTGGATATTTTAACGGATGGCATTTAAACCTATGGAGTTATTTTTATGCCAAAGGAAGAACCAATAAAAATTGATGGAACCATTATTGAAACTCTTCCCAATGCATCTTTCAAGGTCGAACTGGAAAATGGTCATCAGGTACTGGCACATATTTCTGGCAAGATGCGAATGCATTTTATTAAAATTTTGCCAGGCGATAAGGTGACAGTAGAACTATCACCTTATGACCTGACACGTGGAAGAATCACGTACCGCTATAAATAGTTCGATGTCAGCAAAAATTAGAATTGACAGGTTGTGAAGGATATTTTTCTGGAGCGAAAATGAAAGTACGATCTTCTGTAAAAAAAATATGCGATAGCTGCAAATTGATTAAGCGCAAAGGAAAAGTCGTTGTTATTTGTAAAAATCCTCGACACAAACAGCGACAGGGTTAATAACAATTAATATTATTATCAGGAGGAAATTTTGGCTCGAATTGCAGGAGTAGATCTTCCCAACGATAAGCGTGTGGAAGTTGCATTAACATATATTTTTGGAATTGGTCACACGATATCCAGGGAAGTGCTCGAAAAATCAAAGATAAATCCCAATACACGAGTAAAAGACTTGACCAACGATGAAGTGGGAAGGATCCGTACCGCACTGGCAGATCATAAGGTAGAGGGCGGGTTACGTGCCGAGATATCGATGAATATTAAACGTTTGATGGACATCGGTTGTTATCGCGGAATTCGACATCGACGTGGGTTGCCGGTTCGTGGTCAGAGAACTCACACGAATGCACGGACTCGCGCCGGCAAGCGAAGAGGTGTGGGCGGCGGAAAAAAAGTGAAAACAAAATAATCTGATAAAATCATCAATCGATTTGAAGAGTTTTTTTAGACTAACTAGTAAAATAAATTCGAAAGAAAAATAAAGCAGAAGCTATTTCCGGAGGTTTGAATTGGCTAATCCAAAAGCAAAACGAACACGAAAACGAGAGAAGGTAGAGGCTACCGGTGTTGCCCACATCAAAGCGACATTTAATAATACAATTATATCGATAACTGATAACTATGGCAATATAATTTCATGGGCGTCTGCCGGGCGGTTGGGTTTCAAAGGGTCAAGAAAAAGCACCCCTTTTGCTGCTCAATTAGCAGCCGAGTCCGCGGTCAAAGAAGCAAAGGAACTGGGACTTCAAAGAGTTGAAGTGTTGGTAAAAGGTCCCGGTTCAGGACGCGAACCTGCAGTGCGATCCATTCAAGCTGCCGGTTTGACAATTACCGCGATTAAAGATGTAACACCAATACCACATAATGGATGCCGACCTCCCAAAAGACGTCGTGTATAAATTCTAAGAACCGTGTAAAGAGTATAAGTTATTGGAGGCTTA